>ERZ827524.1838-NODE-1838-length-17636-cov-3.800182_pt1 | contig 17636 bp, 15 predicted proteins | sample MGYA00519702_ERZ827524 | MGnify/ENA primary metagenome ERZ827524 (study PRJEB31778, sample SAMEA3449341) | human gut metagenome | biome: human gut; feature: human-associated habitat; material: faeces | place: United Kingdom | collected 2010/2012 ...
AGATATGCAACGACTATTTCCTTTTTAAATTCAAAACTATATTTAGCCATAAAAACATCGACCTCCAATCGTTAGATTTTTGGTCTAACATTTGGGGGTCGGTACATTTGATTTCAGATCCGTTTCTTTTTGTTTTATCCTTCTAAATACGATTGAAATACAGCATCCTGTTCTTTTATTAGTTTTTTCCGTTGCACCCTTAGTTTGAAGGCTTCTTCAACAAGCTTAGTTATCTTATCGATATTTTCCTTATCCTCTATAGGTATTTCTATTTCTTTAAGCCTATCTTCCCTTAAATGAGGAATTGTTGATGCTATAACAGTTCTTCTTATCGCAGCATATCTCCCTACTTCTGGAATGGATAACGCCATAAATAAATATTCCTGCGTTAAACCTATTTTCTTACCCTCGGGGTTAAGACGAATCCTTTCCAAACCAGAGGAAATGATAACATTATCGGCCTCTGTTATCATAGCAACACATCCAACTTTTCCGTCTTTCGTAAACACAACATCTGATGGTTTTATATCCTGCTTTACATCTTGATAGACTTCTTCAGCTATATAATAATCTGGGTACAAATCCAATTCATTATTTACAATATCTGATGTCCTTATGAACGCTTTATCTTCTGCATCTTTCTCGGAAAAGCTTTTATAATTATTGCTACCAACCTCGTCCCCATGTTTTAATGAGGTTACAGTTCCTAATGCGACTACAGAATTATGCTCTGATATAACATCAGCCATTTTCACATATAATTTGTCATAGAAACTAGTAGACCATATATTACTATCAAACAATTCTTGGCTCGGAACCGTAAAGGTAAAATCGCGTTTAACTGTTTTCACATTAAAGCCTAAACCCTCATAAAAGATATCCCTTGCCTGAGATAATAAGCCCTGTGCTTTAATTTCACACTCTAGAGCCTTTTTTTCCCTTTCTGTTACCTCTTTTACTTTTGCTGTTGCCAAAACAGGAACATCGAACGCTCTTAAATTCTTCAACGACAGAAGCTGCTGAATATTTCCTGTCATAAGACTATCCATCTGCCATTTTCCATATTTCGACCGAAAGAAAGCACTTAAGTATTCAGGTGTGATAGGCGCAGATGCCTTTAACGTTATATTTGCTATATGTCGGGGAATTCCGGCAACGCCAACATAACTACTCTTATATACTGCTGATTTTCCAACAGTCCCATAAATAGCTATTAGAACATCATTTTCCTTAATGTGACAACGCTTAAAGCTGTCATAATCATATTGATAGATATATGAATCATCAGATATCGGATCAAAGTCAATAACTCCTTCTTTGACATTTCTTCCATACAAATATCTAACGCCAGATGTATTATTTCTCGGTATTGCAGAGTGTTCGCCATCAGAGATTGTACTGTAATCACCTAACTTAATGTATTCTATTCCTTTTTTTGCATTTTCATCTTTCAGAATCTTAGCGTAATAATAAAAGCTAGGAACTAGGCGGCTACCAAATTGCAATTCATTTATAGAAGTCGTAAATTGCTTCATTCCGCATCCTCCTGTCGCATTATTTCTTGTGTTTTTTCCCACTTATGATACTCTGCTGCTATTCTTTGAATATCATCACTATCAACGAAATTACCTCTTCTATCATGTCCGCACGTGCTAGCAATAGCCATAAAGATATCATAATTTTCAGGGATGTATTCTTTCGGAAGTTTTTGGAATATCAGTACGCTGGTTTTTGTAGATGTATTTGGTTGGAATGTTTCAACAGGAATGTCTATTACCGCTAAGATGCGTCCTTGTTTTCTTAACCATTCCCTAATATATCCAAATGTATCATTACCAAACACGCCATCTGGAAGTACAATAGCCATCTTTCCAAAATCAGCTAACAACTGAACATCTCTTTCAATGAATAATACTTGCGGAGATTCTTTATCCTTGAGTTTACCCTTTGCCCATTCTCCAGACTTTTTATCCTGCGACCATTTATATCCTAAATCATACTGTTTTAGTTTTTCTTCTCCACGAACAGGAATCTTTGAGCCAAAAGGCGGATTTGTCATAAGAATGCTGAATTTACCCATTCCTATTTTAATTCTCGTCTTATCGTTCCAGTTTTCTGGTCTCTCTAAACTATCTTCACAAAACAAACCACTTTTTCCGTCACCCAGAATAGCCATATAAGCTTTGGCAACTTTTGATAAAAAATAATCCTTGTCTATTCCACATATTTTATTGAGCGCAACTTCCATTTTTTCTTCTCGAAGATTTGCATCGTTCCAATGATATTTTTTTCCCTCATCATCAAGTTTCTTCCAGATGTATCTTAATGTTTCAACCAAGAAACCACCACTTCCGCAAGATGGGTCAATAATATAATCCTCATCGTTAGGGTCGAGGATTTCTACCATCATTCTTACAACATTTCTAGGTGTAAAAAACTGACCTTGACCACCCTTTAATGCATGGTCAATAAAAACTTCAAAAGCATCAGCAACAGTATCCCTTTCAGCTTCTATTAAGCAATAATTTTGAAGTTCTCCTACAACATACATAATGGATTCAGCGTCAAGAGAAATATTATCCTCTTTATCCATTACCTCTTTATATTTTCGCTTAACCTTATCAAATAACCCGAGGATTCTTTCCCTTACATCATTAGCACTTTCATCTATGCCTGCCCTAAATGTCACAATATCATCAGGTTCAGTAAATCGTTCATCATAGATTTTGCAAAATATAATATTTATAAGCTGCTGTGCTAATACTTCGTCCCTAGTAGCTCCAACAGTATTTGCTGCTAAATGATTTCTTATAGCTTTAAAAGTTGCTTTCAGATTGTGTGTCGTTTTTAAGTCTTTTCTTTTAAACTTTCCAATATCCTCAACTCTTTGACCGTATTTAGGAATATTAGGAATCTCTTCAAATTCAACGCGACCATCTTTTTCATGTTTACGCAAAAAAAATCTTTCTTCGCCGTTATACCATACTCCCATCGCAGCCTTACAAAATCTTAAATATGATTCTAGCTGTGTGCGACCATCTTTTCGGGTTTTCTTTTTACATTCAACAATGATATAAACACTATCATCATCCTTAGCAGAATTGTTAAACACAGCAATATCTACGGGATACTCTTTTTTATTATCACTCGGTCTAACCTTTACTCGATACTGAGGATGTGTCGTTATCATTTCTTTAGGATATCCATAATCCTCTACAAGTATTTTTTCAAACGGCTGAACGGCTTGAACCTCTTCTGCTGACGCCTTTACTTCTACTCCACTAACATAATCTTCAATATATCCGTCTCTCATATTCATTCTCCTTATGGTATTTTATCAGACGAACTGATAATTTGATTATAACTCTTATTCTGATATTGTGCCATCTTTATTTATGGTATTTATAAAAAAATAGACACTCTGGGAAACAAGAGTGTCTATAATTTGAACGTGTTCTCTTATTTGGTCGTAAATTGGTCGTAAGTTTCGACCTTGCCTACTTGTAACCGCTGATTTTACGCCATTTCTTACTGAATAGATTTCATCGTCGGGAATAATAATATGTCTGTCTTCTTTACAATCAAAACCAAGATAGTCTTCAAAAATTTATACACCAATCGGTATAAATAAGGTATAAAATCTATATACTACGCCTAAATCTTACTTAAATACAACATCCTTTCGCTTACCTTAAGATATTGCCGTGGCAGATGAAAAGTACTTTAATCATAGTTTTGTTTCTCCTTGATTTGTCCCGGAATGCCCCGTTTTGCAAGGGGTTCCGGGGTTATTGTGATATGCTCTGAAATTACAGATTGTGGCAAATCAGAGCAGAACCCTGCAAGTTGTTACTGCCTGTTAGTAGTAAAATTGGTAGTAAGAGAGGAAAGGTTACCACTAAGGATTTTCACAATATCACTTAACTACTTTGAGTGCGTCCTTGTCTGGCATTTCAAAATGCTTTAGCTTTTCACTATTTTTTAATATCCGATAACACGAAGATGATGTAAGCGAAAGTAACTTTATAACTGCCACACCAAAATATAGACAAACACCTGTAGAGCAAGCATATTCACTTATGATGCCATGTGCAATTTCATTTCGTATATTAGCACCAGATTGCTCGTTTAGCAGCCCTCTAAATGTAAACAAAATATCATTATCATAGCAATCTAATAATTCTGGCAAAGAAAAAATTGAACTCAATACCTTTTCCATTGACGAACCATCTTTTTCCAATGTTACTGTTAAGCCTCCAACCTCTCGTGCAATATTTCTAAAAAGGTTTTCTACCTGTGGTGCAAGAATGTGTAATGCTTCATAATAATCTCCGTTCAAAAACATGTATAATCCGCTTTGAAAAATTCTTTCTCTTCCATCTGGAATAATTGGATTATCTTTAATCAAAAACTCCACCATAGATTTATTAATAACAAATTTATCTCTTATTATAAGCAAAGCATTCTTCATCCAAATATCACCCGTAACTTTTTGCTTTTCCAATGCATTTTGATACATATGTAGTTCCATAAGTTTCGGATCTTTTTCTGGATCATGAATATCAAGTGGTGGTAATGCCAGCACTGTTTGTCCTTGAGCATTTATTAAACTCTTACCAAACAAATGTGAAATCGGATTATCTTTAAATTCTTCTATTACACGTTTTTTTATATCTTCCTGTTTCTCAAACACAAACATCTGTGTCAACCGAATTACACATTCTTCAAATGATAATCCTTCCATATTTGCTTTTAAATTATCGATAACACCTTTTATATCTAATTCAACAGAAAATGGTACCATTATTTTAGGTATTTCTTTTTGTATTTCAACGAGTCTTTTATGAGCAATTTCCGCTTTTTGTGGTTCCCCATTATCTCTATACAGTTTAATCCCTTTTTGATAATAATTAACACACCTAAGCGCTCCCTGTATATCATTTTGAAAGATTCCCTCTGCAAAATCCAAATAATACTTTGCTAAAAGCAAATTATTTTTCGTTGCTTCTTCTTTCTTTTTTAATTTAAACAAACATTCAGTTTTTAACATATATGCCTGTTCAACCTTTGCGATATTATCATTGTTGTAGGCAATCATATTATCTAATACTGGTAAAAATATAGAAACATCAAAATTCTTCTGTCCAAAGAATAACTCCATCACTCTAAGTGCAAAAAAGCCATCATTGTTTGCAGCTTTCTTCTCCAAAAAATCAACAAACCATCCTTGTATTTTTTCAAATAATAAAGTTTGCTTTGTTTGTGCTGAAATACATACTGCTCGTCGAATTATGTCAATTGTCCCAACATTGTCATCATCCCTATACAAAAGAGTAAATAATTCCCAATATGCATTTGCTGCAATTTTAGCAGCATTAAATTCTTTTTTATTAGTCCACAATATATCCGCAATCAGTGCACGTAAAATCAATGGCATTTTTTCTAATTTCAAACTATGCAATATCAAATAATCATCTTCTGATATATCTTCTATTGAAAAAGTTCGGCTACCATCTGCCATTACGAACATAGGATGAAATTCTATTCCATCATTATGAATTTTTGTTCCCAACGAAACTATGTTTTTCAATAAATCAAAAATACTTCTTTCTTCTTCACTTAATTCAGTCCTATCAGCTTCAATAAACAAATTAGGTGACAACGAATATCTTTTATTCACAATAATCCGGTTCAATAACTCATATATGTTCACCATATCATCTCCTAAATGCTAAATCTCTCTGAATTATATTATATCGCCATTTGTATTTCTTTTCCACAAAAAAAACGCCCCAGCCTAAGCCGGAGCGTCATCCCTCTTCAATATTATACTACCTTAAACATCTTCTGCGACATATGTTTCTCTTTTTTCTGCTCAACCTCCGCCTGTGCTTTCCTAAACTCTTCCATCCGTTTCAGTTCTTCCTCTGCGTCATCGAATCCGATATGCGTGTACACATTCATCGTAACCGATATATCCGAATGCCCCATGAGGTATTGTAATGTCTTTGGATTCATTCCCGATTTTGCCATATTCGAGCAATAGGTGTGTCGGCATACATGAGGTGTAATATTTGGCATCTGCACCCGGTAGATGTCATTGTATCTGCCGACCATATGATTGAAACGATGTTGCCAGTGCATTGCCACAAGTGACATTCCATTATCATCGTAAAACAGGAATCCACTATATCCATCTATGGACTTCTCCACTTTCGGTGCATTTCTATCCTCGATGATTGCCTGAAACATCTGTGCCACATCCTCTGTAATCGGCAATACTCTTGTTCCGGCATCTGTCTTTGTGGTTTCTATGATGTATCGCATATCCGATGTTCTCTGCAACTGATGGTCAATATTTACAGTTCTGTTCTCAAGATCAATGTCCTTCAGCGTCAAGCCACAAAATTCTGATATTCGCATTCCCGTATGAAAGAGTATGTACACCACTTCATAGTATTTACAGTACACCACATCGTCATGCACAAACTTTAAGAACTTTCTCATCTGGTCTTTTGTGATTGCCTCTCTTGTAACTGCGTCATTTACCAATACTCCGGCAAGCTGAAATCCGAATGGATTCTTTACCAGAATATCATCATCCACCGCCATCTGAAAAGCTGGTCGCAGCACTCCCCGAATGGTATGAATGGAACTGTAGCTTTTCCCATCTTCCTGTTGCAATTTTATAAGGAACAGCTTTGCATCGGAAGTTTTCACACTTCGTATCGTCTTTTTACCGAATGCTTCCTTTGCAAGTAATCTCTGTACTGTAACATATCCCTGCTTCGTGCTTTGCCTTACTCCGGTCTTTGTTTTCAAATATCGGTCTACAAGTTCACAGACTATCATCTGTCCGTCCACGATATTTACAAGCAAATCCAAATCTGTGTTTACCTGTTTTTCCAATTCACGAAGGGAGAGGCATGGCTTCTTGCCCTTTGGAAGTTTGTCCGTAGGCTCCAGTTTCCAACTGTATACAAAATGTGGTTTTCCATCAATGTGATATTTATATTGATATTTTCCGTCTGCTCTTATGCTTTCTCCCGGTCTGAGGACTCTTCTTTTGGAATCCCGCCTTGTCTGTCCTCGTCCTGCCTTTGCCATTATACCCGCCTCCTTAGTTCTGGATGGTTACGCAGATACCTTTCAAAGGCTACACGAAGAATCAGCTTGCGTTCTCCGTAATATGCTAGAAAATCTTCCCCATCCGTATTATTCAATAAATCATAAAATTTTCTCCGGCTCAGAACAAAATATTCAATTGCCTCAGAAGGATTCAAAATATCCTTTTCTGCTAAACTTGGTCTTGCCATAAAAGTACTTCCTTTCTGCCAAAAGTGGCTGTTTTCAAGGGTTTTCGGGGTCATCCTATGTTCGCTCTTATGCCCTGTAATAGCAACTACTTTCGGCAGATAAAAGGAACTATATTTCTGAAGAATTAAGAATAAATTCTTCGAACTTCGGGCGGATAATGAGGAATCGGTTTCCACAGTACACCGCCACCGTTCCAAGGTTATCCTCTGCAATTCTTCTCAGTTTCTTTATACCAATATTAAAATAAGCTGCTGCCTCCTTGATGGTGAGCATATACTTCTCACTAACAGGAAGCGCTTCATTGCTTTCTGCATTCATAGTATCTCTCCTTCCGACAAGGTGGTCACACAGCTGACTCCTTTGTACTATTTTTTCTTTTTTGTCATTTTCACTCTGATTCTGTGATATTTGCCCCCAGGGGCGGTCTAAATCTCTGTCACCTTTTATGCCGGACAACGGTGCCGCCCCTTCACGCACAAAATTGCGAATTTAAACGGGGTATTAACCCCCAATACAGCTAAATACCATACAAGGGGCATATATCCCATTCAAGATAATAGAAATAAAATCAAACAATTCTATGATTATTTTCCTGCATCTGCCATCTGGATAACCTTAATTGCTTCATTTCTTACAAGTTTTCCGTCAAAGAACTCAAATGCAAGATATCCAATCTGATCATACAGTACAAATTTTTCCAACAATGTTCTTACCGTCACAGGCTTTCTTCCCACAATCCAGTAATAAGAAAAGTCACCAAATGCAATCGGCTTAGTACCTGTTTCGATATCCGGCATATATTCCGAAATAATAACCTGTTTTTCAAGAATTGTATCATTTGTCTGATTCCACAAATAATTGCCATCATTATCCTTCAGTTTTCTGAGTACAAGTGCTGTCTTATCATTCATAAGCCAGATACCATTTCTTCTATATTCCTTATCAACACTAAAATATAAAGAAATCACATCATCATAAGTCAGCGTTTCTGCTGTCAATGCTGTTTTAGCTCCATCTGTATTATGAAGAATACCAGTAGGTTCATCTGCTCCGGTTCCATTAATAAATGCGTTATCCTCAGCTTTTCCAAATGACTTTCCAAGCTTTTGTGTCAGATACTTTTCAATATCAAATCCTGCATCATTTACAAAATCCTCATCCAATGTAACGATAGATGCCAGCTTATAGCTTTCAATCGTTTTTTCATTGAAATCTCCTGCACTTTCATATACTGGAATTGCAGCTCCCTCCGCTACAAATTCCGCTTTATCCTTACAATCCTTCGCAAAGATTCTATAACCATTTTTATATGCACGAATAACTGTCGCTATCTTTCTGAAATCAGATTCCTTTTCAATTTCATTCATAACCTTTCCGGCTGCAACAGTCGGCATACTGTAAGTTCCTGTACTAATATCCCTACCCTTTGCAAGAATATCCTCTCTCGCCTCTTTGTTTCTCATCGCATTCCAGAACTGAATATCATATTCTGGCTGTGCCGTAATCTGTGTATTACTAATCATGTTCTTCTCCTCCTTAATTTCTGTCGCACACAGGGCATTTATAAAGTCCAAGTGTATTTAATGTCAGCTGTCTCCCAATCTGTTTCAGATGATTGCCACACTTCGGGCAATGAATTTCATACGCAAATGCCATTTCCTCTGTATGATCACTGCTCGCATGAAGTCTGTACGTTCTCTTTATCTTTCCGGTCTCATCCCGGCTCAGTTCATCCGTCAAATACAAGCTGCACATTCTCTGTGCATATTCTTCAGAATAATATGCATTTGACGCATTCAACAATGTTCCTTCCTTATTCAGTTTAGTTAATGGAAATACCATAGTAAAATCCTCCTTCTTTCTATCGTCTGCATCTGTCACAGGTATACAGACCAAGTTTATTTGCATCATGGTTTTGAGCCATCTGCCTTAATACCGCACCGCACAAAGGACAGTGAATTTCTATGCTGTCAGTAGCATTCTGGCTCATCGGCTCTTTTGAATAAAGCCTGTAATAATTGGAAATAATCTCCGACAGGTACATTCTACTGTTCTGCCGTACTGTTTCCTTGTCTGTTGATAAAAACATCGGTACCTTTTCCAGTCCATCTGTATCTCCATCAATCAGAGGATGGTATCTTATCATCTGCATCCACTGCACCGCCTTTCCATCTAATCTTGTAAATCTGTCTCTGCAGAAATCCATTGCATCTTCATAAGTAGGGAACACCAGACACGAAAATCCATACTGCACTTTCCATATTGGAAAATCCTTATCCTGCTTCTGAGATACCACCACAGGCAATCCTGCCCTTCCCTGCAATAAATCCTTGCATTCATACCCCTCTCTTGAAAACATCTTCTTATCAGAATCTGTCAACTTGAAGTCTGTTCCATAAAATATTCTGTATGTCATCTTCTTCTCTCCTTCCTTTTATCTGTGGGTAGCAGTTCTATCTTCCGAGGTAGCAGTACAGGTAGCAGCAATTCTTGTAACTGCTACCCGGCTTATCCCTTGTTTACCAAGGGTTTCCGGCTATTCGGTAGCAGAAGGTAACAGTTCTCACGGTTTTATAATCACAATTACTCTTTTTATATGCCGTTTTATTTCTGCATTAAACTTTTTATTTTTCAGCTAAGAAGTTAAAAGCTCTGCTACCCATTGCTACCAATATACTCAAAGCCTTGTGTTTACTGACTTTTCATAGGTAGCAGTCTTTAAAATCACTGCTACCCGTACTGCTACCTCTGCTACCCGGCAAGGAACTCTGTTTCCTCATATCCATATTCCTTGGCATAAAGTTCCTTGGTTTCCTCTGTTATCGTGAAATTTTTATAATAGGTATTACCCTTCTGTCTTGTTGTCACATCTGCAAATGTGCCACCAAGATATCCTGCAAGCTGTTCTCTGAACTCTTTTGCAGTTCTGGCATAACCATGATTGTTCTCCCTGCACCATGCCTGATATACCTTGTATATTCTCCCTGTGGTACAATGTCTGACAATCTTGCCATTCTCCCAAGGGCACATACATTCTTCATAAAAAGAAATCACTGTACTGTTTGCGCTCTGGTAATCTCTTCTTGCCTCTGGAATGCTGTCCGGCTCTGTAAATCGATATCCATTTGCTATAACAGTCTGCAACGCTTTCACAGCTTTTTTCACAATACCTCTGCGCTCTGCATACATTTTTTCTAAAAGCTGCTTGTCCTGCTGTTCTTTCGGTATCACATTCGGGCAATCCACCACCATGATGCGGTCATATACCCATTTGCCGTCATCTCCCCCGAACTTCGGCAGCCGGTTCATGCAGAACCACAGCAATCCATTAAATGTAAATTCAAATGCCTGCTGTCCTTTAAATTCTGCAAAAAGGCTGTCCCCGCCTGTCATTTTCTTGAATGTTTTCAGTTCATCCACAGACAAAAAACTCATATCCGAACTTCCTGCAAGCCTTGTTCCATACACTGCCCCTGTTCCAAACCGGGATTCAATTTCTTTCAGATCAATGCCTATAAAGTTGCCCCTGCCAAGCAGACGCTCCACAAGACTTTTAAGCTGTGACTTTCCTGTATCTCCCTGCCCTACAAGAAATAATGCTTTTTTCATCCGCCAGCCTTTCACATTGGAAATACAGACACCAATAAATTCCATCAACAGCTGCTTTACCATCTCATCTCCGTTAGTAAGCGTGTCCATATAAGAATCAAATACAGGTGTATCAATATACTCATCCGACCATTCACAAGGAAGTTGTATGGTGGAAAGTATATCTGCTGAATGTAGTATCAGTTCTGTATCAGTTGCAGTAATCTTCAAAATTCCATTCTGGAAATTGATAATATCCTCATCTGCATTCAATGCATCCTGACTTACATATGTAAGGTCTGTGGTAATATGCAAAAGCACCTCATTGACCTTACTCATCTTCACAAGTTCCTCATCATAATCAGCAATATACTTCTTTATGATTCCAAGCAGCATATTATCTGCATAAAGCCTGTAACATCCATCTTCGTATACATATTTCAAAAGTCCCTGTTTACCATTGTCCCTGACTAAAATATATTGCAGATGTTCTCTTACATATTTTGCAAGAAGCGGTACACTCACATATGGTTCTCCTGTCTGTTCATTAAACTTTATGAAATCAGGATGTTCTATTTTTGACCTGTGAAACACACCATTACAGGCTGAAATTCCTGCATTGATTGTGTTTTCCCTGTAATCGTCCCTTTCCCATTTGCTTCGATATAAAGCAGAACTGCGAAACACTTCATCAATCGCATCCGGGTCTGCTCCTGTTCTAAATGCTATCAAAGCACAAAGGGCAGCATCCGCCTCAGACTGGGAACCATATTCACTGAAATCACCTTTATCATAAAGCCGGATGAACTTGTCTCCGTTCTTCTGCTTACGAAGATCACAGACAATATCAAATACTGCCCTATCTCCATCACGCTTTACACTGTACTTCGCTTTCGGCTTTTTTCTCATTTCCTTATCCAATGTGGTAAGAACCGCCTGTGTACAGTCAGCTATTGGCAGGCTGTTAATTGTGTTTCCTGTAAAAGTGCCATATCGGTTTGTAATATCACCGATATAAAGTTCCAATCCAATATCAGAGCGTTTCTGATAATATTCACTGTCCAGCACAAATCTCTTCCTTCTGTCATCAAAATGTACCGGAAGTTTTGTAATATCACACTGACCAATAATATGAATTCCTTTGCCACTTGGAGATACTTCTGCATAGGAAGAAAACCGAGATAACATAAGCTGTGCAAATGGATCTGAAATATCCTTATGGTCTATATCTAATAAGAAGAAGCCTTTCGGAATCTTCAAGCCAATTCCCGATGCCTGAAACTGATTTCTGGCTGATTCTGCATCATCAAAAGATACCCATGTACCCTTATGTGCATCATCTGTTCCTGTAGCTCCTCCGTTTGCTGCGAATGGAACTTTGGTAACTTTCCCATTCTTGCCGGGTTTTGCTGACCATAAAAACCACAGATTTTTATCCTTTAATTCATCCACTGTCATATCTCCCATCCTGCTCACCTCCTCCTTTTCTGCAATTCTATTTAATGGTTAATAGACGTTCTTACAAGCCATTCTTTATAAGCTTCAATCGGAATCAGAATTCTTGCTCCGATTCGTATTGTCGGAAATCCCGGTGTCTTTACCAGTTCATATGCCTTTGGCAAGCTAATTCCCATCTGTGCAGATAATTCCTGCACACTCATAGTTGTTTTCTCCATAAGATGTTGCTCCTTTCTTTAGGGTAATGAAATACCGCCAGTTTCCCGGCGGTCTATCTCCATACTATTGATGCTTTTCCATTAGTTACCATTTGCTTAACGGCATTATATGCTGTCAGATCCTTAACACCCAGGTCATTTTTCTTGTCAAGAAGTTCTTCCTTGTGCTTTAATCTGCGATTCAACCGCTGTCTCTTCCTGTCCTTAATCTTAATCACCTTCTCTCGTATGAAAATCCAATTATCCCATTATTTGCGGGAAACATTTTGTATGACATCCGCTGTTGTTTTCTCACTTATTGTGAGATTTTATATTTTATTTATATCACATATTGTTACCTATGTCAATCTACAATCTCACATTTTATGATATAAATATCTATAATTATTTAAAATCGCTTGTATTTTCTAACAGTTAGTGATATTATTCTCACATAGGAGGTGTGCTTATGTTTGACGAACGTCTGAAATCACTACGAAAAAAATGTGGATATACGCAGGTTTCACTTGCAGAAACCCTTGGTGTTTCCAAAGGAACTGTTGCTATGTGGGAGACTGGTAAACGTACCCCGGATTTTGAAACCTTAATCAGACTTTCTGATTTATTTGATGTGCGTACGGATTATATACTTGGGAAATCCAACGATTCATCATCAGCCAAATTGTCAGATGATGATATAGAACAGCTGGGACGCTGGGAACTGGAATCCGTTTATACTGATCTTATGAAATTGTATCTTTCTCTTGATTCCTTCGGGCAGAAAGATGTTGAAAACCTTATCAAATCCGAAGCGCAACGCTGCAAAGAACAAAATACTCTACAGGATGTTTCTAATATGGCAGTACAGATTACTATAAAAAAATAAAGAATGAGGGTATTGACTGCTGCATGAGTCAATACCCTCATTCTTTATTTTACACTTCTAAATGCTGAATTTCCCGTAAGATTTCTAAGCAAAATCTTTCTTACTGACTTATACTCTTTTCCGATAAAGCCAAGTCTGAGCAGAAAACAGCGGAAAGCATATTTGTCATTGTCTGTTTCGGTAGGCTTTGATGATACCCTTTTTGCATCTCTTGCCATATCACACAGTCTTGAAACAAATTGCGTATATGCTGCAATCTCATCACCATCCTCCGTGTTTGAAAACCATGTGAAACTTATTTTTTCCTCTGTAATGCCAATTTCTGTGCTGTCCGTCCGAAATGCACGTTGAAAAAGTGTCTGCTTATTTGCTATGATCTTCTGTAAATTTTCTAATGCCGTATCCGTAAGGCTCTCTTTCGGAATCGCTATTGTCAGCTTATCCTGTTGCACTGGCACTTCTTCCGTTATTTCCATATCGTCCTGAAACCCACGTTCCCGTAACTGCCGAATCAGATCTTCCACTATTTCTTTTTCTGTTCCATCCGGGATATACAATACACCCTCTTTGTCCAGTCGGTATCCCGCAATATCATATGCACAGCTTGGTACCCGTTCATAATGCGGCGCTGTCCCAAGTATATTTCCAATCTCCTGTGCTAGTTTTGGTCTCTGCTTCGATTCCAATGTGAATCTGATTTCATTCTTCATAATATGTACCCGCCTTTCTTTATTTGGTAGTACATATATCACTCTGACCGCACAGAATAGCAAGACAATTCTGATTATATTTCTGCCAAAATGTACGCAAAAAACTGTGCTTTTTATGCGGCTTTTTACATGTTTTTTCTGCGCATTTCGGTACTATCTGGCAAAACAAAATCGGCTTTAGTGATGATATTCAGCGGATATTTTCACATAAACTGACTTTTTTGGGTATCCCCCCCTGTTTAATTCTGCGAAAATTCGCACGAAGGGGGCCATCGGTCTTGAAGCGAAAATATTGTAGAGATTTAAACTCCCACTCCCCATTCTTTAGCACTTCCTATCATATACTGTACAAGTCATCAATTTTTTTTCTCTTCTCCATAACAGTATTCTTCAAAGAATTAATTTCTTCTTCATATTTTTGTATGTCTTGTTCCAGTATTTTAGCTAAGTCAATATTAATTTTTAATTGTAAAAGTTCTTTTGCATCCATACGGGCATGTCGTTTTCCTGATTGAAGCATTCTCATTGCTTCTCTCATTTGTGGTAATGATAACAAATACCCAACAATTCTTGGACTTGATTTTTTACACTTAAGCCCTACCCATTCTGTTGTTCCTATTGCTTCTTCTTCCGGATTAATTATACATTTTCCCAAATAAGGTTCAAGCTTAGAAACAACCAAATCCGCTCCTGAAAATTCCACCTTATCCGATCCAATCATCGATACTTCTGGTACTTCATCATAATTAACACCACCACACAACGGGTAAACACTATCTAAATCAATCAACTTTCTATCGTACGCCAAATCACCTTTCTTTATTTTATTCAATTCAACAATTTTTACATAGTTGCCAATATCATTCCATGCAGCTCCTCTAGCCACTAAACTAATTTTTCCTTCCAGTACATCCCATAACCATCTATACTTCGCGTCTAGTCGTAATGTACTTCTACTAAATATTGCTTTTAATGTTGTTTCAAAACCATATCTTAGTGATTTTTGACTTTTATTTCCTCTGTAATTAAACAAAACCTTAGGCAAATCATTCTCTGTTATCAAATCTGATAGGCCCTTTCTTCGTTTATATCCAATTGCTTGAGGTTCTGCCATAAATATTTTTTCATCCAGCAAACCGCAATCATCAAAAACTTTTTTTAGTCCTTCAACTCCTTCCTTTTTTGTCCATCCACTTTCTTTAATTTCCTTTTCTATCCTATTTACTTGTTCCGTACTTCTTTTCTCTGCATAAATAACACAAGTTTTTACACTTGTATATGGCTTAAAAGTTAAATAAGGAAGGGATATAATAGCCTTAATTTTAAAATGTGATAATAGATATATTCTAGTATCCAATTCTGTTGGTGTATCGCATACAGATTCTGGAAGTACGCAACAAAAAACCCCCTGTTCTGGTCTTAATAATTGGTACCACCTTTCAATAAATAAATCTTCTGATATCTTCAATTCACCTGAAAATGCCTTCTCAACTGATTTTTTTTCGTCTGGAGTTAATTTCAGTGAAAACGGCGGGTTTGAAAGTACAATATCAAACTTTTCATTTTGATACTCTTCATGCATTTCTAAAATAGTAGGTCTATCTTGTATACAATAATCTGAAAAAGGAAGTAGCCCACTTGTCACAAAGGTATTCATACTTCCATCTCCATGTAAAATCATGTTTACCTTTGCCGCCAACCCTAAATCATAATTATTCTCAATCGCAAATAGTGATCTCTTGGCCCAATTAGTATGTGTTTGACCAGAAAATTCAGCTTCAAATGTTTCCAATGCCCTGTCACTTAATCCTGCTTTAAAAGTTCCATTTTCATACATTTTTTTTACTATCGACTTCATGTAAACAATTAAGAAAGTACCCACTCCACAAGACGGATCGATTACATTTGGCATCCTATGAATTCCTCTACCATCAGGCTTCTCTACAAGAACTCTTTTCGCATGCTCTGTAATATCACATAATTCTGTCATGAACTCAACCAGCTGAACAGGCGTAAAAAATTGTCCTTTAGTTTGCGTGAAGCCATGTGCAACTATTTCTTCAAAAAAGCTTCCTAATAAATCTCCTCCGTATACATTCTTAGTTAAAGATATTCCTTCTAGCCTTTGCACCACGTAAAAGACTTTTGATGGTTTTATTCTGGCCTTATCAAAAGCAACATTATCACTTTTTTCATCTAATAAATAAGAACTTTCCGCTTTTTTATATAGTACATTCATTCTGTCCACTAGTGCATCTGGACTCTCCACAATATTGCCTATATAATTTACTTGAAATTCATACTTATTTCCTGGTCTGATTTCTTTTTCATCATAAATTTTACACAGAAATAATTTTGTGATAACTGCAAATACGTCATTATTATTTGTTCCACCTCCTCCCCAAATAACATTATGTAATTCTTCTGTCAATTGCTTAAAAAACAATTCATCAGAAGTCTCGTCTAATGGAATTGACGTCTCCGTTTCCTTTGGAACACGCGCATAACTTTTTTGAATTACAGTTCCATACCCCTTCGGAATAGCATTTCCTACTGGTTCTCCTGCATCCTGCCACTTGTCATATTCTCCATACTGACTAGTTGATATTACCAATGTGTTAATTGCAGGCTCTCCACTATCATTAAACACAACTGTTGTCCATAGCAAATAATCAGGTCTCTTTATTTTTTCAAGCTTACTTGATTGAAAAAGTTGCCCTTTTATCAAATATCTTTCTGATATATACTTCTGCGGCGTTTTTAGCTCAAAATATAAAAAAGGAGACCCATCCTCATTTCTAATAACAATATCTGATCTGCTCCCTTTTGCTCCCTTTTTAGGTCTTCCCGGTGCTTCATAAACTTTCTCGATATCTATATATTTATTTTCAAATTTATATCCGTACTCTTTCTCCAACTTCAGAAGTAAAACAGCCCTTACCATTTCTTCGTCATTTAAGTTAGTCGTTGTCCCCTTAAAGTCTGGTGCCTCTGGATCAACATTTACACATTTAGGATTATATGTAATCTTTCCTTTTCCAGTCTTTTCATCAAATGTAATTGAGGAAATTATATCAGATTTACTATCCTGAATATATTTTATATATAATTTTGGTTCAAAAACTTTCGCCATGTTGTTTCTCCTAGATTATTTTTTTTAATTGATCAATCACTCGCTCTGCTTCTTTCAGGGCAGTTCTTCGTACAAACTCACTATATGAAGCATATGCTTCTATTCTAGCCGCCTGTTTCAATTTTGCTAATTCCTCTTCACTCACTCTTATACTCATAGAAATAGTTTTGTTCATTCCCAAGCCCTCCTATGTCAAAAATTATATCATTTGTGTGCAACATTTACAATACAATTCTCCACGTCCTCAACATAGAAATAGCCACTTTTCATAGTAGTTCTACTAGCAAAAAGCGGGTATTCAAAGTTGTTGAGGGGCTGGTTTCGTGAGGGTACAACTTGAGGGGTTG
>ERZ827524.1846-NODE-1846-length-17564-cov-8.595751_pt1 | contig 17564 bp, 14 predicted proteins | sample MGYA00519702_ERZ827524 | MGnify/ENA primary metagenome ERZ827524 (study PRJEB31778, sample SAMEA3449341) | human gut metagenome | biome: human gut; feature: human-associated habitat; material: faeces | place: United Kingdom | collected 2010/2012 ...
GTAAGTAATAAACACCCCGTCCGGGTAAAATCCGGGCGGGGATTGTTTTGTTAAGAGGAAAATAAAAACGCCCCAAGAATTGCTCTTGGGGCATCTGTTTACCGATTGCTGATCATGGATTCTATATTAGCGACATCCTTGTCCACTTCTTCGGCAGTTATGGGAAAATAAGCAAATCCCTGTTCGTCATAAAAGTCGATCAGGTCGTGTTTGGATATTCCAAGCATTTTTGCTACTTTCCCATATGATAAGGCACCATTTTTAATCATCGGATACCACGATAATGCCCTTGATTTTTGTCCTTCAGTCATGCTAACACCTCCCGATTTTCTTGTGACATTTTCCGCAATATGTTATAATATAAAAAGAAAACAAAAAAGTAATCGTCCACTGCCGATGGAATAACGATTACTTTTTTGAAAAATAAAAAATTGTAATTTCAGAGCAACCGCTTGCTTTACGGTAACATCCTTTTGCTAAAGTGATTATACCATATTGCTAATGTTGTGTCAAAAAGGTATTTTTCTGCAATAAGATATGAGAAGAGCGTAGAAAAGGTGATAATATGTGCAATAATTGCTTCGATGATATGCTAAACATTAGACAAACAGTTGACAAAATCAACATTTTGTAATATATTGTCAGTTGTTCAGCCGGTGTGTTGGAATTGGCAGACAAGGCAGACTCAAAATCTGTTGATGGAAACATCGTGCGGGTTCAAGTCCCGCCACCGGCATAAAACTATGCATATTTCTCTAAATAATGTTTGACATTATACGTAAAATGTAATATATTAACAATAAGGCTTGTATCTACCGAGAGAGTTGAGTGGGGGCTTGCGCCGCGGCGCCCTTGCACGCGCGTCACTACTTGAGGAGTGCAGGTCTTTTTTAGTGCAAAAAATAGCAAAAAAGGGCTTTGAAGCCTTTTTTTGTATGCAATTTTCTTCGCATATAGATTTATAGAAGAATAATAAGTTTATAAAAAAGGGCGGGAAATAACATGCAAATTTATGAAAAATTATACGGTGAATATATAAATGAAAAGTATGGAGATTTTGTTCTTACTGCCGAGCAGAAACATGAACTTGCTTACGCTATTCAAAAGCGTCTGACAAAGGAAGAAATTGCATTTTTGCTTAGAACTAATAAAGGTGAGAAAACTCCGGCATTTTCCGGGGAACAGATGCGTGAAATTGTAACAGCAATACAGCGTAATATTCCGCTAAATGTATTAAGAGAACATTATCCTTTGAAATTTTCAAAAGAAAAAGATTCTGACAGACTGCGCTTCATTAGAGAAGGAATCCAGTATCATTACACAGCGGAACAGTTAGATATAATAAAGAACATGGATATTACAAAAGAACTATACTCCTCCGAAATTTACGATATGTATAATTATATTATGAGCCGATTTCCGGTTGAAAAAGTATTGCACGATATAAAAGATAAGTCAGGCGATAATATCCGGCGTATTTTAAAAGAAATCAAAGAAAATCAAACTCCAAAGTCTGAATACAGTACAAAAATAGTTCAAAACAGCGATGAAGATATTAAGAATGTTATGAAAAAATACAAGGATGTTCCACAACATCGCAGACAGGAGATAAAGGCTGCATTGATGAGCGGGATAAAGAGCGAAACGATTGATGATTATTACAGAGACTATCCGGATGCACCATTACAATTTAGAATATCGAACAAATTTACTGTCGTAAACGAATATTATCCCATGATACCCAAAAAAGCAAGAGACGTCCTGCTATCCAATGCATATAACGAATATCAGGCTCGCGCTGTAATAGATATTTGCAATTTACCATATACAGACGAAGAACTAAAAATAATTGTAAATCCAAAATATAATCATAATCAGATGTCAATAATAGCAGAAGGGTTTCTCAAAGGAATTACAATAGAACAAAGCAGAATATATCTCGATGAAAATATCCCAGAACTGACGATTTTTATGTTACAGGGATGCATTATAAATAAAGTGCCAAAACAGATTGTAGATCTGATTCTTGATAACAGGTTTGACGAATACCAAAAAACCCAGTTGTTAGATGGGTATTACAGCAGAATGTCCAAAGAAGAAATGAGCGTTTATGCACATCCTGAAATAAACGCTGATGCAATGGAAATAGCAATCGCAGCGTTTGGGTTTAATAGACCGGAATACGCAAATCTTGTCTGCCAGTCCTCTTTTACAGAAAGGCAACTAGGTGCCATAAAAGCCATAATGCTAAATGCAGAATACTCAAGAACAAAGGACTTTATAAAACCAGAAGTGGATGAAAACATTATGTTTGATGTTGCGGATATAGTAAGCATTGATACGTATGATGAAAATATGCAGGATAAAATGATTCATTATATAATGACCGGATGTACGAAGGAACAGTCAGAATTGTACGTAAATGCTATAAACAAGGGTGTCTCTCATAAACAGATAGAATTTATAAGGAAAAAGGGATTAACGGACGAGCAGCAAAAATTTTTACTTGATAATCTGGCAACATCCAAAAAGAAAGAGAATACTTATTCGCAAATAACTAACGAAATCCGATAAAACATTCAAGGTGAGGTATTGTATGACAGATTTTGAACTGCTTACAAAAGATAAAGATTTTTCATGGGAAGAACTCCAACAGGTACAATATGGGCTAAATGATCATATGCCAGTAGAACAGATAGCAATTTATGCAAACCAAGAGTTTAATTGGATGCAAATGAAACAAGTACGGCTAGGCTTAAGGAATAATCTGTCTGCAGAAGAAGTTTCCATTTATGCCAATCCATTATTTAATGATAGCCAGATGAATATGATACGGACACAGCTAGAAGAAGGATTGCCAGTAAAGCAAGTAAAACTGTTTGCAAAACCTGAATTCTGCTGTGAGCAAATAAATGAAATCATCAAATGCATCGTGAACGATTTTACAGAAGAACAGATAAATATCTGTATCAATCAGGAGCATCCATTTGATGCGGGTCAAATGGCAGAAATCCGTCTTGGATTTGAACACAAGCTTTCCTTAGACCAAATACGCATTTATTCCGATAAGAGGTTTGACGATAATCAAATGTATGAAATCCGTGTAGGATTAGAAAATAAGCTGACAAAAGAACAGATTCTTATCTACGCAGTCCCCCAATTTAACTGGAGACAAATGGAACAGATCCGGGCGGGGTTTGAACACGGACTTTCCGAAGAACAAGTGACAGTATATGCCGATCCAAAATTAAAAAGATATCAGATGGGCGAAATTCGACTTGGGTTTGAATATGGGCTATCTATGAAACAGGTATTATTGTACGCAGATCCATCAAACGATTCGGACGAAATGGCTGTTTACAGATTGCAGATCATAGAAAATATCAAAAATGGGATAGACTCTGATGTCTATTTCACAGAATTGAAAAAATATGAAAAAATGGGACTCGCATCAGATTTTGCTAAAGATCTGGCAGGAGCGGCTGGAAAGGGATTATCAAACAAAAAGCTTGATTATGTTCTTCGTAGTGGATTAACGGAAAACCAGATTAAGTTCATTCTACATAATGCAACCAATAACATAAATAAGAAAATAACAGACGAAAAGACTGATGTTGGATCAAAGAAACAGGGGAAAGAAGATATAACACGGTAGAAAATATACTGGATACCCGGTAAGAAAGGCAAAAAATTTATGGGAAAGTTACGAAAAATTTTAGGCAATAATGCAGGAAAATACAATCAAAGCCAGTTAAAAATAATACAAGATGGAATTGACGCGGGGTTGTCTGTTGATCAAATAAGAATTTATGCAAACCCTAAATTTGATCATTCCCAAATGTTTGTCATAATGAGCGGTTTTGTGCAAGAACTTTCTATGGAGCAGGTAAAGAAATATGCAGACGAAAAATTTTCATCTTCGCAAATGAATCAAATTAGGGATGGGTTTTTAGATGGACTTTCCATGGAGCAGATAGATATATATGCAGACACGAAATATAATAACTATCAGATGGAGGAAATTCGTTTAGGGCTGCAGCACGGGCTATCCGTAAAACAGATAGAGTTATATGCTGATCCCAAATTTACAAAATATCAGATGAAGCAGATCCGGTCAGGTTTTGAGTTTTATTTACCGATAGAACAGATCAAAATATACGCTGACCAGAAGTATTGTGGCGAACAAATGACGCAGATCCTGATTGGACTGAATGCCAAATTGCATAAAGACCAGATATCAATATACGCTAATCCGCGATTTAATGCAGGACAAATGGGATGTATCAGAAGGGGATTTCAACGAGGTCTGACAATAGATCAGGTATCCCTGTTTGCAAATCCTAAATTTGATCAATACCAAATGCAGGAGATATCGTCGTGCATTGAAGAACATTTTACAAAAAAACAGATACAGATTCTCGCAGATCCAAGATTTACTGCGGACCAAATGAAAGAGATACACGCAGGCTTTATAGACGGTCTAACTACGGAACAAATCAGTATCTTTGCAGATCCAAAATTCAATGCTAAACAAATGTATCAGCTTAGAAACGGTTTCAACAGCAAATTATCTGTAGAACAAGTCAAATCCTATGCGGATCCATTTTTGTCACCAGCAGATATGTACTCTTGTAGAAACTGCTTTTCTAAGGGGATACAAAATCCTCAAGTATTTGACAACGTACTGGCTCGATATAAAAGAATGGGGATTATCGAGGAACAGGCTGCAATTTTAGCAAAAGCGGCAAGCAACGGAGTTCCAATATCAAAATTAGATGTCATAACAAAGAAAAACTTTTCAACAGAACAAATAGAGTTTCTGATCGGCAATTTACAGAAAAACAAAAAACCTGAAGATAAGGATACAGAAATATCTGTAAACAAATGGGAAAAAGGAGAACGGTAATCATGGTTATAAAAAACAAAATTGATCCAAAAGAGAGATATGAATATTTTTTTAATACATATTGCAAAAATATTATTATGGATGAAAAACAAACAGCAGCAATCAAAAGATGTCTGAGACGGCGGATTACAGATGATGAAATGTCTCTTATTATAAAGACAAAAGTGATAGAAAATGGAGAAAATGTCCTCGTATACAACCCGGATCAAATAGAGGCATTACAAAAGGCAGTATTAGCTAACTTATCAAAAAATCAGATTGAATTACTAGCAAACCCGGATTATCCATCCTTCAAGATGGAAGCAATCATGTCGGCGTTACTATATCGTTTTGATGAACAAAAAGTCAATCTGTTAAGAAAAGTGAAATGCTCTGAAGATAGCGACAAAGCTTACATGTTAGATGTTATGGAATGTATGAAAAAAGGAGCGTCCGTTGAAGAGTTAGAATTTGTAAAAAGGGGTGAAGAAAAATTCGAATTACCATTCGACGACAGTTATTGTATGACTCCGGAAAAAAAACACAGCCTGCTAGAAGCCCATACGCGTCATGGGAGTTTTGAAAGAGAGACATGTACACATAATGACAAAAACAAATTTATGGGAATATATAGTAAAAAAGAACAGACCATTTTAACAAACTTATGTTTAACAAACATACAGATTGCAATGGAAAGAGGTGTTAAAGCCGCGGATATAAAAAAGTACATGGATCAGGCTGATAGATCAAACTTATCATTATCACAAGCGAGTCGGATAATCCAAATGTTGATTGATAATGTGCCAGAAGAATGTATTGAAAAAACAATCACAGGAGAATATAACGCGGAGCAAATGCACGCTCTCACAGATGTTTATAAGCTTGAATTAACGGAAGAACAGCTGAAGATTATAACGAACAATATGTACGATGACTATCTTATGAGACAGATTGCCAACGCATTTTTATGCGGTATTACAGTTGAAGAAATCCTGTCGTATATAAAAAGTATATACAAAATACCAAACGCGGGGAGTAAATTAGAAGCAATAACACAGGCAATACTAAGGAATGAACATCCGGAATCGTTAGTCGAATTAGCAGCTGCAGGATTCGATGGCTTTCAGATTGACCAGATAGAAACCTGTTACACATACAGATTGACAGAAGACGAAATGACGGTAATTACAAATAAAGATTTTGATAAGATGAAAATAGCTTATCTGCGAGAAATGATGCTTGATGGATGTTATGAGATTGCAGAGCTTTTAGAAAATACAGACCAAAAACACAGCGATATAATAGAAATAATGTATGACGCAAATTGCTCTTATGAAGCAATAATGAAAGGAATCGAATGTGAGAAAGCGCGTGATAATTGCAATACAGACATTTCAGATAACGATTTGGTTGACCTGATATGCAAAAGCCGTGACTTGGACTGGACAAGAACATGTATTGAAAATAAGTTTGAATTAGAGCAAATTAATGTTCTGTTAAAAGCGGGAAAAAGAGGATTTTCTAAAAGCCAGCTTAAAGCGATTGCAAACAAGAACCTGACGGCAGAGCAGATGGCTTTTTTAGTTGATCATATTTGTCCAGAAAAAAATAAAAGTGACCGTAAGATAAAAGAATGGGATACGGCGATTGGTTCCATAACAGTAACAGAACACATAAAATCAGATGCGGATGTACGATAAAAAACAGCGGACTCGCCTATATTTATGAGATAATAAATCCACTAAATTTTTCCCATATATTATTATAAATATAAGAGGGAGGCAAAAGACATGTCAGATATTAAATTAAAAGAACAACGTGAACTGTATTATAAATTGGTAAGAAACACAAAACTTGAGTCTTTTCAAACACAAGAAATAAAGCGGGGAATACAAGCTGGACTTTCGCTTGAACAGATATCAATCTATGCGAAAGAAAAATATAATTGGAAGCAGATGGGCGAAATCAGGGAAGGGTTAGAACATGGTCTAACAACAGAACAGGTAAGTATATATGCGGATGAGCATTTTTCGGGTCCCAAAATGTGGGAAATCCGGGAAGCACTTGAATCAGGTATCGGGATAGATAAGATAAAAATGCTTATTAACCATAAATTTACGGAAGCCCAGATGCGGGAAATAAGACTTGGTTTTAAAGATAAACTTACAAAAAATCAAGTTGCGCTATATGCAAAACCAGAATTTTTGTCGGAACAAATGGATGTGATCAGGGATGCATTAAAAACACGAGTTTCGATGGAAAAAGTATCTGTATTCGCAGATCCAAAATTTTCTCCATTTCAAATGGATGCGTTATTTAAGGCATTCTTGGCAGGTTTAACGATTGAGCAGGTGCAGAAAATTGCAGATCCGGAATATACCAGCAACCAGATGTGGCAGATACGATACGGATATGAAAATAAATTTACGGACGAGCAGATGGCATTACTAAGAAATAAAGAACTTGATCATCTTCAGATGAATGAAATTTCAAACAGCTTTTATCCCCCCAATATAATTCCAGCAGACATCGTAAAAATCTATGCCAACCCTGAACTTAATACTGATCAGATACACTTCCTCAATCTGCTTGCTAAAGAGGGAAAATCAAAAGAACTGATCACATTTTGTGCAGATCCCAGATTTTCTTCTCAACAAACTGAGATTTTGTGCAATGGGGTTCACTGTGGGTTGGATATAGACAAATTAAAAGTATATGCGGATCCTGATTTGACACCACTTAAAATGGAGGAAATACTGGAAGGATTTTATAATGGTCTTGCAATAGAGGATGTGGAACGATACGCAAAAAAAGAATACACTGCGGGAACCATGCATGATTATCGTATATTATTAGAACACGGAATCAAAGACATGGAGTTATATAATGATATTAAGGAAAAGTATAGCTATTTAGAAAAAGACCAGCTAATGGAACTTGGAAGGGCAGCAAGTATGGGATTTAGCTGGGGAAAGATTGATTTTCTCGCATCAAAAAAATTAGCGGCAGATGAATTGAAAATTATTATAAACAGTAGTATTAGGGAAAAGCAGAAAACAAAATCCAAAATCAGGGGAGATGAGCGCAATGGCAGATCTTGATAAAGAAAACGGGTTATTCACACCGGAAGAGGTAGGAATTTACACAAACCCGGAATTTAATAAAGACCAGATTTTAGTAATAAAGTCGGGCTTTCTCCATAATTTAACAATAGAACAAGTTAAAATTTATGCAAAACCGGAATTTTCCGCTGGACAAATGGGCGAAATAGAAAAAGGACTTATTCACGGACTATCCACAGAGCAGGTGAAAATATATGCTGATCCGGAAATGAAACGGAGTCAAATGCAAGATATCCGTACAGCGATGGAATGCGGCAGAACAATAGACGAAATGAAATACTGCATAAATAAAAATTTTAACACATCCCAGATTAGTATAATATGTAAGGGCTTTGAAAAAGGTCTTTCGAAAGAGCAGGTATCAATATATGCTAAACCGTATTTTGATGCGGAACAAATGGAGGTAATACACGAAGGCTTTATAAAAGGATTCACCATGGAACAGATAAAGACTTTTGCAAAGAAGAAATATGATACCGGAAGCATGAAGCAAATAAGCCGGTTATATGAAAATGATTATCCGGATTTTTTGAAGGATATGATGTTAAGAAAAAAATTTACCGGAGCACAAATGACGTATATTATAGATGGATACGAAAAAGGCATTCCTGAATCCACACTGAAAATATATGCAAACCCATCAATTCCATCATGGAACATGAGAATACTCAATATTATAAGCGATTATGGCGTGCCTGAAGAATGTATTCGTTTGTGTGCAAATACAAAGTTTACATTAACCCAGATGGCGATGTTATGTGACATAATTACAGGTAATCCTGATTTTAATTTTGAACAGATAAAAATAATTGCAAACCCATTGCTGTCTGATGATCAGATGGAAATTATAGAAGACGGATTTAGATGCGATCTGTCAATAGAACAGATTAAGACATTTGCAAAGCCGGAAATGGCAATATATACGATGAATACATATAAGGATTGTTACATTGCAGGAATAAAAGACGTTAATTTATACGTAAATATAATGGAAATGTGTTCAAACCGGTCGGAAGAGTATAAAAAAGAACTGATCCGGGCAGCCGCAAAAGGATTTTCGTTAATCAAAATAAAACTGTTAGCCGAAAAAAATCTTTCTACAGAACAGCTCCGTTTTATCATAGATTCAACCCAAACAAATATTCCACAAAAAGAGAAAAATAATAAAAAGGAAACACGGAAGGAACGGTAAATTATGCTATCAACAGAACGCTGCAGCAACTACTCAGAACAGCAAATAAAGGAAATAGAATCAGATATAAAAGCGGGAATGACAGAAGAACAGGCTTTTTATTGCCAGCGCCCATGCTACACATTTCCACAAAGATGCCAGATACGTTTAGCATTTTCACAAAAATTGACAAAAAATCAGATTGCTCTTTTGGATAACACTGATTTTTCCTGGGACCAGATGTATCAGATCAGAACCGGTCTTGTCGGGGGGATACCAATAGAAAAGGTACGTATTTATGCAGACCAAAGATTTACCGATATACAGATGCATATGATACGAAACTGCATAGAAAAAAATGCATCAAGTGAATATCTAAAAATAATTGCAAATCCAGAATTTACTCACGAGCAGATGTTTGTAATACAGGATGGGATTGAAAAAAAATTGCCGGTGGAAAAAATAAAATTATATGCAAAACCGGAATTTACACATGCTCAGATGCGTGAAATCTTTGAAGGAATATTATCAGATCTTTCTATTCACCAAATCCGCATTTACGCAAAACCTGAGTTTAACAGTGAACAAATGACACAGATCCGATGGGGATTAAGCGGAATTGATACTTCGAATGAATTTTCTAACTTTGAGGCAATAAGAGAATTGACAGAAGAAGAGGTGCTGCTTTATGCAAGACCAGAATTTACAAAAGATCAGATGTGGGAAATAAGAGAATGTTTTGAACATGGTCTGGTAAAAGACGAAGTATCCATAATTGCGAATCCGGATTTTTCAGAAGATCAGATGTATATTATGAAAGAAGCATATTCGTCTGGTCTCACAATAAAGCAGGTAGAATTATTTGCAGATCCACGATTGACACCAGAGCAAATGGACCATTGCTGTCACAAGATCTTATGTGAAGAACCTGAAGCGGATGTTTCTTTATATAAAGAGGTTACATTACAATATAATCTTCCAGATGAGCTTTCTTCGGAGTATATCAATGCTATAAAAGAAGGAATACCAAAGGAAAAATTAGAATTGATTGCAAAATCCGATACCACACCAGAGCAGAAAATGTTTTTATTCCATATGATAAGTAATGCTAAAAAAAGTAATCCTCATTTGCAGGCAAAGGAAAAAGGGAGATAAAATCTCTCTTTTTTATTTGTTAAAAAAACCACATATAATAATAAAAGTTTTGAAATATATAGAAAAAACCGGAGGACGAATGGTATGGAGCTTTCAGAAAAACAGAATCAGATATTAACAAATTCAAGTTTCGATGAAGAACAGGTGAATCAAATTCGTGCTGGCTTTATTATAAGCGGACTTTCAGAAGAACAGGTTAAAACATATGCTGATCCGAAATTTAACAGTAAACAAATGAACGAGATTCGTAGAGGGTTAGAATCTCATATCCCTGAAGAAATCATAAAGCTATACGCAGATCCTGCGTTTACTGATAAGCAAATGAAGGTTATTGAATCAGCAGCTCATGAGTGTTTAGACATAAACGAGATAAAAATATTTGCATGTCCAGAGTTCTCGTGCGAACAAATGTTATATCTAAAAGAACTTTTACAGACGGAAATAACAGCAGAGCAGGTAGCGTTTGTTGCAAACCCAGAATTTACTAAAGACCAGATGCAGGCGGTCGTAGAAGGGTTTGACTATTATAAATTAACGGTAGATCAGGTAGCACCTTATATAAAGCCTGCATTTGATTGCAAACAAATAAACCAGTTAACCGAAGCTATTTGGAGAGACTTTACAGAGGAACAAATCCGGTATATCGCAAATCTTAAATTTTCATCCTTGTTAATGTACCAAATAAGAAGATCCTTTGACGCGGAATTTTCAATAGATGAAATCAAACAATTTATAAATGACCAATTCACAATTCAACAATCAGAGATATTATTGGATGGTTTACTTATAACAAAATCCTTGGATACGGTACTTCTATATGCAAATCCTGCTTATAACGAAGACCAGATGAAACAAATAAACATGGGATTTTTGACAGGGCTGTCAAAAGAACAGATACAAATGTATATGAACCCTAAATTTTCTGATGAACAAATGGATGAAATCAAAAAAGGGTTTAAGAGTGCATTAAGCGTGGAACAAGTGTCTGTTTATGCAAAACCTGAATTTACAGCAGAACAAATGAATGAAATACGTCTATGTTATATGGCAGGACTTACAAAAGAAGAGATTCAAATTTGTGCAGATAGTGAATTAGCTCCATGGCAGATAAACTATATGCGTTCAGGATTTGAAGAAGATTTTACAAACGAACAAGTGTTACTGTTAAGAGGAGAATATAGTCCCGGACAATGCCGCGAAATATTAGCAGGAATGGAACATGGACTCACGGTGGAGCAGGTAAAACAGTACGCAGACCCTAATTTTAACTGTGTATTTATGAGTATGAAAAGAAAAACGTTAGAATTGGGAGTTGTTGATATCCAAGATTACAAATTCATTACGGACAAATACCCGAATATGAATAAAGAAAGAAGCAAAGAACTTTCAAATGCACTTTCAATGGGACTAAATGAAAAACAGATTGAAATGATCATTGATAAAAATATCCCAACGGAGCAAATTGCATTTATCGCCGATACAATTACAAAATCCAAAATTGAAAATTTACAAAAGGGGGCGAGTATACGTGCAGACGCAGGGCATAAAACTGACAAAGGAACAAGAAGCTTTATATAATGAATTAACTAAGGGAAAAAGAATAACTAAAAAGCAGCAAGAATTATTGGTCAAAATAATATATAACTATACTTTTTCTAAAGAACAGCTCCAAGTATTTGTAAACAATTACTACACAAAAGCACAGGCAAAGGTAATATGTGACGGATATTTGCGTGGCTTAACAACAAACCAGATGTCTCTTTGCACGGATCCCGCATTTTCTCCTAAACAGATGAAAATGATCATAAAAGGATTTGCGGCGTGCCTATCCATGGAACAAATCCGGCTGTACGCAGATAAAAAATTCAGCGAAGAGCAGATGGAGGAGATTTGGCTTGGATTTGTGAATGATCAGCCAATAGAATCAATAAAAATATATGCCCGCCCGGAATTTGACGAATACCAGATGGAAGAAATATGGCTGGGACTATCGGACGGGTTATCAGTACAGCAGGTCAAACGGTTTGCAAACCCCGAATTCACGTTTGCAGACATGAGAAAATTCAAAGAAATGTTAAAAAATGATACTCCATATCCGGAAAAATATCTGGAGACCAAAGCAAAATACAAGACAAGTGATATACCAGAAAATTCAAAAGAAATATTATGTACCGCAGCAGCACAAGGAGTACCAATTCAAAAGATTGATATTCTTGCCAATAGCAATTTAAAAAAATCAGAACTCGAATTTTTGGTAAATATGGTGGTAAAAAATATAAAAACAGAGGATAACGAAAGATGCAAGAAGCCGAAGACAAAAGACGACTTGACAATTTAATAAAAAATAAGAAATTTACGAAAGCACAGATTGGGCAGATTGAAGCGGGTATTAGGGACCATCTTACTGACGAACAGATTGGTGTATTTGCATCAGAACGTTTTACGGCTACACAGATGCTCTTTATCAAACGTCTATATACTCTTCCAAATCGAAAATTTACTTTAAAGGAAATAGAGCTTATAGCAAACCCTGATTTTTCCATAGGACAGATGGACATGATAAAATGGGGCTTTAATTCAAATCTTTCGTTCGAACAGGTAAAAATATATGCATCTACAGAATTTACAGAAGCCCAGATGGATGTAATCCGTGCTGGATTACAAGATTACATTCAAGTGGAACAATATGCGGATGCGCGGTTTGATGCCGGACAGATGGATGAAATAAGAATTGGGCTTAAATCAGGCTTAGATGTAAGTTTGTATAAAGATCCGGATTTTAATATAAATCAAATGTTTCAGATTCGACTGGGATTAGAAAGTAAGCTTCCGGTTGAACAAATAAAAAAATATGCAAATCCAAGGTTGTCTGCAGATGATATGTTTGAATATCGTAAACTTTTGGAAAAAGGTGTAAAATATCCTGAACGGTATTTTGAAACAAAGAAAAGATATAAAAATCTTCCTGATGATACATTACAGGCACTTGCTCATACCGCCGCTAATAGCACAGTATCATATGAAAAACTTGATGTCATTGCAAAAGGAAATTTTACCGAGGAACAGATAAAGTTCCTGATATCTGTTGGAAAGCCTTCAGACAAGGCTATAAAAGAACAAATGACAACTGAAAAAAATTTGGAAAAGGCAGTAAAAAAAGGGAGGCATAGAGGAGATGATAAAGTCAATAGATGAGTTTTATGAAACTAAAGAAAGCTGGATTGAATGGTTCAAAAATCACGTATCTGAAAAATTAGATGATGACGATAATTTTAATTATTCGATTGATGTCTATATTGAAAATATGCTTGACCACAACTTCGATGATGATAAAATTAAGGCAGTATTATGTTTCCCAAACCATGAAATCCTATATAATGCATACTTGTACGGATTTACAGACAGCAAGATTTCCATTCTTACAGATGAGAAATACGATCGAAAGCAGCAGGATACAATATTTGAAATGCTATTAATGAATATGCCGGATGACATCTTTTATGCAATCTCAAAGCCAAAATACAACTATGTAAAAATGCAGGCACTTACGTATGTATATAAGAAAAGAATACCGAAATCCGCGATGCTGTATATGGCAGAAAAATTATCTTACGAATTTCAAATTTATGGTCTTGCTGACAGAATATTAAGTGGCATAAAAGATCCAGAGATTATACTTTATGGTATAAATGAGCAGAAACCATGGACATGGAAATTTAAGGCAATAACAGAAGGAATTTTACATAAACTAGATATAGAAAGTCTGAAAATGATCAATGACGCAAAAACTGTCAAAGAGGCACATGAAATAGGTGAAATACTGTCTGAATATAAGAGAAAACAGGTTGAAGAATTTTTAAAAAATGGTATGGATTTAAGAGCGATATATACCAGCATGAAATTTGGAACTAATCCATACATACAAAAAGCCTGTTATATGCATAAGCCTGAACCTGTTATTCGTGTATTGGCTGATGCAATCAGAAACGGAGTTCCTTACAAGATCTTGGATAAATTTATTTTAAAAGATAATATAGTAAAAGACCTATCAGAAGAGCAGCTAAGATTTTTGGTCCGTCAGGCACCTAAAGAAGTAAATACGATCATACACCAGTTTGAAAAAGAAATCAAAGAAACAACTAATGCAGAAGAAAAAGTTAACGCATTAAGAATGGGAGCTTTATATAATCTAACAGACGAGCAGTTAGCAAAATGTGCAAATACCGGTTACGATGAAACCCAGATTGAACAGCTTGTATTAGGATACGGTCATGGTCTTACGAAAAATCAGATTGCAATGTACGATGATCCTCTATTAACGGGCAGCGCTATGGAACAGATGCGTTTGGCGATTGAACATAGCTTAGATGATAAAACATTAAACACATTAAAAGAAATATCAATGCAACACTCAAATTGTGAAAGGCAAAGAAAAGAACAGTGGAGGGCACCCGTCCCAGACGCTGCTTGCGCGAGGGAGTGGTTTGAAGCTGGAAATCCGGACATCTTCAGAGGCAACTATAAATATATACAATATGGAATATTAGAGCCATTATCAAAATTAAATATAGAAGAAAACATGCTTTATTATATTTATAGTCAAGGAGATCAGAAAAACATATACGAATATGTTAAAGCAATCAAAGCGAATATCCCGTTTGAAGCAATTCAATACATGTCTAAATATAATGGTGACGCTAAACATGACTATATGAAAGCAATCATAGAGATATATACGGAACTTCGAAACAGGGATTTCAAAAAACTGCTTAACCCACAATTAAATGCCAGCCAGATCCGTGCCTTAAAGGACGCTCTTTTATCCGGAATCACAGAAAAACAATTTGATTTTATAAATGATCCGAAACTCAAGGCATCAATTATGAAATGCATAAAAACGGGATTTATTTGCGGGTATAGTGAGGAACATCTTGAATTTTTTAAAATATTTAACCAGATTTTGAATGAACATGTGCCGGATTTAGATGCGGATCATGAATATACGTTAATTGGAAATAACGTAAGGGATTTTATCTTCCATGTATTTGATGGGAAATATGAGCCAGAGGTATTAACGGCATATATAACAGATTTTATAAAAACTGATAACAAAGATAAATTCTTGCAAGGGTATGACTATCGTTCTGGTGATATTATATTAGAAAAATATAATAAATACGCAAAATCCTCAAACACCGTTGTAGAAAAAAGCGTATTAGACAAAATTAAAAACGAAACAAGGGCAAAATCTACAGGGAAAAAATGTGATAAATCAGCAGAGGATTGGAGCCCTCTGTATTTCTAAAATATCAACAGACTTTACATCATACGGAATATATGATATACGATATATAAACAAATGACTATCGGGTTAAGGAGAAAAAAGAGATGACCGAGAAAAAGAATTTATTAACAAAGGAAGGTCTTCGCAAATTAGAAGACGAATTGCAAAATTTAAAGGTAAATAGGCGACAGGAAATTGCTCAGAAGATTAAAGAGGCAAGAGAGCAAGGAGATTTGTCAGAAAATGCTGAGTATGATGCTGCAAGAGATGAACAAAGAGATATTGAGGCTCGTATCGAAGAAATTGAGAAAATTTTGAAGTACGCAGAGGTTGCAGATGAAGAGGAAACGGAGCAGGGCGTTGTACACTTTGGCTCCCAAGTATCTGTATTGGATATTGGATTAGAAGAGGTTAACAGTTTTAAGATTGTCGGGTCTACGGAGTCGAACATTTTGGAGGGAAAACTTTCCAATGAATCCCCGCTTGGCAGGGCTATTCTTAAGAGACGCGTGGGTGAGATTGTAACAATAGAGGCACCAGCAGGAAACTTTGATTTCCGTATTCTGGATATCCGATAAAAATCCATATGCGAGAAATTCAAATGAGTCCCTATCTTAAATGATAGGGGCTTATTTTTTTGCTTTTTCTTCAGACTAACGGCAACACTAATTCCCTGTCAGACTAACGGCAACACATCCTTGATTTTGCATGAGAACAGGGAAAATCGTTGGGTTTGATGGTTTCCTCTGTTCTTTTACTTTCTCTAAGGTATGTATTTAAGCCATTTTTTGACTAATCAATCATAAAAAATGTATCAAAATAAGAGCCGATGAGGATTCCTTCAAAGTAAAAGCAACACTTTTCTGGTATTGCTTTTACTTTGATACTTCAGGCTTTATTTCAAAAGCGAAGGCGTAAGGTTTAGTTGCTCCGAAGGAATAAGCTCTATATAATCTTTACAAAAGAGTTTCGCGCCATGAAACTTTACTGTAAAACTCACAGAGGGGAGAAAAAGGAAATATGTATTTTAATGGTGAAAAAACAGTTAATGAAAAAATGTGATATTGTTACCGCGAAAGAAGATATTACCAAGTAATACATATACCGCCGCATACTTTGTGGCGGTATTTTTTTATTTGTAAAATTCCGCATATAATATCTATAAAATAAAAAAACAGGAGGGATACAAAGAAATGGTAGATTTTAGTAAAAGTAATTGGCAGCAGGAGTTTGACGAAGAGCAGCTTAATCAGATTCTATTGGGGTTTAAAAATAACCTTACGCCGGAACGGATTGCTATTTATGCGGATCCGAAATTCAACCGGAACCAGATGTGTCAAATTCGAACAGGCTTTGAAAATGGTCTTACAGAGGAGCATGTAGCGGTTTACGCAGATTCGAAATTTAATCATGATCAGATGAATGAGATCCGGGCAGGCTTCGGGGAAGGTCTAACAATGGAACAGGTAACGGTTTACGCTGATCAGAAATTTGACAGCGCTCAAATGTGTGAAATCCGGGCAGGCTTTGAAAACGGTCTTACAATGGAACAGATAGCGGTTTACGCAGATTCAAAATTTAACTGGAACCAGATGTTTCAGATCCGGTTAGGACTAAGAAATGGTCTTACAATGGAGCAGACAGCGGGTTATACTGACCCGAAATTTGACAGCACTCAGATGGCACAGATCCGGATGGGCTTTGAAAACGGTCTTACAAAAGATCAGGTAATGATGTACGCTGATTCGAAATTTGACAGCGCTCAAATGGCACAGATCCGGATGGGCTTTGAAAACGGTCTTACAATGGAGCAGGTAGCGGTTTACGCTGATTCAAAATTTGACGCAGATCAGATGTGTCAGATCCGAGATCAGATGTGTCAGATCCGCCATGGCTTTGAAAACGGTCTTACAAAAGATCAGGTAATGATGTACGCTGATTCGAAAT
>ERZ827524.1858-NODE-1858-length-17513-cov-2.597319_pt1 | contig 17513 bp, 16 predicted proteins | sample MGYA00519702_ERZ827524 | MGnify/ENA primary metagenome ERZ827524 (study PRJEB31778, sample SAMEA3449341) | human gut metagenome | biome: human gut; feature: human-associated habitat; material: faeces | place: United Kingdom | collected 2010/2012 ...
CGGGCCTGCTGCAGGCGTTCCGCGCCGAGGGCACCATGGAGTCAGAGAGCCGCGCCGAGAACATTCAGGAATTCTTGGGCGTTGCGGCGGAATTTGAGGAGACGCACGAGGATATCGAAGGCACGCTCGAGAGCTTGGAAGAGCTGCGTGCGGCCGGTGTTGCCGATGTGCCTGCCGACGCTGAGCCCGAGCCCGTTGTGGTGAGCGCACCTGCGCCCGAGCCTGGCCCGTCTGCGCCCGCGTCTTCGTTTGAGGCGCTTGTCGGCGCCCGTGACGCCGCGGGCTCCAATCCGCTCGATAGTTTGGCCGCCCCGGCGCTTTCTCCGCAAGATGCTCTGGCCGCCGCCATCGCGGGCAACGCCTATGCCGCGCCGACAGAGCTGCCCGCCGGTGCTGTGCATGCTGACGAGATTGAGCGCACCTACGGCCCGCTCACCTGCAAGGCGTTGCCCGCACTCATGGAGTGGCTGGCTCTGCGCTCCGACTTGGATTCCCTGGCCGGTGAGACGCATGCCATCACCATGATGACCATTCACTCCGCCAAGGGCCTGGAGTTCCCCGCGGTGTTTGTGGCCGGTATGGAGGAAGGCATCTTCCCGCACGTGCACGACTTTGGCGGTAGTGACGATCCGGGCAAGCTCGAGGAGGAGCGTCGCTTGGCCTACGTCGCCATCACGCGTGCTCGCAAGCGCCTGTTCTTGACCTATGCGGCTACGCGTCGCACCTACGGCTCGACCTCTGCCAACCCGCGCTCGCGCTTCCTCAACGAGATTCCGTTTGAGGATATCGAGTTTAGCGGCATCGGTTCCGCCGGTTTTGAGGGCACGGGCTGGGAGAAGCGCGGCGACCGTCACGGTACCTTTGGTTCGGGCATGGGCTCGGATATGTATGGTGGCAAGGTGTTTGGCTCGCATACGCGCTCGACCGGCGGTTCCGGTTCGCGCGGCGGATCGAGTTTTGACGATTTCTTTGGCGGCAGCAGCTATGGGACCGAGCGCCATCGCGGGGTCTCGCCCGACGCCGGCCGTGTTGCCTCGACCTTTGGCTCGGGCGCGCCGCGAGCCAAAAAGCCGTCGTCCAAAGTGTCGCCGACGGTGGAGCGCAAGGTCGATCGCGTCAGCGCATCGCAGGACTTTGCCGCGGGCGATACCGTGAGCCATAAGACCTTTGGCACGGGCACCGTGATCTCGGTCGCTGGAGACATGATCGAGGTTCAATTCGAAAAGACCGGCCAGACCAAAAAGCTTATGAAGGGTTTTGCGCCGATCGTCAAGCTGTCGTAGTCCCGGCGGACCTGGGCGGGCGTATGGGGCAACATCGCCTGCTCGGGCAGTCCTGCGCAAGACGGAGGCCACATTAAGTGGCCTCCTTTGCGTGCGGAACTCGCGATCGATGTTGCCCCATACGCCTGCCCAGGTCCTTGGATAACGTTGCTGGACGAACGTCGCTTTGCCCGTTCGCTTTTTGATCTGGAGAGCCGGGTGGGCTGATAGATAGATATAGCAAGGGGCTCTCCCGTACATGGACGGGAGAGCCCCTTGTTTCGTTTTGGTTGTTGGTGCGACTTAGAGGTGGCTGATGATCAGTTCCATCTTGCCTTCGAGGTCGATGGAACTGACGGTACTGGGGGCCAGCAGGTGGCTTCCCTTGTGAACGGGGTCGCCGCAGACGGTGCCTTCGCCGTCGATGACCGACAGGCACATGAAGGGCCAGCGCTGCTCCAGGGTCTTGCTGCCGTTAACGCGCACGCGATCGACGGTGTAGCAGGGGCAAGACTCGAGCTCAGTCACGCCGTCCACCTCGGGCGCGGTCACCGTGCCGTCGGTCGGAGCCTGAGCATCAAAGTTTATGCAGTCGAGGCTCTGCTCAATGTGCAGTGGACGCAGTTTGCCGTCGGTGCCGGGGCGGTCGTAGTCGTACAGGCGATACGTCACGTCGCTCGACTGCTGCGTCTCCAAAATGAGCGTGCCGGTCTTGATGGCGTGCACGGTACCGGAATCAATCTGGAAAAAGTCGCCCTTGTGGATCGGTAGTACGTTGAGCATGTCGTCCCAGCGGCCGTCCTTGATCATCTGTGCGGCCTCGGTGCGGTCTTTAGCACGCTGGCCGACGATGATCGTGGCGCCGGGCTCGCAATCCAGTACGTACCAGCACTCGGTTTTACCCAGGCTGCCGTTCTCGTGCTCGGCGGCGTACTCGTCGTTGGGGTGAATCTGGATCGAAAGGTCGTCCTTGGCGTCCAGAATCTTGATGAGCAGCGGGAACTCCTTGCCCTCGCAGTTGCCAAAAAGCTCGCGGTGCTCGGCCCACAGCCACGACAGCGTGTGGCCGGCGTACGGTCCCTCCGCAATCTGGCAGTCGCCGTTGGGATGGGCCGAGATGGCCCAGCACTCACCGATGGGACCCTCGGGAATGTTGTAGCCGAAAACGGTTTCGAGCTGGCGACCGCCCCAGATCTTCTCGTGGAAGATCGGTGTGAGTTTAATCAAATCGGACATATTCATACCCCATTGTGTTGCGCGGGCGCCGCGTAAAGCTGCTCAAAACGAGCGCCTGCCGGATTACAAACTTAAGCCAACGTTACGTTGTGCAGCTCAAAGCGGTCGCCCACGTTGCGCGAAATCGAGTACTCAAACGCGGCGCCGCTGTCCAAAAAGCCAATCTGGTTGAGCTCGAGCAGGGGAGAGCCGGGCTTGGTGTTCAGGCGCTTGGCCTCTTCCTCGGTTGCCGCCACGGCACGAATGGTGCGGTGGAAGCTCGAGATCTTAAGCCCGCATTGCTCGCGGATATAGCTGTAGACCGACGCGTACAGGTCCTTTTTCTTCAGGCCCGGGATCAGCTCGAGCGGCATATAGGTGTACTCGATAACGATGGGCAGGCCATCGACCTCGCGTACGCGCGCGATGTGATAGGCAAAGTCGTCTTCGGCCATTCCCAGCTGGGAGGCAACCTCTGCCGGCGGATTGACGATCGAGAAATCGTAGACCACCGAGGCAACCTTCTCACCGCGATGCTCGTAGGTAAAGCCCTGCGCGCGGTCGTTTCTGCCTTGGAAAAACGCTTTGCCGGGAAGCCCCGCGGTGTCCTTGACGTAGGTGCCCGATCCGCGACGGCTCGTGACCAAGCCTTCCTCGGTAATTTGCTCAATTGCTCGTTTGACGGTGATCTTGGAAACGCCATACAGCTCGCAGAACTCAACGACAGTGGGTAGCTTGTCGCCGGGCTTAAGGGCGCCATCCTCGATACTGCGACGAATATCCGCAGCTATTGACTCATATTTGGGAATCATGGAACCCCCTTTCTAACATGAATGCCTGTAAAAGAAAGTATACCTACTATAAAAGCATCTATATGGCTTTAATCAAAGAAGTTCGAGAAAGAAAAACAAAAAAGACGCTTTACATAAAAAATTATAGCGCTATAGTTATAGATAACAAGCGAGATGCATGAGCATCGCCTGTACCGCTTGGAGACGGATTTGTTTTGGTGGGTCGGATATCCGGATAACCGGTGCGCGCCCGCGCCGGATTACCCGCCAAAGCAAACCCGCCTCCAATCGGAGGCTCAAAGACACGAAAGCGAGGACTTCGATGGCACAGTATCAGCTGCCCAGCGACTTTTTCTTTGGCGCGGCCATGTCCGGTCCGCAGACCGAGGGCCAGTGGAACCAGGGCGGCAAGCTCGAGAACCTGTGGGACACCTGGTCCATGCAGGATCTGGGCTCGTTCTATAACCGCGTTGGCTCTTATGCTGGCAATGACTTTATGGCTAAATACCAGGAGGACCTTCGCATTTTGAAGGACTTGGGCCTGGATACCTACCGCACCTCCATCCAGTGGAGTCGCCTGCTCGATGCTAACGGCAACCTCAATGAGGAGGGCGCCGCGTGGTATCACGAGCTGTTCCGTGCCTCTCGCGAGGCCGGCCTGGAGCCGTTCGTCAACCTGTACCACTTTGACATGCCCACCTACCTCTTTGACCGTGGTGGTTGGGAGAGCCGCGAGGTCGTCGAGGCTTACGCTCATTACGCCGACGTCGCCTTCCGCGAGTTTGGCCAGGAGATCAAGTACTGGTTCACCTTTAACGAGCCCATCGTCGAGCCCGAGCAGCGCTATCAGGAGGGCGTGTGGTACCCGCAGCTCCATGACTATAACCGCGCTCGCACCGTGCAGTATCACATCTCGCTGGCGCACGCGCTGGCCGTGGCCAACTACCGCCGCGCCTATGACGAGGGCGCCGTTCGCGCCGACGCCAAGATCGGCATGATCAACTGCTTTACCCCGGTCTATACCAAGGAGAACCCCAGCGAGGCAGACCTCGAGGCCGTGCGTATGACCAGCGGTATCAACAATCGCTGGTGGCTCGACCTTATTACCAAGGGCGAGCTTCCCGCCGACGTGCTCGACAGCCTGGCCGAGGGCGGCGTTAAACTTCCGTTCCGTGCCGGCGACCAAGAGATCCTCAAGCAGGGTGTTGTCGACTGGCTCGGTTGCAACTACTACCACCCCACGCGCGTTCAGGCCCCGGCGAGCAAGATCGACCAGTACGGTCTGCCGCACTTTGCCGACGAGTACGTGTGGCCTGACGCCGTTATGAACGAGAGCCGCGGCTGGGAGATCTACCCGCAGGGTCTCTACGACTTTGGCATGGACTGCGCTAAGAATTACCCCGATCTTGAGTGGTTTGTGTCCGAGAACGGTATCGGCATCATGGACGAACACAAGAACCGAGGGCACCATTCAGGACGATTACCGCGTCGACTTTGTGCGCCAGCACCTGGAGTGGGTTGCCAAGGCAATCGCCGAGGGCGCCAAATGCCGCGGATACCATTATTGGGCCGTCATCGATAACTGGTCTTGGGCTAATGCCTTTAAGAACCGTTACGGCTTTGTCGAGGTCGACCTTATGGACGGCTACAAGCGCCGCCTTAAGAAGTCGGCAGCTTGGCTCAAGCAGGTCGCAACGACCCACGTGGTTGACTAGCGACCAGGCGAACGCCCAGACCGCGCGCCGCCGCGCGCAAAACATGGCACATCTGGTGGCAAAGGGCGACAGACCACCGTGCGCATAGGAAAAGGCCGGATTTGATAGTTAGGAGCAATCATGGCCAGTGAAAACGGAAAGAGCTTCCTCGACAAATTTGCCGAGGTCTCTGCGAAGGTGGGAAACCAGGTTCACCTGCGTTCCCTGCGCGATGCCTTCGCAACCATCACGCCGCTCTATATCCTTGCGGGTATCGCGGTTCTTATTAACAACGTCGTGTTCCCTCTGTTCCCGCTCGATGCAGCGGGCCTTGCCAACCTTCAGACCTGGGGCTCGGCAATTACGCTGGGCACCCTCAACGTCTCTGCCATTATCTTGGCCGGATTGATCGGCTACAGCCTCGCTAAGAACGAGCGCTTCGATAACCCGCTTGCCTGCGTGGTCGTCGCCATCTCCGCTTTCGTTATCATGATGCCGCAGCAGATCACCGCCACGCTTGCCGCCACGAGCCCGCTGCTCACCGACAAGATCACCTCTGCCGAGGTCACGGGCGCCCTTTCGACTGCCAACACCGGTACCAACGGTCTGTTCGCGGCTATTATCATCGCCCTGCTCTCCGTCACGCTCTTCATCAAGATTTCCGGCGTCGAAAAGCTTAAAGTAAAGCTGGGCGAGGGTGTGCCCCCCGCGGTCTCCAGCTCCTTTAACGTCATGATCCCGATGCTGCTCAACCTCTCGATCTTCGCAGTTGCCGCAGCGCTGCTCGCCGTGTTTGCCGGCACCGATCTGTGCACCATCATCTCCACGTGCATTTCCAACCCGCTCAAGAGCATCATGAACGCCGGCCCGTGGGCTGTTATCCTCATCTACACCCTTGCGAACCTGCTGTTCTGCGTCGGTATTCACCAGTCCACCATCTCTGGCGCTACCGTCGAGCCGATCCTGACCATGCTCATCGTCGACAACATGGCTACTTTTGCCGCCGGCGGTACCATCCAGCCCGACCACTACATGAATATGCAGATCGTCAACAGCTTCGCCCTCATCGGCGGCTCGGGCTGCACCCTCATGCTCCTGCTCGACACCTTCCTGTTCTCCAAGAACAAGGCTTCCAAGACCGTTGCCAAGATGGCTATCGTTCCTGGTCTGTTCAACATCAACGAGCCGGTCATCTACGGTTACCCCGTCGTGTACAACCTGCCGCTCATGATTCCGTTCGTGCTTCTCCCCGACCTGTTCATCGGCGCCACCTATGCTCTGACCTGCGCGGGCATCATCAGCCCTTGCATTGCCCAGGTGCCTTGGACCATGCCTCCCGTCATCAACGCTCTGCTTGCTACGGGCTTTGACTGGCGCGCTGGCGTGTGGCAGGCGCTCGAGCTTGTCATCGGCATGGCTGTCTACCTGCCCTTTATGAGGATCTCCGAGAAGGCTATCGCTAAGCAGGAGGCTCTTGCCGAGCAGAACGCTTAAACGTCGTTCTCCCTTCCACCGTTGCGGGCACCGGTACGCGGTGCCGATGCCCGCGGCTCTCCTCTTGTGTGAAGACGCAGGGGTGGGCACAATAGCCGCAAGGAATAAAACCAGTTGTCGTCTGCGCGCCGCGCAGTTATAAGGAGGAAACCATGAAGAAGATCATGCTTTGCTGCAATGCCGGCATGTCCACGAGTCTGCTGGTCCAGAAGATGCAGTCCGAGGTCGCGAGCCGTGGTCTGGACATCGAGGTCGAAGCCCGTCCTATGAATGAGGCCCACGATCACCTGGACGAGTGCGACATCCTGCTGCTCGGCCCGCAGATCGGCTACACCAAGGGCGACTTTGAGAAGGAGGCCGCCGGCCGTTTCCCGGTCGAGGTCATCAACATGGTCGACTATGGCCGCATGAACGCCGCCGGCATCATCGACCACTGCGTCAGCGTGATGGGCTAGGTGCAGCGCATGGAGGATATGAACGAACTGCAGATGACCTGCTTCGAGATCATCAGCTACGTCGGTACCGCCAAGAGCATGTACATCAACGCCGTGCAGAAGGCCAAGGAGGGCGATTTCGACGCCGCCGAGGAGCTCATTAAGCAGGGCGACGAGGCCTATAACGGCGGCCACGATGTTCACATGGGACTTCTTAAGAAGGAGGCCAATGGCGAGCGCAACGGCGAGGCCCCGCTGATTCTGCTGCACGCCGAGGACCAGATGGCCGGCACCGAGACCATGCGCGTCATGGCCACGGAGCTCATTGAGGTCCACAAACAGCTACAGGCACTCAAGGCCTAGCTGGCGTTTTCGCCGCGACGGATCGTGCGGTTCGCATACAATCCAGTCCCTTTTGCAGGCGCCGGGAGTCTCCCTCTCCCGGCGCTTTTTGTTTGGCGAGTTGCTGAGCGTCATTGCTCGTTGAGCGGGCGGACGTTTCCCCAGATAAAACCTGCCAAAACAAACCTGTCCCTTTTTGGCGGGTTTTTGTCTTGAGAGCGGTACCATACAGGCAATGTTTAAACGAGAAAGGTGGGCTCTCATGGAACCTAAGCAGTACTACATCGGCATTGACGTCGGCGGCACTTCGGTTAAGGAGGGCCTGTTCGACGAAGACGGCAATCTGCTTGCCAAGGCCAGCGTGCCCACGCCTCCCATCGTCGACGCTGCGGGCTTTGCCGCGGTAACCGAGGCTATCGACCAGGTGGTCGCCAAGGCTCAGATTCCGCGCGCCTTTGTGGCAGGCATTGGCCTGGCCGTTCCGTGCCCCATTCCGGCTGCGGGCGATGCCAAGGTCAAGGCGAACATCTCCATCAACCTGCCCGAGCTTAAGATTGCCATTCAGGAGCACTGCCCCGACGCGGTCGTAAAGTACGAGAACGACGCCAACGCCGCCGCCATGGGCGAGGCCTGGCTCGGCTCTGCCAAGGGCGTGCAGAACGTGGTGATGGTCACCATCGGTACCGGCGTGGGCGGCGGCGTCATCATCAACGGCGACGTTGTGTCGGGCGTTGTGGGTGCCGGCGGCGAGATTGGCCACATGTGCCTGAACCCCGACGAGGAGCGTACCTGCGGCTGCGGCGGCCATGGCCACCTGGAGCAGTATTCCAGCGCCACCGGCGTGGTGAGCAATTACCTGGCCGAGTGCAAGGCTGCGGGCGTCGAGCCCATCGAGCTCACCGGTCCTTCCGATTCCAAGGACGTATTCCAAGCCTGCCGCGAGGGCGATAAGCTCGCGCTTGCCGCGGCCGATACCATGGCCGACTACCTCGGCCGTGCCCTGGCGCTTATCGCCAACGTGGTCGACCCTGAGATGTTCCTCATCGGCGGCGGCGCCTCCGCCTCGGCCGATGTCTACCTCGACGCCGTGCGCGAGCACTTTAAGCAGTACGCGTTTTCCGTCTCGCGCGAGACGCCCATCGAGGTCGCCTCGCTCGGCAACGACGCCGGTATCATCGGTGCCGCCTACGTAGCCCTGCGCGCCGCCGGCAAATAGCCGGTGCAAGGGGGTCAGGTTTCTTTGCACCAACATGGTGCAAGGGGGACAGACTTGGCCCCCATGCTTGCCCCAAAATGTGCCGCGACCCTTCCGTCTGCGAAGGCTCGGCATCGGCGTGCTACCATAGCTACGTCCAAGTACACATATCAAGTGGAGGATATCCATGGCAAACGTTCTTGTCTTTGGTCACCAGAACCCCGATAACGACGCCATCATGAGCGCCGTCGTCCTGTCTCAGCTGCTCAACCAGGTTGAGTATGCCGGCAACACCTACGAGGCCTGCGCCCTTGGCCAGCTTCCGGCCGAGTCCGCCAAGCTGCTCGCCGACGCCGGCATCGCCGAGCCCCGCGTGATCGAGTCCGTCGAGGCCGGTCAGCTCGTCGTCCTCACCGACCACAACGAGTCCGCCCAGTCCGTCGCTGGCCTTAAGGACGCCACGGTCTTTGGCGTTGTCGACCATCACCGCATCGGCGACTTCGAGACCGCCGGCCCGCTGCACTACATCTGCCTGCCCTGGGGCTCCAGCTGCACCATCGTCACCAAGCTCGCCGGCGTGCTCGGCGTTGAGCTTTCCGACGTCCAGGCCAAGCTGCTGCTCTCGGCCATGATGACCGACACGCTCATGCTCAAGAGCCCCACCACCACCGATGTCGACCGCGCCGTCGCCGCCAAGCTCGGCGAGCAGGTGGGCGTCGATCCGGTCAAGTTTGGCATGGAGGTCTTCCTTACCCGTCCGTCCGGCTCCTTCACCGCAGCCGAGATGGTCGGCAACGACATCAAGATGTTCGAGCCCGCCGGCAAGAAGCTGCTCATCGGCCAGTACGAGACCGTCGACAAGAGCCGTGCGCTCGGCATGATCGACGAGATTCGCGAGGCCATGCGCGCCTATGCCGCCGAGAAGGATGCCGACGGCATCGTCCTGTGCATCACCGACATCATGGAGGAGGGCTCGCAGGTCCTGCTCGAGGGCGAGACCGAGGCCGCTCAGAAGGGCCTGGGCATCGCCGACGAGCATGATGGCGTCTGGATGCCGGGCGTTCTTTCCCGTAAGAAGCAGGTCGCTGCCCCCATCATGGCTGCCTGCTAGGTTTTTGACCTAACACCGACGGCCGGATCGCGGAAGCCCCGCGCTCCGGTCGTTTTTTGTGCACGGCGCCGCGTCGTCTCTTGGACAGGCGTGCTCGTGCCGTTGAGCAAATAATGTTCAACCTGTGGTTCCGCTTTTCGGCCACGCCTGCGTGCTTGTCGCGCAGGGTAGGCTAGATGCAAGCGTAATACGTTAGAGCGCGGCGCCGCCATCTGGGCGGGCCGTGCTTTTTTAAGACGGGAGCCTTCCCGTGAAAGGAGCCGCCCATGGCAGCACCCGAGCAGCTGTTTAACGTTCGTGAACGTAAGCGTTTTGAGCGTCACGACATCTGGGAGCGCATTGCCGAGAACGGCACGATTTCCGCCGCCGTCATGGTGATCGCTGCCATCGCCGCCGTTATCTGTGCCAACACCGATGCCTACGAGGCCATCCATCACTTTTTGGAGACCCCGCTGTATGTGGGCCTGGGCAACCTTACGGCCGGTTTCACCGTTGAGCTTTTCGTCAACGACTTCCTCATGGCGATTTTCTTTTTGCTCGTGGGCATTGAGCTTAAGTATGAGATGACGGTCGGCGAGCTCAAGAACCCGCGTCAGGCCATGCTTCCCATGCTGGCGGCCGTGGGCGGCGTCGTCGTTCCCGCGTGCATCTACCTCATCTTTAACCATGCCGGCGCGCACAACGGTTGGGCTATCCCCATGGCAACCGATATTGCCTTTGCGCTGGGCGTGCTGTCGCTTTTGGGCAATCGCGTGCCCAACGGCGTGCGCGTGTTCTTCTCGACGCTCGCCATCGCCGACGACCTGATCTCTATCGCCGCCATCGCCATCTTCTACGGTCAGAGCCCCAATCCGTTTTGGCTGGGTGCCGCCGCGGTTGTGACCTGCGCACTCGTGTGGCTCAACAAGACGCAGCACTACCGCCTCGCCCCGTACTCGGTGCTGGGCTTGCTGCTGTGGTTCTGCATGTTCAAGAGCGGCGTGCATGCCACGCTCGCCGGCGTCATCCTGGCCTTCACCATTCCGGCCAAGTGCGGTGTTAAGCTCGATAGCCTTACCGATTGGCTGGGCGAATGCCTGCCGTTGCTCGACGACCGCTACGATGACGAGGCGCACATCCTGGGCCAGCATGACTTTACCGTCTCGACCACTAAGGTCGAGCGCGTCATGCACCGCGTCACCCCGCCGCTCATCCGTATGGAGCGCCTGATCTCCACGCCGGTCAACTTTGTGATCCTGCCGATCTTTGCGTTTGTCAACGCACAGGTTCGCCTGGTGGGTGTGGACATGAGCACGCTGCTCACCGACCCGGTGACACTCGGCGTGTACTTTGGCATGCTGCTGGGCAAGCCGATCGGCATCTTTGGCATGACGTTCGCCCTGGTCAAGCTCAAGGCTTGCCAGTTGCCGCGCAATGTCAACTGGCACATGATCGCCGGTGTGGGCATTCTGGGCGGCATCGGCTTTACCATGTCGATCCTCATCAGCGGCCTCGCCTTCCCGACGGCCCAGTTCGAGGTCCTGGCTGCCAAGGCCGCTATTCTTGCCGGTTCGGTCACCGCTGCCGTGATCGGCATGATCTACATGAACGTGGTCTGCAAACACCCCACGCCCAAAGACGAGTAAGAGCACATACAAGTTTGAAAACGCCGCCTGTGAACACCATCACAGGCGGCGTTTTAGTCATTGGACACGCTCTTAAATGACTAGGTTTATTCCACGGTGCCGTAGACGGCGCCCCAGCCGTGGGCGGCTAGGGCCGAGTTGAGCTGGTCGCACAGGGACTGACGATCGTAATAGCCGGGCGGCAGCAGGTTGACGATCTCCATGAGGTCGGGCGCCAGGTCCAAGATCTCGGCCTGCACAATCAGGTCGAGGCGGTCGATGGCGTGGCGATCGTAAAACAGTCCGTCGACCAGGCGCTGCAGGTCGCCGAATTCCTCGGCCTGGATCGATCCGTATTCCATAGTGCCTCCTCGGGCGCCCCACGCCGGCATGCGCGGCGATTCGTAATTCATTGCGATGAACTTAATCTATCACGGCTTCATAACGTTGCGGCGGTGGCGGTCTATACTTAGACGAACTGCAACGTACCGCTTCGCGAAAGGTCGCACCCATGCAGACGATCTACCAGAAGATGGAAACCACCGAACTCGATACCGCTATCGAGGCGCTCAAAGCCGAGGTTGCCGAGGTCAAGGCCAAGGGCCTGGCGCTCGACATGGCCCGCGGCAAGCCGTCGCCCTCCCAGGTGGACATCTCTCGCCCTATGCTCGATATCCTCAATGCCGACGCCGATCTGCACGACGGCAACGTCGACTGCTCCAACTACGGCTGCTTCGAGGGCATTCCCTCGGCACGCAAGTTGGCAGGGGAGTTCCTGGGCTGCCCTGCCGAGCAGACGCTCGTGCTGGGTTCGTCGAGCCTCCTGATCGAGCACGACATCGCCGGCATGTTCTGGCGCTGCGGCTCGTGCGGCAGCGAGCCCTGGGATGCCTACGAGGCCGCGCATGACGGCAAGAAGGTCAAGTTCCTGTGCCCCGTTCCCGGCTACGATCGCCACTTTGGCATCACCGCCGACTTGGGTATCGAGAACGTCCCCGTTGCGATGACCGACAACGGCCCCGATATGGACGAGATCGAGCGCCTCGTTGCCGCCGATGATTCCATCAAGGGTATCTGGTGCGTGCCCAAGTATTCCAACCCCACGGGCATCACCTTTAGCGAGGACACCGTGCGCCGCCTGGTCGAGATGCCCACGGCCGCGCCCGATTTCCGCATCTTCTGGGACAACGCCTACTGCGTACACGACCTGTACGACGAGACCGACGAGCTCGCCAACATCTTTGACCTCGCCCGCGCGGCGGGCACCGAGGACCGCGTGGTGGCCTTTGCCTCGACGTCCAAGATCACCTTCCCGGGCGCCGGTATCGGCTTTATCGGTGCGAGCCCCGCGGTCATCGCCGAGTTCTCCAAGCGTCTGAAGGCCGGTCTAATCAGTGCCGACAAACTCAACCAGCTGCGTCACGTGCGTTTCCTTCCCACTATCGAGGCGGTCAGGGAGCACATGAAAAAGCACGCCGAGTTCCTGCGTCCGCGCTTTGAGGCCGTCGAGCGCAAGCTCACCGAGGGCCTGGGCGAGACGGGCTGCGCTACTTGGACGCATCCTCGCGGCGGCTACTTTGTGAGTTTCGATGGTCCCGAGGGCTCGGCCCAGAAGGTTGCGGCGCTCTGCGCCGAGCTGGGCGTCAAGCTCACGCCGGCTGGTGCCACCTGGCCTTATGGCAAGGATCCGCGCGACACCAACATTCGCATCGCGCCGAGTTATCCCACGGTCGAGGACCTGGAGGCCGCGCTCGATGTTCTGGTGCTGGCTGTGAAGCTGGTCGCTGCCGAGCTCGCGCGCGCCGAGCGCGCCTAACGCGTAGGGCCCCGCGAGTCCGTGCCCAGTACTATCCGCACCCTCGATACGCAAAGGAGCATATACATGGATTTGGGTATTTCCACCAACCCTACGCCGGAGCTCTACACCATTAAGGTGACCGGCGAGATTGATATTTCTAATGCCGACAGCCTGCGCAATGCCATCAATCTGGCGCTTGAGCAGCCCACCGAGGCCGTCGAGCTCGACTTTGCCCAGGTGAGCTATATCGACTCCACGGGTATTGGTGTGCTCGTGGGTGCCGCGCACCATGCGGACGACCACGGCAAGCGTTTTAGCTGCGTCAACGTGCAGCCTCCGGTGATGCGCGTGGTACAGCTGCTGGGCGTCGACCAGGAGATTTCGATCACAGCGGCATAAGCCCTGCCCCAAAAAGGGCCGTGCCGTTTGGCATGTGTTTGTGATGCGCTCGGACGTTTTGGCGTCCGGGCGCTATACTTGACCGAATGAATAGACGAGTTCCGGCCGAATGGCGCGGTGCGGGCTCGACTCACATCGAGCCTTGGAGGTATGTGTGTTTGGTATTGGAGAGGGTGAGCTTGCGATCATCGTGGTCTTCGGCTTTTTGCTGTTTGGCCCGGATAAGCTCCCACAGATGGGCCGTACGATCGGCCGTGCCATCCGTCAGTTCCGCGAGACGCAGGAAAAGATGACGGCCGTTGTTCAGTCCGAGATCATCGATCCGGTAAGCGAGGCCGCTTCGGCTCCGGTCAAGCCCAAGAAGGCTGCCGTCGACGACGATTCCGATGCGGACGAGGATGCCGTCGAGGCGGCCGCGCCCGCCAAGAAGGAGACCTTTGCCGAGCGTCGTGCCCGCCTTGCTGCCGAGAAGGCCGCAAGCGAGGGTGTCGCTGAGGGCGAGGGCGCTGCCGAGGAGACTGAGGCCGAGGGTGCCGAGACCCCCGAGGGCGAGCCTGCTGCCGTCGAGCCCGCTCCCGCCGCAGAGCCCGACCCCGAGCCGGCAGAGCCTACGACGGCCGATTTGTATGCCCGTCGTCCCCGCAAGCGCAAGGCCGTTGTCGACCAGCTCGCCCGCGAGCTCGAGGCCGAGGACGACGCCGCTGCTACCACCGATGCTCCGAAGGGAGGCGACGAGTAATGCCTATCGGACCTGCTCGAATGCCGCTTCTCGATCACCTGGGAGAGCTTCGTCGTCGTTTGACGATCATCGTCGTATCCGTGTTAGCCGCGACGATCGTTATGTATTTCGCCACTCCCGTGATCGTTGATATCCTCGAGGCCCCGATTGTACCGTTCGTGCCCGACGGTGAGTTCTTTATCACGAGTTCGCTTGGTGGCTTTGCCATTAAGTTTGGCATTGCCATAAAAGTTGCCGTGGTCATGTGCACGCCCATGATTGTCTGGCAGATTTTGGCGTTTTTCCTGCCAGCGCTGCGTCCCAACGAGCGCAAGTGGGTCGTACCCACGGTGCTTGTCGCGACCGTCCTGTTCTTTATTGGCGCCATTTTCTGCTATTTCATCATCATCCCCGCCGGCTTTGAGTGGCTCATTGGCGAGACCTCCGGTATTGCCACGGCACTGCCCGATCTCGAGGATTACATCAATATCGAGATTCTTCTTATGATCGGCTTTGGCATTTCTTTTGAGCTGCCGATTGCGGTGTTCTACCTTGCTGTGTTCCAGATCGTTCCCTATGCCAAATTCCGTGCTGCTTGGCGCTACATCTACGTCTGTATGCTTGTGGTCGCGGCATCCATTACTCCGGATGCCTCGCCGGTCACGTTGATGCTTATGTATGCGGCAATGCTTTCCCTCTACGAGATCTCGCTTGCAGTCACACGCATCGTCGTGGTGGCTCGCGGCGGCAAAAAGGCCCTCACGACGAGTCGCGTTGGCTTTTTTAGCGATGACGACGAGGACGATGAGGAGTAAATCGGTATGCACGAGGTTGGCATTGTCAACGGCATACTCGATACAGTGATTCGTGCGGCGCGTGGGGCGGGGGCCTCGCGCGCCGTTTTGGTAACGCTGCGTATCGGGGATATGACCGAGGTCGTGCGCGAGGCGCTTGACTTTGCGTGGGAGACGTTTCGTGACGAGGACCCGCTCACGCAAAGTTGCGAGCTTGCGGTAGAGGAGGTCCATCCGCAAAGCGAGTGTCTGGACTGCGGTGAGGTTTTCAATCATGACCGCTTCCACTGCCGCTGCCCCCAGTGCGGCGGCGCCAATGTGCGCCTACTGCACGGCCGCGAGCTCGACATCGCAAGTATCGAAATCGAAACCCCCGATGATTAGCCCATCAGCCATCTGGGGACGGGGTATAAAGGGGCAGAAGTAAGGAGTGCTGAGTATGGCCGAGAAAACGATTGATATCGCGTCGCCGATTCTGTCGCGCAACGAGCGCCTGGCAGATAAGCTGCGCAAGCGTTTTGAACAGACGAACACCTACGTGATTAACGTGCTGTCGAGCCCCGGCTCGGGCAAGACCACCACGATCCTGGGCACCAACGAGCGCCTGCGAGATAAGGCCGGCTTGCGCTGCGCCGTTATCGAGGGCGATATCGCTTCGGATGTCGACGCTATCACCATGAAGGAAGCCGGCATGCCCGCCATCCAGATCAACACGGGTGGCCTGTGCCACCTCGAGGGCAACATGATCATGGAAGCCGTCGACGCCTTCGACCAGGCTGTGGGCCTGGAAAACATCGACGTCATCTTTATCGAAAACGTGGGTAACCTGGTGTGCCCGGTCGACTTTGACCTGGGCGAGAACCTGGCCATCATGATCCTCTCGGTGCCCGAGGGTGACGACAAACCCATTAAGTACCCGGGCATCTTCCAACACGCCGGCGCACAGTTGCTCAACAAGGTCGACGTGGCCCCGGCTTTCGATTTTGACATGGATAGGTATACTAAGACACTCGATGACCTCAATCCGCAGGCGCCGCGGTTTGCCGTGAGCGCGCGCAAGGGCGAGGGCATGGATGCCTGGTGCGATTGGCTCATCGGGCAGATTGAGCAAGCAAGGGCGTAAATCGGCCGCCATACAGGTGGGCGTAGCCGCAGAGACACAAGATAGGAGCCTCTTTTGAAGCTCATCATCGCCGAGAAAAATGACGCCGCACGTCAGATTGCCACGGGCGAACCCAAAAAGGACAAGGTGTACAACACCGCCATCTACCGTTTTGAGTGGAAGGGCGAGGAGTGCGTGACCATCGGCCTTGCCGGTCACATCCTGGCGCCCGATTTTTGCGACAGCGTGCTGTTCGATAAAAAGCTGGGTTGGTATTCGGTGACCGAGGACGGCGAGATGCTGCCGGCCGACATGCCCGACGGCCTGGCCCGTCCGCCCTACGACACCAAGCGCAAGCCGTTCCTTGCCGACGGTATCTCTATTAAGGGCTGGAAGCTCGAGAGCCTGCCCTACCTCACGTGGGCACCGGTCATCAAACTGCCGGCAGAGAAGGAACTCATTCGCTCGCTCAAGAACCTGGCTAAGAAGTCCGACAGTGTCATCATCGCCACGGACTTCGATCGCGAGGGCGAGCTGATTGGTTCGGACGCCCTTAACAAGGTGCGCGAGGTTGCGCCCGACTTGCCGGTCGCCCGCGCCCAGTACTCTTCGTTTACCAAGGCCGAGATCACGCACGCTTTCGATAATCTCGTCACGCTCGATCAGAATCTGGCCGACGCTGGCGAGAGCCGTCAGCACATCGACCTTATCTGGGGTGCGGTGCTCACGCGCTATCTGACGCTCGCCAAGTTCGGCGGCTTTGGCAACGTGCGCTCCGCCGGCCGCGTGCAGACACCGACGCTTGCCCTGGTGGTCGAGCGCGAGCGCGAGCGTATGGCGTTTGTGCCCGAGGACTATTGGCAGATTCGCGGCATGGGCGCCGCGCAGGGCGCTGCCGAGGACGACCGCTTTAAGATTGCTCACAAGACAGCGCGCTTTACTGACAAGGATGTTGCCGAGACGGCGTATGGTCACGTCGACGGCGCCAAGACGGCGACCGTCGCCGCGGTGACCAAGCGCTCGCGCAAGCAGCAGCCTCCCACGCCGTTTGCGACCACCTCGCTGCAGGCTGCCGCCGCAGCCGAGGGCATCTCGCCTGCGCGTACCATGCGCATCGCTGAGTCCCTCTACATGGCGGGCCTCATCAGCTACCCGCGTGTCGACAACACCGTGTACCCCGCGACGCTCGATTTGGGTGCTGTGGTGAGCGACCTGGCAAAGATCAACCCGGCGCTGGCGCCTGTGTGCAAAAAGGTGCTCGCCGGACCCATGAAGCCCACGCGTGGCAAGGTCGAGACCACCGATCACCCGCCCATCTATCCCACGGGCGAGGGCGATCCGTCCACGCTCGATGGCGGCCAGCGCAAGCTCTACGACCTTATCGCCCGCCGCTTCTTGGCGACGCTTATGGGTCCTGCGACCATCGAGAACACCAAGCTCCACGGCATCAAGGCCCTGCGGGAGTGCGCCGATGCGGTGGTGAAAAACTGTGACATCCTCTCCCCGGAATTTGGCTGGAACTCCCGCCATGTGACCGTGGAAGACTGCACCGCCCAGAGT
>ERZ827524.1859-NODE-1859-length-17510-cov-2.986594_pt1 | contig 17510 bp, 19 predicted proteins | sample MGYA00519702_ERZ827524 | MGnify/ENA primary metagenome ERZ827524 (study PRJEB31778, sample SAMEA3449341) | human gut metagenome | biome: human gut; feature: human-associated habitat; material: faeces | place: United Kingdom | collected 2010/2012 ...
GACTACTCTTGAGTTAACGAGTGCTACTGTTGTGATTGCATATGCTATTTTCGCTTTCATGATGGTTTCCTCCTTATTTTTGGGTATAAAAATAGCACCTAACAGATTTTAATTTCCGTTAGATGCTATATAAATCGGATTATTTATGTTTTCACTTCGCCTACATAAAGCAGTAATATAGGCTATTTCCGTGATACTTGCATTGGTACAAATTCAATTTTTAATTGCATCCCCATACCATGAGCTAACCGCTTCAAAAGTTTTAAAGATGGATTTCTGGTTCCATTTTCAAGTTTACTTATATCTGCCTGATCTATTCCCGTACGCTTTGCAAGCTCTTTTTGTGTTAAATTCTGTTCAATGCGTGCATCGATCATGGCACGAATAACATCCATTTCCGGCTGCATGTCATCCCATTCCTTTTTAAATTCAGGGTCTTTTAATTCTTCTTGTAATAAATTTTGAAATTCACTCATTATTCACCACTCCTTTCTAAAAAAGCTTTTCTGCATTTCTTTGCATATTCAATTTCACTTGGCGGTGTCTTTTTCGTCTTCTTAACAAAACCATGTGTTAATACTATTCTCCCTTCATAATAAAAGAAATATAATACTCTTGAAATATCTGTCCCTACTTTTGCTCGCAATTCAAATATTCCGTCACCTAAAGGTTTACTGTATGGTTCTCTTAACTGATTCCCATACTGCTCTAAAATACTAACTAAGCCAAATAATTTTGCCTTCATTTTAGGATTTTGTGAAAGCATAAAATCTTTCGCGGGTTTCTTTCCCTCCTCTGTTTCGTAGAATTCTGCTTTAAATTCACTCATAACTTTCCTCCGATGTGATTTCTATATAAATATAATATGGTGTTTTTACCATATTGTCAAGCAACAGGGCACGCCTTGATTAAAAACAAACCGTAATGTAAATTATGATAAAATGAAACCAAGTCCTCTCCCCATGGAATCCCCCACGAGTAAAGGACTTGCTCTCTTATTTTCTTCTCTTCACATTTCTTAGCAATCAGAAAATGCAATCTCTCCATTACTCTTACAGGCTCTAAAAGCTCTGTTCCGTAATCTAACATCATAAATTCATCACCGCCATAACGTGCGACAAAGATGTGATACTCTCCTGCAAGCTGCATCATACACTCTGCAATGGAAACCAATGCATTGTCACCCTCTGCATGAGCATACTTGTCATTGATCTGTTTAAAACGGTTTGCATCTAAAATATAGAGAAGCATTGGATGCTCTTTATCCACCTGCGGGATTTTTGCCTCCAGCATAAAAAACAGACGTTTCCGGTTATTCAGTCCGGTCAGTGCGTCATTATAGATCTGTGTCCTTTGTACATAGACAAAAATGATAAACAACGAAGTGATGATCGCCGGTGCTATGATCGGTGTGTTTCCAACTGTCATCTGTACCATACCTGCTGCCAATGGAAATATCAAAAATATTCCAAACAGCCAGCACAATGTCCGTCTTTCCTTATTCGTTTCCCGGATGCCATACTTTACGGCATAGATACAGACTACAAGACTATACAGATATTGCAGGGATGACACAAAAACGAACAATACGCCTCTTTGGTATGTACCATCTGCCGCAATCTGAAATACCCAGCCGGTCCACGGTGTCGTCAGACATAATACCATTGCAAGCCCGATCGGTATCTGACAGATCAGATAGACCAGTCTGCCCGGACGTTTATCCGTTCTTCTGATGCGTGCCATCGCAAAAAAAATCTACCCCTATATAGGTTACTACCATTTGCAAATTCACAGACTCTCCCACCTCTTTCTGTTACTTTTCCTCTACCTTCTTTCTCCAGTAAAATTTATTCCTAATCCTTAGACTCAATTACAATTAATCTGCCTGTTCGAAATTCAATCTCTGCCTGTTCTCCTGTGATCTCATTACTGATCCCAATTGAATGGCAGTGATCTAATATATAATCCTCTAATGGATATTTCATTCCCTTTAATGTGATGCCTTCCACAGCTCCCATAAACGGAAGCAGTGAGACATATTTTCCATACTGTGTTTCTCTTTTGATCACGGTTCTTTGATCTATGACCTGTACCCGGTTATGTGCATCTACAAGATAAGCCGAAATTCCCTCTTCCCGCAGCAATCCCAGCAGATAGACATTTGCAAGCATATGGTCTAACCTGCTTCCGGTTCCTCCTACAATATGGATTTCTTCTGCCCCAAGCTCTGCCGCAGTCTGCACTGCTGACTCGGTATCCGTATCGTCTTTTTCCGGACGTAATACTTTCCACTCAATGCCGTCCATTTTTCGATACGCCTCTAATACAGCCGGGTCTACAGAATCAAAATCGCCCACGATCATGTCCGGTTTTTTTCCGCACCGATATAAGAACTCCATGCCGGAGTCCGCAGCAATGATCTGATCAAATTGTTGTTCTTCTATATATTTTAAAATAAAAGATGCCTCTATGGCACCACCTGATATTACCAATATCTTTTCTATTTTCTGTACCATTTCACCCATCCACTCTTATTTCATCAGAGTTAAAAAATCCTGCACATTCTGCTCTACATTACCTTTGAACACTGCACTTCCTGCCACGATGATATTTGCTCCTGCATCCATGACCATTTCCACATTGTCCAGATTGATCCCGCCGTCCACCTGGATGTCGGTTTTGAGTCCCTGACGCTCGATCATCTCCTTTAACTTACGGATTTTTTCCGTACAATAGGAAATGTAGGACTGTCCGCCAAATCCCGGATTGACTGTCATCAGCAATACCATATCCACTTTCGGCAGGATATACTCTACCGCTTCTAATGGGGTTGCAGGATTCAATGCCACTCCTGCTAAGACATCATGCTCTTTGATCACTTCAATGGTGCGGTCTAAATGTTTACACGCTTCTGCATGAACGGTAATGATATCCGCTCCTGCTGCCGCAAATTCGTCAATATAACGAATCAGATGCACATCAAAAATTCTCTCCGTCAGCGGACGGATCGCTTTGAGCACCGGAAATGCAAAGGAGATGTTTGGGACAAAACAGCCATCCATAACATCAATATGCACATAATCCGCTCCCGCTTCATCAATCACTCGGATCTGCTCGCCTAAATTGGCAAAATCAGCAGATAATATAGACGGTGACAGACATTTCATAATTAAGTTCCTCCTAATACTTTTTCGTATCTTTTATTTCTTCATATAGGGTACAGTAGTTCTCATACCGCTCTGTACTGATCTTTCCTTCTGACAGTGCTTCCTTTACGGCACAGTCCGGCTCATGGATGTGACTGCATCCCGTAAAACGGCATTGTTCTTCTAATGCCACAAATTCAGGATAGCAATCTTTTAAATCCTCTTTTTCAAATCCCGGCATATACATGGAGCTGAATCCCGGCGTGTCCATCAGATAGGTGTTTTTCGAAAGCGGTATGACCTGTGAATGTCTCGTTGTATGCTTTCCTCTTTCGATCTTCATACTGATCTCTCCGGTCTCCATTCGGATCTCTGACTGCAGCACATTCGTAAGCGAAGATTTTCCGACACCGGACGGACCGGCTAAGGCGAAGGTCTTGCCCTCTATCTGCTCTTTGACGGTTTCTATGCCGATCTGCTCTTTCGCACTGACAAAACAGATCGGATATCCGGCTGCGGCATAGATGTCCTGCAGTCTCTTTCGTTCTTCTTCATCCACTAGATCTGTCTTATTAAAACAAAGCACTGCCGGAATATGCTGATATTCCATCATCACTAGAAAACGGTCCAACAGATGGAAGTTTGGCTTTGGCTTTGCCGCCGCAAAGACCACCAATGCTCCGTCTATATTGGCAACTGCCGGCCGGATCAGTTCGTTTTTCCTCGGCAGAATTTTTTCGATATTTCCTTTTTTCTCATTTTCATCTAAAATAGCAATTTCCACGTTATCTCCGACTAACGGTTTGATTTTCTGATTGCGAAAACTGCCTTTTGCTTTACATTCATAAATTCCGGCTCCTACTACATGAATGTAGTAGAACCCGGAAATTCCTTTTACTATCTTTCCCTGCATATCTTTCCTTACTGCTTGTTAAATGTAACGTCCTGTACCTGTTTCTGCTCTGTTCCGTCAGAAAGTGACCAGGTAATCTCAAGTTTTCCGGAAGACATTTCTGCGATATCTGTTTTCTGGATCGAGTATGGGAAGGATTCGATCGCAATACTGTTCCACTGCTCTAACACTGCTCCATTAGAGTCCTTTAATACAATACTTGCACCTACCACACTGTCATTATCTGCCGGTGCCGTAATCTTGGCACTGAACTTATAATAAGTGATCTTTGGTCCGTCACTGATGACCAGACTGATATTGCTTCCCGCATCGACATATTTTCCATCTGCGATACTCTGACTGATGACATTTCCTGCCGCAACGGTATCACTGTTCTCTTTGGTAACACTTGTTACCGTCAGTCCTGCTCCTGACAGTTCGTTTCTGGCATCTGTCTCCGATTTTCCAACCACTTTTGGAACTACGACCGGTGCTTTTCCCTGAGATACAACAATACTGATACTGTCACCCTTCTTTGCCTTGGCACCTACATCCGGTGTCTGGGAGATGACCTGACCGCTTGCTACCGTATCACTGTTTGCGTAATCCCTTGAATACTTAAATCCGTTATCCTGCAGTTTATTAATGGCGGATGTCTCATCGAGTCCCTTGACATCCGGAACGGAAACTTCACCCACGCCACTGCTCATCACAACGACAATGGTTGTATTTTTCTTGATCATATCTCCTTTGTCTTCACTCTGGAAGATGATCTCTCCTGCATCATATCTTTCGGAAGCCTGTGTGCCGCCGTCTTTGATGCCTAGATCAATTTTATTTAATGCTTTTTTTGCTTCCTCATAGGTCATTCCGGTGACATCGATCATCTCGACCTGTTCGCTGTCTTTCTCTGTTTTTGTCGCCTCTTTTGTATCATCCTTTTTACCGGAGGAACCAAATTTTACGATCCCACTGACACTTAAGATCAGCCAGATGACAATTCCGACAATGATCACACCTGCAACAATCCCTGCAATGGACATAGCCTTTTCCATCTTCGGATTGAGTTCGCCTTCGGATTCTTCCTCCTCCTCTTCGTCGTCCTCATCCTCTTCCGCTTCTTGCTGCGGATCATAATAAACGCTTTCTGCTTCTTTTTTGATGCGCTCTAAATCTTCATCATTATATTTTCTTGTCTCGCCGCCGACATTCGGATCTACCAATGTCACAAAATCTTCATCCGGGTTGATCAGCGATTTCTTTAAGTCCAATAGCAGATCGCCCATGGTCTGATATCTTCTGTCAGCATTCTTCTGTGTACATTTTAAGATGATCTTTTCTAAGCTGACCGGAAGATTTGGTGCATAAGCACTCGGTGCTACCATTTCTTCCTGCAAATGCTGGATCGCCACGGCTACGGTGGTATCTCCGTCAAACGGTACACGTCCTGTCACCATTTCGTACATCACGATTCCTAAGGAATAGATGTCACTTCTGCCATCCACAAAACCGTTTCTTGCCTGCTCCGGGGAAGAATAATGGACAGAACCCATCACATCCGAATTAATGGTATTTGATGTTGCCGCTCTTGCAATACCAAAGTCCATGACTTTGACTTTTCCCTCTGTGGAGATCATGATATTCTGCGGCTTGATATCCCTGTGTATGATATTTTTCTTATGGGCAGCCTCAATTCCTCTGCCTACCTGAATGGCGATACTGATCGCCTCTTTAAAAGTAAGCTGTCCTTTTTTCTCAATATAAGTCTTTAAGGTAATGCCCTCTACATATTCCATGATAATGTAGTACATTCCCTCCTGACTTCCTACGTCATAAATATTGACAATATTCGGATGCTCTAAGCCTGCTGCTGACTGCGCCTCAGTACGGAACTTTGTTACAAAATTAACATCCTCTGAAAATTCCTGTTTTAATACTTTAATCGCAACGAAACGTCCTAATGTATGGTCTTTTGCCTTATAGACATCCGACATTCCGCCCGCACCTATTTTTCCTACGATCTCATAACGATCATCTATAAACATTCCTTCTGTTAGCATTCTTTCCACCTCGTCTAAAACGGTGCGATAACAACCACCGTGATATTATCCTTTCCCCCATTGTCATTTGCTGTCCGGACTAATCTCTCCGCGCACTCCGCAACGTCTCTCTGACTGTTGATGATGCTTCGGATGTCCTGATCCTCTACCATGTTTGTCAATCCGTCCGTACAGATCAATATGTAATCCTGCGGTTCTAAATTGACCTGAAAGAAATCCGCAACTACTTTGTCTGCTGCTCCTATAGCTCTTGTAATGATATTCTTGTCGGGATGATCTTTTGCTGCATCTTTTGCGATCTCGCCCATGCGCACCATTTCCTCTACTAACGAGTGGTCTCTGGTCACCTGTTTGATCTCTTTGCCGACAACATACATTCTGCTGTCACCAACATTGGCAACCCATGCCTTTTTCCCGATTACTGTCACTACAACAACCGTAGTCCCCATGCCGGACATTGCCTCATCACCGGCTGCTTTTTTTATCAGTTCCTCATTTGCTTTACAGATGGCATGCTCGATGACCTCCACCGGTTCGGTTCTCTCATCCTTTTCAATACTCTCTACGATACTTTCTACCGTATATCTGGATGCATACTCACCTGCTTTGTGTCCGCCCATCCCATCTGCTACAATAAAAAGGTTCGGCAAATTTCCAACGGCATTCTCCGATGTATACATATAATCCTGATTCATTTCTCTTCTCTTTCCGATGTCTGATATCGAAAATGTCTTCATTCCCTGTTTCGCCTACCCTTCTGTATATCTCTTTCTCAATTGTCCACAGGCACCATCTATGTCTCTGCCCATTTCCCTTCTAATAGTAACATTTATTGCATTTTTTTCAAGTTCTATTTTGAATTTCTCTGTTGCCGTATGATCCGGCTGCTTATAATTCCGCTCTTTGATTGGGTTGACCGGTATCAGATTCACATGACAGTTCATTCCATGGATCAGTCTGCTGAGTTCCTCTGCATCCTCTTTTGTATCATTGACTCCTGCCACTAAGCTGTACTCAAAGGTCACTCTCCTGCCTGTCTTTGAAAAATAATATTTGCAGGCATCGATCACTTCTTCGATGTCATACTTATTTGCGATCGGCATCAGTTCCTGCCTCTTTTTCTGGTTTGAAGCATGCAGGGAAAGTGCTAATGTCATCTGTAATTTTTCTTCGGCAAGTTCCTTAATCTTCGGCACAATGCCACAGGTGGATACCGTCAGATTTCTCTGGCTGATGTTTAAGCCGTTTTCATCGGTCAGCATGGTAATAAAACGCAGCAGGTTTTCGTAGTTGTCTAACGGTTCTCCCGTTCCCATCACAACCACATTGGAGATCCGCTCTCCGATGTCTTCTCCTACGCGGTAAATCTGCTCTAACATCTCTGCCGGAGTCAGTCCTCTGACTAATCCGTCTAAGGTAGACGCACAGAAACGGCAACCCATACGGCAGCCTGCCTGTGAGGAGATGCAAACGGAATTGCCGTGTTTATAGCGCATCAGCACGCTCTCTATCATATTTCCATCCGGCAGACGGAACAGATATTTTTTGGTTCCATCCAGTTTCGATGTCTGAATGGTCACCGGCTCTAAGACCGTCAGTTCTGCCTGCTCTTTTAACTTTTCCCGAAGTGCCTTTGATAAATTCGTCATCTCATCCCAGCTGCTTACATGGCGTACATGCATCCACTGATAGATCTGCGACGCCCGGAACGGCTTTTCTCCAATGGATGTCATAAACGCTTTCAATTCTGCTAAATCCATGGATTTGATGTCTGTTTTTCTATGATTTTCACTCTGTATCTCACTCATGTTTCTTTCCTTTTTTCATCCTTGCAACAAAGAATCCGTCATTTCCTTCTTCTCCCGGAAAAATCTGCTTTTGCAGTTCTACTTCCAGTTCCGGGTACTGCTCTGACAGCCACCTGACATTTTCCTCATTTTCCGCTTTATGGATCGTACAGGTACTGTAAAGAAGTGTTCCGCCCGGTTTGACATAACGCACTGCATTTTTTAGGATTTCCCTTTGCAGTGCCACAAGCTCTGCCTCTTTTTCTACGGTCATCTTATATTTGATATCTTTTTTTCTGCCTATCACACCAAGTCCCGAACACGGCAGATCTGCAATCACGACATCTGCTTTTTTCTCCCATGCCGCATCAAAAATCCTTGCATCCGCGCACTCTGCCTGCATATTAGATACCTGGCATCTTCTGATATTTTCTTCGATCAAAAAGACTTTCTGTGGTGTCAGATCCCTTGCGATGACACGTCCCTTTCCATGCATCTGTTGTGCTACATAAATGCTTTTACCACCCGGCGCGGCGCAGAGGTCTAAGACCACATCCTGCTCTTTTACCTTTGCTTCTTTGGCTGCTGTCATAGAGCTGATGTCCTGTACATAAAAAAGTCCTTCCTGAAAACTCTTTAGCTTATTCAGATAATCATAACCGGACAGGAATAAGGCATCCTCCATCTGCACAGCTTCCGATACCCTGACACCTTCGCTTTGCAGCCGGTCTATCAATTCTTGTTTCGTGATGCGTTCAGTATTGATCCGCACCGTGGTCGGCTGCTCTGTCAAAAATGCTGCTGCCATCTGTTCGGTACACTCCATTCCATATTCATCCTTCCACTGACAGACTAACCACTCCGGAAGGGAATATACAACGGAAAGATACGAGATCGGTTCTTTTTCTTTCTCCGGATAGGTGATGTTCTCTTTATTTCTTGCGATATTTCTAAGCACTCCGTTGACAAAACCTCTTAACGTATGGAACCCACGTTTTTTTGCCAACTTCACTGCCTCATTGCAGGCAGCAGAATCCGGCACTCCATCTAAAAAGCAGATCTGATAGACCGCACTCCTTAGGATGCAGCGGATGACCGGTTTCATTTTATGTACTTTTGTATTGGAAAATGTATTGATGATATAATCTATCCGAATCTGGTATTCTAACGTTCCCTCTACTACTTTTGTAAGGAAGGCACGTTCTCTTTTTTCTAAATACTGGTATTTGTCCAGTGTGTTTTTTAACGCAATATGACTGTACTCGCCATCCCTTGTTACTGCTAAAAGGATGTCGAGTACAATCTCTCTCGTGTCTGTCTTATCAGTCACGGTCATTTCCTCCAAATAAGATGATCAGACGAAGTAGCTGCAGGATCGCTGCTGCCGCACTCGCCACATAGGTCAGTGCCGCTGCTCTTAATACCCGTCTTGTATACTTCAATTCATCATCCTGAAGCATATTTGTGGTTCCTAAGATATGCAATGCACGGTTAGACGCATTGAACTCTACCGGAAGTGTCACTAACTGAAACAGTACTGCTAAAGAGAAGAAAATGATTCCAAGCTGGATCAGAAAACTTCCGGTACTGCTGTTAAAGAACAGTCCGATAATGATCAACGGCCATGCCATAGTGGAGCCAAAATTTGCCACCGGTACTAAGTTTCCACGCAATGTCAGTGGAAAATATCCGGTCTGATGCTGGATCGCATGACCACATTCATGTGCTGCCACACCGATCGCTGCTACAGAAGTGCTCCCATAGACACTGTCGGAAAGGTTTAACACCTTAGTCTTTGGATTGTAATGGTCTGTCAGGTTTCCTGAAATATGTCCGACCTGCACATCATAGATGCCGGCATCGTGTAAGATCCGCTCTGCCGCCTGTGCTCCGGTCAGTCCTGACATACTGCGGTATTTTGAATATTTTGCATAAGTGGTTTTGACTCTTGCAGATGCGATCAGACAAATGATCGCTCCGATCACTACAAGAATGTAAGTTGGGTCCCACCAGTAGTACATATCAATTCCTCCTGTTTTTAATATTTTCTAAGCATTTGTGCCAAGCACGGTTCCCTCTGACAGCGAAACACCACATAAGAATGCCTCTGCGGTCATCCGTTTTTTGCCCTCTAACTGTATCTCGGTCGGAACTAAAATACCATCTTTTGTCTGGATGCCAAAGCTGTGCTTTTTGACGTTTACGATTGTGCCTGCCTTTGACGGATCACCACCATCTTCCACTGTCGCACCCCAGATTTTTAAGGTTTTTCCCTGATATTCGGTATAAGTTCCCGGCCACGGATTCAGTCCGCGGATCAGACGTTCTAATTCTACGGCACTCTTTGTAAAGTCCATCTCTCCGAAGGATTTTTGGATCATGCCTACCTGTGTTGCTTTCTCGTGATCCTGCGGTGTAAATTCTGCCGTTCCATCTTCAAGTGCCTGTAAAGTCTGAACTGCTAACTTAGCTCCAACCTCGGCTAAACGGTCGAACAGGCTTCCTCCGGTTTCATCTGGTGCAAGTGTCACCTCTTCTTTTAAGATCATATCTCCGGTATCGAGTCCCTCATCCATACGCATCGTGGTCACGCCGCTGACTTTTTCTCCATTGATGACTGCCCACTGGATCGGTGCTGCTCCACGGTATTTCGGAAGCAGGGATGCATGAACGTTCACACAGCAGTATTTTGGCATTTCTAAAATCTCTTTTGGCAGAATCTGTCCAAATGCCACAACGACGATACAGTCCGGCTGATATTTTTTCAAATATTCAATGCTTTCTGCTTCTCTCACACGTTTTGGCTGGAATACCTCTATATTATGTGCAAGAGCTGCTTCTTTTACCGGCGGATATTGCAGTTTTTTACTTCTTCCACGCGGTTTATCCGGCTGTGTGACCACCAGAGCTACCTCATGTCCTGCCTCGATCAGCGCTTCTAATGTCCCCACCGCAAAATCCGGTGTTCCCATAAAAATCAATCTCATGTCTATTCCTCTTCTTCCTCATAACGTACATCAAACAGATCACCTTCTACCAGCTCTGTATACAGATGTCCGTCTAAGTGGTCTATTTCATGGCAGAATGCTCTTGCAAGAAGCTCTGTACCTTCTAATTCACGCTCTACCATATTTTCATCCAATGCCCGCACTTTGACATAATTTGGTCTGGTGACTACTCCTGCTTTTCCAGGAAGGCTTAAGCATCCCTCATCTCCGGTCTGGCTGCCCTCTGTCTCTAAGATCTCCGGATTGATCAATACGATCGGTCCGTCTCCTACATCAATGACTACGATACGCTTTAAGATGCCGACCTGGCATGCCGCAAGTCCTACGCCGTTTGCATGATCCATCGTTTCTATCATGTCCTCGATCAGCGTTGCTATTCTCGGAGTCATCTCCGTTACCTCTCTGCATCGTTTATTTAATACTTCATCTCCCTGAATGCGAATGGTTCTAAGTGCCATAATGTCCCTCTCTTTCTCCTGTCTAAAACCCGTGTACCGGATTGAAATCAAACTGTATGCCAATCCCGTTCCCAAACGGTTCTTTTTCTAAATATTGTTCTAAGCTGTCCTTTATCTCCACTAATGTATCATAATTTCCACATTTTAGATAGAGGACCTTGCGATAAATATCATTGATCTTTGCAACTGCCGGCTCTGTCGGTCCAATGACTGCCACGGTCTTTAGTTGCATCTGTGCGATCTTTTTTTCTATCTGCTCTGCCGCTTTTGTACCGTTTTCTTCCTCTCTCGAAGAAATCAGTATGACTAAAAGATTCCAGACCGGCGGATAATTCAAAAGATCCCGGTAGCGGATCTCCTGTTCGTAGAACATCCGGTAATCCTGTTCCTTTGCCGCCTCGATACTGTAGTGTTCCGGTGTATAAGTCTGGATGACCACCTCGCCCGGTCCACTTCCCCTGCCTGCTCTTCCTGCCGCCTGCGTTAAAAGCTGGAATGTACGCTCTGCGGAATGATAGTCATGGATATAGAGTGACATATCTGCCGCTAGGACTCCTACTAAGGTCACATTTGGAAAATCATGTCCTTTTACGATCATCTGGGTCCCGATCAGGATATCTGCCTCCCTGTTTGAAAATGCAGATAAGATCTTCTCATATCCGTCTTTTGTCCGTGTCGTATCCATATCCATGCGGATCGTTCTCGCCTCGGGAAAACGTTTTTTTACGATCTCTTCGATCTTTTGTGTTCCCGCTTTAAAACCACCGATATATTTAGAACCACATGCCGGACAGACCTTTGGCTGTTCTGTTTCATAGCCGCAGTAATGGCAGATGAGTCTGCCGCCCTGATGCTGGCTTAAGGAAACATCACAATGCGGGCATTTGATGACATTTCCACAGGCACGGCAGGACACAAATCCCGCTAAGCCCCTGCGGTTTAAAAAAAGCATCATCTGTTCGCCTTTATGCAGCCTTTCTTCCATCAATTCCTGCAGTTTTACACTTAGGATGGAACGGTTTCCCTGCTTTAATTCATCCCTTAAGTCGATGACATGACATACGGGAAGTGGGCGGTTCTGTACCCGCTCGGTCAGTTCTAACAGTGTGTACTCGCCTTTTTTTGCCTTATAATAACTCTCTAAGGATGGCGTTGCGGAACCTAATACTAACGTTGCACCGCACAACTCTGCCCGCTTTGCCGCTACTTCTCTGGCATGATACCTTGGAACGGTCTCACTTTTATAAGAAGTCTCATGTTCCTCATCTATTATCATAATGCCTAAATTTGAAAACGGTGTGAACAATGCCGAACGCGGACCGATCATGACATCAATTTCTCCATTTTTTGCCCGCTGATACTGGTCAAAACGCTCCCCTAAAGAAAGTCTTGAATTCAGGATCGAGACCCGCTCGCCAAAACGGTTATAAAACCGCATGACTGTCTGATAAGTTAAGGCGATCTCCGGGATCAGAACGATGGCCTGTTTTCCCTGCGCCACCGTTCTTGCGATCAGTTCCATATAGACTTCCGTCTTACCGCTTCCCGTAACACCATGCAAAAGGTAGGTCTTTGGCTGATGATTTTTCATCTGTTCCCAGACAGTGTCCACTACGTTTTGCTGGGCAGCATTTAAGACTGTAACATTTCCGCTCTTTTTGAGATGCGCCACCGGATTCCGGTAATCCCTCTTAGAAATGGTCTTTACGATCCCCTGTTCTTCTAAGGCATGGATGACTGCGGTAGAGACTCCGAGCTTTTTCGTAATGATCTCTTTTGGCAGCTATCCCTGTTCGATCAGGGCTTCTAATAACCGTTCCCTTGCCACACTGTTCTTACGGTTTTTTTCTAAAAAAAGAGTCCTTGCCGCCTGCGGTTCTAACGCTAAGGCGATCGTCTGCTTTTGGTTTTCATTCTCTTTCCGCTTGATCGGAAGCACGGTTTTGAGTGCCTGGTTCATGGTCCCGCCATAGTTTTTGCGCATCCATGCCGCTAAAGAGATCAGCTCCGCCTCGATCGGTATCCCATCCGTCTTAATATTAAATATAGGTTTAATTTTCGCAGGATCAAAGGAAGGTTCGGTGGTCAGATTCACCACATAACCCGTGATCCTTCTGCTTCCTTTTCCAAACGGCACTTCGATGGGCATTCCTATCCCAATGTCCTGTTCTAATTCTTCCGGCACCAGATACTGAAACGTTCTATCTAATTTTTCTAATGAGATATCAATGATAATATCTGCATATAATGCCATCTTTTATTCTCCATGTAATTCTTTTAAGACTTCTGCGATCAGAACTCTTTCGTCCATCGGATGTTTCACGCCTTTGATCTCCTGATAGTCCTCATGCCCTTTTCCTGCAAGGACTATGACATCTCCCGGTTTTCCATGCTCAATGGCATAGCGGATGGCTTCTTTTCTGTCGATGATCTCAATGTATTTTCCATCTGTTTTCTCAATTCCTGTTTTAATATCATCGATGATCGCCTGTGGTTCCTCAAATCGTGGGTTATCTGATGTGATAATCGTAAAGTCTGCAAGTCTTCCCGATACCTCACCCATCTCGTAGCGACGCAGTTTAGAACGGTTGCCGCCGCATCCAAAGACACAGACTAAACGCTCCGGTCCGTATTCTTTTAAGGTACTTAACAGGCTCTCAAGACTCATTGCATTATGTGCATAGTCGATCATCAATGTAAATTCATCGGAAACTTTTACCATTTCGATCCTGCCACGCGTCTTTGCCTCTTTAAGCGCCTTTTTCATATCCTCCACGGAAACATTGAAGTGATGGCAGATCGCAATGGCTGTCAGGGAATTGTATACACTGAATTTTCCCGGAACATCTATCTCTACATCAAAGTTCAAAAGTCCCTCTACGGTATAGGCAACCCCTAAATATCCCGGACGTTTTACTAATTTCGTATTGACTGCATGGATATCCGCATCTTTGGAAAATCCAAAGGTTTCCACCTCGCAGGTATGTCCTTTTAAAATCTCTTCCACATGGGCATCATCTTTATTGACGATTCCTAAATGACACTGGCGGAACAGCATGGACTTGCAGGCAAGATACTCTTCAAAGGATGCATGCTCGTTTGGTCCGATATGATCCGGTTCAATATTCGTGAATATTCCGATTTCAAATACAAATCCTGCCGTACGATGCATCATCAGTCCCTGAGAGGATACCTCCATGACACAGCAGTCACAGCCTGTTTCCACCATTTTATGAAAATACTCCTGTATAATATAGGACTCCGGTGTCGTATTGCTTGCCGGAATGACTTCATCCCCGATGATCGCCTCGATCGTACCGATCAGACCGACTTTATAGCCTGCACTCTCTAAAATGGATTTTACCATATAGGTCGTGGTCGTCTTTCCTTTAGTTCCGGTTACACCGATGACACGCATTTTCTCCGCCGGATGGTCAAAATATGCTGCTGATAAAAGTGCTAAGGCATAGCGGGTATCTTCGACTTTGATAACCGTTACCCCTTCTGGTGCTTCTACATCCTCCTGCACCACGATCGCAGCGGCTCCTTTTTGTGCCACTTCCCCAACAAACTTGTGTCCGTCCACTGCCGTACCTTTGATGCAGACAAACAGATCGTCTTTCCCTGCTTTTCTCGAATCATAAATCAAATGTGAAATCTCAATGTCAGGGTTCCCCTGCACACATTGATAATCTAATCTTTCTAATAATTTTTTCAGAGCTGGCATAAGCATTCCTCTTTTCCTTTTTTATCTTTTCTAATAATAACGGACTTTGCACCTCAAGTCAATTTCACGCATAAACTTTCCACAATGGAACATACTGTTTTTATGAAGAAAAATTTTTTGATCTGTGGGCTGACGGGATGGTGTATGGAGATCATCTTCACCTCGTTTCACGCCTTTTTTAATAAGGATTTCCGCCTCAAAGGGCAGACCTCTATCTGGATGTTTCCGATTTACGGACTCGCTGCACTGATCCATCCGATGCATCATCAGATGGAGGACAAGCCTGCTCTTTACCGCGGCAGTGTCTATACCCTTGGTATTTTCACCTGTGAATATATCAGTGGTTCTCTTTTAAAAAAACATCATATGTGTCCCTGGGACTATAACAATGCCAAAACAAATGTCGATGGTGTCATCCGTTTGGATTATGCACCGTTTTGGTTAGCGGCAGGATTGATCTTTGAAAAAATCTTAAGTATTTCGGATTCTGAATCTTGAAAATTTCGGACAACTATTATATGATAGTAAAAATCACTTAAGGAGGAACACTATGCGACATTTAATGAGTCCGTTGGATTTTTCCGTTGAAGAGTTGGATGAGCTTTTAAATCTTGCCAATGACATCGAAAAAGATCCCAAAAAATATGCACATGCATGCGATGGAAAAAAGCTTGCCACCTGTTTTTATGAACCGAGCACCAGAACCCGTCTTTCTTTTGAAGCTGCCATGTTAAATCTTGGAGGCAGTGTTCTTGGTTTTTCCAGTGCCGATTCGAGTTCAGCAGCAAAAGGCGAAAGCGTTTCCGATACGATCCGTATTATTTCCTGTTACGCAGACATCTGTGCGATGCGTCATCCAAAAGAAGGAGCTCCTCTTGTTGCTTCTCTTCATTCCAATATTCCAGTTATCAATGCCGGAGACGGCGGTCATCAACATCCTACACAAACTCTTACCGATTTATTAACCATTCACAGTTTAAAAGGCAGATTGGACAATCTGACGATCGGTTTGTGCGGCGATTTAAAATTCGGACGTACCGTTCACTCTCTGATCAATGCCCTGATCCGTTATCCGGGCATCCGTTTTGTATTAATCTCACCGGAAGAATTAAAAGTGCCAAGTTATATCCGTGAAGAGGTCTTAAACCGCAATCATATCCCATATGAAGAGGTCATCCGCTTAGAAGATGCCATGGACAAACTGGACATTCTCTATATGACACGCGTACAAAAGGAGCGCTTCTTCAATGAAGAGGACTATGTGCGCATGAAGGATTTTTACATTTTAGATAAGAAAAAAATGGAGTTGGCTCCAAAGGATATGTTAGTACTCCATCCGCTTCCTCGTGTCAATGAAATTTCCGTTGAGGTAGACGATGATCCGCGTGCTGTTTACTTCAAACAGGCACAGTATGGTGTCTATGTACGAATGGCACTGATTCTGACTCTGCTTGGAATTCAGGTATAAATGACAGTTGAAAACACGACAAACAGGAGGACAACTATATGTTAAATATCAGTGGAATCAGCGAAGGTTTTGTGCTTGATCATATTCAGGCAGGCATGAGTCTGAAAATCTATCACGACCTTGGATTGGATAAATTAGACTGCACCGTTGCGATCATCAAAAACGCCAGAAGCAGCAAAATGGGTAAAAAAGACATTATCAAGGTGGAATGCAGCATTGATGCTCTCGACCTTGACATCTTAGGATTTATTGACCACAACATTACCGTCAACATCATCAAAGGTGATACGATCGTTGAAAAGCGAAAACTCCACCTTCCAAAACAGGTTAAGAATGTCATCCGCTGCAAGAATCCAAGATGCATTACTTCGATCGAACAGGAACTTGACCAGATTTTTATTTTAACGGACAAAGAACATGCCGTTTACCGTTGCAAATATTGTGAGGAAAAATTCCGCTCATTAAAATAATTTTCGATTTATTTCTATACAGGTTCAAACAGCCCGCAGATTCATGATGATGTCATACTTTGTCATGATCCTGCGGGCTGTTTTTCACTCTATAGGAAATATCGTGTTACGTTAAATTTATTGGTTCTTTTTATACATTTTCATACTGACCCAGGTTGCTGCTGCTAACTCAAGCAGACAGGAAATCACCATAGCAGAAGTTCCCCTGTGCAATCCAAACATCATAAAGATGTCATTTTTATAACCCAGTCCCAACAAAAGCTGAAGTCCCGCAATAATGAGCTGGGGCAGCATGGCAACCAGCGAATTAAGCATTCCCATAACCGCATCCATAATGGCTGGGATTAAGGTCGGAGCAGCCATTGCCAGCCCCTGCACCAACGCTATAATGAGCTGAAGGCCCACTGTTATCAGTTGAGGCAGCATTGCCAAAAGGCCCTGAACCGCCTGGTTTAAAGCCGAAATAAGGGCCGTTAAAATGCTTGGTCCCTGTG
>ERZ827524.1874-NODE-1874-length-17380-cov-3.034632_pt1 | contig 17380 bp, 28 predicted proteins | sample MGYA00519702_ERZ827524 | MGnify/ENA primary metagenome ERZ827524 (study PRJEB31778, sample SAMEA3449341) | human gut metagenome | biome: human gut; feature: human-associated habitat; material: faeces | place: United Kingdom | collected 2010/2012 ...
CGACATCCAGTCTTAAGCTGTTCCATTTCTTCCGGTTCCATGTGATCAATCGGCTTCTCGATGATCTTATACGGTTCGATCTCATCACATGGATTTTCTACAATCAGGTGACTCTTGCGCATCCATGTGAAGAAAGCAGACAGACATCTGCGCTGGCCGTCAAGTGATACTTCCGTATTATCCTTTCGGATTGAAGCAAGATAAAGCTCCACATCCATACTAATTACTTTTATGAACGGTTTATGACAGAACTCTGTAAAATGTCTTAAGACATCCCCATACCTTGCAACCGTCTTTGCCGACAATTTTGGTGCTTTCTTTACCTGAAACAGCTCCCATACATAAGCGTTGCTGTCTTCTATGGTTGCCGGAAGTGTTTCCAACACTACCACCTCGACTGCTGCCAGCTCGCCTGATAAAACTTCGCCGAGAATATCCATAGTCTGGCTGTTAACATGGTTTCTCATTTTTACTAATACGTTGTTTTTTAACTGTTCTTTTGCTGTCATATCGGTTTCCTCCACAATTTCTTGCTTAAGAACTCCGTATGTGCTATACTGTCCTTAAGCATAAAGCGGTAGATGTTACTTTGGTCGGTAGGTCTACCGCTATTTTCTTGTTACAGATCATTGACAAATTTTCCCATCAATGATATTATTGATTCATCCCAAACAAGCGTTCTGTTGTGGATTCGTCCCGGCAGGACGCTTTGTTACTGTTCATTCTCAGACAATGAATTGAGTTTATTAATTATCAGATCAATCCTTTCATCTATTTCCAATACCACATCAACCAATGCTTGCATCTGATATAGCTCCATGATATTAGTCTCTTGTTCTGAGAATCTTCTTAGTATTTCTATCTTTGTTTTATTCATACCGTTTCTCCACTAAATTTCAGTTTACATGATTAACGATATCTGTCCATTTTCAACTTCATAATTCATCCACAGTGTTTCCGTCCTTGCACGTCCTCCCTCTGCGTTGGTATGCTTCTGAACCTTGTTCCATCCATGTAGTATATCGTTATACATATCATTGTCATATCCTGATAGAAGAATTTTCCCCGGATGTTTAACCAGAGAATTTAATAATTTTTCATGATCTGCATCCTTCATTTCATGTTTATAAAGATAATTCTTCCGAGTTCCGTGTAAATACGGCGGATCTGCATAAATAAATACATCTTCCGTATCATATCTTTTTATCAATTCTACGGCCGGCAAATTCTCAATCTGAACACCCTTTAATCTCTCCGTTGCCATTTTCAACGTTTCAGGAAGTTCACTCCACGCTCTAGCTGGATTTGGAGAATTAGTCTGCTGTCCGGATTTAAACCCGTTTTGATACAAATTTCCACATCCGAATCCCATCCAGCATTTAACAGCAAACCTTCTTGCCCGTTCCAAATCATCTTCTGATTTTTCGTAGGCTGCTTTATACTCTGACCTGGAAAATGGCGTAAACTCTATCGCCCGTTCTAGTTCTCCACTCCGGTCTCGCAATATTCGAAAGAAATTTACGATTTCTCCATCGATGTCATTCACTGTCTCAATATGACTTCTTTGTTTGTTAAAAAGAACAGCCAAACTACCTGCAAATGGTTCTAAGTAGACATCATGCTTTGGTATATATCCGCATATCCATGTTGCCAGACGGTTTTTTGCTCCTGGATACTTTAAAACACTTTTCAATTCGACACCTTCTTTCATTAAACTTTAATTTACATAAAATATTTCAGCCATTTTCATTCTGTTTTCATAATCTTCATTGGCTTTCTTAATATCCTGTGCACGGCAGATTGCTGCATAATCTCTCAAATTATGTAAAGCAATTCGCTTCGCCTTACTTGGCTTTGGACTTTTTCCGCTCACAATATCATTTAAACCCTGACGTGACAGTTCTGTTATTCTGCACATCTCTTCTACCGAAACGCCGAATTTATTTGCAAATTCTTTCGCTTTCATATTGTTTTTATCCTTTCTCTTAATTCTAATATTGTAAACATTGGTGGATTCAGCTTTTCATAATACCAACTAATCATATTAGGGTATCCTATTCTGCTCCAATCTTTATACCATTTATAAAGTGCGTACCATGCCATGTTTTTTACCTTTAAATTCTAATTTTGATTGTCTTCTGGCTTTTCACACCGCTCAAATTCTACGACCCACACCCACGGGTTTGCAGCCCATCCGTAACGGTCAAGGTCGGATTTCTTAATGGTGCTGTTCCAAATTTTTTTAAAATGCTCCAAATTCGGCCACTTATCCACATCGTAATCAAATGGATAATCTGGCTGTGCTCCTTCTCGTTCGGCGTCTTTATCCGTAATCTCATTCAATCGCTCTACCCTCACGTCCGTAACTTTGAGCCAGATACGTGCAGCTTCTTTTGGCATATGGATAGACGGATGATAAATCAGCTTTGACGATTCGCTAAATCTTGGAAGATTTGCAAGTTTATCATCCGCTTTATAGATATATGTTCCTTCTTCATACCCCTCACCCCATGTTTCTCGAACATACAGGATATCCCCCGGTTGATACGGTTTTTTCAAATACTGAACTATTTCCTCAAAATGCTGATTTTCATAACAAGTTCCTTCTGCAAAGAGGGTATATAAACCATCGTCCTGTTGCTTTATGCAATTTGGAATCTTCACAATTCTTCTCGTACACTTCTTTCTCCCGTCCCGAATTGCCCGAACCATTTCTGTATTGAATAATATTGGCTTTACTGACATATTGCTCCTCCTTTAATTTACCTTGTTATTTCATCCCTACACCACCCACCTACAACTTACACATTTCTTCTTCAGGTACCCGTTCGGAAGGTATTCTGCTTTGCAGCATTCTTTCTCTCCATCTTTCACATAGCAGACACGTTTCTTTCTACTGGTCAGCTGCTGCCATTCCGAAGCCTTGCGGTAATTCCGTGGTGCCCGAATGGATCCCATCATCATGGTGCTTTCTTTCTGCTGCATCTGTGCATAGGTCAGGCCTGCTGCCGCACAGGCTTTGTTATATTCCATCAATTTATTATTCTTCTTTGCCATGATTCTCCTTTCCGGGAAGCTGTGGGGGACAGCTCCCCATATGGTTTTTCCGTGATATGTATACCAAAAGGCTTGTTGTAGCCACTATGGCCTAGTAATTCCACTTACTGTATGTAAGTTTGGTCTTGTCCCAGTCCGGATACCTGCTTTTTAAGTACTCTTCGAACCGGTCAAGAAGCTGCTGCCGCATTCCCTTATTCCCATTGTCCAGGATGGAATGATGGTACCGGCACCCAATGGCTCCGTTACGCTCCACGCCTAATCCTAATGCACTTTTTGGAATAAAATGCATGTAATCTTTCACTTGCAGATCCAGCCAGGTAGCTCCCTCTGCCGGTATGCCCATATTGCAGAAGATACACTGTCCATGATCCCGGATCGCAATCTTCTGTTTCTCTTTCTCACTGAACTGGAGCTTTCTGGTGTAGCTATGAGGGTTCTTTTTCGCCATTCTTGACAATCCCCCTTAATTCAAATAACAGGTTATACATTTCCAAGGCTTTTCCATATGCTGCATCGATCTGATCCAGCGTTGGGAGTTCCTTATCCCATTCCCAGATATCCAGTTCCTTATATCCGTCCTGGATTTCTTTTACCTTCAGAAGCGCAGCATCTCTCCAAACATCACATCCTGCACTTCCCGGCTCCGCTTCCACCTCAATATCCTCATCAGGATCACATACCGGCATTTCATTACCAGGAACTGCAGCTTCCCCCTGATCTTCGCTCTCCTGTTCCATTGGTTCGATCGGTTCTGTGAATTCTTCCGGTATCTCTTCCGGTACTGGTTCTGATGCAGTTTCCGGCTTTGATTCCTGTACCGGTAATTTCTCCGGTTCTTTCTTCTCTTCATGCGGCTTCTCCTTTTTCGGTGGCGGTGTAATCACCCTGGATGGCTTCTTTACCGAGTCTTTATGCGGTTTCTGCGGTTGCACCGGTGCAATTTCTTCTTTTTTTGCCGGGAATGTCTCTCCATAATGTCTTTCCCACCATTTTTCTACCGGTTCCCCGATCGACATATCCGGACAGATCACCTCCGGGATGGCTTCCGTCAGCTGATTCCAGCTGTAATACTCCTTTTCAAGACTTCGCATATTGAGGATCGTAATATCTGTTGTTGCACCCTTGATCACCATGGCAAGCCTTCCAACGCCCTGAATACGTGCCGTGTAGGTGACTTCTCCGCTCGGTGCCAGTGCTTCATAGTATTTCTTCTTCCGTTCTTCCTGATAGCCTTTGATGCTATACAGGACTGCTGCCATATCCGGATAATCATGAATGACCTGATCCAGTGTCTTGCCGAGTAAATTCAACGTTTTCTGGGTTTCTTTCTCCCCTTCCAGCATCACTTCAATGTCGGATACCTTCTGTTCTTCCTTATATTCGTTCTGAATGGTCTCAATTTCCCTTTTGCTGTAGCTTGCCGGTATCTCTTCCCGGATCTCTTCCGGAAGCGTCAGCATCACTGCCAGCTTGGCATAGCCATATCCCTGATACTGTGTCTGCAGCCTGTCCGAATAACCGTTTTCCGCAAAGGTATCATTGATATTGATAAACCGGCTTACCTGGGACTTATCCAGATGGTAAATACTTTCTGCAAACTCATTCACATTCGCATATCCGCTTTCCTTAAGGATATCCGTGTCCCTTGCGATCTTCAGCAGGTACCCGATCCGCACAAAGCTCTCTGCCGCACGGTTCATCTCGGTATCGACTGCTGCCTTATAATCCTGATAAGATGCAAACTGATTGTTTAAGTCCAGTACATCTCCTGTTACATTTTCTATATTTTCCATGATTTCCTCCTACATTGCTTTCATAAAGTCTGCTTCCAGCACATCTGCAAGCAGCTTCCCGGCTAATGGTCCATGCCATACTCTGTTTCCGTCTTTCCGGAGTTTCTTATAGTTTTCCTGCCGAAGCATATCTGCCTTTTTTCCAAGTTCCACTTCTTCTTTTGTCAGCTGTTTTTTAAAGTACTGCTGCCATTTTGTCAAAAACGGAAGTGCTTTCTGAAAGTCCTCATTCTGTTTGTCCCCTGTAGTCCTCTTCTGTCTTATATTTCCGGATGGTTCTACCTCCAATGTGTACCACGGCATCTTAGGATCACTTTTCTTTCGCAAAAAGAACAAATAAGACTCATCATTCTGTATTCTTGAAAAATAATAATCACATGTATGGACACAATGTCTTAAGATCACTCCTTCTTCTACGATATCTGCAATCTTCTCAGGAACTACAACGCAATACTGACCGTTCTGAAATTCAAACTTTTTCAATTTTGGAAGCTGCCCATTCACTTTCGGCCATTTCTTTTCCAATTCATGCGCCTGCTTTTCGATACCTTTCTGCTCTCTCAGCCGAACCAGATCATCATGTGCCTGCTTTAAATCTTTGGGTTTCGCAATCTGTTCTTCTTCGGTATTCATCTTCATTCCTTTTGCCATATTTATATAATCCTGCCATGTAATCAGTACCTGTGACAGATCCTCTCCCATGATCCTGGACTGCTTTTTCATATAACCATAGATCCGTGTATAGCTTTTTTCCTGTTGAAAACTGAAATCTGTACATGTGATCTCGTTTTTTCCAAAATCCTGAATCATTTCATCCGGCCAGATTGTATCTCTGGTCTTTTCCATCTGCATCCATTCAAGGGAATATGCTCCTGCATCCATAGCTTTCAGCCTTTTTAATCTGGCTTTGTCAATAGACAGCATTTTTGTCATCTCTGTCTCGTTCTCATTTATCAGGGCATCTACATTATCATGATTCTCGGCTATAATATCCTTTGCCAGCCGAAACATTCCGATTCTTGCAAGTTTTTCTATTACTGGCATATTCTTTTCCATCTCTATATAGTTCGTTACGGATGTTGGAAGCTCCGACCACAAATCCAAAGCACTGTATTTGATAAAGGTGCTCTTTTTCAGACTATACAAATTCTTTCTGTACAGCTTTATCATACGATTCCAGTAATAAGTACGCTTTGCAGGGCGATAGTCTTTCGTTGAAAATGTGTCACGAATCCACCTGTGATATTTATTTTTGTAAAATCCCCAAAAATATCTTTTTATTTCTCCATTTTCATAGATCAGTGTTCTCTCCGCCTCATACATATAAATATTAGGTTCTTTATAATCCTCACACCGGTATCCCTGACTCTGTCCAAATCTCCGGATCACAATACCATCCGGAATTTTCTGCATAATTTCCGCTTCATAATCATCTGTGCTTAAGGTCTTTATTTTTCCGCTTGCTTTAAAAACAGCTTTCACCTTGCAGGAGGGGCATTTTGTTTCCTTTCCATGCTTTGGATCTCGGATCGTCACCATTTTCTTGCACCTGGAGCAGTAACCCTTCTTTATTCCATTCCTGGCATATTCATAAATGATATAAAAATCATGACAGGCTTCTTTTCTCATCCATTCCTTAAAGCCCTTCGGTAGCTTTGGTACTAGCTTCATTTCCTGATCCCACGGTGCCTGCTCTTTCTGTTCTTTCCGTTTCGTTGCTTTGTCTTTCTGGTCCTGCTGCCATGCCTGCAATCTTTTTATCCCTTTGTAATTCCGGCAATCCTTTTCCAATCGAAGTGCGTTTATGGTTTCCCTCCCATCCTTTGTAATAAAACATTTCGTACCTTCTTTTCCGTAATACCATGGAATCCCCTCGAGATTTTTCACCATTGAAGCAAGCCACCGAACTTCTTTTCCTTCTGCATCAAGCTCTCTTGTAATATATTCTTGTCCTTCTACATTCAGAAAAATCTCATAACGTGGGGTTTTAATATCGCTCCGCATATCTTCCGGAAGAAATACTGCAATCTTTATATACTGCTTCAGATTCTGGACGCGCATTAAAACATCATACTCCGGGATGATTACATGCCGCTTTTTTCCTGTCCAAAGCATCTCATCCTTCTCTGTGTACTTCTTCCCTTTCTGCATCATCTCTTTTGTTGCCGGGAGCGCCCGCAGTTTTCTTAATTCATTTTTCTGCATCTGACCTTTCTCCCTTCCACGTTGTAATACATTCCGGGCAGATACTCTGATCCATCAATTTTGTAAGCTCCTGCTGCCACAATTTCCCCGGACTGTTCTTTCAAAAGAAAAATCGTTGCTCCCAGACCACCTGCTGCCCTTGGATCCTTCCCTCTCACCACTACAATTCCTTCCTGCTTTGCTTCACCTGTATTTCTGCATACTTCCTTGGAATAAGCTCGTTCCGGATGGCTTCTCATCCACTCACACTCCAACGCTCCCAACTGTTCTAGTGAAATCTCTTTCAGAATCTTTATTTCTGAGCAGGATATCCGTTCATTTCCGTCCTCGTGAACGTCCCCCAGTGCTTCAACGATGCAATATCTTCCATTCTTGTACCACTGCAGCACCTCGATCGGTTCTTCCACACAATGAAATCCAGTACTTGCACACTCTGCCTGTTTTTCTTTATAAGTCTGTCCCACTTGATACTGAAAAGTTCCCTTTCCCTTAGTACAGGCAAGATTCTTATTAAATCCTTTATAAGCAATCACATCCATCACCTCCCCAGGTAATACTTCGTAATGACCTTCTTAGCGGTACCCATTCCGGGAATTCCAAGTGTCACTCTCGGATCCTTTATGCCCGCTTCCTTTAATACTTCCTTGTTCACTGGGTTTTGATGCTCCCAAGACCACTTTAGAAGTGCCGCAATACATCCCTGCAGGCTCTTGCCTTTCTTCCGGATGGCTCTCTGCATCTCTTCCTCTTCTTCCATCTTGATCCGGATGTACTCTACCCAGTCCTCCATGATCTCACACACCTTAAGCTCTTTCATTTCCACTTCCAGCTTGTTCCATGCAGCCGTGTAGGCATTGGCCAGCTCCGGATAGATTCCATCAATGTAGTCCTGTACATCGTCTTCATCGAAGCCGTTCTCCTTCGCCATTTCCCTAAGTCCTTCCAGATCTCCTTCTTCCAAAAGGCCTGCTGCCGTTTCGTTTATTTCCTCTGCGGAATCAAATTCTCCAAATTTATCAAACATCCTCATTTACCTCCTTCAACAACTCTTTCTGCACCTGCTCCTGCATATACTGCCGGTAGGAATGATCCGTATCCTCTACCGTAACGCAATGATTCCTGATCTGTTCGGTCACCTGCTGCCACAGATCTGCGTTCTTTACAGGGGCATTTTTCGCCGTTCTCCATCCGTTCTTTTCCCACATCGGTAGGTAGTGATTCTGCATCACTCCCAAAACGTGTCCGCATTGAGTAAATACTCGGACGGAGCACGATTTTGTCAGTCTCCTAAATGCACATAATAATAGTTCTAACGTTATCGTATTATTGGTAATGTCTTTCTTATGCAGGATCCCGGAGCGTGTAACCGGATTTCCTGTGCTTGTGATGTACTCAAGGAGCCACATCCCGGCGATCTCACACCTTGCCGGACGCTGTGTTGTGGTCTCTATGTAAAGGTTCACTTCCAACTTATCCACCTCCCCGCCGTTGCACCGGTGCAATTTTCATTTCGGTGTATCTTAAGTAGCTCATTCCGGTAAAGCGGTTCACTCCGTAGTGGATGCTGTTCTTATCCACGTAATACCCAGGAGTGGCTTTGATCTCCCCATCCCGGATCAGCCTGGCAATTGTCCACCTGCGGTAGGTCTTCCGCTCCGGTACCGGCTCGATCAGGTTCCGGCTGCAGGAATATGTCCGGAACTGCTTTCGCTCTTCTTCCGGGAATAAGGATAACTGCTTCTCACATTCTTCATCCGGTTCTTTCACGATGTAATCTGCCAGATCTTCATACCCGCCTTCTTCATACATTGGCTGCATGTCGATCTTCTTTCCCCATGCATTCCGGATCAGTAGATCCATGTCTGCTCCCCAAATACGGTTTACAATCATATGGATATGTGCACCGCCACGCTTCCCAATCTCCTTCCGTAGAATCCACTTGAACGGTGCCCCACTTGAACGGTACGCTTTACGGAGTAAATAAAACATTTTATCCAGATCCTTCTTCAGTTCCTCCATGGTCGGCCGGTATCCTCTCGGATATTTCAATGTCACCCAAAGATCATTCTCCCCGAAGTTCGCCTTGATCTTCCGGCGCATCCTGTTTTTACGATTCTGCTGGTTCTGCTTCCGGATCTGCTCCGGTGTGGCTTTCTCCTTCTTCTGTCTCTTCTCTCCCTTTGCTCCATACTTCCCGGCAAACTTGAACTCATATTCTATGCTGGTCGGGAAGGTCCATGTATCTTGCCAGTATGCCATCTACATTCTCCCTAACTTTAATATACTTAGAATGCTAAAAACGGAGGTTAAAACCCCCATTTTTCTTGACATATCCGCCCTGTTTTGCTATACTAAATTCAGTGGTTTAGTGTTCGCGTGAGCGGATATGTCAAGGCGTATGAGTTACAGCTCATGCGTCTTTTTTATATTTCTCCCGGATGCGCTGCATCATCTCACGGTTCTCTTTGTACTGGAGCTTCCGTACCTCACTGTCACATCGGATAATCTCTTCCTCCGGAAATCTTCCCTGCTGAATAATTTCCCCACGGTCACCGCGGATCCCAAACAGCTCATCCAGATCCTTTTCCGGGAACTGGAGGAACAGGGCAACCTTGCGCGCCGTATCTACCACGTTCCTTGCGCGGAACCAGTTCTTTGCGCTCATGCTCTGTCGGAACATGACCGGATATTCTTCAAACAGCTTGTCCCTGATCTCCTTCTCGGTCAGCATAAGATCACCCTTTTCCTTCCGCTCTTCTTATTCACAAGCGTGATGGAGTTGTTGTCTCTCTCCTGTACGCTCCAGTTTTTCCAGTCAAGGCCTGCTGCCGCAATCTGCTTTTTCTCTGCCAGTACCGGCTTTCTTGGTTGTTTCATCCTCATCCCTCCGCATCGGTGATAATCTGCACGCAACAGTAATCACCATACCTTTCTGTCCATTCCTTACACCGGTCCAGACTACTCCGGAACACGTCTATGCTTGTCCCTTCCTGGATACTGCCGATACCGTCCCCATCCCTGTCAATCCCGAAGCCGGTATCCTTCACCTCGAAATACCCGATAAAATTCATGTCCATGTCATACAGGACAACCAGGGCATCCATCCATTCTTTCTTTGCAGCAATGATGCCCTCACGGACTTCACAGCCGGATGCCGTGATACTGCCGGGTGGATATGTATAACACGTGACACGCATCAGTTTCAGATCAGATGATTCTGCAGCTTCAACTGGCAAGCTGTACAGGAGTACCAGTAACAGCATCACCAGAACCAGTAACACCGATAAAATTCTTTTTCTCATGATCTTCTCCTTTCAGCATGGAACGCACCAGTTCCCATATAAAATCTCTCTGCCTGTCCTTCTCTTCCTCCGATCCGGTAATCAGTCCGGCTTCCTCGTGTGCCATGTACATCTCTCTGCTCCTTTCTGCTGAATGTAAGCAGGTAAATACTGCTCAATATTGCCAGCACTCCCGCCGTGATATATAACTGGCTGTCCATTGCCGCAACGGACAGTAGAAATACCACAAATTCAATTCTCTGTTTGAAACGAATCTTTCTCAATGTTCTCCCTCCTGCTTGTCCAACGTGCCCTCTATGTGGTGCGCAGAGGGGAGCTGCGCACCTTTTCTGTGTAAAAGGGGAATTAAAGGTACTACTGTGGTGCCGTTGTGCACCACACAGAAGGCACGTTTTGCCCTTCCTGTTGTTTTTTTACTCTTTCTGCTTCCTTCAATAACTGCTCCGCTGCACGTCTCAGCTGCGCCTGTCTTCTGGCTCGCTCTTCATCCGTAAGGTCAGGGATATGAACAATATTTACGCCATTATCAAATTTTTGAATGATTGTCTTTGAATATGTATCCATTTGCTACCCTTTCCTCTTTTTTAGATGATATGTGTTACCGCTTGTACGGCTTTACAAGTTTGCCTTTTTTCTTGAATTCTCCTATACTTTCCTTACAGGCTCCTGCCAGAGCCAAGTAATCAAAAATGGAGGTTAATACCATGACACTGAATTATTCCCTATGTCCATTCAGATCAACAGCAATCAACTCAGCTGTTTGTTCCCAGACATGTGCTTTAAATATCAATGGCAAATGTGCTATTTCAATCATTGCCCGTCATCTTCAAAGCACTTCGGATAACAAGTCCTCAGATTGCCAGTAATTTGAATCAGCCGGATGGTATCAACAATTATTTTTTCTTCCGTCTGGCTGATTCCCTTTTTCTCCAAAATTTCCAAGCTCTTGCTTATCATCTTGTTTTCCAGCTTCTTAATTTCTTTCACGCCTCTCTTCCCTCCTTTCTTTATTACGTGTTATAATTCAAATAAAAACGGAGCATAATTATGGATAAAACAAGTAAGAAAATCATAAAGTTTATGAAAAAAACACCTGACGAAATACTTTGGTACTCTCGTGAACCTTACAGAGAACTTAATCTATCAGAAGATGAGTTTTACCGCTGTGTTCGGTATCTTTCTTCCAAAAATCTTATTGAATTTGCTACAAACCAAGATGATATTCACCTTGGCATCACCCTTTCTCACTCATCAGTCCATAGTCACGAAATCAAACGTGATGCTTTCTTCTCCTGGCTCTTTCATACCTTTATTGGTGGTGTAATTACAGGTGTTGTATCAACACTTCTATCAGAGGGAGCCATTTATCTCTGCGTAAAATTAATACAATTATTACACCAATAAAAAATCCTGCTAGAAATTTTGCTTTCTCTTCCACTTCTCTTCCCTCCTTTCTGCATCACCTCAAGTTGCGTTTCCTTTTGTATTCCCTTATACTTTCTTTACAGGATGTTCCAGCATCCGAGTAAATTCGAAAGTGAGGATCTGTCAATGGAAACGCTTACTACCAAACTCAGAAACGAAATTATTGATGAGTATAAAAAGTTTCTATCTTCCCAAAGTCCAGAGGGAGAAGTCAGCGGTGTAAAGCTCAACACAGCCAACATCGTACTGGATATACTCAATATATATTTGGAAAAAACTAACGAAACTTAAACCCAACCTTTTCCATATATTCTTTTATGACGGATATCGCTGTCTGCTGGCTTTGAACTTGCTTTTCAAGACTGGCAATCTTTTTTAAAACAAGAATTACTCCTATGATCCGGATGACTGTTCTTGTTGCCGCAAGTACGGCCATCCTTGGAGGTTCTTTCTTTTTCTCTTTCACTTCTCTCTTCCCTCCTTCCTTTTATGTTTGTCTTACATGTTAGACATTAATCGCAAAAAATATCGCTGACACTACACCCCAAAGCACTTGCGATCTTCTTAATAGTCGCTGTACTTGTCACTGTTGCCTTTCCGCTTTCTAAACTTGCTATTGTTGATCTTGATATCCCTGATTTTTTCGATAACTGATCTTGTGTCATATTTCTTTCTTTTCTCTTCTCCTTGATTTTATAACCCATTTTTTCCTCCTCTCTTGTCTTACATGTTCTACAATTACGAGTCTAACATGTAAGACTAATTTTTGTCAACTATTTTGTTTAATTTGTTTGACATTTTTCAATTATGTTTGTAGAATATATTAAACAGATTAAGGAGGAACACCTCATGACCTTGGGTGACTTTATAAAAAAATATAGAACAGAACATTCCATGAGTATGGATAAGTTTTCAGAATTAAGCGGAATCAGCAAATCCTACATCTCTTTATTAGAAAGGAATCAGCATCCAATAACTGGTAAAACTATTGCACCTTCAATAAAATGCATTCGTCAAGTTGCCGATTGCGTACATATTGATTTTAATACCCTTTTTTCTATGTTAGATGGAAATGTATCTCTTGCTGCTGATCCTGTATCTGCCGATTTTTCTGTATCTCCTTTAGAAAAGGATCTAATAACCGCTTTTCGTAAAGCTGATGATTTGGACCGCCAAATGGTTCTGCGTATTTTAAAGATTAAGCAAAAAGGGGACGCAGAAAAATTGGCATAAATTTCCAGAACAATATTTACACCTATAATGGATGGTATTCTACAATAGATGATAAACCGCCACCAGCTCAAACGTTCAATGCCATCTGTTAATATAAATCAAATGAAAGGAATATTTATTTATGGACATTAAAGTATCATATATTACTGATCCCATAACCGGACATCCAGTACCCAATGTCTCTCTTAATCTCTTTGGTGAAAGAATCAAACGAGATCTTAAAGGCAATAGCCTTATCACATTTCCAGATAATTATTGCGTCATTGATATAGAAACAACAGGATTATCTCCTGCCTATGACCATATTATCGAAATATCTGCATTAAAAATATCTTCAAACAATATTATTGATTCATATTCTTCACTTATAAAACCTCCTGTTTATGAATCCCAATATGTAGATAGCTATATTGAGGAACTTACAGGAATAACTAATGAAATGTTAGAAACTGCTCCAGCCATCGAAGATGTTCTACCATGTTTTATCGATTTTATTGGTGATAATATTCTTGTTGGACATAATATTCACTTTGATATCAATTTCATATACGACAATTGTATAACTTATCTCAATAAGCCATTAAGCAATGACTTTATTGACACTATGAGAATTTTCAAGAGACTCCATAAGGATTTAGATCACCACCGCCTATCCGATTTGGCTGCTCTTTACAATATTGATTATTCCAATGCTCACCGCTCGTTTGCCGACTGTGAAATTACACATAATTGCTTTTTAAAATTACAAGAAGAAATACTTAATCAATATGGGGCATTAAATAATTTTACCCAACAAGCCAAATATGGTACACGTTCCAAAGATGTTATTTCTTCAGTTACTTCTTTTGATGAAACAAATCCATTTTACAACAAGGTAATTGTCTTTACCGGGGTTCTGGAAAAAATGACACGTAAAGAAGCCATGCAATTAGTCGCTGATCTTGGTGGCATAAATGCTGATGGGGTAACAGCAAAGACCAATTATCTTGTTTTAGGAAACAATGATTATTGTTCAACTATTAAAGATGGTAAAAGCACCAAACAGAAAAAAGCTGAACAATTAAAAATCAAAGGAAAAGATATAGAAATTATACCTGAAAATGTATTTTATGATCTCATCCAAGATCACATAGATGATGAATCAGCAACATTAAATCAGTAGATTGAACTATCTGCTCATCAATGAACTGGTACCATTTTCTTGACGTCACGAAAATGGTTACTCCAGATCAGCTGTTGAATTTTATGTATTCATTCCACACATAATACGTGTAAATATGTGTTTCTATATTGACATACGTGCTTATACGTGCTATTATATAACCATAAGGAGGTGCTATGAAAAACAGTGAATTACTAAAGATCCTGAAAAGCCACGGCTGTTATCTGCTACGACACGGAAGCAATCACGATATCTGGTTCAGTCCTATTACCAATCAGCAATTCGCAGTGCCACGACACAAAAGTGAGATAAAGCCCGGAACAGTGAGATCCATACTAAAGAGTGCGGGGATTGAATAAATCCCCTTCCGCTCATTTATATCGTATAAAGAAAGGAGTCATTTATGATGTCAACGAAATATGCTTATCCTGCTATTTTTACCCCCGAAGAAGATGGAGGTTTTTCTGTAGTCTTTCCCGATCTGGAAGGCTGCTTTACCTGCGGTGATGATATGGCTGATGCTTTATTTATGGCCGAAGATGCACTCGCACTGGTACTCTACGGTTATGAAAGCGATGGCCGTGAGATTCCCGCTCCTTCCAAAATGGAAGATTTAAAACTTAATGATGGAGAATTCGTCAATTCTGTAGCCTGTGATACCATGGAATACCGGAAACGCTTTAATAACAAAGCTGTGAAGAAGACTCTCACCATTCCGGAGTGGCTTAACGAAACCGCTATGGCTATGAACATCAACTTCTCCCAGGTGCTGCAGGATGCTTTGATCCAAAAGGTCGGTAATCAGTAAAATAAAATCTGCCCCGGTATTGGCGTACCGGAGCAGATCAGGAATCATATCGGGAGTACCGATACAACTCACCATCAACAAGTGAAATTGTATCATTCTCCCGGTAAATTTACAAGCATACCGGGTATTTTTATACCCTGCTATCGTAAAATATACAAAGGAGAATGATCCATGTCATATGATATTACTACTTTTTCCGTAAATGAAGTAATTATATATCTCAGGAAGTCTCGTTCCGATGATCCGGCTCTGACGGTTGAAGAAGTCCTTTTTAAACACGAAACACAGCTTCAGGAATATGCCCTCACCGTCTTTGGTGACCATATACCCGAATATAATATCTTCCGTGAGGTTGTGTCCGGTGAAACCATTGCAGCCCGCCCGATTATGCAACAGGTAATGCGCTTACTGGAAACAGGAACCAGGAGAGCTGCTCTTGTTATTGAACCGGCCAGACTCTCCCGTGGTGATCTGGAAGACTGTGGCAGGATTATCAATACCTTCCGCTATACCAACACCTTGGTTATCACTCCACCTAAGACTTATGATCTGACCGATGAATATGATCGTAAATTCTTTGAAATGGAATTAATGCGCAGCAATGATTATTTGGAATATACCAAAAAGATCCTGAATCGTGGCCATGTTGCCTCCGTTAAACAGGGGAACTTTATCGGATCCGTTCCGGCCTATGGATATAAGAAGGTAAAGACAGGATCCGGAAAAGATGCCAGTCACACTCTTGAAATCGTACCGGAAGAGGCCGAAGCTGTTAAGATCATGTATCATCTGTTTATTCATGAGGGATATGGCTTCACTAGAATTGCAAAGCATCTTGACAGCATCGGCATTAAACCAAGGAAATCCGATCACTGGTCTCCTGCTGCCATTAAGGATATGATTGAAAATCCTGTTTATATCGGTAAGATCCGGTGGAATCATGCCAAAACACAGAAAATTATGGTTAACGGTCAGATCACCAAGACAAGACCGCGGGAAAAAGATATGTCCAAATGGGTTTACGTTGACGGCAAGCATCAGCCGATCATAGATGAAGCCACCTATCAGGCAGCACTTGATATGAGAGGCAAAAAGCCAAAGGTAAAGCGTGGCACGGAACTTTCCAATCCTTTTGCAGGTCTGCTCTTCTGCGGAACCTGTGGTAAGGCTATGTCCCATAAGGTGTATCAGCAAAAGAAATGTAATACCGGCCACATCACAGAATGTATGATCTGCAACAACCAGTCCATATGCAAAACCAAATCCGTATTATATGCACCTTTCCTTGATCGTGTCGTGAAGACCCTGGAAGATACGATTGCCGACTTTGAAGTGAAATTACAGAACAATGATACGCTGGAAGCCAACCAGATCCATATGCGTGTTGTGAATAATTTAGAAGCAGATCTTCAGCGCTTAAAAGCGAAAGACCTGCGGCAGAAAGACGCTTACGAAGATGGTATTTATACCAAGGCAGAATATGCACTGCGTAATGCCAAGCTGCAGGAACAGATCTCTAAGACTGTGGATGCTTTAAATCAGGCGAAGGAATCCATTCTTCCGGTCGATGATTATGAAGAAAAGATCATGCGCTTTACCAATTGCCTGAATGCCCTGCTGGATCCAACCGTTCCTGCAAAGACCAAGAATGTCTTACTTAAATCCTGTATTAATAAGATTGTTTACCATAACAATATGGAGTCCAAACCCGGTGTCGGACGGTATGTGGAGAATGTATTCTCGCTTGATATCTTTTTACGCCTATGACCACCAACATCAATGTGCTAATGAGCTGGCCCATCTCGAGATGGTTTCCACTATTGTTCATCAGCTTACCAGAAACCTTTCCATGGAGGAAATTGAAGAGTCCGGGTTTGCAAATTATTATGTGGATCATACGGTTGGTGTATGGCCGATGGCAGCCGGAGGCATCCCTTTTAACAGTTGTGAATTCCAGTCAAAAGGGGATGCAATTACTGACCTGTTCGAGAACATGGCTGCGGAGCAGAAAGCCCGCTCCACGTATGATAATATTCTGCGTCTCGTCCGTGATGACCCGGATGTATGCGAACCGATTAAATTCCTGCGTGCCAGAGAGGTTGTCCACTTCCAACGCTTTGGAGAAGCTCTCCGGATCGTTCAGGATAAACTGGATTCACAGAATTTTTATCAGTTCAATCCTGAATTTGACAAGTGCAAATCATAAGGAATATCATATCAAAAATGTAGAGACAGTTATAAAAGGCGAGGTGTATATCCTCGCCTTATCCTAAAGCTTATACTGCATGAAGGTTTCATTATGCTCAAATCCAGAATTTGTAGCAAATCTCCATTTTCTGCATATTCCGCAAGAACTGCGCATCCGTTCCAGAGGAACGGAGCGCCATTCCGC
>ERZ827524.1875-NODE-1875-length-17377-cov-20.600681_pt1 | contig 17377 bp, 16 predicted proteins | sample MGYA00519702_ERZ827524 | MGnify/ENA primary metagenome ERZ827524 (study PRJEB31778, sample SAMEA3449341) | human gut metagenome | biome: human gut; feature: human-associated habitat; material: faeces | place: United Kingdom | collected 2010/2012 ...
CGCAGACTGCGGGGAAGGGGTTGTCCTTCTTGATGAGGGCCAGTGCCTCCTGATATTTGCCCTGTGCGGCGAGCTTCAGATAGCCCTGCACGGCGACGTGCGCCGGACAGGCAGTCTTGCAGGGGGCCGTACCCTTGTCATAGCAGTTTTTGCGGTTGTTGTCGCGGTAGTCGGGATCCCAGTGCTCCTCGCCCCACTTGAGGCCGTGGGGGAGCTCATGCTTTGGGTATTCCACGGTGTTGCCGTGCTTGTCGCAGAGCTTCTGGCCGAGCTTTACCGCGCCCGCGGGACAGTATTCCACGCACTTGCCGCAGGCCACGCATTTGGCCCGGTCGACCTCCGCTGTGTAGGCGCTGCGGGAGAGGTTCGGCGTGTTGAACAGCTGCGAGGTGCGCAGCGCGTTGCAGATGTTGACGTTGCAGTTGCAGATGCCGAAGATCTTGTTCTCGCCGTCGATGTTTGTGATCTGGTGGACGAAGCCGTTATCCTCGGCCGCCTGCAAAATGTGCATGGCTTCTTCGTAGGTGATGTCGTGGCCCTTGCCGGTCTCGCGGCAGTAGTCGGCAAAGTCGCCCACGCCGATGCACCAGCACATGTTGTCGTCCGCGCAGCCCTCGCCGAGCACGGCGCGGCTCGTGCGGCAGGAGCACTGGCCGACGCCGATGTGCCCCTCATATTTTTTCAGCCAGTAGGAAAGATGCTCGATGTCGAGCGTCTGGTTCTCCATCGAGATGGCCTTTTCCACCGGGATGACGTGCATGCCCACGCCGCCGCCGCCCGGCGGCAGCAGATGCGTCTTGCCCGCCAGCGGCACGTAGGTCATGCGCTCAAAGAACTTGGCAAGCTCCGGATGCTGCTCCAGCCGGGGGTTCCGGCCCGAAAGCTCCGCATCCTCCTCCATGTTGAACAGCTCCGCGCTGCCAGGTACGAACATCGGCAGGATATACCGCCGCTCCGAGGGCGGCGCAGTGCGCCCGTTGTGGTCATAGTGGTAGCCGTAGTCGTATTCCAGAAGGCCGATGTAGCTCATCTGGTCGAGCAGCTCCTGGAAATGCGGCTTCTGCTCCTCCGTGACCTTGTTCATCTTCCAGAGCTCTTCGACGGTGTAGGGCGTGCGGAGCTTCATGGTCAGGGCGATGTCGGCCATCTCGTCGGTCACGACGCCGGCCAGCCCCCAGTATTCCGCGTCCTCCGCGCGCACCTTGCCGAGCTTGTGGTCGACGACGTCCGTGATCTTTTTGCCAAGCTTCAGAATTTTCTCCCGCGGCGCAGCCTCGCCCTTGGCGGCGGGGGTCAGCGCGCGCTGCTTCAGTTCCTGATCGATCATGCGTTTGTCTCCTTCTTCTTTTCTTTGTGTGTGCGGATCCGGGTGCAGAGCCAGTCGGCGAGCGCCTCGACGCCCTCGCCGGTTTTTGCGGAAATGGGGAAGATCTCAAGATCGGGGTTGCGCTGCCGCGCAAACGCGGTGACCTTGTCCAGATCAAAATCAAAATACGGCAGGACGTCGATCTTATTGACGATCATCGCGCCGCAGGTCTGGAAGATGAGCGGGTATTTGAGCGGCTTGTCGTGCCCCTCCGGGACGGAGAGGATCATCAGATTCAGATGCGCGCCGGTATCGAATTCCGCCGGGCAGACGAGATTGCCGACGTTCTCCAGAATGACGAGGTCGAGCCCCGCCGCGTCCAGCTGCTGCAGCCCCTCGCGGGTCATCCCGGCGTCGAGGTGGCACATGCCGCCCGTGTGCAGCTGGATGACCTTCGCGCCGGTGCGCGAGACGGTGTCCGCGTCGACGTCGGAGTCGATATCCGCCTCCATCACGCCCACGCGCAGCTGCCGCTGCAGCAGCGGCAGCAGACGCAGAAGCGTCGTCGTCTTGCCGGAGCCGGGCGAGGACATCAGGTTGATGAGATATGTGCCCTGTGCGTCCAGCTCGCCACGCAGCCGCTCCGCCGCAGCGTCGTTGTCCGCAAAGACGCTCTGCTTGACCTCAATGATACGATACCGATCCATGCCGTGCCTCCTGTACGTTTTTCCAGTAAAAAGTGTAGCATATGCAGGAGAACTTTGCAAGAAGATACAGACAAACCCGGCATTTTGCCGAAAAACGCCGCCGGCGCTTTTGCGCCGGCGGCGTTATGGATTGGACGGGGATGCTGCCTCAGCGCTTCCGGCTGCGGCGTTCGCGGAGGTCTGGGAGGGCGGCGGCGGAGAGAAGCAGGAACGCGCCGGGCAGCGCCGCCTGGGTCGCGCCGTTCACCTTTTTCACGCAGAAGCCCGCGAAGCACACCCGGGCCCAGACCGTGTTGGATTCCTTGACCGTGGGGGTCTGCACGGTCCGGAAGCCGAAGGCATTGACGGCCTGCAGCCACGAGACCGTGCCGCTGGCCTGATCCTGATCGACCTTCGCGCGCAGGAGGTCCATGGAGTCCTTATCGAAGGTCTTCGGCGCGCATACCGGGATCCGGACCTGGAATCTTGAGTTCCCGGCCAGCTCGGTCCCTTCCCCGGCGACGAGCTTGAAGGCGGTGACGGACGCAAAGCCGGTGATCGAGGTCGTCCAGATATCGGAGTCCACCATCTCCTCCATGGAGTGGGTGTAGACAGCGTCGCTCGTGGTGTAATAGACCGTATAGCCCTCCGGCGGCGTGATGGCGCCGCGCAGGCGGACCGGGAATTCCGAGCCGCGTCCGGATGCTCCAAAGAGATTCGGGTCGCCGATGCAGGGCAGGGTATCGTAGACCGTCAGGCCGGTATGCACAGCGGCAGTCTCGTTGACGATCTCCAGCAGGTAGTCGAAGTTGGATCCGGCCTTGACCAGCAGTCCCTGCTTGCTCCAGCTGTCCGACCCGGCCGGGGCGATGAATTTCTCCGCGTACATCGACTGGGCGGCGATGAGCGTGGCGTCGGAGAACGCATAGGCGATCTTGTCGTTGGTCTCGCCGTCCTCCACGATCGTCCGGTCCTGGATCACGATATGCCGCAGCGGCTGCGACTTGCCGTTGGAAAGCGCAAGGCTCCACGGGTACGGGTTGGTCTTATAGACCTCCACGTCGTAGATATCGCCCTTCTCCGCACCCTTGGTAAATTTGCCCTGTGCGGTGGGGTCGGTCGTCAGGCGGAAGCGGAGCGGGTCGTCTGCCTCCGGGTGCGTCTCGCCCGGCGCTTCGCCGCTCGGGATGGCCGTGAGTGCGACCGAGTTGCTCAACTCCGCCATCAGCGTCCAGCCGGGGTTCTGGTCTGCGTCAAAGACGGCGATCCGGCTGACGCCGTTCCTGTCCGTATAGGTCGGCAGCGTGTCGGTCAGCGTGACGGAACGAGCGTTGCGCAGATCGGCCAGACCGCACTGGTCGTTGGTGTACTTGTTGACGATGAAGGCGAAATCGACGTAGGTCAGATCGTCCAGATACGGATTCCCGCCCTCCTCCTGCGGCGTGACCACGACTTCCGCGCCGTCCTTGCCGAAAGCGCCGATGCGGTTGGAATTCACGAACTTCTGGATCTCCCAGTCCTTGTACAGCGGCCGGTAGATGTTGGGCGCAGTCATATTGCCGCCGGAGACCGACGCGGTCACGGGCAGCCGGTAGTTGTCGGGGACCACATCGTCCAGAAAGCTGAGCGTGAACGGCAGCATCAGCGTCGCCGTCTGGAAGCGTATCCTGGGTCGAATAGCAGGCCTCCGTATGCGTGTGCTCCTCCAGCCCGCAGGTCAACACCCACGTCCCGCAGCAGCGGGGGCCGTGGACGTGCGTCTCGTCGGTGATGGTGCAGGTCAGCGGGAGTTCAGCGGGATCGCCGTCCGGATCCTCGCTGTCCTCTGCGGACAGCTGCGTATAGCAGCTGTCGGTATGGGTATGCTCCGGGATCTGGCAGAGAAGCTCGCGCGAGCGCCGGGCGGATCAGCAGATAGGGGACGCAGAGCGCGACGATGAGCGCCAGACAGACCTCCGTCCACAGCCAGCGGCGCAGCCATATTCGTTGGCGATCAGCCCGTGCAGGCGGATATCACCGAGCTTGAGTACCGCGTCGCTTCCAAAGCATAGGCCGATCAGCCCCGCGATGCAGCCGCAGAAGCCGACGACGGACAGGACGAACGCGATCTTGCTGAGAATACTTCCGAGACTCGAAAGCTTCTGGATGGTTTTCAGGGATCTCATTGGGATCCTCCTTCCGGTAATTTGTGAAAGATTACGGTCTGCTGCTTCATGGAGATCTTCCCGACGGCGTAGCCGTACGCGGGCAGCTCCTTTTTGCAGGTCAGAAATGAATGGTCGAGCGCCGTGCCCGCAAGGGCCGCGATCTCGTCAAAGGTCAGCGTCAGCTGCGTCTGGCCGCTGGTTTGCAGATAGCGCCAGAGCGCGTCATACTTGCTCATCTTCGTGCTGATGGGCGTCTTTGGCCTTGCCTCTGAAGTTCAGCGCCGCCGCCAGGCAGCCGAGCGCCCCGGCCCAGATCAGCGCCGCATAGACCCACTGCCGTATGAGAGCAAAAAGCGCCCCCGCCAGCAGCATCAGAACGCCCGCCGCCGCGAGCAGCCGAATCGTCTTTTCCATGGTGTTCTCCTCCTGTTTTCTCAATAAAAAGCCCAAAATGGGCGCTTGTAACGGGTAAAAACGCAGAGTGAACCTGTTTTTGCTTCTCAGGTTCAGCTCTGCGTCTTAGCGTCCGGCTGACAAAGATATTCGGTTTTCTGACCCCGCATGGAGATCAGGAACGTCCGCCGGCACTTCGGGCAGAACAGCGGAAAGTTTTCCAGAACGGTATCCTCCCGGATCTGCGTCCGCGTCTTTCCGCGGCAGACCGGGCAGAGGATCCAGTGCGTATCCAGAAGGCTCATGACGCGTCCTCCGCCTGGCTTTTGACGAGCAGCATCATTGCCTGAAACTCGACGGACAGCATCTGCCCGAGCTTTTCCTCGGAAAACCGGCAGACCCGCGTGGCACACAGCGCGCTGGAAAACCCGAACGCGATCGCTGCGGCGAGCTTCCAGCGCAGCAGCTCCAGTGCCAGACCGATCAGCAGGAAGATCCCGACCCACTTGAGCATGATCGTCCCCGGCTCCAGCATATCCAGCTTATAACGATACCGCGTGTCATACGTCACGGGCGGTTTCTCTTTTTTCATATGGTCTCTCCAAAAAACTTATGTTCCATGTTTCATGTTCCGTGTTTCCCAATCTGTGCGGCTGATGCCGTAGACGGCGGTTTGTTTGGCCAATTTTTCGAGCATGGCAGACGATTTGCAGTCGACAAAGATATTGCACGCCGGGCTTTGCGCCCGACAAAGATACAAATTTTAGCCGGAAACCCCGCATAATGCCGTTTCTTTCGGCAAGGCAAGATAAAAACGTCCCGGAAGCCGGACAAAGCCCCTGACAATCGGACCGAACAGCGTATTTTCCGCCCAAAATGATATAAACAAAATTGTGAATCAATATCTTTTATTCTTGCAGAAAAAATACTTTTTTATGAAATTTGCATGAAATTTCCATAATGAGTGTTGTTCAATCCGAAAATTATTTTCTAATTTTGTCCTGTCGCAAACCGACAGACATACGGAAAGTGTTTTTCACTCTGTCCTTACAAAGAAATCTGACAGTTTCAACGTGAATCGGGGCAATGAACAGCACTCATTTTCTTGTTTAGATAGATTCGGCCAAAACAATTTTGCGCCGCAATTTTCGTATCTATTCAAGTGTGGGGTAAAGCATTCGTTTATTCGATTCTGGGTTTTGTCAGAACCTCTTTGTAGATGAACGAAAACAGCTCCACACTTGAACCGAATAACATTCTATATCTTTCTGATTATCAAATTATACATTCAATACTCGTTGTAATTTGATACCGCAAAGTTCCCGCGATTTATAAGTTTTTCTAAGAAAACAGTACATGCTATCAACCCATTTTTCTGTTCAAAAAGTGTGTTCTTTTGCATGAAAGCAATTTTGTTCGTCGAAAGTGCCCTAATATCGCAAAATTTAGCGTAATTTTGTAGCAAAATTCAGAGTGGTATGAAGTTGAACAGGATAAAAGATATTCTTGAGCAAAAAGGTATATCACAAACTTGGCTTGCAAAACAAGTTGGCAAGAGTTTCAGTACAATCAATAGTTACGCTTGCAACAGGTACCAGCCGGATTTGGAAACACTTTTAGCGATTTCAAAGATACTTCAAGTAGATTTGAAAGATTTGATAACTGACGAGAAAGAACGCCAATGATATAGATAACCGAATATTGAACTCCGAGTTTTGATGAGTTGAACTTCCGATAATAAAATATTATATGAACATGGGCATCAGTCATGAATTATCAGAGGAAGATGTAAAGTTCCGCTATATCAACGAAGCCATCACAAGCAAGGGATGGACAAAAGATAGTATTTTCATGGAACAACAAGTGAAATTTACCGATGGTAAAATCAGCTTGCATGGCAATATTGTGCATCGTGAAAAACCAAAGTTCGCTGACTATGTGCTTTATGTGAATAAAGCTACGCCAATCGCTATTATTGAAGCAAAGGATGCCAAGCATACTGTTTCCTATGGTTTACAACAAGCGATGGAATACGCAAAAATGCTCGATGTCAAATTTGCGTTCAGTTCTAATGGAGAGGGTTTTGCCGAGCATGATTTTCTAACCGGACAGGAACGATGTTTCGGTATGGATGAATTTCCGACCCGCGAAGAATTGATTGAACGGTATAAAAAAGAGATAAACGAAGGAAACGGGCTTAATGAACAGGAGGAAGCTGTCATTAACCAGCCATTGTGTAGCGGACAAAATATTTTCCCTCCAAGATATTATCAACTTAATGCTATAAATCGTACTATCAACGCCATTGCAAAAGGGCAAAACCGTATTTTACTTGTGATGGCTACCGGTACAGGTAAGACATACACTGCGTTTCAAATAGTCTGGAGACTGCTTAAGAGTGGATTAAAGAAAAAAGTTCTTTATCTGGCCGACCGCAATATATTGGTAGATCAATCCATTGAACAAGATTTCAAGCCTTTGGAAAAAGTAATCCATAAAATAGATTATTCCAAGGACAAGGACAAATTGAAGGAATTGCTTTCTCATCAAGTGTATTTTGCACTTTACCAGCAACTTATCGGACAAAATGATGCAAAAAACTATCGAGAGCTTTTCCCTAATCCGGATTATTTTGATCTCGTAATCATTGACGAGTGTCATAGAGGAAGTGCAAAAGATGACAGCAACTGGCGCACCATACTGGATTATTTTTCCTCTGCATCACACATCGGAATGACTGCAACGCCAAAAGAAACACGTTATCAATCAAGCATTGGATATTTTGGTGAGCCTGTTTATACATATAGTTTGAAAAACGGGATAGAAGATGGCTTCCTTGCTCCGTTTAAAGTCATAAATATTTCAACAAACATCGGGGATGAGTGGAGACCAATCAAAGGCCAAAAGGATATTTACGGCAATGAAATCGAAGACAGGATATACAACAACAGTGACTACGACTATAACATCGTGATTGAAGATCGCCATCGGGAAGTAGCACAAGAAATAACCAACTATCTCAAAAGCACAGATCGTATGGCAAAAACCATTGTATTTTGTGCTGACGAGGCGCATGCGGAGAGAATGCGAATCGCACTGGTCAATGCCAATGCAGATATGTGCAAAAAGAATCCCGACTATGTAGTCCGCATTACTGGCAGCGATGAATATGGCAAAGGGAAACTGGATTATTTTATTTCTGTTGCATCAAAATATCCGGTAATAGCTACGACCAGTAAATTACTATCAACTGGTGTTGACTGTAAAATGGTCAAACTCATAGTCCTCGACCAACAGATCGGCTCAATGACAGAGTTCAAGCAGATTATAGGACGAGGCACCCGCATTCGTGAAAAAGAAGGGAAAACACATTTTGTAGTAATGGACTTTCGCAATGTGACACGCCTTTTTGCTGATCCGGATTGGGATGGCCCGATAGAGATTGATCCAGATTATCCTCCGAAGCCATGTTCTGTTTGCGGCAAAAATCCTTGTGTCTGTCCAAAACCTACTCCACCTTCGGTATGTCCCGTCTGTGGCAAAAATCCTTGTGAGTGCCCGACACCGGTGCCACGACCAAAACCAATTGTGGATAAAAATGGTTGTGAAGTAAAAGTAATCAATAAAGTGGTTTCCGTTTATGATACGAACGGGAAACTACTTCGTACAGAAAGCATCACAGATTATACTAAGAAGAATATTATTGACACATATGCGACAATAGAAACCTTTACCTCTAAGTGGAATGCCCTAAAAAGGAAAAGCGAGATAGCGGAAATGCTTAAAGAAGCCGGTATTGACCTTGCGGTTCTGAAGCATGACCGGAATATGGATGATGTGGATGACTTTGACTTTATCTGTCATATTGCATACGGAAAGAAGACCTTGACAAGACGAGAACGAGCAGAGCAAGTAAAGAAACGAGATGTCTTTAGTAAATATGGAGAGCAAGCCAGACTCGTGCTTGAAGCTATGCTTGACAAATATATGGACGAGGGTATTTCTGAACTGGAGAATCTTTCGGTTTTGAAAAACGATCCATTCAGAAGATTTGGCTCCCCTGCAAACATTGCCAGACTGTTTGGCGGCAAGCAAGGTTACCTTAATGCAGTAAACAATCTGACTCAACTGATATATAATGTAGCATAAAAAGAAAAGTAAAATATGAGTTTGTCGAATTTCGTAAAACGGATACGCAATATAATGCGCAATGATGCCGGTATCAATGGTGATGCACAGCGCATAGAGCAGATGGCATGGATGCTCTTTCTTAAAGTTTATGACGAGAAAGAGAATGACTGGGAAATGGAGGATGATTATAAATCCATTATTCCTGAAGAATGCCGTTGGCGTAATTGGGCTCACGATGATGGAAGCGGGCATGCCCTGACGGGAGATGACCTGCTATTATTTGTCAACAATGTGGTATTTGATAAACTCAAGAAGATAGAGATTACTCCCGACACACCTATCCGGCAAGCAATCGTAAGAACTGTTTTTGAAGATGCCAACCAATATATGAAAGATGGGGTACAACTCCGACAGGTTCTGAATGTAATTGACGATCTCAATCTTGCCGACTATGAAGAAAGTCATGCTTTCGGTGAAATTTACGAAAACATACTCAAGGAAATGCAGTCCGCCGGATCTTCCGGCGAGTTTTATACGCCGAGAGCTTTAACTGAATTTATGGCGGAAATAATTAAGCCGCAGATTGGGGAGAAGATGGCGGATTTTGCTTGTGGAACCGGTGGCTTTATTATCAGTTGGCTTGGAGAACTTGACAAGCGAGTGGTTACTGCTGAAGACAGAGAGAAGTTTAATCAATCTGTATTTGGTATCGAAAAGAAACAATTCCCTTATATGCTGTGTGTAACAAATCTCTTGCTCCATGGCATAGATAAGCCATTGGTATTTCATGACAACTCACTGACTAAAGATGTTCTCAACTATACGGAAGAGGATAAATTTGATGTCGTACTCATGAATCCTCCATATGGTGGGAACGAAAAAGCCGATGTCAAGTCTCATTTTCCTTCCGACATGCGAAGCAGTGAAACTGCCGACCTGTTCATGGTGCTTATCATGTATCGCTTGAAGAAAAACGGCAGAGCAGCCGTTATTGTTCCTGATGGCTTTCTGTTTGGCGCGGACAATACCAAGATAGCCATAAAGACAAAATTGTTGCGTGATTTTAATCTGCATACAATCATTCGATTGCCAGGAAGCATTTTTTCGCCTTACACCAGCATAGCAACGAATATTCTGTTTTTCAATAATGAAAAGGCAGAAGATTCACCTGTCGGTTACTCTACCAAAGAGACATGGTTCTATCGTTTGGATATGCCGGAGGGATACAAGCATTTCTCCAAAACAAAACCGATGCGTTTGGAACATTGTAATCCTATCAAAGAATGGTGGGATAACCGTAAGGAAATCATTATTGAGGAAGGGAACGAGAAAGCTCGCTGCTATTCAGTCGAAGACCTGATTGGTTCTGACTGCAATTTCGACTTATGCAAGTTCCCGAAAGAAGATGAAGAAATTTTGCCTCCGGCCGAGCTGCTGGCTGACTATTACAAAAAACGGGCGGCTCTTGACCATGAGATAGACAAGACCTTGGCCGAGATACAGAAAATTCTCGGTATAGAAATAGAAAGGTGACCTATTAGAAAAGAAAAAGAAGATGAATACAGAAACAACGATAGTGCAATATAACGATCCGGCGTACAGTGAACTTGTCAACCATATTACGGATTTATGGACGGAGGCTAAGGCCGATGCCATAACAGCCGTAAATGCACACCTTCTTGATGCGAACTGGAAGACAGGACAATATATTGTTGAATTTGAGCAAAAAGGGATGGCTCGGGCCGAATACGGCAAGCAACTTCTCGTAAATCTATCAAAGGACTTGACAATAAGATGCGGTCGTGGGTTCAGCCGGTCCAATTTAACCTATATGCGTAAACTCTATCTCGCTTTCCCAAAAAGTGAGACACTGTCTCACAAATTGACATGGAGTCATTATTTCGAGTTGTTGAAATGTGATGACCCTTTGGAGATGAAGTTCTACTTCACGGAATCCATACGCCAAGGCTGGAAAGTGCGGGAGCTGAAACGGCAAATAAAAAGTGCATTGTTTCAGCGGCTTGCATTGAGTACGGATAAGAAAGGAGTATTGGCTTTGGCAAACGAGGGGCATCAGGTGCTTACTCCACAGGATATTATTAGGGATCCTTTTGTCTTGGAATTTGCCGGACTTCCGCAGAAGAAACAGTACAAGGAAGGTGAATTGGAAGCAGCTCTGAAGGCCAATATGGAAAAGTTCTTACTGGAACTCGGACGGGGGTTTGCCTTCGTGGGGCGCCAGTTTGTGATGCACATTGGAAGCAGACGACTCAAGGTGGACTTGGTGTTCTATCATTGCATATTGAAATGTTATGTTCTGATAGACTTAAAACGGGGAGAGATCAAGCATGGAGACATAGGTCAGATGAATCTTTACCTGAACTATTTCAAGACAGAGATATGTCAGAATGATGATAATCCTCCTATCGGGATTGTGTTGGGCGCAAAGAAAGATGAGCTGCTGTTGGAGTATGCACTCGAAGGTATTACGAATCAACTTTTTGCTGCCAGATACCAATTATACCTCCCAAAGCGAGAAGAATTGCAGGCTCAACTTGACAAGATTCTTGACGAATATCCCGAATGATAAATATGTGAGACAGCGTTTCACATTTCAATACAGCAAATAAATGAACGGAAAACAACTTAAAAACAGCATACTTCAATGGGCGATACAGGGAAAACTTGTACCGCAAGATCCGAATGACGAACCTGCATCAGTACTTCTTGAACGGATTAGGGAGGAAAAGGCTCGGTTGGTCAAAGAGAAGAAAATCAAAAAAGACAAGAACGAATCCATTATCTATCGCGGTGAGGACAATTCCTATTATGAGAAGTTTCTCGCCACAGGGGAGGTGAAGTGCATTGACGAGGAGATTCCGTTTGAGATTCCACAAGGGTGGGAGTGGTGCAGGTTTGGAAGTTTAATGATAAATCGGGATAGCGAGAGGATCCCATTGTCTGTTGCCCAGCGGCAAACTCTTAAAAAGGTGTACGATTACTACGGGGCATCTGGAGTAATTGATAAAGTTGATAAATATCTTTTTGACAAAGACTTGTTGTTGATAGGAGAAGATGGCGCAAACCTTATCAACAGAAGTACTCCTATTGCATTTATAGCCAAAGGGAAATATTGGGTAAATAATCATGCTCATGTCCTTGATGTATGCGGAGGACTTAATCTGGCATACATAGCTTTGTTTATAAACGCCATATCACTTGTGAATTATGTAACAGGGACTGCACAGCCAAAGATGAATCAGGAAAAGATGAATTCCATTTTGGTTACAGTTCCTCCCATATCAGAACAGGCGCGAATTGTTAATCAAATTGAAAGTTTGCAACCCTTAATAATAAGGTATGACAAGGCGCAAAGTGAACTTAACATACTAAATACCTCTGTCAAGGAACAACTGAAAAAATCTATTTTACAAGAGGCAATACAGGGACATCTTGTTCCACAAATTGTTGAGGAAGGAACAGCCGAAGAATTACTTGCCGAGATTCGTAAAGAGAAAAAGCGCCTTGTGAATGAAGGCAAGTTGAAAAAGTCTGCACTCAATGATTCTATCATTTTCAAAGGTGACGATAACAAGTATTATGAGCAGATAAATGGGCAAGCCGTTCAGATAGAGTGTGATTATGACTTTCCCTATAGTTGGTCGCTTGTGAGATTATCCTCAATTTGTTCTCTCATTGATGGCGAAAAGAAAGAGGGACAGCAGTTGTGTCTTGATGCAAAATTTTTACGAGGCAAGAGTGCCGGAGAATATCAGCAAAGAGGCAAATTTGTCCACAAAGGAGATAATATCATCCTTGTGGATGGGGAGAACTCCGGCGAAGTTTTCACAGTGCCTTGCGATGGCTATATGGGTAGCACATTTAAGCAACTCTGGGTTAGTTCTATTATGCATTTGCCGTATGTCTTAAACTATATTCTGTTCTACAAGGAGTTATTGCGAAAGTCTAAACGAGGCGCAGCCATTCCACATCTAAACAAGGAGATATTCTATTCGCTTATTATCGGCATTCCACCGTACCAAGAGCAAATGAGAATTGTGAACAGAATCAATGAAATATACAGCAAGATTAAGGGCTGATTAGCCCTTAATCTTGCTATTTACTAATTCTATTTTTGTCACAATTCTTTTCTGCTCAAGTAAAGGCGGCAAAGGAATCAATAAATTATTTAGACTTTTGTTATTAAGTGTTTTTCCTTTTATAGCATCTTTAGAATCTCCACTATTAGAAATTGTAGGGAGAATATAAAACAGATAATCTCGAAATATATTATTAACATCTGCATATGGCACAATCGTGATTATAGCTTCGTTATGATAGGCATCTACCCCTAAGATAGATGTGCGTCCTACAGTAAGTTTGAAACTCATAAGCAAACTACCTTTAGGAGTTGGATAACACTTAAAGATTTCATTAACAGCTATATCTGACACTTTTTCTTTTACTGCTTTTATTGTCCCTCCTTCAACCATATCTGATATTGAAACCCAATTATGTTTACCATTACTCCAATATACCTGCTCTCCACGCGGTGGTGTCTTTCCTATACGCATTTTAACGATTGTGCCGAATCGACACCACATCCAAGTTGGAGGGATTTCAAAAGGAATATCGCCAGTTATATCAACCACTTTACTTCCTATCTGCTCATAATACTTGCTAATTCTTCAACTTTAGCCACTATTCGCTGTTGCTCTGCAAAGGGAGGAAGTGGCAGAATATAGCTTTTTATTGTTGCAGTTGAAAGTTCCTTTTGTTTAGTACTTCCATCAGCTTTATCTTCAATAACAGATTGTACTGTATTGCTTGAAAAATAGTAATAGAGATATTTAGGAAGCACAAACTGTTTTAATGCCCGTATGACAGTAACATGGCTATCAGCAACGGCTATACCATACGGATTTAGACTGCTCCGATAAATAGCCATTCTGCCTAATGTGCCTAATCCCGTAGAGTTCCACATCAAATCACCATCTTGCAACAATCGTTCTTCGCTGTAGGACATCAATGTAGAAGGTTCTATAAATTGTGCTTTATCAATAGAAAATCCGCTCCATTGATTGCACTTTTGCGCTATAACAGGATATTTCCTTATTAGAGAATATTTTGGTGATTTCCCTCGTTGGATATAAGAACAAATATCATTAAGTCTTACCCAAGCCCAAGTTTCAGGTATTTCAAAAGGCATTTCATCGTCAATACAACACACTTCTTTTCCAATCTTCTCCCAATACTTGTTATCGTCACCTTTGAAAATAATGGAATCATTGAGAGCTGATTTCTTTAACTTGCCTTCTTTGGCAAGTTTTTGCTTCTCCTGTTGTATCTGTTCAAGTAGCTCTTGTGCTGTGCCTTCTGCCTCTATCTGTGGAACAAGTTTGCCCTGTATTGCTTCTTGAAGAACAGATTTTTTAAGTATATTTTTTAATTCTACATTTAGATTATCAAGTTTTGTTTGAGTCTTGCCATATCTATCCGCTATCGGTAAAACTTCAGCAATTTTACCGGCAATTCGACATTGCTCTTCAATTGGAGGTAACGGAAAAAGCTTGTTTTCCAAATACCCAACAACAATACGCTGTTGATTTGCTGTACCTTTAAAAGTAGCTTCATCAATAAAGTATGGACTTTCAAGGAAATACAAGGTATAGAAACGATTTATAGTTTCCCCATATGGACGTAAAACTTTTAATTCTGTTGTTCCTGCTCCTATACCATTTGGTAAATTAGAGAAAACGGCTGATTTCCTGTTTTGAAAGCATGGCGTTATTTTAGCAAATGCTATATCTCCGTCGGCGAACTGAGTAAAGCCGGATTTTATTTCTTTCCACTTCCTTTCATAGTAATGGTAATCTGAACCATATACAGCACTAATTGCTTCCATTGGAATAAATGCTGCAAGCATATTATCATTGGCTTCTACCCTTGGATTAAGTTGAAATATAGACGATATGCGTGTCCATTCCCAACTACTTGGAATCTCAAACGGAATCTCCTCATCAATGCACTTCACCACCCCCGTGGCGAGGAACTTCTCATAATAGGAACTCAAAACACTAACCACTCTCTACATTATTAGTGATAACAATTTGTTTAACTAATAATGTAGAGAATATGAACAACGAAGATTTTGAATTGTATTTGCGTCAAGGGAATATGGCGGAAAATACTATTAATGCTTATCTTTATGCCATCAAGGAGTATTATTCCAGGCATAGGGAATTGAACAAGCGAAATTTGCTTATCTATAAAACTTATCTCATCGAAACCTTCAAACCAAAGACTGTGAATCTGCGCATACAGGCTATGAATAAATACCTTGAGTGCATAAAAAAGCCGCGCTTGCGATTAAAATCTGTCAAGGTGCAACAGCGTTCATATTTAGAGAATGTAATCAGCAATGCTGACTACATCTTCCTAAAAAACAAACTGAAAAGGGAAAATAATTTGACATGGTATTTTGTAGTGCGTTTCCTCGCTGCGACTGGCGCAAGAGTCAGTGAATTGATACAAATAAAAGTAGAGCATGTTCAGATTGGGTATTACGATATTTACACCAAAGGTGGCAAAATACGCCGAATTTATATCCCGAAGACATTACGCAAGGAGGCAGCCGAATGGCTGATCAAAAGCAATCGCACAAGTGGTTACCTTTTTCTCAATCGTTTCGGAGAGCGTATCACTACAAGAGGTATCGCCCAGCAGTTGAAGAACTATGCTGTGAAATACGGACTGAATGAAAAAGTCGTTTATCCCCACTCTTTCCGCCATCGGTTTGCCAAGAATTTTTTGGAGAAATTCAATGACATAGCTCTGCTTGCTGACCTCATGGGACATGAAAGCATAGAAACTACCCGTATCTATCTGCGTCGTAGCAGCGCCGAACAACAGGAGATTGTAGATAGAGTGATAACTTGGTAAATAAAACACTGTCCCATAGACAAAAAACTATGGGGCAGTGTTTAGTTATTGTCCAATAGCATTTCTCACCGAATCATAATCCCAATATAAGGTATTTCCAATCCATTTTTCCATAGGAACATGAATGCCTTTCCATCTGATTACTTCTGGGCATTTGTCCCTATTGACGAATGTTGATTTATATAGGACTATTATCTTTAAACCATCTCGAATTGCTTTCTCACATTCGAAATCAATATAACTTCGAGTATCTATTGTATGACCTCTGCTACAGGTTCCCCTATAGCTGTTATAACTACCACAGTATTGACATCCTCCAGCTTTTAACTCTTTGGTATGGTCACCAACGATAAGGATAAATGTTTTAGATGCATCCAATCTCTCAGCCAATGACCTTTTAATCGAGCAATTTAGACTTGTGTCCTTTGCTTGCTTTAACTCATGAGCATCTGAAAACGAAAGTCCGTATTTGGAACTCTCATTCCATCGGTGTAATGCTTCAACAGCATCTTTGTCATGATCCCAATCTCCGGCGATGTAAGTTCTTGTCCTGTAAAGTACAGTTTACAAGGGACTACACAGGGTAACGGTCTGACGGGAGGATTACCGCCCGTCAGATTTTCCATGTAATGTTCAAGCTGTCGCTTGTGGCGGCAACGGTGGTAATCATCAAATCCACCACCCGCCGCTTGTCGTCAAAGGATACATTGTCCCATGTGTCGAGGTAGCCGGAAATCTGGCTGACCTGTTCCGGGCTGATGGCTTCCACCGTCAACTCCGCTATCCTCGCCAGAAGTTCCTGCTTGCGCCCGTCCAGTTCCGCTATCTTCACATTCACATAGGAGAGCAGGACATTGTTCGCGCCCGTCAGACTGTCCACCAGCTTTTCAATCTCGCTGTCCACATGGAGAAGCTCTACTTGCAGGGCGGCGATTTTGGGATTGGCCTTTGCCGCTTTCTTCCTGCCCGTCAGCGTCTTGTGCTTTTCCAGCTTCTTCACCATCTGCTGGTAAACCACCGCTTCCAGTTCGGAAGTGATGATTTTCCCACAGCCCGGACAGCTTTTATTGTCCAGCCGTTTCGTACAGCGGAGATATTGCCTGCCGGACGGATTGAAGATACTCATAAGCGCATATCCGCAGTTCCCGCACTTGATTTTCCCCGCCAGCCATGTGTGGGTGGCTTTTCGGGCGGACTGGATTTTCATGTTGTTCATCAGCTTCTTGCGGCAAGCCAGCCATATATCCGCCGGAACAATGCCCTCATGGGGAGCCAGCACCAGCATTTGGTCTTTCAAGTCGTTTTTCTTGCTGGGCTTCACATCCCGCCCCTGATACAGATAACAGCCGTTTGTCCCCGTAAAGTCGGCGGCGTCATTGACGATAACCGTACCCTGGCTTTTGAAAAATTCGTACACATCCAAGTCCGCCTGCACATAGACGGGATTGCGTAACATCTGCGCCAGTGTGGGGCGTATCAGTTCCTTGCCGTAGAACAAAATCCCCTGTTCGGCAAAGTACCGGGTAATGTCCCCGTAAGAGGTTGTGGGCTGGGCGTACATCTCAAATATCAGCCGGATATTGGCCGCTTCGTCCGGGTTTACCACCAGCTTCTTTGTGTTGATACCGTCCATTTTGATAGGCTCGGTGTGGAAGCCGTAAGGGGCTTTCCCGCCCATCTTGAAGCCCCGCTGACTGCGGGAGTAGTAAGCGTCTGTCACCCGCTTCTGTATCGTTTCCCGTTCAAGCTGGGCGAACACGATACAGATATTC
>ERZ827524.1877-NODE-1877-length-17369-cov-5.166166_pt1 | contig 17369 bp, 16 predicted proteins | sample MGYA00519702_ERZ827524 | MGnify/ENA primary metagenome ERZ827524 (study PRJEB31778, sample SAMEA3449341) | human gut metagenome | biome: human gut; feature: human-associated habitat; material: faeces | place: United Kingdom | collected 2010/2012 ...
CCCGCAAGGTCTCCTACGGTTTTGTTGACGCCGAGTCCCTGTTCCGCAAAAGTCGATGCCCATTGGCTGACAGCCTGCTCGGATGCTCCCGCACAAGCCATCATAAGCATAAGCAACCAAAAAATCTTTGTTTTGAATAATTGCTTAACGGACAGACCCATTTCGCCCTCTTCAATAAGGGAGAACATCGGAACTTTTGTGAAAAACAGTCCGTTTATAACGGGAACAGCCGCCCATATCAGCGCAAGTATCTTCCAATTTTCTATTCCGAACAGAGCAAAAAACGCAGTTGAAAGAAGAACCACGCCCATGTGCCCCCAGCAGTAAAACGAGTGGAGCAGGCTCATTGCTTTTTCTTTGTTGTCCGTTGGGCAAGCCTCAACTATGGGACTTATCAACACTTCTATAAGCCCGCCGCCGACCGCATATATCGCAACGGAGACCACTATGCCCGCAAATGCGCTCGGAAAGACTTCGGGAAGTATCGTCAGCAGAATAAGCCCCGCCGCCGAACAAGCGTGAGCGATAATGACGGATGTTCTGTATCCTATTTTGTCAACGAATTTCGCCGACAACAGGTCAATAAGCAGTTGTATGGCAAAATTTATCGTTATCAAAATCGTTATCTGTGAAAGAGGTATCGAATACGATGTCTGAAACGTGACGAACAGCAGCGGCACAAAATTGTTGACTATCGCCTGAACGATATAGCCCACAAAGCAGGCGTACATCGTGTTTTGATAATGCGGTTTGTTCATTTTTTCAGTTCTCATTTTTTTACTCTCTTTTTCGGCAGGGGAGTTATCTTGGCAAGCAGTTCGGTTACTTCTCTTGCCAGATCACGGTTTTCTATGTCGAGAATATAGTGCTCTTTCGCTCCGTCATACGGAAGACCCTTTTCCGCATTCTGCATAAGCGTTTCGAGTTCGGGCAGAATTTTAACAAAAACCGTATCGTCGCACACAAGCAATACGGGTTTATCGTCTGCATAAACCATATATTCTCCGAACATCTTTTTGTATCGGATAACACCGACGCCCTCTATTTGTTCACATACAAATTTAATGTAACTTTCTGTTGTCGCCATATCGTCTCCTTATATATGCAGGCAAAATGCCTTGTAATCCGTGAATTTTTCTGCGCCGAAGCGTTTTGCAAGTTCGGTCTCCCTCTCGTCTTCCGTAAACCAATACATTGCCTTTGCGCTCACGTTTTTCTTTGCCTCGTTCAATGCCGCAGTCAGCAACTCTTCCGCCGTAGTGCCGTCAAAACCGTCCGAAAAATCGAGTCCGAATATTTCTGCAATATTTCCCGCAAAAACAAAGTATATTGCCGCCGCTTTCCCGTTCTTTTCCGTCAGGTATATTCGCCACTTGTCACCGTCGAAGTACGCCTCGGTCAACCGTTTTGTGTTCCAATACATCTCGACTTTATCATGCAATTTTGCAAAGACCGCAAGATTATTTTTCGTCAGCGGTTCAACTCTTCCGCTTTCGGACTGTGGTTCATAATCCGAGAAAAACAGTATATTTACCGCACTTTCTTCTATTATTTCAAAGCCGTTTTCGATTGCCGCCGAAACAGCTCTTTCGTTTTGTGACGGAAATCCCGCGGTGACTTCGTATCCCGCGTACTTTTCTTTCAGCAACGCAGCGAACTCCGCAAACTGCTCTTTTTCAAATCCGTCCGTTTCGAACGCTTCAATACCAATGTATTTATCTTCCGTCAACACATAAAAATGTATCCAACCGCGCATCTCGCCGCCGTGCTCAAAAATGTATATCTCTTCGTTTTCGCTCTCAAATCCTCGTTTTGCGATTGCAAGAAAATCCTCTTTTGTCTTTATTCCGTCCGCATAAGACGGGAACGAAGATCTCGACGGGTCAAGCGCAAGCACATAAGCCCGTTCGGAATATTCTTCAAATTCGTTTGCCGTAGGTATTCTTAACATACTATAAAGTTCCTTTCAACAGTTTCTGCAAAAACAGCACATCGAGTTCTTTTCCGAATTTTACGCCGACCTTTTCAAGCCGCCCTGAGTGTGTGAATCCGTGTTTTTTATGAAAAAGAACGCTGGCGGCGTTTTCTTCCGTCACCAATGAAATTATGTTTTCGAAACCGCGTGCTGCCGCTTCTTTTTCGATTTTGTCAAGAAGCAACGAGCCGAGCCCCCTTGATACGGTGTTTTTGTCGAGATATATCGAAAGGGCTGTCGTTTTTCTGTATGCGGAACGCGGATTGAACGTGTCAAGATATGCGTAGCCGACCGTTTTCCCGTGTTCTTCCGCAACAAAAAACGGGTATTTTTCGGTTATGCGCAAAAAACGCGCTTCAAATTCTTCGACCGTCAGCGGTGTTTCTTCAAAAGTCACTGTTGTATTTTCAATATAATAATTGTAAATTTCGACGCACGCGCCGCAGTCTTTCAATTCCGCTTTTCTGATAACCGAACTCATTTTTCGTTCTCTTTTCGTGGCTTTTGCCGTATTATATCACATCTTTCCGATTTTTTCAAGATATTGATTTTTACTGTGCGATATGCTATAATTATTCCATATCGGAAAGGAGTTACGAATGTGGAACAGGATAAGCTCATAAAATATGCCGTAGAACTGCAAAGTCTTGCTCAGGCGGGACTTTTTTACGGAAAAGACGTTTACGACCGCGAACGCTATGAACGTATACGCGAGATCTCTACCGAGATGATCGCGGATAAGACAGAACTTCCTCTTGACACCGTAAAGGGGCTTTTCTGCTCCGATTACGGCTATCAGACGCCGAAAATAGACACCCGCGCTGCAATTTTCAGGGACGGAAAAATTCTGCTTGTTCATGAATCGAACGGAGCTTGGTCTCTGCCGGGCGGTTGGTGCGAAGTCGATATGTCGCCGGTTGCGAACACCGTCAAAGAGGCAAAGGAGGAGGCCGGAAGGGATATAGTCGTCAAATCGGTCATCGCCGTTCAGGACAGATCATTGCACAATCAGCCGCTGTATGCTTACGGTGTGGTCAAGATATTTTATCTGTGCGAAGAACTCGGCGGCGAATTTTGCGAAAATTCGGAGACCGTCGGCGTCGGATATTTTGCGGAAGACGAACTTCCGACGCTTGCGGAGGAAAAATGCAACGCGGAACAGGTAAAAATGTGTTTTGCGGCGGAACGCGCTTCCGAATGGAAAACATTGTTTGATTGATCTTTGTTTACCCATAAAAACATTTAAGGTATTAAAACGTGTATTTTTAATTGTTTGCCATACCTTAATAATCCCGAAACAGTTTTGTAAAAGAACAACGCTATAATCTATCTGCATTTTGATTTTGAAAGGACAGTTCCCGTGAAACAGGCAAAGAAAAAACAGGGAATAGATATGCTTCACGGTTCGATTTGGAACAAGCTGCCACTTTTTGCGCTGCCTGTTGCCGCGACCGCGATCCTCGAACAACTTTTCAATGCTTCCGACATTGCGGTTGTCGGAAACTTTACGGGCGGCGAAAAGACTGTTGCTGTTGCCGCAGTCGGAGCAAACAGCCCGATAATAGGACTTATCGTTAATCTTTTTATCGGAATAGCTTTGGGCGCGAATGTTGTTATCGCCAACGCGATAGGCAGAAACGACGAAAACGGCGCGTCCCGCGCCGTGCAAACGGCGGCCCACCTGTGCGTAGAGGCAAGCGTTTTTATACAAAAACGGCTACGGTCGAAGACGTATGGCGGCGTATATGCCGCGGGACTGTGACGCGGCAGTCATTCGTTTGCGGAGCCTTTCGGGAAGCCACCGGCGTTCGGGACGCGCGGGAATCTGCGGCAAAAGGGTGTGCGCTTCTCCTGTCCGCAGGCGGCTGCGCCGAAAAATCATAAATTTTTTGACAGCGCCCACATAACCGACGACGGGTTGTGCGGACTATATGGGTGAAAGCGTTGATCAACCTGCTTTTGGAGTTAAACGAAATGAAGAAACAACACTTGCTGCAATATCTTGACGATACGCTGCTGGAGAAGCTGTTCGGCTTCTGCTACGCGCGAACCGAAGACAGCCACTGCGCGCAGGAGCTATGCTCGGACATCGTCCTTGCGCTGGTCGAGGCCGCGCATAGCGACGGCACACTGAACGAGCCGTACGCCTTCATCTGGCGTGTGGCGCGCAATGTCTACGCCGACTCCTGTGCCCGCCGCGCCCGCCGGTCCGCGCTGTTCGACGACGGCGACCCCGAGGAGGCGTTCGCGCGGCTGGCCGATGAGGCGGCGGACGAGGACGGCGGCGACGCCGAGCGTCTGGCGGAAATCCTCCGCCGCGTCGCCTTCCTGACCCGCGCTTACCGCGAGGTGATGGTTCTGTACTATCTGGACGGTTTTTCCGTCGCGGAGATTGCCGCGCGGCAGCGCATCGGCGAATCCGCAGTGCGGCAGCGGCTTTTTGCGGCGAGAAAGAAAATCAGAAACGAGGTTGAACACAGAATGGATAAACCGATTTCGCTTGACAAATTGGAAATCGTGCTCATCGGCACGGGCGATCCCGACTGGGGCGACCCGTGCGAGGACTTCCGCCGGCAGCTTTCCAAGCAGGTCGTGTGGCTCTGCCGCAGGAAGCCGATGCGCGCGTCGGAGGTCGCGCAGGCGCTCAACGTGCCCACCGTCTATATTGAGGAGGAGCTGGAGCTGCTCGCGGCCGGCGCAAACGGGCAGTATGGCCTGCTGCGCCGTCTGGACGACGGCCGGTACGCGATCAACATCGTCCTTTTCGACCGGGACGAAGCCGAACGCGCCTTCGCCATCTACACCAAGCGGCTCCCGCTGGTGAGCGATACGATCGCCGCGTTCGTGGAGGAAAACAAGGCGGCCTATCTGGCCTATCCCTATCTGAACCGCAAGGTCGATCTGAACCTGATCCTGTGGCAGCAGGTGTTTAATATGGCGCAAGCCTTCTCCGAGCAGGTCGAGCGCATTCTGGCCGAACGGTATTTTGCCGACGTGCAGGAGCCGTCCCGCCCCTACTCGGTTTACGGCTATCGGTTCTTCGGGAAGGAATACGGCTGCGGCTGGGACGGAACATCGGCGGAAAACCTCTGCGGCTACGCAAGGGTGCGGGCGGATAACATCTACATCAGCCGTATCCGCAAGCATTTTTCCTGCGGGGCGAATCTGGCGAAGGACATCCGGCTCCAGCTTGCGCTCCGCGCCGTCAACGGGCTGCCGCTCGCGGCGCTGTCCGAAGAGGAGCGGGAGCAGGCGGCGCGGGCCATCGACTGCGGGTATCTCTGCCGAGAGGGGGATACGCTGTACACGAAGGTTCTCGTCGGGCCGATGCGCGGCGACCTGTTTGCGATCACGAATCGGCTGCAAGCGGGCTATTTCGACGCGCAGGCCGAGGACGCTGCGGCGGCGCTGGCGGCGTTCTTCCGCAAGACCCTGCCGCCGCACCTGCTCGGCGAATGGCGGCTGGCCAACCGCGTCGCCCGTCTGCCGGCGTATGACGCACTGGTCGAGGCGCTCATCGACCGCGGGCTGCTCGTCCCGCCGGCCGACGGCGTCGGCGCGGAGGGCTGCTGGCTGACCGTGGAGCCGGCCCCGGCGCAGCAAACTCGCTGAGCGCGCCGCTTTCCGGCTTTCGGCGGGGCTTCTGTCCCGTTAGACGGCGGAGAGCCGGCTGCCGAACGGCGGAACGGACGGCCTATTGATCGGCCGTGCCGGTGAAACGCCGGTCAGCGAAAGGCCGGGCCACGGAAAGGCCCTTGTCGGGATGCGGTGCATTCGCCTTGATCGCCCGTGTCCGAATCCGACACGCCGCCCTGCCGGCTTGCCCGTTTCGGAATTCGCGCAGCGATAAATCGAGGCTTTGCGCTATAAAAAATCTGTCGGTACAGCGCATCATATAAAAAACGGCTTCGCCTTCGAGACGAAGCCGTTTTTGCGCTTCCGCGCCACGCGCGGCCCGCGTCGGCGAAAAACGCTTTTCAGCCGAAGGAAAATCGGCCTCGACGTCGTTTTTGTTGTTGACATCTTCGGAAATATAGGGTAAACTGTGAATAGAATAAACGAAATGTGCGTTTTGTTCATAAAGCAAGGTGTATTTCAGCCGAAAAAGATTGCGAAAGGTGTGTTGAGGCGATGAAAAGGAAAAGCGTTTTCGGCGTCGGGTGGGGGATTGCAGCAAGGCTTATGGCACTTCTGCTGACGGCCTTTCTGCTTGGGCCTGCGTTTCCGTTCGTCCCGCTGACGGTGGGCGCCAACGACGTCGAGGGGTATTATACCTATATCTGTAACGACAAATTTGTCGACGGGTATTATGCAAATACCCGCTACGCCCAGATCATCAAGTGCGATCCTGCGATTTCCGGGGACGTCGTCCTCCCCTCCATGCTCGGCGGCTATCCCGTGGAAGAAATCGGCCGGGAGGCGTTTATCGACTGTACGCAAATCACGAGCGTTACGCTTCCGGAGACAATGCGGAGCATTGGCGAGCGCGCGTTCATGAATTGTACGGATATGGTGCGCATTACGATTCCGGAGAGTGTGTGTCAATTTGGTATGTATGCATTTTCCGGCTGCACCAGTTTGCAGAGCATAACGATTTCCGGCGGCGTAGAGTTTATCCCTGCGGATATGTTTTTGGGCTGTGCGAGCCTGACGGAAATCAACGTAGACAAGAGCAATTCGGCATATCAAAGCGTAGACGGCGTTTTATTTTCGAAGGATATGGGAACGCTTAAGCACTATCCTGCCAAGAAAACGAATACAAGCTATGCGGTTCCCGACGGCGTAACGCTGCTCGATGAGTATTCGTTTTCCGGCTGCGCCAATCTGCAGAGCGTAACAATCCCCGGCAGCGTGACGGTTATTTCCGACGGTGTGTTCACGGACTGTGAGCGTCTGGCGGAAATCAACGTAGATGAAAACAATTCGGACTACAAAAGCATAGACGGTGTTTTATTCACGAAAGAACTGGGGCAGATTGTGCACTATCCCGCCGGAAAAACGAATACAAGCTATGTGATTCCCGACGGCGTGATGTCGATCGGCAACTATTTGTTTGCCGGCCGTACGCGTCTGACGGAAGTGACGATTCCCGACAGTGTGACGGATATCGGCTCTTACGCGTTTGCCGGTTGCACGGGCTTGACGCACGCGACGATTCCCGACAGTGTGGAGCGGCTTGACTGGTATGTGTTTTCCGGTTGTACGAGCTTAAAGAGCGTAACGGTTCCCGAGTGTACAAGTTATATCTTTTCCGGCTGTACGAGCCTTACGGATGTGACGATTTCCGAGTGCGCGACGATGATCGACTCTTACGCGTTTTCCGGCTGTACGAGCTTGACAAGCGTGACAATTCCCAATAATGTGACAACGATTTACACGCGTGCGTTTGAAGGCTGTACGAGCTTGACGGAAGTGACGATTCCCGACAGTGTGACGGAGATCGGTGTTTACGCGTTTTCCGGCTGCACGAGCCTTACGGGTGTGACGATTCCCGACAGCGTGATGAGGATCGATCGGTACGCGTTTTCCGATTGTACGAGTCTGACGAGCATCGCGTTTCCCAATAGCGTGACGGATATCGGCGATTTTGCGTTTGCCGGCTGCACGAGTTTGACAAATGTGACGATTTCCGGCGAGTGGATACGGATTGGCTATGGTGCGTTCAAAGGCTGCACGGGTCTGACGGAGTTCTGTGTGGCCGAAAATCAGTTGTGGTATAAAAGTGTGAACGGCGTTTTGTTTACCAAGGATATGGAAACGCTTGTTTGTTATCCCGCCGGCAAAACAAATACAAGATATACGATTCCCGACGGTGTGAAGTCGATCGACGACTTCGCGTTTTTCGGCTGTACGAGCTTGACGCGCGTGACTGTTCCCGACAGTGTGGGGTCTCTTGCGGGGAACAAATTTTCAGGCTGCGAAAATCTGATCTTATACTGCTATGAAGACACAACGGCGCATCAATACGCCATAGACTGGGGAATTCCGTATGTGCTGCTCAACGATCCGGACGTCAGCGAGGATGCGGGCTTGTCCCAACCGGCCGGGGAATCGGCGGCTGACTCGCAGCAGCCGGCCGGCGCCGGCGCGGCGCAAAGCACGGCGGAAACAGCCGGGAAGTGGCTGCCGTGGGCGATTGCGGGCGCTTCGGCCGCAGTGGTTGTTGTCGGATCGGCGCTGTTCTGTGTGCGGAAGAAAAAGAAGAAACAATAAGCCGTGCTTGTCGGCACGGGCGCGGTCGTGACGGGGACGGCGGCGGGCGAGACCGTCCGCTACACCGTCGTTGTCCGCGGCGACGTAAACGGCGACGGCCGGCAGACGGCGACGGATTATCTGCGCACCAAGCGCGCCGTGCTGAAAATCGAAGCGCTGGAGGGCGTGTATTACGAGGCCGCGGCCTGCTTTGACGGGCAGGACGGGCTGACCGCCGCGGACTATTTGTCGATGAAGCGCGCGATCCTCGGCCTCGCGTGAGCGGCAGGCGGGGGATGCAGCCGCAGCCCCGCGCAAATCCGGCGGAAGCCTGCCCGCCGAAGCGCCGGACCGGCGGCTTATCGGGCGGCGCGATTCCGAAACCGGCTTCCCGCCGCTAAATAGGCAGGGATTTATCCGTGCCGCCGGATTGTTCCGGTGTTAATCCAAAAAAAGGGAGCACAAGGCTCCCTTTTACCCTGTCAAAAAAGTATACGCCTACTGGCAAAATGCAGAAATTCTTAATGGGTATTAGGATATTCGCACCAATAATTTGATCCAAATGCACCTATTTTAATGGCTGTATTGTAAAATGATTAGTAAAATGATTATTTCTTGAAGCCTGTTTTTCCACTGCTTAATTTTGTTTTGTGCATCAATTTTTTTGCAAATGGGTTTTCACCACTTTGAAAGGGAGCGCAAGGCTCCCTTTTTCATCGTTTTTGGGCTGCGGCGCGGTCGGGCGCGCCGGCTTGCGAATACTTACGCACACGCCGCCGCGCCGCTTTTTCCCTGTGAGACGGCCGGCGTTTTTTGCGCCGAAGGCCCGAGCCGCCGGCTGCCGCTTATGATGGCTTTCGGGCCGCATTTTCGCTTTGAATAAAGGTTTCGAATAAAAGAAGAATGGAAAATTTGCCCCGTTTACAGCAGCAGCCCGACGGCGCGCAGGAGCAGGCAGAAGCACAGCCCGACGGCGGCGGGCAGCGCGACGGACAGGAGCGTCTGCGCGGTGCTGCCGGTCTCGCGGCGGATGGTCAGCAGCGTGGTCGCGCAGGGCGAATGGAACAGCACCAGCAGGCAGACGGCGGCTGCGGTCAGCGCCGTCCAGCCGTTGGCGGTCAGCAGGGCGCGGAACGCGTCGAGCGAGGAGAGGTCGGTCAGCGAGGAGAGGTTGGCGTAGCACATCAGCATCAGCGGCATGATCAGCTCGTTGGCCGGCAGCGCGAGCAGGAACGCGACGAGTATGACGCCGTCCAGCCCGAAGAAGCGGCCGATCGGGTCGAAGAAGCCGGTCAGCGCGGTCAGCGCCGCGCCGCCGCCGGCGTTGGCCAGCAGCCAGATGAGCACGCCCGCGGGGAGCGCCACGCAGACGGCGCGGCGCAGGACGAGCAGCGTGCGGTCGAGCAGCGAGCGGACCAGCACCCGCCCGATTTGCGGCACGCGGTAGGGCGGCAGCTCGAGCAGGAACGCGGAGGGCGGCTCGTTCCGCCACAGGGTTTTGGAGAGGAGGAAGGTACACAGCAGCGTCATCGCCGCCGCCAGCAGCAGAAGCCCCAGCAGCCACAGCGCCGAGACCAGCCCGGACGAGGCGAGGAACATCGACAGCAGCGCGATGAGGATGGGGAACCGCCCGTTGCACGGGATGAAGGCGTTGGTCACGATGGCGCACGCCCGCTCGCGGCGCGATTCGATGATGCGGCAGCCCGTCACGCCGCAGGCGTTGCAGCCGATGCCCATGCACATCGTCAGCGCCTGCTTGCCGCAGCTCTGCGAGCGGCGGAAGCAGCGGTCGACGTTGAACGCCAGCCGCGGCAGGAAGCCGACGTCCTCCAGCAGCGTGAACAGCGGGAAGAAAATGGCCATCGGCGGCAGCATCACCGCCACGACCCAGCCCGTCGTGCGGAAGGCCCCCTCCGCCAGCAGCGCGCGCAGCGGCTCGGGCGCGCCGAGGGCGTTCAGCAGCGACGAAAGCTCGCCCTCGAGGAAGGTAAACAGCCGCATGAGAAGCTGCGAGGGGTAGTTCGCGCCCTCGACCGTGATCCAGAACAGCAGCCCGAACAGCAGCAGGAGGATCGGCAGCCCGAACACCTTCGAGGACAGGATGCGGTCCACCCGCCGGTCGCCGTCGGCGTAGCCGCGGGGCGCCCGAACGCAGCTTTTGCAGACGCGCTCGCTTTTCTCGATGTTCTGCCGCGCGATGCGCCGCGCGAACCCACAGGTGCTCGTTTCCAGCGCCGCGAGCGCGTTTTGGACGTGCTCGTCGCAGCGCCCCCTTTCGAGAAGACCCTTTTCCGCCATCGTTTCGGCCGCGCTGTCGCTGCCCTCCAGCAGACAGATCGCCGCGAAGCGCGCGTTCAGCTCGGGCGTGCGGGGCAGGTAGGGCGCGAGAAACATCAGCGTGTTCTCGGTCTCGCCGTCGTAGCGCAGGACGTCGGGCAGGGGTTCGTCGGCGGGCGGGTCGGGCAGCGCGACCGTCTCGCGCAGCGCCTCCTTGAATTGCGGGATACCCCTTTTCCGATTGGCGCTCATCGGGATGACGGGGATGCCGAGCTGCTCGCGCAGCTTCGCTATGTTGACGTGGATGCCCTTTTTTGCGGCCTCGTCCATCAGGTTGACGCAGAGGAGTACGCGGGGCGTCGCTTCCATGACCTCGAGCGTCAGGCGGACGCCGCGCTCCAGGGAGGTCGCGTCGGCGACGACGACGGCCGCGTCGATGCGCTCGAAGGCGATGAAGTCGCGCGCCAGCTTTTCCTCCGCGCCGTCGCTTTTCATCGAGCACATGCCGGGCAGATCGACGATGCAGTATTCCGCGCCGCGGTGCGTGAAGCGTCCGCGCGCCACCTCCACCGTCTTGCCGGCCCAGTTTCCTGTGTGCTGATTCAGGCCGGTAAGCGCGTTGAACAGCGTGCTTTTGCCCACATTGGGATTGCCCGCCAGCGCGACGGTGTAAACGGCGCCCGTCATTCGACCATAATCTCCCTTGCGTCGTCTCTGCGGATGGCGACCACCGCGCCGCGGACCAGATAGGCCGTCGGGTCGCCGCAGAGGCTTTTTTGAAGAACCTGTATGTCAGTGCCTTCCACGATCCCGTAATCGAGCAGGCGCCGGCTCAGATGTGCGCCGCCGCCGACGGCGCGCACCGAGGCGAGGCTGCCCGTGGGCAATTCGGACAAAGGCTTCATAGGCTTTGCCTCCCTAAAAGAAAAATCTGTGACCGCAAATCGCCGGCGTCGGATGGCGGCGGGCGCATTGCGTGTCATAGTCAGTGTATGCGGCGGGCCGTCGGGATGCGCACTTTTTCGACAGCGGCGCGGAGGGCAAAAAAGGGGACGCGCCGCGCGGCGCGTCCCCGTAAAGGGCAATATGCGGTTTTGGGAAACAGGGGTCACATATAGCCGTATTTCTTCCGCTTGGTCAGCAGGAAGGTGAGCGAAATCGCAAACGCGAACACCTCCGCCGCCGTGATGGCCCACCAGATGCCGTCGATGTCGAACAGCACAGGCAGGACGAGGACGCAGCAGGTCTGGAAAAGCAGCGTGCGCAGGAAGGAGATCGCCGCAGAGACAAAGCCGTTGTTGAGCGCGGTGAAGAAGGCGGAGGTGAAGATGTTGAAGCCCGAGAGCAGGAAGGAGAAGGAGATCAGGCGGAACGCGTGCTCGGTGAGCGCGTGCAGCGTCTCGTCGTAGCCGACGAAGATCGAGGCCAGCGGCGACGCAAGCAGCCGCGCCAGCAGCGTCAGCAGGACGCCGGCCGACCCGATCAGCAGCGCGCTTTTGCGCAGCAGGTTTTTCAGCTCGTCCCGGTTGCCCGCGCCGTAGTGGTAGCCGATGACCGGCGCGCAGCCGACCGAATAGCCGATGTAGATGGCGACGAAGATGAACTGCACATACATCAGCACGCCGTAGGCCGAGACCCCGTCCTCGCCGATGTATTTCAAAAGCTGGAAGTTGTACACCATGCTCACGACCGAGGACGAAATGCTGCTCATCAGCTCGGAGGAGCCGTTCGTGCAGGCTTTCACCAGCGGCGCAAGCTCGGGCTTTGTCCGCACCAGCCGCAGCAGGCTGTCGTTCGGACGCAGGAAATAAAACAGCGGCAGCAGGCCGCCGACGCACTGGCTGATGCCGGTTGCAATCGCCGCGCCCGCGACGCCCCAGCCGAAGCCGCCGACGAACAGCGCGTCCAGCAGGATGTTGGTCAGCCCCGCCGCAATTGTCGCCAGCAGGCCCAGCTTGGGCTTTTCCGCGGCGATGAGGAAGGACTGGAACACGTTCTGCAGCATGAACGCCGTCGTGAATCCGACGACGATCCGGCCGTAAAGCACGCTGTCGGCAATCATCGCGTCGGTCGCGCCTAAAAAGCGCGCCACCGGCTCCATCGCCGCGATGCCGACTGCCGTCAGCAGTACGCCGAGCAGAAGCGTGAGGAACACCATCATCGAAAAATAGCGGTTGGCCTTCTCGCGGTTTCCCTCGCCGAGTACCTTCGAGACGAGCGCCGTGCCGCCCGTGCCGACCATAAAGCCGATGCCGCCGAGCAGCATCACGAACGGCATCACCAGATTGATGGCGGCAAACGAGGTCTTGCCCGCAAAATTGGAGACAAAAAAGCCGTCCACCACGCCGTAAACCGAGATGAACACCATCATCGCAATGGACGGCAGCACGAACCGCAGCAGCTTTTTGTATGTAAAATGATCGGATAATCGGATTCCCATAGCGTCCTTTCCTTTCGGGTGTCAGATCTTGCCCGTCGTCGTGCCGCTCCCGTCCGGCGCATCGAGGCGGGCGCGCAGCAGCCTGTTGTATTTTTGCAGCAGGGAAAACAGCGCCTCGCGCTCGCCGTCGGACAGCCCGAGCAGGGCTTCGGCCTCCGCCTCGGCGATGCAATCCACCGTCCGCTCGGCAAGGCGCGCCCCCTTTTCGGTCAGGCAGACGTACTTGCTTTTGCGGTTGCCGCCGTGTGCGAGCTTGAGCAGGCCGTCGGCTTCCAGCCGCTTGAGCGCGGAATGCACCGTCTGCTTGGGCTGGTATTGCAGCGCGCAGATCTCGCTCTGCGTCAGCGGCGCGCGCTCGACGCGCAGCGTGTAGAGGATCCAGAAGGCGCATTCCGGCAGCCCGAACCGGCGGGCGGCGGCGCGGTAGGTGTCGTCGATGGCCTTCAGGCTGTCGTTGTATTCCCGCAGCCGGCGGTAGGCGTGCTCATCCATAGGTTTTCCCTCGTTTCGTCCGAAATCGGACCTTTCCATTATAATGCGGCGCGGGGCGTTTGTCAATACCTTTTGGTAAAACGCCTGCCGGAGAAAGGGGATTTTTGCAGACTCACTCCCAGCGCGTTCCCGTTTGCCGCCGTCGGCTATAAAAAAGCGGCGGCATTGGAATGCCGCCGGTGTGCTGCATAACGCTGTTTGCAGCAGGAGAAGCCGGTATTGTGTGTTTGTCGGATTTTCGCAGCGCGCGTATGGCCGCGGCAAATCGATTTTCGCGGTGGGCGCATCCCGTCGCAGCCGTGCTGCGCGGTGCGCAAATCGTTCGCATCGCCTCTGCCGTCGGCCGTAAAGAGACGCCGTCCGCCGGCGCGGTATGCTTCCGGGCGGGGGAAAGGGAGACATCCGTCTCCCTTTCCCCCGCCCGGAAGCCGGGCCGCCTGAACAGGCGGCCCGGGAAACGCGAGGGATTAGTCCTGCGGCGCGATGAGCTTGCGGGCCGCTTTTTGCAGGATGAAGATGACGACGACGGCGATGATCGTGTTGAAAAGCATATAGCCGCCGTTGTACAACAGCGAATAGATGACCACGTCCAAGCCGTTGTCAGGCGAGAGGGACACGCCGTAGAGCGGTGCAACGTATATTTTGTAAATTGTCACGCCGCTGATAAAGTGGACCGCGAAGCGCATCAGGCAGCCGACCAGCGTACCGACCACCGGGCCGGCCTTGGGCATTTTGTAGAAGAAGCCGCAGGCGCCGACCGCCGCGTAGGCGAACAGGTAGTCGAGCAGCACCGACCAGATGCCCCAGCCGAAGCCGCCGTCCATCGCGCAGTCGATGATGCCGAGAATCAGACCGGCGGGGATGCCCCACGCCGCGCCGCGCCGCAGCGACAGCACCAAAATCGGGATCATCGAGAGCGAAATCGAACCGCCCTGAAGCCAAGCAAACTCCAGCTTGGCGAAGTTGAGCACGAATGCAAGGGCGATGAAGATCGCCGTTTCGCAGATGCAGAGCAGTCTTTTGCGCAGGGTTGTGTTCATGAGTTGACCAGATCCTTTCTTTTCAAGACACGGGGAACCCTTTTGAAGAACGCGCGGCAGGTACGCAAAAAAAGCGCCATGCCGGATAAAATGGCACAGCGCAAGCGTCTTTGCTGAAAGAATAACTTCCTCCGTCGGCATTATCCGAATCAGGTTATGCGGGTATAATCTCAGCCGCGGGACGAAAAACACCCCGAAGCACCCCGTATTCTGTTGTATACGCTTATTATAGCGCGCATTTTGCGCTTTGTCAAGCGCGCAGCGCGACAAATAAGTCGTCGATGATGTCCTTTTCTTGTTCAATTCCCACAGACAGGCGCACCAGCCGGTCGGTGATCCCCAGCTTCTCGCGCAGCGGCGCGGGCGTGGACGCGTGCGTCTGCGTGAGCGGGTATGTAATGAGGCTTTCGGTGCCGCCGAGCGATTCGGCGTATTTGATCAGCTTTACCCGCTCGAGCAGCGCGAGCGCCTGTTCGCGTGTGCGGAGCGTGAACGACAGCATCCCGCCGAAGCCGGTCGACTGGCTGCGCGAGAGGGCGTAGTACGGGCTGTCCTCGTCGCCGGGGTAGAACACTTCCGCGACGGCGGGCTGCGTTTTGAGGAACGCGGTCACGGCGCACGCGTTCTGCTGGTGCTTTTCCATCCGCAGCGCGAGCGTTTTCATGCCGCGCTGGATGAGGAACGCGTCGAAGGGCGAGAGCGCCGCGCCCTCGGTGCGGCTGATAAGCGCCAGCCGTTCGGCGAGAGAAGCGTCCGACGTGACCAGCAGGCCGGCGCTCGTGTCGTGGTGGCCGCAGAGGAATTTGGTCGCCGAGTAGAGCGTGATGTCCGCGCCCAGCTCGAGCGGGCGCTGGAAATAGGGGGTGAGGAAGGTGTTGTCCACCACCGTGACTGCGCCCGCGCGCTTGGCCAGCGCGGCGATGCGGCGGATGTCCGCCACGCGCATCATCGGGTTGGTCGGCGTCTCGAAGTAGACCATTTTCGTCCGCTCGCTCAGCTTCGCTTCCACCGCGGCGGGGTCGCCGAAGTCGGTCAGCAGGAAGCGGATGCCGAAGCCGCCGAAAATCTGTTCCAGCAGCCGGTAGGTGCCGCCGTAGATGTCGTCGGAGATAACGACCTCGTCGCCGCTTTGCAGCAGCGAGAAGCAGGCCGTCACCGCGGCCAGCCCGCTTGCGAACGCGAACGCGCGCACGCCGCCGTCGAGCAGGCACATTTTTTCCTCCAGCGCGCTGCGGGTGGGGTTGTCGCAGCGGGTGTAGGAGTAGGGCGTTTTGCCGTTGTTGATGAAGGAGGAGGTCTGGTAGATGGCGCCGGTGACGGGGGCGATGCCGCCGCCGTCCACCGACGGGGTGTTGGCCAGCAGGGTTTCGATATGCAGATTGTTTTCCAATTCGTTCGGCTCCTTTTTTATGCGATTTGCTCCTCTGTTAGCCATTCTATTCGCGAGGGGGCGCGCAGGTTGACAAATTCGCGAAAATGAATGGACTTTGCTTTTGCGTCGCCGTTCGGCGGACTTGCGTATAGGGACAGTATAGCACGCCTTTTCGCAGCGGAATCCCTTTTTTTGTTAAGAAATACGCAAAAGCCGAAGAAACTGCCGCGCGCCGCCGGCGCAAAAAAGCCGCCGTCTCTGTGGACGGCGGCAGGCAGCCGGAAAACGAGCGGGCAAACGGCAATGCGATTTCTTGACAAAACGGTTTGAAGCCGTTTTGTCAACCGCGGCATATGCCGCAGCTTGCGAATCCTTTCTGAATCTCTATCTTCCTCTTATTTTTGTCTGCCGCAGAGCAGAATTTGTTTCAAAAAGGCTTTGCCATTTGCCGCAGTCGGCGTTGCCCTACGACCGATATCGCGGAACGATCAGTTAAATTCTTGAATTTCAGGTTGAAATATGCTATAATCAGTCCATAGAATTAAAAAAGGAGGTTCGGTTATGCTTGAAATAAAAGAGGGCTGCAAGGTACCGTTCCCGGAAAAGCTTTTTGAAGGATACGAAGCAAGAGACACCGCGATTTATGCCAACGTCAACGCCTCGAAAATTCTTGACATGATGAAGCATTTTATTGAAATGCATAAGGAACCGCTGTTCTTCATCTTAGAACTTCCTTGTAAAATTGAAGACGGTATTACGGCGGAAAAGAGCATTGTGAATGCAAACGAGGACTATGACGTATATTTCATAGACGGTCTTGATGCGCAGCAGGCGCAAAAATGTATGGGTGCGCTCGGCGATTTTTTGGTGAAAGACGGCATGAACACGTTTGGAATCGGCGGTCACGAATCTCAAGAAGAAATTCTTTTCGGTAAATACAACGTCATGACGATATATACCGAAAACGCAGAAGCGTATTTCAGCTTTTTCAATCGTTTCGGTATACAAAAAACCGATAAGCTTATTACCGCTTGGGATACCTTTGATGCCGAACATCCCGGTGAATGTATACGATATGTTTCAGAGGAAACGGGGAAAACGATCTATGATATCCCCGAAGCATATAAAGAATACGGTATGTATTTATACGAAGCGCGAAAGGAATATGCCGAAGAAGCCGAGGAAGAAATAACATTCGATGAGCTGATCGGCAAGGTGCTTTTGGTCGGAATCACTTATTATACGCATGACAATGTATTTATTGAGCAAAAGCAATTTCACGGGACGGTAACGGAAGCAAATGAAAAGCTGATTCGCATTCAACGGAAAGACGGAACGGATTTCACTCTTCCTCCCGATTTGAGCGCAACAAAACGAGCGCGTCAAGGCGAATATAAGCTTCGTTCTACCGGGGAGGTTGTTGTCAACCCCGACTTTCTTGCAACGTGGAATTTGAATAAAGCAAAGGATTGTTAGAGCAAAGCGCCTCTGCAACGGCTGAAAAGCAGCGGAGAATATCCATCACAATTCATTCGGGAAAGAGGCATCGGGTTCCGAAGTGCGGGAAGGGGGTGCGGCGAG
>ERZ827524.1898-NODE-1898-length-17221-cov-9.193522_pt1 | contig 17221 bp, 11 predicted proteins | sample MGYA00519702_ERZ827524 | MGnify/ENA primary metagenome ERZ827524 (study PRJEB31778, sample SAMEA3449341) | human gut metagenome | biome: human gut; feature: human-associated habitat; material: faeces | place: United Kingdom | collected 2010/2012 ...
GCGAAAAAGATGGTGCGCGGATTAAGCCATTTTAACAAGAATTAGTATTATTCGATCTTGTCCACGAACAGCAGCTTGAACCGCGGCACGATCACGTCCGCGCCGCTCGCACTCTGCTCGCTGTATACGCCGTCCACCGTCACCACGGCGGTCATCATGTCGCCGACCTTCGCGCCCGTGTCCGCGTCGCAGACGATCACCACGTCGTTGTACCACTTGCCCTTTGCGTCCTTGTTGTATTGCAGGCGCACATAGTACACGCTCGCGCTGCTGCTGACCTCGCTCACCGGGCCATACAGCCGCATCACCTTGCCCTGATTCTCCTCCTTATCCTTCTGCAGGTCCTTATAGGAGATCTTCACGGCGGACTGGCGGATTTTTTCCTGCTCCTGATCGTCCGTGATGATTCGGGTCACGGTGAAGGGCACACGCCGCTGGTTGTAGCCGCTCTTATCCAAAATGAGCGTATATTTGTATTCGCCCGCGTCCTTCGTCGTCAGCTCGAAGGAGAACGCGCCGTCGTTGCCGGATCGCTTCTTGCTCACGCCGAAGGGCGTCACAAGCTGGAGCTGAACGCCCGCCAGCGTCGTACCGGCGATCGTCGTCGTGTCGCCGGTGACAAACAGGCTCTCCTCCACGCCGGAGACAGGCAGCGTCTTGGCGCTGTAAGCAATTTCGCCCGAGAGCGTCGCGTCGTTCATACCCTCTTTGGAGGCCGTCAGCGTAACGTCGTAATGGCCTTCTTTTTCAAGCTCAATCGTCAGCGTGAATTTTCCCTTCGCCTCCGCCGTCGCCGCGTCCAGCGTCAGCATCGCGCCGTTGCCGTCCGGCGTTTCGGCGATCACCGTCGCGCCGGCGGTCGCCGTTCCCGTGATCTCCACCTGCGCCTTGGATGTCTCGGCGGGGATCTGCGCCTCCAGCTTCACGTCGCGCACCGGCTCGGCGATTTGCTCCGTGACGACCAGATCCGCCAGCCGCGCGCGGAAGGCGTTCAGATCCCGCCCGGAGAAGCGCCCGCTCGCGATTCGCCAGTCCATCTCCACATACAGCCCGTTGCGAACGGTGATATAGCGCAGTCCGCGCCCCACCGTTTCGCCCGCCCGCGTGACGGTGTAATGCGCGTAGAGCCAATAGCCGCCGTCTTCCTTCTGCCACTGTGCGTCCTGCGTCCGAAGGCCGGTCGTCTCCCAGAAGCTGTTGACCTCCACGCGGCGGCGCAGCGTCGCGCGCTGACTGTCCGTCGCGTTTTCGATTTCGTAGATTTCCTGCGAAAGTTCGTCCTCGCCGATCAGCACGGACAGATACTGCGTGTAATTCTCGTTGTATGCGCGGCTGAGCGTGCGCGTCTGCTCAAGCTCCCGCGCCAGCTCGTCCGCGTCAAGCCCCGCGTCCTCCAGCAGCGGCGCGTACACGCCGCAGAGCTGGGGCGAAACGACCAGCCAGCTATCCGGGTAATCAAAGGCGACGTGCCCCTCGTCCATCACGACGGTCTGCGCGCCCGCCGCCCCCGGCCCCATCGCCAGCAACATGAAAATAAAAAATGTCAGGATTCGCTTCATGTGTTTTCTCCGTACATCCAAATGCCGCTCCGATTTCATGCGTTTGAAAATGTGATCGCAAGGGCTATTCTCCCCCCCGAAAGGGGGAGAATAGCTGTTTGTCTTTCGTTTGCAGACCGCGGATTACAAAATATGCACCAGCATGTTGCCGCCTTCGTCCGTTTCCAATTTCAGCAGCTTTTCCTTTTCCAGCGCGCGCAGCACATCCGAGAAGCGCCGCAGGCCGATCTGCCGTTCGGTGAAGTCGGGATAATCCGCCTGCACCGCCGATTTGAGAATGGAGGGATTCACCCGGTCAAAGCCGTCCTCCTTGTATTCCGAGAGGATGTGCGAGAAGATGCGGGTATAGTTTTCCCGCGTGATCTGCTCCCCGGCGGTCACATGCGGCTGGTTGAGCGACACAATGACATTAAACTGCTCGCTCTCCACGCTGAACGCGCCGAACTGCTGGGAGAGCCGCGCAATCAGCTTGCCGAAGGTGGAAAAGCCGACGCTTTTTTCGGAGAAATTCGGTCTCAGGCGCAGCAGCACGCTCTTGACCTCGCTGGCGAGCATCTCCCCGCTGTCGCTCTCCTTGAGAATGGTCACGATCAGGTCGTTCACATCCGCCAGCGTCAGCGCCTCGATCTCCTGCCCCTGCGCGCGCTCCTTGCCGCTGGCGACGCTTTCCAGGAACTGGAACTCGCTGCAGGCGTTCATAAATACGCTGCTGGCCGCCTCGCTTCGGGAAATGCCCAGCACAAACTTGCCCATCGTTTTCAGCTTGCCGACGAGCGGCACGTAGTCGCTGTCGCCGGAAACGATGCAGAAGCTGTCAATCAGCGGATTGGTATAGGCCACGTCCAGCGCGTCGATGACGAGCTGAATATCCAGGCTGTTCTTCTGGTTGCGCCCGAACCGGAGCGAGGGCACGACCGCGAAGGTGTTGGACAGCAGAATCTCCTTGAGGTCGGAATAGCTGTCCGTATAGCCGTAAACCTTGCCGATGAGGATGTCGCCGCGAATCTTTACCCGCTCGATCACGTCCATCAGCATGCTCTTTTTGCCGCCGCAGTTTTCAAGATCGACAAACAGCGCAAAATGCGAAGCCATCAAACCCATCCTTTCGTTCAAAGTCCTTCAGCTCCTTCCGTCAACTTCGTTGACAAACCTTCGGCATGCAGTTTGCTTTCAAAGAAGGAGCTCTTGTTATAGGTTAACGTGAGGACAAGACCTCCCTCTTCGAGGGACATCGAATCTGTTGCCGCCTGTGGCGGAAACAAACAGATGAAATGCCGAAGGTTGGCACGACGAAGTCGTGACGGAAGGAGTTGCCCTCATCTTTTCCCATTCTCAATACGCCGTCAGCTCCCCGTTGACAAAGTCGCCCATGCCGGAGGAGAGCTTCATAATCCGCTTGAAAATCCGCGCGCTGTCCGCCTCGTCCGCGACGACGGGGCGGTAATCCGTCCCCTTGTCCAGCGCGGTCAGGCGGATCGGCACGACGGTCAATTCCGGCGCGTCGCAGTGATCCTCGTAGACGGTGAAGGTCACGCGCGCCAGATATGCGTCGCGGTCGTCTGGATCGACGTTGCCGCCGAACACCAGATTGCCCAGCGAATAGAGGATGTAGCTGTCCTGATAGGCCTCGATCCCCTGCACGATGTGCGGGTGCGTGCCCACGACGATATCCGCGCCCGCCTTGATCGCCGCGCGGCCGATGGTGCGCTGTTCCCCGGTGAAATCATCCCGGTATTCGCTGCCCCAGTGGAACGACGCGATCACGATCTGGCATCCCGCCTCGCGCAGCGCCTTCACATCCGCGCTGATGTCCTTCTTGCCGCCCTTGTAGGGGAAGCAGTAGCCGGTCATGCCGACCTTCACGCCGTTCTTTTCAAAGATGCCGAGCTGGCCGCCGCCGGAGACGACGATCCCCGCCGCCTCCAGATTGGCGATCGTGTCCGCCTTGCCCTGCTGACCGTAGTCGAGCGTGTGGTTGTTGGCGATGTTCACCGCCTCCACGCTGCCCAGCGTCAGGATGTCGGTGTATTCCGCCGGACCCTTGAAGTTGTAGAGCTTCTCCTTCTTGCTCGTCTCCTCCGTCAGCGTGCCCTCAAAGTTCACGAGCGTCAAATCGTCCGTCGCGAACAGGGTTTGCAAGCCGGAGAAAAACCAGCCGTAGCCCTTGTCCGCCGCGACGTTTTCAAAGCAGTCCTCCCGCTTGCGCAAATCGTCCGTCGAGCCGAGCGTCGTGTCGCCGCCCAGCGTAACGGTGAATGTCTTCGGCCACGTGTCCGCGCTCTGCGCGGCCGATTGTGCGTCCTCCGCCGCAGCCATGTCCGAAAGCGAAATGCCCGCGCCGTCCGCCTGCGCGGCCTCTTCCTGCCGCGCCCCTTCGATTTTTTCGTATCGGATGTGCGGATTGCTCAGCGTATAATCCATCTCGCAAAGCCCTGCGGCCGCGAGCGTCGTCATCAGCAGGAAAGCGCCCCATACGGCTTTTTTCATCGGTCTGCTCCCTTCAACGGTCCATGGTTGATTTCTGCCGTCCGGCGCTGTCCCTGGCCTTCGGCACGAAATATCTCTTTTTATTTTATCACAGTCGGAAAATCGAATCAACTTGCGTTTTTCCTTGGTTCATGCTATTCTTTCTGCATACGTCAGACCGTCGTCCGCGCCCGCCGCCGGGCGGTTTCCCGCCGGATTTGGGGCGCGCCCTCAGGAGGAAACACGCCATGCATGCCACCCGCGTCCGCCTTCGCCGCCTGCTGTCCGCGCTCATCGCCGAGCGCGAGGACAGCCAGCTTCTGTATATTCCCCACGGCGAACCCGGCATGCGCCGCATGATCGCCGCGCTGCTGGCGCTGCGCCCGCCCGTTGAAAACGACCCGCTCGAAGAACAGATCCGCTGGTTTCAGGCCGATCAGCCGGAAAGCGCGTCGCCGATGAGCGTGCCGGAAAGCAGCGCCCGCTCCGCCCCGCGCTGATAGCGGCTGTCGATCAGCAGCAGCGCGCCGTGGTCGCTCTGCGTGCGAATCAGCCGCCCCGCCGATTGAATCACCCGCACCATCCCCGGCAGGGTCATGCATAAAAACGCGCCGTCCGCGCCGTTTTCATCGTGATAGCGCCGCATCGCGCGCACCCGCGCGTCCATCTGGGGCAGCCCCGTCGAAACGACGATCACGTTTTGCAGCCGCTCCCCGGCGAGATCAACACCCTCCGCGAATGCGCCGCCCAGCACGGCCAGCAGCACCGTCCGCCCGTCCCGCTTGTCAAACGCGCCCAGCAGCGCGTTTTTTTCTTCCTCCGTCAGCCCTCGCGCCTCGCGCAGAATCGCCGCGCCGGGGACGCCCTCCGCCGCCAGCAGCGCATCGACGCGGCTCAAATACGCATACGACGGAAAGAACACCATCGCGTTGCCCGGATGCGCCGCAAGCTGCGCCCGAATCGCCTCGGCCACCCGCGGCGCGTTCGCCTCCCGTGCCGCGTAGCGCAGGTCGATGGGCAGAATCCGCGCGTCGAGCTGATGCTTGTCAAACGGCGAGGGCAGCGCCAGACACGCATCCCCTTCGAGGCTGCCGAGCATCCGTTTGGCCGCCTCAAACGGCGCGAGCGTCGCGGAAAAAAACACCGCGCCGCGCGCCCGCTTCGTCTTTTCCAGAATATCCTGCGCCGCGCAGAGCAAAAACAATTCGATCCTCGCGGTCTTTTCCGTTCCCTCCGTCAGCACGGCATAGCGCGCGTCGAGCCGCCCCGCCGCGTAGCGCCAGCAGGCCGCCAGCGTAAACGCCTCCGCCGCCTCCGTCCCCGCGCCGCTCAGGAGCGCCCCGTCCGCCGCTTCCAAAAGCCGTGCCATGGCCGCGTCCAGCGCCTCCGGCGGCCTTTCCAGCCGCCCGGAAGCGAATTCCTCCGTCCCCGCCGCCTCCTCCAGCGCGCGCATCGCCGCCGTCAGCGCCCCGTAGAGCGGGTGCTTTCGGCCGAGCGCCTGCCCCGCGCCGCGCCGAAGCGCGCGAAGCTGCGGCACGCTCACCGCCGCCGAAGCGTTATCCTGCACGCGCGGCGCGAGCTGGTGCGCCTCGTCGATGAGCAGCGCCGCGCCGCCCTGCATCAGCGCGTCGATGGCCACGAACGGATCAAACACATAGTTGTAATCGCAGACGACGACGTCCGCCTCCTGCGCCAGCGACAGCGCCAGTTCAAACGGGCAGAGCGTGTGCTTCTGCGCCAGCGCGTCGAGCTGCCCGCGCCCCCAGTCCCCGCCGGTCAGCGCCTCGGCCAGCGCGTCCGGCAGGCGGTCGTAAAATCCCTTCGCATACGGGCAGACCTCCGGGCGGCAGTCCCGCTTTTCCATCGGGCAGACCTTGTCCTTCGCGGCGATTTCCACGGCCATCAGCCTTGCGCCGTGCGCGCGCAGGATGGCCAGCGCATCCATCGCGCTCTTTCTGCCCGTCGTTCGCGCCGTCAGCATCAGCACGCGGGCGCATTTGCCCTCGCCCAGCGCCAGCGCGGCGGGATACAGCGCGGCCATCGTCTTGCCGATGCCCGTCGGCGCCTGCGCGAAGAGCCGCTTTCTCTCCCGGATGGCGACGTACACGTTCGCGGCGAACGTCCGCTGCCCCGCGCGATACGCGCCGTAGGGAAACGCGAGGCCGAAAAGCGATGCGTCCCGCGCCCGCCGCCGCGCCAGCAGCCGCTCCGCCCACGCACAGTAGGCCGCGCACAGCGCCTCAAACTCGCCCTTCAGCCGCGCGCCGTCCGCCTCCTCTTCATAGAGACGAACGGGCGCGCCGTTTTCATCCACATATAAAATGCGCAGACGAACGCCGGTCAAGCCCTCCTTCTGGCAGAGCATGTGCCCGTACATCGCCGCCTGCGCCCGATGCGCCGGGACGAGCGGGTTTTCCGCCGTGCCCAGCTTGATTTCCTCCACGATGCGCGCGCCGTCCGCGGCGAGCAGCAGCCCGTCCGCCCGCCCGGTGACGCGCAGGGTGATTTCGCGGGCGGCGTAATCCGCGCTCAGCGATTTTTCCGCCTGATAGGCCGTTTCCTCCCGCGCGCCCGCGCTTTGCCGCGCCTTGTGCGCCGCCGCGCCCTCCCGCATGCGCTTGGCGGCGAAGGCCGCCGGGGAAAGGTCGCGCTCATGCAGGCTGAATTCCACCACCTGACGAACGCTCGCGCGCAGCTCCGTCATGCGCGCCTCCGCATCCGCCGAAGCGACGCGGCCAACAGCAGCGCGCCCAACACGCTCGCGCCCTGCGCGATCAGCCACGCCGTCGGCGGCTGATACCAAACGTGAACCGTGCCGCTCTCGCCCGACGACAGGCCGTAGACGCGCACCATGTTGTTCGTTCCGCGCGCCACCGTCTGCGCCTGACCGTCGATCTCGGCGCGATAGCCGGGGTAATACAGCAGCGGCAGCTCGATATACGCCGCCTCGCCTTCAAGCTGCACCGTCGCGGTCAGCTCTGTGCCGCGCTTTTCGTAAGAAAGCACGCTGCAGACGCCCGGCTGGCTCGTTCTGATGTCGCCGACCTTGAGCGCCGTCTTCTCCGTGCACGGATAGGTGTATTCAAACTGGCCGATGCGCGTGTCGGTGTAGGTCTCCTTTTCCAGCTCGGGCAGCCGCTGCACCATCGTCTGCATCGTATAGCCCGAAAAAATCACGCACAGCGCGATGAGCGCAGCCATGCCCGTTTTCGCGTCCTTTTCCTCGCGCAGATAGCCCCACGCCGCCGCCGAGCTGAGCATCGGCACGGCCATGCCGACAAAGCGCCACGGGAACTGAATCTGCATGAAGAAGGTGGAAAACGGCTTCCGGATCGAACAGAGGATGCGCCACGGGAAGAAATCCGTGCTCAGCCCCAGCGCCAGCGCGCCCAGCGCCAGCAGCCCCAGCGCCAGCCTGTCGTTTTCCGTCTTCATTTCGGCGCGCCCCGCCGCATAGCGCCGCGCCAGCAGCAGCGCGCAGCCGATGAGCAGCGCCAGCCCCGGCACCACGCCGATGGTATAGGCGAAATCCTCCGGCGCGTCCGCCTTCACGTCGCCCGCAAAGCCGACGAGGAAGCTGCCCGGCCGATGCACATATTCCGACGAATTGAGCACGACGCTCGTGCTGATTCCGTCCGCCGTATACTGCATCATCGGCACGAAGAACCACAGCGCGCAGAGCGCCGTAACGCCCGCCGCCGCCAGCACCGCGAGGATGCGCCGCTTCTGGGCGAGCAGCTTTCCGGCGCTCGCCAGCGCCGCAATCGCGCAGAAGAGCACGCAGAACATCGTGCTGAGCAGGTGGCTCATGCACACGCCCGTCATGCCCAGCGCCAGCAGCGGCCACTTCCTTTCATCCCGGCGGAGCACCTCGTACAGCCCCAGCATCACAACCGGGAAGAAGACCATCGCCAGGCTTTCGCCCAGCGTCGCGCGCGTGTACACGTTCACCAGCCGGTAGATGCACAGCGTATAGAGCACGCTCGCGCCGACGGCGACGCGGCGGCTGTTCATCATGCCGCGCACGCACAGGTAGCACGAAACCGCCGTCGCCAGATGGATGCAGGCCTCAAACACCCGCACGCACGCGCACAGGGACACGCCCAGATTGCGCAGCAGCGCCGGGAAATAGAGGAACAGCTCGGGGTAGAATTCCGGCGCGGCATAGCCGTAGCCCAGCAGCGTCGAGCTATGGATGCGCACGGGGAACTGCCCGTTTCTCAGCCCGTTTGCGATGCCCTCGATGCGGTTGAGGTGGAAAAACAGGTCGTGCCCGTCGTAAACGCCGCGCCAGAGCAGCGGCATGCAGGCAAACGCCGCCGCGCAGAGCACCACCGCCATATCCCGGCGGTTTTTGCGGCCGCGCTCGGTCTGATCCCACGAGAGCACGAGCAGCGCCGTCAGCACCGCGCCGACGAGCGCCGCGTAAGCGCACAAATCGGCGGAAAGCACGCCCGCGCCGACCTTATGCACCGTAACGGCGCGGATCGCCTCCGGGTTTTCGCTCGCCAGATAGAGATTCGGCGTGGAATCCGTCAGCCGGAAGACGAAGCTCAGCCGATGCAAAAGGACGTTCTCCGCCTCCGCCTCGTCGTGCGCGTCGCCGTTTTCGATGAACGCCTGATACCCGGCGGAAACGACGTGCGCATCCATGCGCGCCGCGTCTTCGTATTCAATCGTCGCCTGATAGTCGCCCCACATCAGGTTCAGGCCGCCGTTTTCGCCCTGTGCGGGCAGGAAATCGTCTTCCCATTCGTTTTCGCTGCCCCAGAGCCCCGCGTCGGTGCGCGCCTGCGCGGCCTGCTGCATCAGCGCCATCGCCTCGTCAGCCTGCTTCTGCCGCGCGTCGGCCTCCTCGCGGGTGATGACGATCTGCGCCAGCTCGCCGCCCTCGTAGCGCCACGTATACTCGTCCCTGTCCGTATAGATCAACGCCAGCGCGAGCAGCGCCGCCCACAGCAGAATCAGGCTCAGAACCTTTTTTCTCATATCGTCAAACCTCCGAATCGGCCATTCTCGCATAAGCCCCCATGATGATGTTTATGATACCATGAACAGGCGCATAATGCAACAAAGCGCCGCCCGCTTTCTCAATGCCGCGGGCGGCGCTCTGATTTGGTTTTTTATGCGTTCGGGTCAACCGGCGGACGGCGGCGGCGGCGCGGCGCGGCCTCCGAAGCGGCCTCGCCCGTCGTCGGCTCGGTCGGTTCGGTCGGCATGGTCGGCTCGGTCGGCTCGGTCGGCATCGTCGGCGCGGTCGGCGCAACCGGCGCAGTCGGCATCGTCGGCTCGGTCGGCATGACCGGCTCGGTCGGCATGACCGGCTCAGTCGGCGCAACCGGCATCGGCGGTTCGGTCGGCTTATACGGGTTGACCGTGCTGCGGACGTTCGGCTGCGGAGCCGCCGTGTTCTTCATGTAGCTCGGCACCTGTCCCGACGGGCCTTGCGGCGCGCGCGGGGTCTGCGGCTGGGCGTAGCGGCTGCGCTGGCGCTCCAGCTGCTCGGCGCGCAGTTCGTCCTCCTCGTCCTCATCCGCGTCGGCTTCTTCCTCCTCGGCTTCCTCGGTCTTGCGGCGATAGACATACACGCCGTAGACCGCCGCCGCGACGACGACCAGCAGGCCGCCGATAATGAACGGCAGGATGCCCAAACCGCCCTCTTCCTTGACGGGCTCGGCGGTCGGCATGGGCTGCGCGGTCGGTTCGGGCGTCGCGCCGTTGTCATAGGTCACGCCGTAGTTGGCGTAAGACGTGCCGGAGGCAAACTCCACGATGTACTCGCCCGGCTTGGGCAGGGTCACGTCCATGGTGTAGCGTCCCGCGCCGTCCGCAACGGCCTGACCAACCGTCTTGCGGGTGGTCTGCGCCGCGTTTTCCGCAATCGCGGAGGCGATGAAGCCCAGCTGCTGCGGCGTGGCCGTCGGCTCGACCTTCACTTCGACGGTCGCCGTGACGATGGCATACGCATCGGTCGTGCCGTAAACGGTGAACATGCCGTTTTCGCTGACGGCGGGCACGTTACTGACCGTCAGGCTGCCGCTGCTGCTGAGCAGTGCCGCCGGGTTGGCGACGGGCTGCGGGGTCGGCGTGGCGTTCGGGTCAGGCGTGGCGCTTGGCGCGGTCGTCGCGTAGTTCGGCATGCCCGTGCCCGTGCCGCTCGACCAGCTGTTGTCGGTCGGCAGCAGATCCTGAAGCGGCGTGCCGTTGATGGTCACGGTTGTGTTGTTGTTCTTGTTCGGGGTGACGGTCGCGCCGTTCGGGGCAGGCGTGGCCCGCGCGGCCTCGGCGAGATACTTCTGGAGCTCCGCGATGGTCAGCATCTGGCACATGTCGCTGCGGACATAGCCGTCCATGCCGCTGTAATTGACCTGATACCAGGTGTACGTGCCGTCGTATTCCGTGCCGGTGACCAGCAGCAGCGTGTTCACTGGGATGCGGCCCATCGACGTGCCGGAGGCGGACGGCGTGCGGCGCAGGTTCACCGCGTCCTTAATCAGCTTGGCATAGGCGCTGGTCGCGTCCGGGCCGAGCGGTTCCGGCGTGGCCTGCGGCAGCGGGGTCGGGGTAGCCTGCGCGGCCTCCAGCGCGGCGAGATATTCCGCCGTCTCCTGCTCGCCCATCACGCGGACGAGGTCGGCGCGCACAAAGCCCCACTGGCCGCTGTACTGCACCAGATACCACGTCATGCCGTCCTCGGCGAACTGGCTCTGGAAGATGTAGACGACCTCTTCCTTGTTCAGGATGTTTTGCAGATACGCCTGATTGTTCGGGTTGCCGCGCAGCGGCGTGCCGTTGTTGAGGATGCGCGCGTACAGGCTGAGCTGCACCGGCGCAGGCGTGGCGGTCGCTTCGGCCGTAGCCGTCGGGGTCGGCGTGGGTTCCTCGGTCGGTTCCGGGGTCGGCGTCGCCTCCGGCGTAGCCGTCGGGGTCGGGGTCGGCTCTTCGGTCGGTTCCGGGGTCGGCGTCGGGGAAGGCGTCGGCTCGGGGCGCGTTTCCGGGTCGTCGAGGGTGGCGATATAGGCCGCCTCTTCCTCCACGCCCATCAGTTTGACAAATTCAGCCATCATATAGCCGTCTTTGCTGTTGACGCGCACCTGACACCAATCGCCTTCGCGGCGAATAACCCATATAATCGTTCCGGCTTCCATACGGGTGAGTTCCTTGCCGCTTTGTTTTGCCTCAGCGCGCAAAGCAACCTGCCTGCCCGTGTTGTAGCCATAGTGATACACATCGCCCTCGGTCAGCTCCTGCGGAACGGGTTCCGGGGTCGGGGTGGGCGTGGGCTTCTCGGTCGGTTCCGGGGTCGGGGTTTCAATCGGCGGAACGGTCGGGGCGGGCGTTTCCACCGCGTCCTTGGCCTCCTGCTCGGTGACGACGCGCACGTTATACGCCTCGACATAGCCCGTGTCGCCGTTGTTCAGGTTCTCGATCTGATACCAGACCTGCTCGCCTTCGCCGGTCTTCTGGCCGTCGATGCGCACCGGGGTCGGCTTGTTGATCGTCTTGAGCGCGCCGGTCGTCGGAATCTTGCCGTTCGGCTCGTCGCGCAGCAGGATCGTCGTCTCCTGCTGAACGGTGATGCCGTAGGCCGGGAAGGTCATCTGCTCCGGCGCGGGCTTCGGGGTTTCCTCGCCCGCCGGGGTCTGCGTCTCTTCGCCCGCCGGGGTCTGCGTCTCTTCGCCCGCCGGGGTTTGCGTCTCTTCGCCCGCCGGGGTCTGCGTCTCCTCGCCCGTCGGGGTCTGCGTCTCTTCGCCCGTCGGGGTCTGCGTCTCCTCGCTCGGCGGGGTTGTCTTGCCGGCGTTGATCTCATCAATGCGCTTGAGCGCGTCCGCTTCGGAAATCTGCGTCAGCAGATAATCGCGCATATAGCCGCGGTTGCCGTCGCGAACGACGGTCACATCATACCAGAGGCCGTCATCCGACACGCTGTTGACAATCACCAGCTCGTCGTTTTGATAGGTCTGGATGAGGTTCGCCTTTGTGCTCTGCGCGTCGCGCAGGTTGTTGGTCTTGTTGCCCTTCTGGTTGTTCGTAACGGCGTAAACCACCGTCGGCTGCTCCGGCTGCTCCGGCTGTTCCGGCTGTTCCGGCTCGGTCGGCGCGGGCGTTTCGAAGCCATACTGCCAGAGCGCGTTGTCGGCCTCCTCGCCATCCATCGGCGCGGCCGTCTCCGCGGGCAGCACGGTCAGCACGCCGCCGGGGATCATGTCGTTCACGATATCCAGCCGCTCGTCAATCGCGCCCGCAAAGCCGCTCTCCAAAAGCGGCATTTCGGCGTACAGCTCGCCCGTTTCACTCACCAGTTGGAGCTGAGCCGTGGACAGCGAGGCGATTTCGTCGTCGCTGAGCATGCTTTCATCCACCCAGTAAACGGTGTTGCCCATCGTGTTGGTCACAGGCGTGACAGGCAGAAGGCTCATCGTGCCATCCGGCTGCGTGATGACGATCTGCACCGTCAGCAGTCCGCCCTCCGGCGTCATCAGCTCCTGCGCACTGGCCAGCGGCATGGCCATCATCAGGATGGCGCAAAGCGCGAGGGCTGTCAGCCTGCGGATGATTTGCTTCATGTTGTATCCTCCTTTACAGGTGAACCAAGGGCTTACGCCCATGAATCGCTGTGTATGATCCTCATTTTAAGGCGGGAAGCGCCGACTGTCAACCTCGCGAGCCGTTTTGGCACGGATTCACAGCCGCTTCCTGCGTATAAGACGAATGAAAAGCAGGGATTCTTCCCCGGTTCAGAGAATTATCCTGCAAAATCCGTTTTTATTTTCGATTCGGGAGGTTTTTGAATATGGTTACGATTGACACAACCCATGACGACACGCTCCGCGAGGTTCCCTTCGCCAGGGAGACGATTTACGACGGCCACATTCTGCACGTCGAGAAGTGGCGGGTCACCTGCCCCAACGGCCGCGAGGCGCCGCGCGAAATCGTGGTGCACAAGGGCGCGGCGGCCGTCGTGCCGGTGTTTGACAACGGCGATACGCTGCTGGTTCGCCAGCACCGCGTGGCCGTGGATCGCGTGACGCTGGAAATTCCGGCGGGCAAGCTGGACAGCGTGAGCGAGGATCCGCTGGATTGCGCGACGCGCGAGCTGCGCGAGGAAACCGGCCTTTCCGCCGAGCGCATGACCCATCTGACCACGCTTTTGACCACGCCGGGGTTCTGCACGGAGAAAATCGCCGTCTATCTGGCGCAGGGGCTCTCTCAGGGCGACACGCACCCGGATGAAGACGAGTTTCTCGGCCTCGTCCGCCTGCCGCTGGAAGAGGCGTTTGAAATGGTCATGCGCGGGGAGATTTGCGACGGCAAGACCATCTGCGGCCTGATGATGGCGCGCGAAATCGTCGCGCGGCAGAAGGCGTGAGACCGCTGACGCGCTGGCGCATCCGCGCGCCCCGGCTGCCCGAGCGCCTGACGGAAAACGCACCGCCCGACGAGGCCTTTCATCTCCCCGGCGCGGACGCGCTGAGCGCCTTTACCGACCTGCTGGGCGCGCCGCCGGAGGGCGGCGCGGACGACGCGCAGGCAATGCAGGAGGCTGATTTTCCCCTGCCCGCCGCGATTCCCGACGACGTGGGCGGCGCGGTCGAATTGACGTATGCGCTGGATTTCGGTGCGCTCTGCGCCGACGACGCGGAGCTGACGCTCGAATTGGTGCGCGGCAGGGGGCGCGTGCTGGCGGACGACGTGCCCCTCTGCGCGTTCCAAAATCCCAAGGACGGCCTTGTGCGCGTGCCGCTCGCCCACGCGCTGCACGCCGGGCGCAGGCAGACGCTCCGCCTGTGCTTTGACGCATCCCGTCCGGCGGGCGTGCTCGGGCCGGTCTGCCTGCATCTGACGACGCGCGCCCGCCTGCGCGATATCGCGCTTTGGCCGGATGCGCAGACGAAGACCGTCCGCCTCCGCGCGGCGCTCTCCGCGATGGAGACGGGGCGCTTCGTCCTCCGTGCGCGCGCCGCCTGCGCGGGCGAGGCGCTGCCCGTGCACGATCTGCCCGTCTCTTTGACGGCGGGCGAACCGCAGACGGTCGAAATGACCCTGCCCCTGCCGGGAAAACCGTTTATCCCCGGCCAGCCGGCGGATGGCCCCTCCCTCCGCGTTCAGCTCCTCACGCCGGGGCGGCACGGCGCGCTCTGCGACGAGCTCACGCTGCTGTGCGGCTATTCCGGCGCGCCCGCAAAATACGATATTCCGCTGCTCCCCGCCGAATGCCTCGATCCCGACGCGCTGCTGGCGCGCATCGGGCGGCTGTGTCTGCCCGGCGTTCGGCTGGACGTGCCCGCGCCGGATGCGTTTTACCGCGCGATGACGCTTTCCGGCGTGTCCGTCCTGCATCCCTTTGCGACGCAGGCCCTGCGGGAGCGGCTGGCGCGCCACGCCTGCGTCGTCTTCGGCGACGCGCCGCTCCCCCGCATGCGCAGCCTGCCCGCGCTGGATGCGTGGCTGCTCTGCGGCCTGACCGCCTGCCCGCGCACCCCGCCCGCGGACGCCACGCCCGCCGAGCTGCTTCTCGAGGCCGCCGGGCGCGAGCTGGACGCGCAAAGCCCGAACATCGCCGCCGTGCTGCTGTGGCTTCGCGCCGTCCGCATCCGGCTGCTGGCCGAGGCCGCGCGGCAGGGGCGTTTTTCCGGCGCGCTCTGCCCGCCCGGCGTCTGGCAGGACGAGGATGTATTCGCCGCCCTGCAAACCGCGCTCGCGCCGACGCACCTAAGCGCTCTGCCCCTGTGCGGCGCGTGGTTCGCGGGTTCGGCCTTCAGCGCGTCGGTCAGCGCGTTCGTCGATGCGCGGGACGCGGACGACGGGCTGATCGCCCGCGCGTGGCTCGAGGATGACGACGGCAGGCGCCTTGCGACGCTCAAGCGCCCCTGTCAGCCGCGCGGCGGCGAAATCGGCATTTTGGAATGTGCCCTGCCAAACAACGCCTGCGTGCTGACGCTGTGCGCCAGCCTTTCCAAAGGCGCGGAAATCGTCGAACAGAGCCAGATTCCCGTCTACGTCGGCGTAAACGGGATGCTGGAAGCGGCGTTCTAACGCCAAACCGCCAAAAGGCGCTCCCCGGCGCGACGGTTCTTCGCCGCACGGGGAGCGCCCTGTTTTTATACTAATTCGCAGTTAAAATGCTTAACAGAGCGCATCAGATTTTTTGTTCTGACGAAGCCAAGTGAAGTGAGGCGTACTGGAGGTACGTTGAACGGAACGAGGCAAAGTCAGAGCGAAAAAGATGGTGCGCGGATTAAGCCATTTTAACAAGAATTAGTATTATTCCGCCTTCTTCATCCGAATTTCATGCGTATCAAACCGCCGCTTTTCCCAGCACTCATACGCGCGGAGGGTGTAACGGTCAGCCTTTTCGCTGAGCGACAGCGTGCCGATCTGCCGGAAATGCGTGTCGTCCACGGGCTCGACCGATCTCATGCTGGAAAACCCCTCTTTCAGCCGCTGGTCATACGGCTGTTCTTCCCTGCTGTTCGGGTCGATGAATTCAAACCAGAGGCCGTCGTCCGTCTGCGCAAATTTTTCAGCGTCCACAACGGTGTACTCGATGGCATAATCCATTTCCAGCGGCTTGGTCGTCATCGTCACCCGATCAACCCGAACGCCGACGCTCTCGTATTCGACAGGCTCGACGCTGACGAGCGTTTCTTCATCTACGGCGGATGCTTTCGCCGTGAAACGGAACTTCAATTCCACAATCGGTTTCTGGTTCACGTTCATCCTGCCGTCTTTTTCCTCATAATACTTGAACGCCCGGACGGACACCGTGATTTCGCGTTCCGCCTTTTCCTGTTCAAACACGAGGGATTCGTAAAACGTCAGCGTTCCGTCGTCTTGCAAATGGGCTTCGCAGGACGTATTCTCCTCGTCGTCTTCGTCATAGATAGAGGCCGCGATATAGCATGCGTCCGTATAGCCTTCCTCTCGATAGACCTCCAGAATGGATCGGTCGTCCGTCTCGCTTTCATCGTGTCTCAGCCACGCCCATTCGTCGTCCAAGCCGTAATCAAGACCCGTAAGCAGCGGCTTTTCGCCGTCCATGTTGATATCCACCGTCGCCCACAGCCTGTGGCCGTCGTAAACGACTTCGCGCACCGCGGCGTGCAGGCCGTCCCGCTCGTCCGACGCGATATCCGTCTGCACATAGTCGCCGGCGTTTTCGGGAAGCGTCGCTTCCGAATAACTGAGAAAATCGAGCACACCCTTGCGGTTGGCCACCGCCAGCGCGACGGCCACAACCAGCACGCCGACCAGCGCAAACGCCAGCGCCGCGGAAAATTTACGTTTCATTTTCGGTCTCCTTTCCTCGCTGCCGCGCATCGCGCAAAGCGCCCTGGCGCGCAGCGCCGGGGAGAGACGCACGGCGTTCATCGACTCGCGCAGCGCATCCGAAATTTGGCTTTCCTTCATGCGTCCTTTCCCCCTTCCATGTCGATTTGAAGCATCGCCCGTGCGCGCCGCAATCTGCTGGATACGGAATTCTGCGGAATGTGCAGCGCCTCGGCGATTTCACGAATTTTCATCTGCTTATAGTAAAAGAGCACGACGGTTTCGCGGTATTTATCCGGCAGCGCCAGCACGGCGGCCGTCATTTCGCGCAGGCGTTCATCCTCCTGCCCGGCCAATTCCGGCATGACCTCCAGCGGCACGCTGCGCCTGCGCATGCGCATCCAGCCGCTCCTGAGCATATCCCGGCAGGTATTCACCGCGATATGAAACAGCCACGTCTTTGCGCCGCTCTCCCCGCGAAAGCCCGGCAGCGCGCGCCACGCTTTCACCATCGTCTCCTGAAACGCATCCTCGGCGAGCTGCCTGTCGCCCAGATAGAGCAGGCAGAGCCGAAGCAGTTCGTCTCCGTAGGCGTCTATCAGCGTTTCCGCCGTCCACGCCCGCATGGGTTCAGTCAAAGGGAATCCCTCGCTTTCCTCACCCGGCGCGTCCGCCGAGCGGCTTTTTCTGTTTCCTTCGTGTTTCACCTGTATAGACGATGGGAAGGGCGCGTTTTGTTGCACCCGCGAAATTTTTTCTTTGACGCAAATAAACCGCCTCACAGAAAGTCTCTGTTTGGCGGCAGCTTGTTGACATAAACAAATTTGGCTTGGATAGCAAAATCAAGAAATTCAGCTATTCTTTCATTTGCGGAAAGGGCTATTCCCCCCCCCTTTGGGGGGGGGGAGAATAGCTTTTTGTCTACA
>ERZ827524.1909-NODE-1909-length-17108-cov-7.060107_pt1 | contig 17108 bp, 14 predicted proteins | sample MGYA00519702_ERZ827524 | MGnify/ENA primary metagenome ERZ827524 (study PRJEB31778, sample SAMEA3449341) | human gut metagenome | biome: human gut; feature: human-associated habitat; material: faeces | place: United Kingdom | collected 2010/2012 ...
GACTGAGTTCTGCCAGACTTGTAAATGAATTTGCGCATAATACTTGACGGTACCCGCCGTATCCAGACGCCAAGGGTAAAGGCTGCAAGCAGCCCGACTTCGCCGCCCTTGACATCCGGTTCCGTCGGCGTTATGGTAGAGAAAAGGCGGCATCGGTCAGACCGCTGACGCCTCATACCAGTTTCTGCTGTTTGCACTCGCGGAGAACGTTTACACAAAATTCGGGATAGACCCACTAACACCAATAGACTGGTTTTTGGTTGCTGTCCACGTCCCTTTTTTTGCTCCGGCACTGGCTCTATGTGCTTTGATATAGGTGCCATCTATGCACAAATCCTGCATATCCGCACCTTCTCGAAGTTGGTCAAACAATTCTTTTAATTTTCCATTCTCTTGCCATTGAGCAAAACGCTTATACACGGTCTGCCACGGTCCGTAATATTCCGGTAAATCTCGCCATGGTGCTCCCGTTCTCAATATCCATAGCACACCATTGAACAGTTTACGGTTATCGGCTTGGGGTCTCTCTGTTCGCTTAGCCTTATTTTCCAGATGAGGTTCTATGATTTTCCACTGTTCATCCATTACTTCATAGCGTCGCACCATACAAATCTCTCCTTACTTCGTATAAAGAAAGATTCGACATTCAGCTCTAATTTCCTTTTGGTTTTGCAAGTTTTTTCGTTCAGCCGTCATTGATTCTACTTTAGAAACACACCCGTGTCCATAAATATAACGCTTAAAATCAATTGCTTAATTGCACGAAAAACAGCTTAAGAATCGTTGTAATACTAGCAGGAAATTCCTGCGTTGTTAAAGAAAATGGACGTATTGGACTTAACTAACAGAGTAAAAGGGGGAACATTTATGAAGATTCGTATTCTATCTGCCTTAGTATCCATGACGTTTATGTTGTTATTTGTGCCAACTGCGATGGCAAACAGCGAAGCTTCAAAAATAAAAGCCGGGATGGTCGTCGTGGTCAACAACCCAGACGCCGAAGATCGTCTGAACCTGAGAACAGAGCCACGTCAGGATGCGCCGACGCTCGGTAAATACTACAATGGTACCTATCCTGAGGTTCTATCCGATGAAATGGACGGTTGGGTAAAGGTTCGCATTTTTGATCTAGAAGGATACATGATGGCAAAATTCCTGACGTATCCGGATCAGTTACAGACCGGCGCCGCGACGGTTCCCACGGTGAAAATCCAGAACTCAGGCGGCTCAGGTCTCAATCTGCGTAAATCACAGTCGACCGGCTCCATTTCCCTGGGTCTGTATAAAAACGGGGCAACAGTTCGAGTATTCGGCGTAAGCGAAACTTGGTGCCATGTACAGACGGAGGACGGAAATGTTGGATTCATGCTGCGGGAGCGGTTGTCACCCGTACTCGAATTCCAGAATAGCAGTGGCGGCGCAAATGGCAATACGAGCACCGTTATCCCTGGCAGCACAATGCGACCAGCCAATAGCAGTGCTGTCGTCAACAATCCCAATTCTATTGATCGCCTCAACCTGAGAACAAAGCCGGGTCAGGATGCGCCAACGCTTGGAAAATATTACAGCGGAACGCCTGTTGAAGTGCTAGGCGGCGATCAGAATGGCTGGACAAAGGTTCGGATTCACACCTTGGAAGGCTACATGATGACCCAATACCTAGCCTTTGGGCAGGATCAATCCGCAGTCGGCTATGCCATGCCATCTGTAAAAATTGAAAATGCGAATGGAATAGGATTGAATTTGCGGCAGAGGCAATCAACCAGCTCTGTTTCCTTAGGCCTGTATAAGAACGGATCGACAGTTTGCGTGCTTGGTGTAAGCGAAAACTGGTGTCATGTACAGACCGAAGATGGGCACGTTGGATTCATGCTCCGTGAAGGGTTATCGCCAGCTCCTGATTTCGAGAGGAGTACCCCTACCGGCGATGATCTTGAAGGGTCATGGTTTGGCAAACCGGGAGACCCCATTACGGATGACTTTATGCCAGGTGGAAATGGCTGATACATCAACAGTAACCGCTCAATAATCCCCCGATACAGAAAAGCCGTGGTTCCCAGCACTCACTCTGCCGAGAACCACGACTTCATTTTTCTGACCATGGGAGCAGATCATCACCCTCAAAGTCTTTGTTCCGCTCTGCGCGCTCAGGCAATATGTCGAGCACGGGCGCCATGCACTCACGCTTTGACCGATCTGCTATCGCCCATGAATCAGCCGTCTCCGCTCGATGATTCCTGCGGCTCGCTTTGCTTCCGGTATTGTCATGTGCTTCCCTCCATAGTTTTTCAAGTTTACTTGTTTTCTGGATTCCAGTTTTTCAAGTACTATGGATAAGTATCGCGTGTTTAGAGGAAGTTGTCAGGATACGGGATTATCGAGCGGTTGCTTTATTCAAAAATGAAGCCGCTTTCTTGGCTTATCGTTCACCCAAGAAAGGACTTCATTTTGCAGGGCTTTAATTAATTAAATAGAAGCGAAAGCTTTCTGTAACTTTGCATCACTTGCTTGTAGATGCTTTTGATTATCCTGTAGCCATTTTTCATGCTCGCGTAAATGTTTCGCTGCTCTCTCAATCACTTGTGCCATAGGCTTAGGTGCAGGCCCACCTTCAACATTCCTGATAGCAACAAAATGTCTAGCATCCAGAGCCATATGAATTTCCGATTCAGGGCAGGTCAGCTTTTTTCCAAGAACATTTTCATAAGTTTCTGCGATCAGCTTTTCTGGCACATCACGCACACCAATGCCCTTTTCTGTACATGCATCAACCAAGGCATAGGCAACATGGTGAGCTTCAAAATAGGAGATATGTTCAGAGCGTACGAGTGTATCGCAGAATTCTGTCATTACAGCAAAGCTATTCATTGCGTTTTCCGCCAACTTCTTTTTGTATACAGTCGTTGTAACAATCGTTGTATAAAGCATTTCGCAGACATTCGACAGAGAACGCATTCCCCTAAGCAAGGAATGAGTTGTAAAATTAACTTCCAAGCAATCCTCATAAGTAACATTGTGCTGTGCCGTCATGGTAGAAAGGCAATCTCCAAAGGCATTTGAGGTTTCAACACGTAACTTTTCAAACTGGGGGCCACGTTTTTGCGGCATCATGGAACTCGTAACAACATATGGGTCGGCAATATGAAGGAAATCAAATTCATGTGTGGTCCAATTCATCAGCATTGTTAAAAATCTACCGAGATCTGTTGCAAAAACTGCAACTGCTGCCGCAGTTCCACCGCCATGATCCGTACTGGCAATTCCATCATAGGAGCACTCCATAATATCATCGAATCCTAACAAATCCATGGTCGTCCTGCGATTGATATTAAAACCGGAAGTTGTTATTGCACCTGATCCTAAGGGAGAAAGGTTTAAAAGTTTATATGCACATTCCATTCTAGTCAAATCACGGCATAGGACATTGACGAACCCAGACAGTACATGCCCCATTGTACCGGGTTGTGCATGATGCATATGAGTATATTCTACCATTAATGTGTCTTTATTGTCCTCAGCGAAAACAAGCAAACCCTGAGCTAGTTTATTCACAGATTCCAGTAACTTCAACAAACTTTCTCTGAGTACCATTCTGAAATATGTGGCACCCAAATCATTGCGACTTCTTCCTAAATGCAGGCTTCCTCCGACAGAACCAGCCGAATCAATCAGAAGTTTCTGAACGGTATAGAAGAAGTCACCAACTTTAGGATCGTAGGATAATTTTCGAATTTCATCTACGTCCAATGCACCAATCGCCTTTTTCAGCAGCTTACATTCTGTTTCGTTCAAAATTCCTTGCTCTTTAAGCATTACAAGATGAGCTTTGTGCACTTCAATCATTGCAGGCAGATTTTCCCGCATATCATCATTATACATCGGGACATCAAAATACATGGTTTTTTGCTTTGATGGATTACCATCTGATGCAATAGCTTCAGATCTGAGTTCTTCCAGCGTTTTGTCCAGTATCATAGATAATACCTCCATCTTTTAGTCAAATATGACTTTATTTGTTTTTGTATCAGTATCGTATGAGATTTTACCCCTTAACGGAACCAACCATTAGCCCACTGACAAAGTATTTTTGGAGCAGTGGATAGGTAATCAGAATGGGCAACATCGTAACAGTGACAATACCCATACGAATTGAAACAGGGGATGCCTCCGTCCCAAGGACGGCGTCAGATCCGCTTGCTCCGGATACCATTAAAACAATCTGCCTCATAATAATAGTAACCGGCCATTTCTTGCTGTCACTAATATACAGCAACGCATCAAAAAAAGCATTCCAATTATCAACCGCATAAAACAAAGTAAAAGTTGCCAATGCCGGTAAAGATAGCGGCAGGACAATCCAGAACAATGTCGTCGCTACGCTGCACCCGTCAATTGTTGCGGATTCTTTAATTTCTTCAGGAATATCTTGAAAAAAGTTTTTCATTAACAGCAAATAAAATACATTAATTGCACGAGGGAAAATAAGCGCCAAGAAAGAATCCTGCATTCCATACAATCTAAAGGTAACGAAATTCGCAATCATTCCGGGCGAAAAAAGCATTGTAAATGTAACTAGCAGTAGAATGATGCGCCTTCCTTTAAGATTTCTATAAGCAAGAGAATATGCTGTAATAACTGAAAGAATCATACTCAGCAAGGTTCCCGTTACTGTTATAAAAATGCTGACCTTGAGTGCGTGTGTTGTTGTATCCGTTTGAAAAATATATTTGAACACATTTAATGTCGGGTGTTTGGGCCATAGGATGAAATTTGAATTTATCGTGTCGATCGGAGAGGCGAACGAAGTAGCAATAATATTGATAAAAGGAAGCAGCATAACAATCGCAATCATTATCAAAACAAAACTGATTATGCCATTGATCAGGTAATCTCGCTTAGTTGGCTTCATAACTATCACACCACTCCTTAAAGGATTCCTTCTTCGCCGAAACGCTTTGCCAAACGATCAGTAAGCATCACAAGAACAAAATTAAGGACAGACTTGAATACTGTTACTGCCATGGCATAGCTGAATTTACCCTGTAAAACACCTTGATCATAAATATACGTGTCGAATACTTCCCCAACCGATCTGTTCATAACGTTTAGCATTAAGAAAATCTGTTCAAAGCCGGTATCCAGAAATCGTCCTACTCGCAGAATCAGCATCACGATAATTGTCCCCTTTATGGCAGGCAAAGTCACGTGCCATAATCGGCCAAATCGTCCAGCTCCATCAATTGTTGCCGCTTCGTATAATTCTGGATTTACGCCAGTCAATGCAGCAATGAAAATAATGGTTCCCCATCCACATTCTTTCCATATCGTTTGCAGCAGCACAATAGGTCGGAACCATTCTTCGCTATACATAAATTTTTGCATTGTCCCGCCCAAAGAAATTCCAATTGTATTGATAATTCCACGATCTCCAAACAGGTTATTAGTCATAGCAATTACAACAACCCATGAAATGAAATGCGGTATGTAGACAATAGATTGAACCGATCGTTTGATTACCTTGTTCCGTATTTCATGCAACATCAGAGCGAGAATAATCGGCAGAGGAAAATAGAAAAGAATATTATTCAAAGCGATAACAATTGTATTTCGTAAAAGAGGCCAAAATTGAGGACTGTTAAAAAATTGAAGGAAGTATTTTCCGCCAACCCACTTACTCTCAGCAAATCCAAGATATGGTTTGTAGTCCTTTACAGACAGCAGTATTCCCCACATAGGAATATACTTGAAAAACAAGAAATAAAGAAATGCTGGAATAAGCAGTACGTAATAAGGGAAACTCTGTCTTAAAGATGAAATAGGTTTGGGCTTCTTGTTGTTCGTTACGTTCACCTTCATCTCATGCACCTTCTCTGTTCTATGTTTTATGTGAGGTTTGATATACATTCGGAGTCACTCCCATGTATTTCTTAAATATTCTGGTAAACTGCCTTACGTCCTGATAACCGACCTTTTCAGCTACTTTGGTAACATTGATGCCTTCTTCAAGAAGCTTCTTTGCAATTGTCAACTTATATTCAATCAAATATTCCTTAAAATTAATCCCAATAGATTCCTTGAAAATTCTGCTTAAGTAGGACGCGTTCACCCCAAGACGTTCAGCAGTTTCCTGAAGACTGATATCTGTGGCAAACTCATTATGAATAATCTCCCTGGCTTGTTCGGCAATTTTACGTGCACGCTTTGGAATAGCATGGTATTTTTCTTGTATAATCCTCATCAAATCAGATATATAATCTGCTGCTTCTGCAATACTTTCAAATTTCGTGAAGAACCGCTGAATATCTTCATATGTCTGATCAATTTGTTGCTTGGAAAAACCATGTTCAACCATATACTGCAAAAACATAGATGCAATATTCTTCAGAAATAGCATACAAAACGCAGATGGCAACATCTGACCTTGCAGCACAATCAAAATTGTCTTTGTTTCTTCGACTGCGTATTCCAGATCATCATTATCAAGCGCTTGGTTCAAGGCATCATTGTGATCGAGCAACTGTTCCGGAACGACTTTTTGTTCTTTCAAATTGTATAAAACGCCCAGACGTCCTAAAGCGTTAGCATATTTCAATCGCATATTGGCTGCTTCAAAACTTTCATCAAGAAACTGAAGATCATTGATGTGATCGCCCAGGACAATACAAATTGGTTTTTGTATTTCTTCTGTCAGATTTTGTCTTAATGCTTCCAATGCATTAACAACACTGAGCATTCCTCGTTCTTTACTGACATTAGATGGTTCAAAGATGAACAGTACATAGAAGCAAGATTCTATTTGCGACAATAGGCGATAGTCGAATTTTTCAGTGTTTTCTACACAACATTGCAAAAGATTTCTAAGTCGCTCATCTATTTTCCAATATGAAAATTCCTTAGTCTGAATGATAGCTATAACACTTGAACAATCGACAGGAATATGTTCCATTTCTACAAGGCCAGATATTTCTGTAGAGCCTATCGGGTTCCCATCTATCAGTCTTTGTACAAATCGGTCACAATACTCGCGCGTATATTGATTGATTTGTTCACGCAACGCAACATTTTCCGATCGAATAATATTGCCGCTTGCTCTCACTTCCGCAAGTTCTCCACGCATTTGCGTTATTCCCTTGTCAAGTTCTGACATTATTGCTAAGCGCTTTAAAAGATAACTATTACCACGGGTATCCTTACCAATCATTCTATTGTATAGCGATATAAACGGTAAAAACATCTCACGCGAAAGGAAATAGGATCCAACAACGACTGCAAGAAAAAAAACAATATGTATCAGGAGCATCCGGGTAATAATTGAAGAAGATGAATGGTTTAGAATACTACATGGCACCATCCAAATGTACGTCCAAAAATTTATGGAGGATTTTTGCGTATATATGAGATATTCTTCATCGTTCAAATTCATTTGAATCCTACTATGATTCGGTGCTGCTATGGTTTCAATTATTTGGCTACTCCTGATAGTTTCATTGGGAACAACCATATTGCCTTCATCATCAATTATAAGAATCGAGCCGCTATTGTTTGTAGACATTTGGTCAAGTAATTGATGAAGTCGGTCTCTATTTAATTCAACAAGAATAATCCCAGATCGCATCATATGGCTATAAACGACTCTAGAAGCAATGATATAAGCTTCTTCTCTTCCGTTTATTTTATATGAACCTACGTGAAATCCGGGTTCTTCAATAAAGGAATCAAAAAACGGTTTTTCATTCAGCTTTGTCTCATATTTCATGGATTGCCGAGAAGTTAACAGCACGTCTGTATTTTCATTATACAAATAAATATTCGAAACATACCCGTTTCCTCGATCTAAAACAGATCTCATTTCCGAAAAAATATCTGCAATCCCTTTATATTCGTCAAACGTTGAAGGCAGTGAAGTAGCTTGGAAAAAATCAAGTACATCACCATTCATGAATAATTGTGAGAAACTTCCATCAATAAGTCTCAATACATTATCTATGGTTGTGCTATTCTGCTGTAGAAGCTGTCCGGTAAATTGACTTGCAGTATTTATTGTATCATTATGTACTGCCCATAGATTCATTATGCACATTAACAGCATGGGTATAAGAAATACAGCAATAAAAATGGAAAAGAGGCGTAGTTTATTTGATGCCAATATTTGCTTCTCCAACTTTTTCATCTTCTCCCCCATTATTAGTTGCCAGAATTCAAAATCAAATCCGCAAAACCTTGCATAGAATCTATACGAGAAAGTGTGAAGAAGGTAAGTTGTTGCTTACCGTTCTTCAACACAATCTACAAAACGCCATTAAAGAGATTTTCTAATGCTCACCCATACGCTTCTTCATTCTGCAATGAGAATAAGCTGGTTAAGTGATTATTACTTACTAGCAGCAAAAGCCGCTTCATATTCAGCAACTACCTTGCTGCCACCGAAGTCATACCATTTCTGAACTTCACCCATGTATTCGTCCAGAGTAATTTCGCCCATAACGTATTTTTCCATCGCATCGTTACGAATACGATCCAAATCAGAACCGATTTCCATATATGTATCAGACAGCAGGGCCTCCGCAGGGTTATACTTGGCAAAGTTCTGGTTGTACTGCCATCCCTTGAAAATCGCTGCCTGCAGATCGCTGACCACCGCATTGTCGCCCGTGTATCCCCAATGGTCATAATTCACGCGCATCTGGATAAAGTTATTTACTTCACGATTGCGCAGTTCCTTTTGTTCCTTAGTCTGAACGATCTGACCTTTTTCGTTTCGAGTGTAATGACGACCTTCAAGCCCCCAAACCATAGCCTCGAACACACGCCCATTTTTGTCATTGATAATGTCCATAGCGCGGAGGACTTTCTTCAGTTCTTCCTCGGTCTTAATAGCAGACTTAGGGAAGAAGTATCCGCCAGAGTTGCCATTTTGACCAAGTACATACTCACCGCCATTGACATCAAAGAAGGTAGGCAGAATATCAATAGCCGCATCGGGAGCAACGGTATACAGATCGCCCTGCTTCAAAGCATCATCAAGCGCAAAAGGCATCAAAATACCAATTTTCTGTGAACAGAACTGATCATACACATCCTGAACTGCTGTAGTAGCAACAAAATTACTATTCAGGACTCCATCTGCGTACCAAGCTTTCAATTGATCGAGGCCTTTGATAAATTCATCTGTTGCGAAGGCAGGAGTAAACTTTCCATCCTTTTCTTCCCATTTATTGGAACCACCAAACGCCAGGCTCATAAAGTTCACGAGAAATTCAACGAAGCCGGATTCGTGGATATAAATACCGCAAGTATCGTCTTTCCCATTCCCGTCGGGATCTTGAGTTGTGAAAGCACGGAGAACCTTATCAAGAGATTCAATGTCCTGAGGCACAGGAAGATTCATCTTCTCGATCCAGTCTTTGCGGAAAACAATATTACTACGTCCAACTGGACGTTCTCTATACAAGCAATACAGTTTACCGTCAACCATCAGATTCTTGTTGATTGCAGGATTAAGATTGGACAAAGTCGGAAACTCAGAGAGAAGTTCGGGTGTCAATTCCCAGAATATGCCGGCACGCTGTGCTTCGAGCATAGCAGGCTTACGGGTTTGATTGCAAGCATTAAACACCATAGGCATATCGCCAGATGCCAATGTCAGCAATACTTTCTCATTATAGCCTGAATCGGGAATCCAAGTTACATCAAACTTTGCGCCAGTTTCTTCCTCTATGATCTTAAAGATCTCATGATCAGCGGGAGGAGCTTCAAAAGAAACATAATTTGTCAGCATTGTGATAACGAATGGTTCTTCTGCAACGCAGATAGTGGGCACAATAATAGAGGACAACAGAATAACAGAAACAACGAATGTAAACAATTTCTTCATACTAATTCTCCTTCTTTTCTTATTATTTTTTAGTGAGATCGCCTTTGAGAATTCCTTCTACCCTCCTTTGATTAGATTAGCTGCTTTGGGATTCCTTCTACCCTCCTTTAATTAGATTAGTCGAAAGATGCTTCCAGAAAATTTATCTGATACGCTGCTCAAGATGGTACAATCGTCAAGATTACTGACCCGGTAGCAATAACTTTATTGACAGTTCTTTCAACTACTTTCTCGCTCAAACGTAGTTGTATTTTATGACCTTAACCCCTTTGTGTCGTAATTATAGCACTGTTGGCTCGACAAAAAAAAGAGGCATTTCTTTACATGCGCTAAAATGTCAAAAAACAGCACAACGCTTTAGTCAAATTATGAATGTAAATTGAGACACGAGCCATGTCATGGCCATCTCTTGAGCTACTTTTACCAATAAATATTCAGATCATTTGTATCGCTAGTATTCACAATTAAATTGCATTGTTTACATAACGCATATATTCATAGTGATAAAAGAAGGTCGTGTGCCAATTTTCTCCAATACCAATCAGCATAGCTCTGAAGCGGAAACTGCCTACCACATTTCTGTGGAGCGTATGAACTATTCTGTTCCCTTTGAGTACATCAATCAGAAGGTAGATGTCCGGCTCACCAGAGCCACTGTGGGGGGTCTTCTACGGTGGAAACGGCATCTGTTCCCTTCTCAGGCTGTACGGCCGGCCGATTTAACCAATCTCCAGGAGCATATGCCGCCAGAGCACCAGAAGTACGTCAGTGGAACGGTGAACGGTTCATTCACTGGATCGGTAAAGTCAGCAGCAACACGCAGGTCGCTGTCCAAGCCATTCTCGGCAGCTACAAGGTAGAGCAACAGGGCTACAAGTCCTGCGTGGATCTGCTGAGGCTGACAAACAAGTACACCCTGGAACGGCTGGAAAATGCCTGCAAACGGGCATTGGAATACACGCCCTGCCCTTCTCTCAAAAAAATATCCCAGCTATTCTGGCATCCGGCCAGGATAAAGGAATCCATGCGCAAGCGGAAGGGGCTGCAAGACATCTGACTCCGACCATATTTAATACTGATCGACCAATGGTTCATCGTCAGCACCGAGGGAGGATAAGAGTTCTTCACAAATCTTTACATAGGCCATATTCACTTCCTTCGTCGGTCGGTTTAACTCGTTCTCGATCTCCGAAATCAGGATGTCATGGATTTGTTGGGCCGTGAGTTCTCCTTCGGAGATTCTACGGCGGATTTTCTCAACTTTAGTATGGCAAAGGGCCATTGAGGTGGCATCCACGTCTATTTCCCCCCTTTCACTTTTTAGAAGCGCCCAGCAGTATCAAAAGATACGGCATGATGAGAAAAAAATTCGGATTTTCTTTTGCAATCTTCTTTGGTTCATATCTATACCTATCAGCTGAATTTGAGAGAGAAGTTCACCTTGACTCATTTTCTTTTCAGCTCGTATGCGAATAATGTTTTCACCTACGAGGTTTCTATCTCCAAGGGTTGTCCTACGACGCATTTCGATCACCTTCTATACCTTTTTAACCAGTATAATTTAGGTGATCGGAATCATTATTCACGCCGTGTATAATGGAAATCTTTTTTTACATTAGGTGTATAAATTTAAGGATGGAAAGCTAAAACAAAGACAAATTGGCACTGTTGCAGACAGAAAATGCTTGCAACAGTGCCAGCCTATTTTTGTTTGAAGCCTTAATGAAGCAGATGAATTATAGAAAAGAAAAGCACAGGATTTCTTAATGGATAAAATATTCCTTGACAAAATTCTTTCCATAACCAAATCAATAGCCTCAAATAGAGTGGATTTTCCCGAATTGTTATCGCCGACAAACACCGCATTTTCGCTTACTAAAATAGACGCTTTTTGATTCCCCGAAAATTTAAAATATCAATTTTACATATGTTCACAACCGCACCACCTCTACAAAGAACTTGGAATTTTAACAATGCACTTTTCTTTTTGACTGCAACAAAATTAACTCAGCAATCAGCCCTTTCTCATCTCCCGATACACCACATTGGCCAATACGCTCATTATGGCATTGTACTTGTGCTGATCCTCAAAGAGAGAGGTATAGGTATCCTGCGATTCCAAATAGCTGTCCTGAGCCGCTGCGCCGAAGGCCTTGGGAAAAATGCTCTCCACAAAGATCTGCGGGTCAGAGGTCTGTGCCATCTTGGTCAGCTTTTTATCCGCCATCAAGCGGGTGCGCAGGGCCGTCAGCAGCACTTTATCTCCCTCGGTGAATTCGCCCTTGTACTTTTCGTTGATTTTGGCGATGATCTCATCCAACGGCGACTTTGTGTCCAGGCCCATTGCGCCCTTTTGCTTGGCCGGTTCGTACACACCCTTCACCTGTTCCAGCTCAATGCTTCCGGCGAAGGTCTTTTGAAGTTTGTAGTATTCCAGCTTCAACTTACCCTCAAGATCCACCATATCCGTGGTTTCCGCAGGCAGCAAATTGATCAGATAACAACAGAACACATATTCCTTGTGCAATTCCTTATCGAACATCCGCAGGATCTGCGAAATATAGCCGTACCACTTAATGAGATTGCGCACCTGACGGCGGAACTGATACCGCTCGTTGGGTGTTTTCTGATTGTAACGGTCTGCCACCGGCTTCAACACACTGGTCATTCGTCCCATCGCACGGGCATCCTGCCGTCCGGTGCTGAAATACTCCTTGGCAAAAGCCTCAATATCCGCATCGTTGTAGACCGCAAATCCCCGCAGCTCCTTCTGCGTCAGATAGATCAGGTCAGCGTTGACCTCCTGCGAAAGCGAGGTTTCTTGATAGAACGGCTGAAATGCCTCCAGAATATCTTCCTTCTTGTTGGCAAAATCGAGAACAAAGGTGTCCACCTTGCCGGTGCAGGTTCGATTTAATCTGGACAGCGTCTGCACAGCCTTGACGCCCTTCAGCTTCTTGTCCACGATCATCGTATGCAGCAGCGGTTCGTCAAAGCCGGTCTGGTACTTCTCGGCAACGATCAGCACATTGAAATGGTCGTGGAACTCCGCTTTGGTCTGCGTTTCGGCGATGTGCGTTCCATCCGTACGAACATTCAGCTTCGGCTCGGTGTACTCCGTATCGCCATCCTGCACAGCGCCCGAAAAGGCCACCAGCACCTGCACATCGTCGTATTTCTGTTCCTTTATGTAGCGCTTGACCTCGTGATAGTAGCGCACTGCCGCAAGGCGGGACGAGGTAATGACCATCATCTTCCCCCTGCCGCCGATCTTGTTTCGGGTGGTTTCGCGGAAGGTCTCTACGATGATCTGCGCCTTCTGCGAGATGTTGTAGGGATGCAGCTCCTGATATTTGCGGATCACTTTAGCCGCACGGCTGGCGGGTACATCCGGGTTATCTTCGGAGGTTTTGACGATCTTGAAGCAGGTATCATAGGTCATATAGTTCTGGAGCACATCCAGAATGAATCCTTCCTCAATGGCCTGCCGCATACTGTATATGTGGAACGGATGAAAACTGCCATCCTCATATTCCGTGCCGAACAATTCCAGCGTTTTGTCCTTGGGCGTTGCGGTAAAGGCAAAGAAGGACAGGTTCTTATGCCGCCCATGAACGGTCATCTCCCGCATCAGGCGGTCGTCCGGATCCAGTTCTTCTTCGGTCTTGCCCTCGATTTCGGCGTATTCCCGCAGAGCGTCCTCGGTGTCCGCAAGGGCGGCCTTTAGTTTCAGCGCCGAGCTGCCGGTCTGGGAGGAATGAGCCTCGTCCACAATAATCGCAAAGTTCCGCCCCGCCACCTTGTCCACTTCCTGATAGATGACCGGGAACTTCTGCAAGGTAGTGACGATAATACGCACGCCGCCGTTGATGGCGTCCCGCAAATCCTTGGAGGTTTTATCTTCCCCGATGGTCTCAATGGCGCCGAGGGTGTGGTCAAAACCGGAGATGGTCTCTTGCAGCTGCGCATCCAGCACGGTGCGGTCGGTGACGACGACCACGCTGGAGAACACCGGCTTGTTCTCCGCATTGAACAGCGATGCCAGCCGATATGCCGTCCACGCAATGGAGTTGGATTTGCCGCTTCCTGCGCTGTGCTGGATCAGGTAATTATGCCCCGCCCCGTTCTGCCGGACATCGGCCAGCAGCTTGCGCACCACGTCGAGCTGATGATAGCGCGGGAAAATCAGCGTCTTGCCGTCCTTCAGGTTCATAAACTTCTGGATAATGTCCATCATACTGTCCTTCTGAAAGACATTCTCCCAAAGATATGCCGTCGGATAACCGTTGGGGTTTGCCGGATTGCCCTTGCCGCCGTCGTTTCCGGCTCCGTTGGAGCCCTGGTTAAAGGGCAGGAAATAGGTGTTCTTTCCGGCGAGCTTTGTGGTCATCCACACCTCGGTGTGATCCACGCAGAAATAGGCCAGAATACGCTTGTTGAACTGGAAGCAAAGCTCCCGCGGGTCGCGGTCATACATCCACTGCCGTTTGGCGTCGTCCACCGTTTGTCCGGTGTACTGGTTTTTCAGCTCAAAGGCGAACACCGGGATGCCGTTGAGCACCAGCACCATATCCACGCTCTTTTTCGTGTCAGCAGAGAAGTACCACTGGCGATAGCACTCGACGGTGTTGGCCGCCCACTGGGCGACCGCCACCTGATTCAAGGCAGACTCCGGCTTGAAATAGCACACCCGAAAACGCAGACCACGGTGCTTGAAACCGTGGCGCAGGACAAAGAGCAGTCCTTCCGTCTCGCAGGCGGTGTTGAACGCCGTGCAGAATTTCCGCACCGGGTCCACCTGATTGGCGTTTTCAAAACGCGCCCATTCTTTGGGCTGGGTGCGCTGAACAAAGTCGATCAGGGTATGCACATAGAGCCCCTGTTTCGCGTCATAGGTATCCGCGCCCTTGGTATATCCGCCCGCCGGGGAGAGAAAGAAGGATTCTATATCCGCTTCAAAGCGTTTTTCGGTGGTAATCATAGTTCGTTCCCCTTATGTAAAGTTATCCTCTGTTGTGCTTGTTGAAATACGCAGCGATAACTGCACAAAACTCTGCCGTTGCCTGCTGCTGATAGGCAGGCTCGATTTTGTTGCAGCCGTCCAGAAAATCAGACAGTGCCTTCGCCGTGTCCTGCACCTGTTTCACCTGTGAAAAATGGTGCTGCATTTGCGCCTGCTGCTGAATATAGTCATAGTTCCAAATGTTGTTGAATGGGTTCATTTATACAACCTCCTTTTTGCCCGTCACATACTCGTAAATCAGAGATTTCTTGTAATTTTCGATTTCGGTGAGGTATTGCTGTTTCTTTGCTATTAGTGCATCAATCTCATCACACCGAACATCCAAAAACGCTGCAATGCACTTCTGCTCAGCAAGCGGTGGGGCGCAGGTTTTGATGGCACCGAAGTCACTCTCTGTAAGCGAACTCCGAAGATTTTTTGACAAATGCACAAAAACTTTGTTATCATCTATCATTCTTAAAAGATAGTCATAATACGCATTATAGTAGCCGTCATGCATAACAAAGCGACTATACGCAGGACTAGTAACACCGTAGTCTCTAACCACACCAACACATCTTGGTGTTACATCTATATCAAAAAGGCAAAGCAACAAATTATTTGGTTCAACATATTGATAGCCATCAAATGATGTTGGCATTTTTCCGCCAGCAGTAAGGTCCCGTTTAACGACACCATTCACGGTAAGAGATATAATATCTTCCCCATTATACTGCTCACAGATTTCTTTAACCTTATGCATTATGCGCTTATGTGGAACTACCCCCCACTCCGCCGGAATTTCTCCAATCCATTCAATGCCGCTATCCTTCATCGGCCTATCCCCACGGACACCCTTGGTGACTGCCTGCGTAATGACCGCCTGCTTCAGCTTTTTGTATTCTTCAATGGACGCACGGGTCTTTTCCAACACAGCGTCAATTTCGGCGCACTCCGCATCCAAAAAGGCCGCAATGCGTTCCTGCTCGGCGATAGGAGGAACTGGAATTTGAGAATTTGCAAAATCAATATACTGTATGTTTTTTCCTTCTCTAATACCTACTGTTAGATTATTCATCTTGCTAATAAAGCTCTGTGATTTAAAGAGGTAACGATAATACAAGTCGCAAATAGGTGTTATAGGATAAAAGACTTGGTAGGCAGGAGAACATACGCCCTCGTACAAAGAATACTCAAATCCTCCTTGAAAGCTTCTTAGACTGATAACAAAATCTCCTTTATGTATTGTTTTGAACATCTGAAGATCTGTATCTTCCTTAACTTGGACAACGCCCTCAAGTTGGCTTTGCGGAACAACTCCATATTTTTGTGTTGGAGAAAGCAAAACTTCAACTTTATTTCCTTTACTATTACGTTGTGTAAATAGTGTCTTTGCTCTGCGTAATTGCCATCTCTCTGGTATTTGTCCAATCCACTCAACCCCACTGTCTTTCATTTCACGCATATTAACTCACCTTTAGCTGCTGTTCTGTGGATTTTTCAATACGAATATGTGAATGGAAATTTAGTTTGTCAAAGGTCTTTACCAGCCATTCATACTTTTCAATTACTCTGGTTTTTTGTTTCAAATCTTTCGAACAATATTTATTTGTCATCTCGATAATTCTGTTACGAATATCTGACATATCATAACTCTCATCTCCGACAACAATACCATTTAAATAAGTTACTTCGTAGTAGTCGTCCGTAATTTTTTCAATCATACCATAAGCATCGCTAAAAATCTCGTCATTTAAGCAGGGGTCAATAATTATTCGTGGAAATTCTGCTTTCTCCTCCATTTCAACACATTTGATGAGACCTGCACCGTAAACCAAATTATCATCTATGTAAATTTCGCCATACGAGATACACCCTCGAATGAGAACAGAGTATTTTTCCAGCAAAACCTGTTGCAATTCATACGCAATTATTTTTGCTAAACTTAAACCCATACATTTATCGCCGGTATTAAAAACCATACACGCATTATCTGAAAAAATTTTCAGCACAATGCTTCCAACAGTCTTTGCGTATTCCTGTACTTTGCTCATCACACTTCTAATTGTTTGCAAATACTCTATGGAACTAAAATTCTCTTCTTCGAACTTTTGCTTATACCCCAGGATGTCAAAATAAAGTATAACTCTCTTATCCAATGCCAATTTCATTATTTACTTGTATGATAAATACGGAAGCGAAAATCATACTTTCCTTTCTTTTTCATTGACC
>ERZ827524.1919-NODE-1919-length-17032-cov-5.392060_pt1 | contig 17032 bp, 10 predicted proteins | sample MGYA00519702_ERZ827524 | MGnify/ENA primary metagenome ERZ827524 (study PRJEB31778, sample SAMEA3449341) | human gut metagenome | biome: human gut; feature: human-associated habitat; material: faeces | place: United Kingdom | collected 2010/2012 ...
CGGAGGACAGCCGTCCGCAGATGGGAGCGGACTGCCGCGCCCCTCTGCCAAGCGATTCCTCCTGCCGGCCGTCGAAGAATTCCGGCCCGACGGCACGCGGTTTGTGCGGCCGCACAAGCGCGGCTTTCCTTTCGCCGCCGACAGACGTTTGGGGGCCCGCGCCGGCGCGTCAACGCGCCGGCGCGGGCCGTTCCCGTTTGCGAAGGTCGCGGCGGGTTTTGTCGGGGGTATGAGGACCGTATTGAAAAACCGCCGGATTTGTGCTAAAATGGAGTCGAAAACAAGTGTTTTTGCATAGGGGAGGAGGAACTCTGTGGATAAATATACGGTTTTGAAGCACCATTTCGGCTATGCGTCCTTCCGCGGCGGGCAGGAGCGGCTGATCGACGCGGTGCTGGACGGGCGCGACGTGCTGGGCATCATGCCGACCGGCGGCGGGAAAAGCCTCTGCTACCAGATCCCCGCCCTGCTGCTGCCGGGGATGACGGTGGTCGTGTCGCCGCTGATTTCCCTGATGAAGGATCAGGTGATGGCGCTGAAAAACGCGGGCGTGGCGGCGGCGTATGTCAACAGCTCGCTGACCGGCGAGCAGCTTGCGCGGGTGTACGACAATATCCGGCGGGGCGTGTATAAGCTGCTGTACATCGCGCCCGAGCGTCTGCAGTCCGACGGCTTTGCGGAGCTGGCGCGGCGTCTTCCGATCGCCCTGCTGGCGGTGGACGAGGCGCACTGCATTTCCCAGTGGGGCAACGACTTCCGGCCGAGCTATCTGCGGATTGCCGATTTCATCCGCGGGCTGCCCACCCGCCCCGTCGTGGCGGCCTTTACCGCGACGGCAACCGAGCAGGTCCGGCGCGACATTGAGGAAAAGCTGGAAATGCGCGCGCCGCTGCGCGTCGTCACAGGCTTCGACCGTCCCAACCTCCGCTTTGAGGTGCTTCGGCCGCGGCAGCGGCCTGCCGCGCTGCTGGAGCTGGTCGAAAAGCGGCGCGGGAAAAGCGGGATCATCTATTGCCTGACCCGCAGCAACGTCGAAAAGGTCTGCGCGCTGCTGCGCGCGCACGGCGTCCCCGCGACCCGCTACCACGCCGGCCTTTCGGATGCGGAGCGGCAGCGCAATCAGGAGGATTTCGTGTACGACCGCTGCCCGGTCATCGCGGCGACCAACGCCTTTGGAATGGGTATCGACAAATCCAACGTTTCGTATGTGATCCATTACAATATGCCGATGAGTCTGGAGGCGTATTATCAGGAGGCGGGGCGCGCGGGGCGGGACGGCGCGCCGGCCGAGTGCCTTCTGCTGTACGCGCGGAGCGACGTCCAGACGGCGAAAATGCTCATCGATTCTACCGAAGGCGACGCGGCGGACGGGGAAACGCGGGAGACGATGCGCCGCCGCGCGTACGCGCGGCTGGATCGGATGCTTGCCTACTGCAAGACGACCAAATGCCTGCGCGGCTGCATTCTGGATTACTTCGGGCAGGCGCACGGGGAAGCCTGCGGAAACTGCGGGAACTGTCAGACGGTTTTCCGGCAGGCGGACATCACGGTTGAGGCGCAGAAGATCCTTTCCTGCGTCAAGCGGGTGCAGGACCGGCTCGGCTATCCGGTCGGCGCGGCGCTGATTGCCCGCGTGCTGCACGGCAGCGGCGAGCGGCGGATCGTGCGGCTGGGCTTGCAGACGCTGAGCACCTAAGGGCTGATGCGCGGCGTGCCGCTGAATCAGATCGGCGAGCGCATCGATTTTTTGCTCGACTGCGGGTATCTGGAAAAAAATACGGCCTTCGGCGCGCTGACGCTGGCTGAAAAGGCGCGCGGGGTGCTGTTCGGCGGCGAGGCGGTGACGATGGAATACCGTGAATCGCCGACGGCGCCCGACGAGGGCCGGGGCGCGCCGACGGCGCAGGCGGCCGACGCCGGACTGTACGAGCGGCTGCGCGCCCTGCGCCTTGCCGTCGCAACCGAGCAGGGCGTACCCGCCTACATCGTTTTTTCCAACGCCACACTGGCGGACATGGCCGCCCGGCGACCGACCGACGCGCAGGCGTTCACGGAGGTGTTCGGCGTCGGCAGCGCCAAGGCGGCGCTGTACGGCGAACGCTTTCTGGCGGAAATCCGGGCCTATTTGGGCGATGAAGGCGACGGCTGAGCCGGCACGCGTAAAGCCGGCCCGCGGGACAAGCGGACGCAAGCGTCCGCTTGTCCCGCGGGCCGGCCTTTGCCCATCGAGGCCGGCCTGCCGTCTATGGACGCGCGGGCCGGCGGGAATTTTGCGGAAAGTTGCGCGGACGCTGCTTCTTTTTTCACGGCGGGATTGCTTTTTCCCGCCGTTTGCGGTATAATGAGCAGGGCGTCGGATGCCGCTGCGGCCTGCCGACGCCGGACAACGCGGTGCATACCGTACAACGAAAGGACGAGAGAACGTATGATGACCATAGGCGTCTGCGTATCGCTGACCCGCAAGCCGGTTGCGGAATGCTTCGAAAACATTGTGAAAATGGGCTTTCACCACTGCCAGCTGATGAGCTGGGACCGCTCGCTGCGCACGCCCGAGAAGGCGGAGGAGATCAAGGCGGCGTGCGAAAAATACGATGTGACCGTCACCGCACTCTGGTGCGGCTGGGGCGGGCCGTCGGTGTGGAACTTTTACGCCGGACAGGAGACGCTCGGGCTTGTGCCGGTCGCCTACCGCTACGCGCGGATGCAGGATTTGACCGACGGCTCGGATTTTGCCAAGCGGCTCGGCGTCACCGACGTCGTGACGCACATGGGCTTTGTGCCCGAGAACCCCAACGACGCCAATTACCCCGGCTTCGTCGCCGCGGTGCGGAGCGTGGCCGCGCATATGCAGGCGAACGGCCAGTATCTGCTGTTTGAGACCGGGCAGGAGACGCCCGTCACCCTGCGGCGGCTGTTTGAGGACGTGGGGCTGCCCAACCTCGCCGTCAACCTCGACCCCGCCAACCTGATCCTGTACGGCAAGGCCAACCCCGTGGACGCGCTCGAGGTGATCGGCAAATACGTCCGCGGCGTCCACGGCAAGGACGGCTGCTACCCGACCAACGGCCACGACCTCGGCGCGGAAACGCCGATGGGACAGGGCAGGGTGGACTTTCCCGCGTTGCTGAAGGGACTGCACGCGCTCGGCTACGACGGCTGCATCACCATCGAGCGCGAGATTGAGGGCGACCAGCAGGCCGTTGACATCCTTGCCGCGCGCGATATGCTGCAAGGCATCCTTGCGGCGCTGTAAGGGCGGCGCTTCGGCGAAAGCGGCGCGCAGAGACGGCGCGTCCCGCCGCTTGGAGGAGAAGCCTCCATACGGCGGGCGGGCTGTCTTGGCCGCCGCAGAGATCGGCCCGGGCTTTGCGGGATTGCCGCAGCCCGGGCCGTTTTTTCGTTCGGCTATGTGCTCCTATATGAAAATGACCGGCCTCCGATTATGGCTTATATGTCTCTTCGACAGGACGGACCGATGCGGTTATCGGCGACGCTGCCCTTGTCAATGAGCCGCGCCCTCTTCCGCAGGCCGGAGCAGCGCTTTTTGCTTGAGCCGATTCGGTACTTTTGTTTGGGGTGGTTCGGCGCGTTGCCCGCTGCGGTCCTGCCGGCAGTCGTCGCCGCGTCTGCGCGGCTGCGGGTCTTGCCGTTTTCGCGTGGCTGCCGTTCTTTCCTTTTTTCGGTGCGCGGACAGCGTATCCGAGGGCGCAAAACGGGAGAACCTATCCTGTGACAAGCGGCCGGCCATGCGGACGGTTTGTCATCGCGCTTTTTATATAATTTTATTATATCATATTTTGTTCAAACGCTTTCGCCGCTTTTGAACAGGCTGCGGTTTTTGCAGCCTAAAGGCCTGCGCGGCGTCCTTGTCCGTATTTATACGGGTTTGCAAACGCATGCCGTGGCGGCTACAGCGCGTGCCGCGTACACCCAAAAGCCTTTGATAAGGCTTTTATAAAGAATTCGGAGAAAAGTTTTTCCCATCCGCCTATCCTGCCCGCTTTTTTTCGCACTATATAGGGCGAAACACATCCTGTGAAAGGAGGAACGCCGTTTGAACGCCGAAGAGCTGATGCCGTATATCGAGCCGATCTACCGCTTTTGCCGCAAGAGGCTGCAAAGCCGGTACGATGCGGAGGACCTTGCGGGGGACATCCTCTGCTGCCTGCTGGAGGGCTCGTCCGCTTCCGCGATCGATTCGCCGAACGCCTACGTCTGGCGCGTCGCCCGCAACCGCTACGCGCGCTGGATCGACGGCCGACGCCGAAGCGTCGTGCTGCTGTCGGAGGACCTGCCGTCCGCCGTCTGCCATGACCGCCGTTCCGACGCGGACGCGCAGGCGTTCGAGCGGGTGTTCCGCTGCCTGCACACGCTTTCCGCCGCGTACCGGGACATTTTCGTCGATCACTACGTCGGCGGCCTGTCGGTTCGGGCGCTGGCCGATAAGTACGCGCTGCCGGAAAGCACGATCAAATGGCGGCTGTACACGGGACGTGAAAAAATCAAAAAGAGGGTAGGGGAACAAAGCATGGACAAAATCTACAATCGCATTCAATGGAACACCGTCACCTGCAACGGTTCGGTGGACACGGACCGTTATCTGCATACGCAGCTCGCGCGGGCGATCTGTCTCGCCGCGTATGAGAAGCCGCTGACGGTCGAGGAAATCAGCGTGCAGACGGGTGTTCCCGCGCTGTACATCGAGGACGAGCTGCCGCGCTTGCTGCACGGCGAAGCGGTCGTCAAGCTCGGGGAGAAGTATGCGACGAACTTCATTCTTTTCCGCCTCAAGGACGCGCAGACAGTTAAAATGGCTGACGAGCCGCTGCTGCAGACGGTGGTCGGCCGCGTGGAGACGCTGCTGCGGGACGGCGCCGCCCGCACGGCGGGAATGGACTTTTACGGCAGCAGCTTCGGCATGGAGCGGCTGGGGCATATCCTGCTCCCGTATCTGCTGCGCCGCACCATCGGCGATCTGAAAAGCCGCCGCCTCGGGCTGGAGAACGGAGCTTTCCCGATGCGGCGCGACGGCGGCTGCGGCTGGTTTGTCGTAGAGGAAACCGAGGACGCGTCCGAGCGGTCCGCACCGTACAACTCCGGCCGCAACGCGGTCGAGGGCGATGGGCTGTGGCTGTATCTGTACTGGGTCGCTAAGTATTACGATCAGGACGTTTACGCGGGTATGAGGCGGCTGGCGGCGTGCGGCCTGCCGCGCGGCGGGGCCGGCCGGATCGGCCGCGGCGAGCTGGCGGACGAGGAGGCGGCCGCGCTGCTGCAATGCGGTCTGCTCATCCGTGACGCGGACGGGTATCGGCTGAATTTCCCCTGCTTTACCGCCGCGCAGTTTGCGGACTGGGTCTCCCGCTTCTCGCTGGAGGACGACGCGCTTGCGGATACGCTGTGCGCATGGATTCTGTCCGTGCGCGAGGCGTTCGCACGCTTCACGCCCGTGCGGCTGGAGAGCCAGATCAATCAGTGGGTGTCGTATTATCTGTTCCGGCTGGTCGGGCAGGTTATCGACGAATGCGTCTCCCGCGGCGTTCTTTGCAAGCCGACGGTCGACGGCGTGTTCTGCGTCCGCGGCGGAATCGTCGACGCATAGTCGCCAGCTCGGACGCGGCTGCCGCCCGTATTCCGTAGATAAAAAACGGTTGTAAGCAGCGCGAAGAGGACCTTTCTGCACTGCAAAAACGGGCGGCAGCGTTCCGCTTTCGCAAAGCGGGGCGTCGCTTGCGGCGCGTGGACTGCCGCTGCGCCTGCCGGCGCGCAGCCCTTATACGCCAAAACCCCCGCCGCCGCGCAAGAATTGCGCGGCGGCGGGGGTTTTGGCGGCGATTTTTGTTTATGGGGCGGAATGCCGCATGCTTTATGAAAACGCTTTCGGCGCGGCCGGAGCGCTGCTGCGAAAGTGTTTGTTTGAACTTGTTTTTGCCAATGGAACGCATCCATTCCTTTTGCGTTTTATTCCTTATTTTACGTTTCGGAAGCTGCGTTTTGTAAGCGCTTTTATTTGGACGAGCGGCGGTAAGCCGCTGCCCGTCCAAATAAAACCCGAGCCGCCCGACGACGCAAAGCGTCGTCGGGCGGCTCGGGAGCGAGGGAGGGAGAGGAAATAAAGGAAAGGGAAGCGCGGGCAAACGGAACGTTTTTAGCGATTGCGCAGGAAGAAAAGAGCGCGGCGACAGGACGCGGAAAAGAGAGGACCGGCAGCCATTCGGCTGCCGGTCCCTTTAGGCTGTCAAAAAAGGATACGCCTACTGGCAACACACGCAAATCCTGAATTGATAACAGGATAGTTGCGCCGATCATTCGAGCTGGAAGCACTGATTTTAAGGGTTGTATCGCAAAACAGTTATTTATTGAAGCCTGTTTTTGCTTTGCTTAATTTGATTTTGTGTTTGGTTTTGAAATGGGGTTTTTAACGCGCCGAGGGGGGCGGCAGCCGAATAGCTGCCGCCCCCCTCTTTCTTCGGAACGCGGGCCGTTTACGCGGTGACGATTTTGCTGGCTTTTTGCAGGCCGAGCTGCTCGACGGCGTTCTCGCGCATTTTGTACTTGAGGATCTTGCCCGCGGCGTTCATCGGGAACGCATCCACGAACGAGATGTAGCGCGGGGTCTTGTGCTTGGCCATATGGCTGCGGATGTAGTCCTTCAGCTCGTCCTCGGTGAGCGTCTCGCCCTCGCGCAGGATGACGCAGGCCATGATTTCCTCGCCGTACTGCTCGTCGGGCACGCCGATGACCTGCACGTCCTTGACCTTCGGGTGGGTGTAGATGAAGTCCTCGATCTCCTTCGGGTAGATGTTCTCGCCGCCGCGGATGATCATATCCTTGATGCGGCCGGTGATCTTGTAGTTGCCGTCCGCGTCGCGGCGCGCGAGGTCGCCGGTGTGCAGCCAGCCGTCGGCGTCGATGGCGGCGGCGGTCGCCTCGGGCATCTTGTAATAACCCTTCATTATATTATAACCGCGCGCGACGAACTCGCCGTCCACGCCGTCGGGCAGGTCCTCGCCGGTCTCGGGATCGACGATCTTGCATTCCACGCCGAACATCGCGCCGCCGACGGTGTTGACGCGCGTTTCGATGGAGTCGGTCGTCTTGCTCATCGTGCAGCCGGGCGACGCCTCGGTCTGGCCGTAGGTGATGCAGATTTCGGGCATGTGCATCTTGTCGATGACGTCCTGCATCACCTTGACGGGGCAGGGCGAGCCGGCCATAATGCCGGTGCGCATATGCGAGAAGTCGGTCTTTGCGAAATCGGGATGCTCGAGCATCGCGATGAACATTGTCGGCACGCCGTGGAAGGCGGTGATCTGCTCGCGGTTGATGCAGTCGAGCGAAACGCGCGGCGAAAAGGCCGGGATGGGCGACATCGTGGTGCCGTGCGTCATCGCGGCGGTCATTGCCAGAACCATGCCGAAGCAGTGGAACATCGGCACCTGAATCATCAGGCGGTCGGCGGTGGAAAGGTCCATACAGTCGCCGATGTTTTTGCCGTTGTTGACCACGTTGTAGTGCGTCAGCATCACGCCCTTGGGGAAGCCGGTGGTGCCGGAGGTGTACTGCATATTGCACACGTCGTGCTTGGAGATGGAGGCGGCGCGGCGGTAGACCTCCTCGACGGGGGTCTCCCCGGCGCGGTCCATCGCGGCGGCCCACGTCAGGCAGCCGGGCTGCTCGGAGTCGACGGTGATGACGTTGCGCAGGAAGGGCAGGCGCTTGGCGTAGAGCGGCTTGCCGGACTCGGTCTCGGCTAGCTCGGGGCAAAGCTCCTTGATGATTTCCACATAGTTCGAGTCCTTGTAGCCGTCGGTCATCACGAGGGTGTGCGTGTCCGACTGGCGGAGGAGGTACTCGGCCTCGTAGATTTTGTACGCGGTGTTGACGGTGACGAGCACGGCGCCGATTTTCACCGTCGCCCAGAAGGTGATGTACCACTGCGGCACGTTGGTCGCCCAGATGGCCACATGGTCGCCGCGCTTGACGCCCAGCGAAATCAGCGCGCGGGCAAACGTGTCCACGTCGTCGCGGAACTCGCGGTAGGTGCGCGTGTAGTCGCAGGTCGTGTAGCGGAAGCAGTACTGGTCGGGGAACTCCTCGACCATCCGGTCAAGCACCTGCGGGAAGGTCAGGTCGATGAGCGTCTCCTTCGGCCAGACGTATTTGCCGGTGCCGGCGTGGTTGTCCTGCAGCCGGCCGGCCGATTGCGGACGAATGGTATAGCGCGACATATAGTGGATGAACTGCGGAATCACCACGCCCGCGTCGCTCAGCTCGGGCAGCCAGCGCTTGACCCATTCGAGCGAGAGGAAGCCCTCGTAGTTGACGCTGCGCAGCGAGCGCATGATGTCGTCGACGGGCAGGTCGCCCTCGCCCATCAGGCGGTATTCGACGCTGCCGTCCGCGGTGACGGCCGAGTCCTTGATGTGGACGTGCTTGATGTACATCCCCAGATTCTGCACGGTCTTTTCGGGCGACTCGCCCGCGAAGCGGTAGGGATGATGCACGTCCCAGAGCGCGCCCACGTTGTCGGACGGCGCGCGGTCAAGCAGCGCGCGCAGGCGCGCGGTGTCGGAATATACGCCGTTGGTCTCGACCAGCAGCGTCACGCCCTTTTCCTCGGCGTAGGGGAGCAGCGCGCGCAGCGCGGCCAGCACCGCTTCGTCGTCCACGTCGCCGTCGGGCGCGGGATTCAGGTCGCCGAGCACGCGCACATAGGGCGTGCCGATGCTTTCGGCCGCCTCGATGTATGCGCGCACCTCCGCCACCGTCTCGACGGTCGCCCCGTCGCGCAGGCAGCAGCCCGACGACAGGCAGGGGATGGTCAGCCGCAGGGCGCGCAGCTTCTGCTTCGTGGCGGGCAGCAGCCGCGGCGAAAAGGGCATATTCTTCGACGCGTCGAAGATGTCGTTGCCCAGTCCGCGCACCTCGATGCCGTCAAAGCCGAGGTCCTTGGCCATCGAATAAATGTCCGCCCATGTGTAGTCGGGGCAGGCGAGGGTGGAAAAGGAGAACTTCATTGCACAACTCACACTTTCTTTAGGATGGATTTTTGACCGATGAAGCGACGCAAAAAGGCCCGTGCCGAACGAAATGCGGCACGGACCCGTAAACTGTCAACCGAACGACGCGTGCGAAAATTCCGCCCGCGCCTCTTACACACAACCTCCAGCAAGGTCGTCTCGTGTTAACGGTGAGAAACCCGTTCGCGCCTACGCACGCCGCACAAAACGGCGCGTTTCAGCGAGACAGCTCAAGGGTGAGTTCACATTGCAAAGCCGCGCTGCCTCGCACCAACCGGCAGCTCTCTGTATGCGACTGCGCTCACAATGCTTAATCCCTGTCAACGCATTTCAAAGATCGACACCGATTATATACCATCCGGCTCCGCTTGTCAAGGGGGTATTGCGCAAAAAAACGCGCGGGAGTGTAAATTTTCGCCCGCAATTGCAAAAAATATTTGACAAAAATGACAATACATGGTATTCTGGACGCAGAAACACAAGGAGACACGACACGGCGCCCCGCGAACCTGTGGGAGGACGAAGATTTCCGTAACCTTTCGGCCTCTTGCCGGGTATTTGTGTATGAGAGGCATACCCTCCGCAGCCCTTCGGCAAGGCCGGCAGCGGGGCGCTTCCGCCTGGACGACGAACGAAGGAAAGGAAGACGATGATGAACCGAAAATCCAAGCTCCTGAGCCTTTTGCTTGCCCTGTGTATCCTTGCCGCCGTTTTTCCGGCGCTCCCGTCCGCTATGGCTGCGGACGGCGAAACGGCTGCCCCGCCCGCCTCGGCCGTCACCTACGAGGACGTACTGGCCGGACTGGCGGACCCTTACGACTACTTTGGCCCGCTGGACGAGAACAGCGTACCCGCAGCCGTCGGCTATGAAAACGCCGTCGAGCGCCTGCACGTTGCGCGCATGTATGATGAAGAGGGCGATTCGCTCCACAACGTCATCTTCAAAAACGCCGACGGCAGCCGGACGCAGTATCTGTTCGATTATCCCGTGAAATACGTCACCGAAACGGGCGAAATTGCGGATATCCGCCTCGACGTCGTTCGCGACGCGCAGACGGCGGGCGCGTTCCGCACGGCGGCCAACAGCGTCGTGACGACCTTTTCGCCGTACCTCTCCGACGGGATCCTTCTGCAGTCGGGCGGTGTTTCGCTGCGGCTGATCCCCGCCGGCGCGTCGCCCGCCCCGTCCGCTTCGTCGGCTTTCTCCGCCGCGCCGGCCGCGCAGCGGCTCGACGCCGGCACGGTCGCCTATGCCGTCGACGATAAAACCGATTACGAATACACGCTTACCTATACGGGCTTTAAGGAGGATATCGTCGTCTCGGAATATACGGGACAGACCGAATATACATTCACCCTGCTGACAAACGGCTTGACGCTGACGCAGCGGGACGGCTCGTATTACCTGACCGACGACGACGGCGCCGTGAAGGCGACGATCGGCGATATTCTGATTTTCACCGCCGACGAGCGCAACAACGCGCTCGGTACGCTCACGCACGAGACCGTGCGGGATAAGCAGGCGTATACGCTGACCATTCATCTTGACGACGAATATCTGCGGGACGAAAATACAGCTTACCCCATCCGCATCGACCCGACCATCGAGATCACCTCCGCCGCCGGCGCGATTGAGGACGTCACGCTCAACAGCCTGTCCGGCTCGGACGGGGATTCGTGGTCGCTGACCATCGGCAAGCGCGCGACCTACGGCGTTTCGCGGGTGCTGATGAAATTTCCCGGATTAGATATTTCATCGCTTCCTCCGGCTGAATTCATCACGAATGCCACTGTAGAAATTCGCGATTTAATGTGTGAAGATGAATCTTTGGCGGTATATTGCCATGTATTTACTGGAAACAGTTGGACGGAAAATACCGCAAATTGGAACAATGTCGATGTAGACAATTACGGTTTGCTCTTGTCAAGTAAAACTGTGTCCTATAATAATGGCGCTGCTCTCCCTACTCCTCACAGGTATTCGTTCAATATTTTGGATGCGGTGCAAGGGTGGAAGAACAATACATATAATATTGATAAAGGAATTCTTTTTAAGGCATTCTCAACAATCGAAAACGGCACCACATATATTAAAAAAACGTTTTCCTCGTTTAATCGCTCTACCTATAAACCCTCATTGTCGATTACATATGATTCTGGAATCAAAAGCAATATCTATTATTCAAAATATGACCCCAGTAAATTTAACAACACTGGAGCGGAGCCTGTTTATGGCTCGTTGACGGATCATATCCAATACAGAATGAATTGTTATGGGTATGCGTTTGGGCATATTCTTCATGGGGCTGCTATGTACCTCGGCAATGGTGGATATAAGCAGCAGCCCGGTGAATTTGCAAAAACAGACGATAAAGATGAGACTGTTATTAACATTGTGAAAGGCGATCCGAGTGCATCCATGAACAATGTCGTTGCGAATATGCGGCTGGACGCAAACAGGTTGGGCTATATGTTAAACGAATATGTTCCTACGACAGCAACGGTTGCGCAATACGGCACCGCAGGACGCTTGATTGCCGTCGTGACCGGTTCCAACGATTATCATTTTTATATGCAGCATAATGACGGCACCTGGTCACATAAACGCGGCTCAATGGCGGTAACGAACAAGTCCATCGCCAGTAACGTTACATTGACGAATGCAAATATACGCACCAAAGCAAACGAAGATGCTTATGCGAACGGCGAACTCAGATTCTTCGTGATCACGAGACCCGCCACTTGGGATTATCCTCATGCATATCACTGCTGTTTGGATTGGCCCTGTTCGCATGCGCAAAGCACTCTTTACTATCTGGATATAGCAGGCGATTATTTCCAGACGGCATCCACGATAACAAGCGGGAGCAAGTCGGCTCGCATTGATTATGCAAAAGACAATGATGTATACAGATTTGTGCCGTCAACCAGCAAAACATACACGATTACAACAACGTGTTCGTCCGGGGCGGATTTGAACTGTAAGATTTACGACGCATATGGGTCGCTTCTTACGCAGAATGTGTCGGTAGGTCAAGTAGATATAACGCTTACTTTGCAGGCGGGGAAAACATATTATTTTGATGTGGATAATTACAGCAAAACAGTAACGGATTATACAATCACAATATCGTAAGCGGGAGGGGCGATATGAAAAAAATAATATTCTGCCTTATGACAATATGCGTCGCTTTGTTTGCGACCGCCTGTACGCCGGAGGACGAAGCGCCGATCTCTTCGGGCAGCGCAGAGGTGTCGGCGCCCGACGCTTCGGGTACGGCATCCGAAGAAACGTCGTCGCCGGCCGATGAGTCGTCGTCGCCGTGGGACAAATGGAATACCGACGAAAGCCTGCTGACAGACGCCCAGCGTCGGCAGCTTGAGGCGCTGCGGGAAGAAGGGGAGCGGCACGCCGGAACCTTTTGGTATCAAGAAATGATGATATTCGGCAGAGTCGACCCGGCGCAGCCGAAGCTGGACTTGGAAACGGCGAAAAAGATCTGCGCGGAAAACACGGATTTTGAAACTATACTGGAGGAGTTCGATAAAATTCAGCCTTATCCCGATTACATAGGAGGGAGCGGCATTACGCGTTTTGAATATTGGGTTGACGGAAGCACGAATCCGCAAATCACGATCTATTACGAGCAAAAACAGATTTATGGTGAAACGTACAATGAAGACGGCACACCACTCGACACGGAACTGCTTTTCGGCTGACCGGCATTTGGGATAACTTCTGTGGATTCGCCTCACGTCTTGCCTTTGACGGCGTGAGGCGAGTCCACGGCGAACCGGTCGAACGTGAACCCGGACAGCTATACAACGCTGCTGTCCTCCAGGACGGTTTCGTACAGCAATGGCGCGTCGCAGCCCAGCGCCCATCGCTATGCTTTCAACATCACCAACGCGGTCAAGGGCTGGAAGACCGGCAACTATGTACAGTCCAAGGGGCTGCTGTTTAAGGCGCCCGCATCGGTGGAGAACGGCAGCACATACATCAAAAAGACCTTCTCGTCGTATAACCGCTCGACGTATAAGCCCTCGCTGACGGTGAATTATGACGCCGGCGGGTCACAGACGGTCGCAAACGGGACGTATGCGCGCAGCGGTGTCCGGCTTATGGTTTTTCTCTCGAACGCCGTGAGCTGTTGATGGAGGAGAACGATGGAAACGCTGAAATTGACAAAAACACCGATCGTCGATATGATCTGGGACGGATGCGGCGAGCAGTCCCCGCTTGCGGAGCGCTTTTTCCAAAAGCTGCGCTGTTTATATGGTCTGGAGCCGGTCGCCTGCTATGCGGACTGCCGTCAGATCGTCCGGCTACGGGAAACGGGGCGGGTGTTCAAAAAAACGACGGCGGAGGGCGCGGAGCGAATCAACAAGATGCGGCTGACGCTGTATCTTCGCGGCCTTTTCCTGCCGGAAGCGTTTGACGGCGAACAAAAGGCGCACATTCTTGCGCAATTTCTGCAAACGGCTGCGGAGGAGGGACAGCAGCTTGCGTATCCGCGCAGCTATACGGAACAGGAACAGGCGTTTTACGGCTGGAAGAATCAGCCTGTCGCCGAATGGGATCTATCCAAGCGGATCGAACCGTCCTCGCCGCCTCGCTTTTCCGGCGAAATCGACGCGGAATCGTTCGACGGACTGGCGCTTTGGCATATCCTTTCGGGCAGGATGAAGCATTTGAACGGGCTGGAATCGGTCCGCGCTTTGCCGGCCAAGGTGTACTGCGGCTGGGACGCACGGCGGCAGCGGATGAACGCCTATGTCATCCTGCCCGAATCGGCCATTTCCGCCTTCGGTGAAACGGCGCGGAAACGGCTTGCCCGCGAAATGCAGGATGACTTGACCGCGCGGGACAAATGGGGCGTGTTCGAGCGGTACCCGCTCGAGCCGGTCTATACCGTCTGGTCGGCGCTGTCCGACGAGATGAAATTCTGCTTGCTGCGGGAGTGAGGAGGCGCGTCGGGCGGCAGACCTGCCGGCGAACGCCGGAACAGCGCCGCAAACGAACGAAGGGAAAAGCCTCGGGATTTTTGGCCCATTCTTCATCAAGCGCGATGTTATTATATGTGTGCATCTGTCATGTAGGATGTGCAGGCGGCTGAAAAAGATCACTTGCTTCAAATTGATTCATGACGGCGCGCCGGCTATACGTTTGAATGGGGAGGACGTGTAAAATGAAACGTTGGATTGCTTTCGGGAGTGTTTTGTTTCTGCTTTTGCTTGCCGCCGGATGTGCGGCAGAGCCTTTGCCGGCTTCCGATACACCGTCGGCGGAGCCGGAGGTCTCGGATGCCCGCTCGGACGTCGGCGACTTTTCACCGCCGCCGACGGAAAGCATCGCTTATTACACTTTTGAGGAAAGCGTTGCGAGAGCGACGAATATCGTGGAGGCGCGCTGTGTTGAGCGCACGTTTGACGGCCGCAATTCACGTCTTCGATTTGAGATTCTTTCTCAACTCAAAGGGAACGTGGGCGCGGAGCTGACGGTCGTTTTCCCGCATCATACATATGAGGTGGCGGCAGGGGAAGACCGTTTGCGCTATTCCTTTTCGGAAGGGAGCTGTCCTTACCGGCCCGGGATGGAATATATGCTTCTGCTGATCGAATACGACGAATTGTACGAGCCGTCCGTCTACTATATGACGGTCTCGCATGTTTTGATCGCAAAGGCGTTTTTTGAGGACGGCGGGGATGCGGCGTACATTTACGGCTCGCAGCCCGCATGGCAATTCTCGTCGGGAACGGCGGATGATTTTGCCGGCTTTGCAGACGTGGCGGCATATATTCGAAGGTTGATTTCCGAAAACCCGTCGCCGGGCCGCGTGCAGAAGCCGGATTACATCCGTTCGGACGACCCGGCGGTGATTCTGGACGGGTCGCCGCACTTCGTCCGTGTGCGCGCGGAGGCGTTTGTGTCGGATTACGGGTATTACGCAGAGCTTTGGCGCTGCACGGTGACGGAGACGTACAAGGGCGGTCTTGCGGCGGAGGAGACGGAGGTTCTCTTCCTGCCGGGGACGGTCGAAGCCGGCGGGGAATATTACCTTCTGCTGAAGGAACGGTTGATGGAAAACCTTCCGTACCGCCTGTCCTCCAAGCACAGCCTGTACGAAGCGGACGACCCGGCTGCCGAGGTTTTCCTGCGGATGACCGAACAGAGCGAATGAAGCCCCATCGACGCACTGTGGGGGGAGCGGCGGTTTCCTCCGCAGGCAAAACGGATGCGCACAGAAGGAATGGGCGCGCGTCCTGCGCGGGAGGGTCCGCCGGCGCGCCGACTGTCCGCCGGACGGGCGGGAGCGCGTGAAAAAACGTTTGCAAATATCTGCAAAAAGGGCTTGCATATCCCCGCCGGTTGTGATACAATGACGAAAAGCAGAGCTTTTGCGCAGGCGCTCGGGAGAAGCCGCCTGCGCAAAAGCGGAATCGAAAAATTTGGAGGCAACTGAAAATGGCTAAAATCAAGATCGGCATTATAGGCTGCGGTACCATCGCCAACAGCGCGCACATCCCGGCTTATATGGCCAACCCCGATGTGGAGATCAAGTATTTCTGCGACATCCTGCCCGAGAAGGCGAAGGCCGCCGTGGAGAAGTACGGCTGCGGCATCGCGGTCGAGGATTATCACGACATCATCGCCGACCCCGAGGTCGAGGCGGTTTCCGTCTGCACCCCGAACAAAATGCACTCCATCATCTCGGTCGACTGCCTGCGCGGCGGCAAGCATGTGCTCTGCGAGAAGCCGGCCGCCCGTACATACGCCGACGCGCTCGAGATGCAGAAGGCGCAGCACGAGACGGGCAAGGTGCTCAACATCGGCGTGGTCAACCGCTTCAACACCGCGGTCAACAAGCTGCGCGAGCTGATCCAGCGCGGCGACTTCGGCGAGATTTACCACGTTTACGTTTCCTTCCGCGCGCAGCGCTCGATCCCGGGTCTGGGCGGCGCGTTCACGACCAAGGCCATCAGCGGCGGCGGCGTGCTGATCGACTGGGGCGTGCATTACCTCGACATTGTGATGTACTGCACCGGCGACCCGCAGCCCAAGACCGTTTCGGCCAAGGCGTTTTCCAAGCTCGGCGTCGATATGCCCAACTATGTTTATGAGGGCATGTGGGCCGAGGACACCAAGGACCTCAACGGCACCTATGACGTCGACGACTTCGTGACCGGCTTTGTCCGCACCGAGGGCCCGACGATCACCTTCAACGGCGCGTGGGCGCAGAACATCGGCATCGGCGAGGCGTATATCGACTTCATCGGCACCAAGGCCGGTGCGAGACTGACCTACGGCGGCGACTTCACGGTCTACACCACCTCCTGCGGCTCGCTCTGCGAGTTCAAGCCCAAGTTCAAGTCCAAGCCCCACTTCCAGGAGGAGATCGACGCGTTCGTCCGCTGCATCCAGACCGGCGAAAAGCTCCCCTCGCACATCGATCAGGCCATCATCACCGCAAAGATGATGCAGGCGATGTACGATTCCTCGGAGGCAGGCAAGGAGATCGCGCTTTAATCCTGCATTATACAGGAAAACGGAACGATACGAAAAAAACAGACCGCTGCGGCAGGCTTTGCCGCAGCGGTCTTGTTTTTTTGTGCCTTTATTCAGCGCGCCCTGCTTTTTGTGCGGCGGATATGCGGGTCGGGACGCGCGAAGGCTCATACCCGCCGGCCTCTCCGCGCGGCGGCGCGGAGAGGCCGGCGGGCCTTGCAGGGAGCCTGCGGTGGGATGGCGGCTTCTCGGCGTCGAACGGGGCGCCGTCCTTTGCGGTGTTCGTCTTTTCACGGGCGCTGTTCCGGCTTGCGGATGATTGCGCAGGCGCTTGATAAGGGAAGCGTTTCGGTGGAAGCAGGGATTTGTACCGGTAAAAGGAATGGTTGTTTTATAGCGTTGCGGTCGGTTCCCGCCATATAGAGGGCATGGCCTTTCGAATTGCGCGTTCAAATCGTATTGCGCGCTCGGACGGATGCTCCCCGCGCCCGCGGACGGATAC
>ERZ827524.1921-NODE-1921-length-17010-cov-7.131053_pt1 | contig 17010 bp, 18 predicted proteins | sample MGYA00519702_ERZ827524 | MGnify/ENA primary metagenome ERZ827524 (study PRJEB31778, sample SAMEA3449341) | human gut metagenome | biome: human gut; feature: human-associated habitat; material: faeces | place: United Kingdom | collected 2010/2012 ...
TGCATCCTGCGAGATTGCCACGGCTCCTGCGGAGCCTCGCAATGACAAACTTGGGAGTGCCTTCTTCCCGTGTCATTGCGAGGAGGGCGCAAGCCCGACGCGGCAATCTCGGGAAGGCAGTTGCGAATTCGCCGGGGGCTTTCCCGTGTTCCGGCTGCATCCTGCGAGATTGCCACGGCTCCTGCGGAGCCTCGCAATGACAAACTTGGGGGCCTTTCTCATCCGGAGGGGCGCAGTGACAAGCTTGGAAGTCCGCTGCAGGGTCCCCTCGGCAGCCGCCGCAATTTCTTCTCTTTCCCTTTGATCCATTCTGTGATATAATGGCAAAAAAGCCCGCGGCGCGGGCGGTGGGAGGTACTTTTCATGGAAAACTATGTGGATTTTGCCGTGCAGAAGGCGGTGGAGCTGCTGGCCATCGACAGTCCAACGGGCTACACTGCCGAGGCGGAGGAATTTGTCCTGCGCGAGTTCCGCGCGCTCGGCTTTGCGGCGGAGCGGACGGCCAAGGGCGGCATTCTCATCGATCTCGGCGGCGAAAGCACAGATGACGCCCTGCTGCTCGAGGCCCACGCCGATACGCTCGGCGGCATGGTCGCCGAGATCAAGGGCGACGGCCGCCTGCGCATCGTGAACGTCGGCGGCATGAACGCCAACAACGCCGAGGCAGAGAACTGCCGCGTCGTGACGAAGTTCTCCGGCAGCTACGAGGGCACGCTGCAGCTTATCAATGCCTCCGTCCATGTCAACGGCGATTATGCCTCCACAAAGCGCAGCTGGGACACCGTGGAGGTCGTGCTGGACGAGGCCGTCGAGTCTGCGGACGACGTGAAGGCCCTCGGCATCTCCGTCGGCGACTTTGTCTGCTTCGAGCCGCGCACCCGCGTGACGAAGAGCGGCTACATCAAGAGCCGCTTCCTTGACGACAAGCTGTCCGTCGGCATCCTGCTCGGCTTTGCAAAATACCTGCACGACGAGGGCAAAACCCCCACCCGCCGCGTCTATGCCCATGTGACGGTCTATGAAGAGGTCGGTCACGGCGGCTCCGCCTCGGTCCCGGCCGGGGTGACGGAGGCCATCTCCGTAGATATGGGCTGCGTCGGCGCAGGCCTGCAGTGCACGGAGCGGCAGGTCTCCATCTGCGCGAAGGACTCCGGCGGCCCGTACTCCTACGACGTTGTGAAGAAGCTCATCGCCGCCGCGCAGAAGGAAGGCGCGGACTACGCCGTGGACATCTATCCCTACTACGGCTCCGACGTCGAGGCCACGCTCCGCGCGGGCTATGACATCCGCCACGGCCTCATCGGCGCGGGCGTCTATGCCTCGCACGGCTACGAGCGCAGCCACCGCGACGGCGTGCTCAACACGCTGCGCGTCCTGCGCGGCTACCTGTTCTGATGCGCAGGCGCTTCTGGATCCCAACGGCGGCGCTGCTGGCGCTGGGGCTCGTATTCTATTTCGCCGTCTACGGCTTCCGCTTCGCGGGCGTGCTGCTGTTTCTCGCAGCCGGGGTCGTGCTGGCCTTCGGCATCGTGGACGCACTGCGCGGGCGCTTTCCCCGCTTTTCGCGCTGGGCGACGCGCATCGGTCTGATCCTCGTCTGCCTCGGCCTCCTGCTGGCCGCCGGAACAGCCGGATGGGTCGTCTCCGCCGGGCGCGGCGCGGCCGACCCGGAGGCGCAGTGGGTCGTGGTGCTCGGCGCGGGCGTGAACGGAACCGTCCCGAGTCAGGCCCTGCGCGAGCGGCTCGAGGCGGCGCAGGACTATCTTGTGCGCTATCCTGAGGCCATTGCCGTCCTTTCCGGCGCGCAGGGAGACGGCGAAGCCATCACGGAGGCGCAGTGCATGTATGACTGGCTGACGGCCCGCGGCGTCGATCCCGCCCGCCTGCGGATGGAGACGAAGGCCACCACGACGGAGGAAAACCTCCGCTGCTCGCTCGACCTCATCGAGGCCGAGACCGGCACGCGCCCGGCGCAGATCGCCGTCATCTCAGGAGAATATCACCTGCTGCGCGCCGAGCTGCTGGCCCGCAGGGCCGGGACTGAAGCACTGGGCGTCCCGTCGTACACGCACGACCGCGCGTTTTACTGCCTCATGCTGGCGCGGGAGGTCTGCGGCGTCTGGGCCGCGCTCCTATTCTAGGGAAGCTCTGAATCAGAGCTTCCCTAACTGATCGGAGAAATCTATGAATCAGAAGTTTCGCTTTACGGCAGAGCCGCGCTCCGCGCTGTGCCTGCTCTCCATGGCATTGATGCTGCTTTCGGCTGCGGCGCGCCTGTGGTACTATCTCGCCGACCCCGTCGCGACGGCCATGACGCTCTCGCAGGCGGATATCTTCCTGCTCGTCGGCCTGCCGGTCTTCTCGGCGGCCCTCTATCCTGTGCTGCTGGCCCTGTTCGGCCGGAGGACCATCGTGCCGCTGACTGCGCCCGTGGCCGGATTCGTCGTGTTCTTTCTCTATAAGGCGCTGTCGTTTTCCAGCGTTCTGCACACGGTGCTGTGCAGCATTCTCTATCTTGCCGTGCTCGTTTTCTTCCTGCTGACGGCGCTTGGCGTGCTGCGCACGCGCATCTTTCTCCTGCTGCTGGCAGGGCTGCCGCTGCTCGTGCACATCATCATGGATCTTTCGGACTATGAGGGCTTCTTCCTCTTCCTGCCGGAGCTGTCCGTACTGCTGCTCATGGCCTCGCTGCTGTGCCTTGCCCTCCGGCTCCGCCCGGCCGGGAAGGGAGCAAAGCCATGACGCTCCTCTCCCTGCTTGACGCCCCGGAGTGGGCAGAGCGCGTCTGAGTCCACCGCATGAAACAGGCATAGCAGCTTGTCAAAAAAGTCCCTTTGGGCTTTTTCGTCAAGCTGCTTTCCGAATTGCAAAATCAAATTTTGCAGCATGATTTTGCATTTTTGCCGCTGCGGCGGGTGATGGAACGCGAAAGGAAACCCTGACGGTTTCCTTTCACACTTTTCTTCCCTCCGAAACTTTCGGCTGGGCAGGTTTTTTGACAGTCTGCGGCGTGGCGCTGCGCCACGCCTTTGTTACATGACCCCGGCTGCTGCCGGGAGGAAGGGGGAACCCGATTTGAACGACATCGCCGTGCAGTTCCGCCATGTCAGCATGGCGTTCCCCGGCGTTCTGGCGAATGACGACGTCTCGCTGGACATCCGAAAGGGTGAGGTCTTCGCCCTTGTCGGCGAAAACGGCGCGGGGAAATCAACGCTGATGAACATTCTCTACGGCATCCACACCCCGACGGGCGGCAGCGTCTCCATCCGCGGTGAGGAGGTCAGCCGCTTCAGCCCGCGCAATGCCATCGACCACGGCGTCGGCATGGTGCACCAGCACTTCATGCTCGTGCCGTCGTTTACCGTGGCGCAGAACATCGTCATGAGCCGTGAGCCGCGCCGGTTCGGCATTTTCTTCGACCAGCGCGCGGCCGAGCGCGAAACGCGCCGCCTTGTGGAGGAATACGGCCTGACGGTCGACCCGAACGCCGTCGTCGCCGAGACGGGCGTCGGCCTGCAGCAGCGCGTGGAAATTCTGAAAACGCTGTACCGCGGCGCGGAAATCCTGATCCTCGACGAGCCGACCGCCGTGCTCACCCCGCAGGAGACGGACGAGCTGTTCTCCGTCATCCGGCGCATCGTCCGTGAGCGCGGCATGACCGTCATTCTCATCACGCATAAGCTCTATGAGGTCATGGCCATTTCCGACCGCGTCGGCGTGATGCGCAAGGGAAAACTCGTCGGCGTGGAAGAGACGAAAAACGTCAATGAGCGCATGCTGGCCTCCATGATGGTCGGCCGCCCCGTGCTCTATGACCAGCTGGAAAAGACCGGCACGCCCGGCGCGGAGGAAATTCGCGTGGAAAACCTGACCGTGCAGGATAACCGCGGCCTGACGGCGGTGGACGGCCTGTCGCTGTCCGTGCGCGCGGGCGAGATCCTCGGCATCGCCGCCATCGAGGGCAACGGCCAGAGCGAGCTGCTCGAGGCCATTGCAGGCATGCGCCCCGTCGAGCACGGAAAGATTTTCGTGCACGAACAGGACGTCACCGGCAAAGCACCCGGTGAAATTCGCGCCGCAGGCCTCGCCCATGTGCCGGAGGACCGTCTTGCCACCGGCCTGAGCGCCGAGGCGAGCGTGACGGAGAACCTGCTGGCGGGCAAGCAGCGCGAGCCGCGCTTCAGCGGCTTTGCCTTCTGCCAGCGCACGAGCAGCATTGAGCGCTACGCCTCGGAGCTGTATGAAAAATTCGACATCCGCGGCGCAGGCGTCGATGCCAAAGCCGGGTCCATGTCCGGCGGCAACATGCAGAAGGTCGTCATCGCGCGCGAATTCTCGTTCGACGCGCCGGTGCTGCTCATCGCGCAGCCGACGCGCGGCGTTGACGTGGGCGCGATCGAGTTCATCCACGCCCGCATCCTCGAAAAGCGCAACGAGGGCTGCGCCATCCTGCTGTGCTCGGCCGATCTGGACGAGGTGTTCCGCCTGTCCGACCGCGTCATCACGATGTATGAGGGCAGGATCACAGGCGAATTCTCCGCCGCGGAAATTTCCCGCGAGGAGATCGGCTATTGCATGACCGGCGGACGCCGGGAGGAGGCGCAGGCATGAAAAAACGGATCGATCCCGGCTATCTCATCTCGCTGCTGCTGAGCGTGGTACTCGCATTTGCCATCGGCGCGGTCATCCTCGCCATTGCGGGCTTCTCGCCCGGCAAGGCCTACCTTGCCATGCTGAACGGCGCGTTCTCCAGTGCCCGCCACATCGGCGATCTGCTGGAATACGCCATGGTGCTTTGCCTGTGCGGTCTGGCCTGCGTGCTCGGCGCGCGCGTCGGCATCTTCAACGTCGGCGGCGAGGGCCAGCTCCTGCTCGGCGCCATCGTCGCCTGTCAGGTCGGCGTGTGGCTCGACGGCCTGACGCCGTGGCTCGTGCTGCCGCTGGCCGCGCTGGCCGCCATGGCCGCCGGCGGGCTTTACGCTCTCATCCCCGGCGTGCTGAAGGTCAAGGTCAAGGTCAACGAGGTCATCACGACCATCATGCTCAACACCGTCGCCGCCAGCTTCTGCCAGTACCTCGCCAAGGGGCCGTGGAAGAACGCGAACAAGAACATGGTCGCAGCGACGGAGCAGCTGAACGCCCGCTACTGGTTCGGCGGCCTCATCGGCGGCTCGAACCTCTCGACGGCCATTCTGGCAGCAGCCGTCCTTGCGCTCGTTATCTGGTATGTCATGCAGAAGACGTCACGCGGCTATGAGATGAAGCTCACGGGCCAGAACGAGCGCTTTGCGCGCTTCATCGGCATCCGCACCAGCCGTCTTGTACTCGTGTGCATGCTGCTTTCCGGCGCGCTGTGCGGCCTGGTCGGCATGTTCCGCGTGTACGGCGCGGAGCATCTGTTCCGCGACAGCATCAGCCGCGACTATTATTTTGAGGGCCTCATGGTTGCCATGATCGCCCGCTACCAGCCGCTGGCCGTCGTGTTCCTGTCCCTGTTCTTTGCCGCGCTGAAGATCGGCGCGCAGGGCATGGAGCTGGCCGCCGGTGTGCCGAACCAGATCTATCTCATCATCCAAACGGTCGTCATCTTCCTCATGGCTGCAGAGAGTGGCCTGTTCGGCGCGCTGCAGAACCGCGTCAGAAAGGGAAAGGAGGCGGAAAAGCATGCTTGAATCCATTCTGAAGAGCATTTTCTCCGCCGGAACGTTCCAGCAGATGCTCCGCAGCGCCACGCCCGTGGCGCTGGCCGCCCTCGGCGGCTCGCTGACGGAGCACGCCGGGATCATGAACATCGGCATGGACGGCATGATCCTGATGGGCGCGTTCTTCGGCGTGCTCGGCAGCTGGCTGTTCGCCTCGGCGGCAGCCGGTGTGGCGCTGGCCGTCGGCGTCGGCCTTCTCGTCGGCCTGTTCTTCGCACTGTTCGTCGTGAAGCTCCGCTCCGATGAATTCATCATCGGCTGCGCGCTCAACACGTTCGCGCTCGGCCTGACGGGCTTCCTGTCGCGCTCCATTTTCGGCGCGAGCGGCACAAAGGGCAACCCCTTCCTGCCCAGCCTGCGCCTTCCGGGCATCGAGAGCATTCCCTTCCTCGGCAAGATCCTCAGCGGCAACTCGCTGTTCGTCTATCTGACGCTGCTGTTCGTGCTGCTGCTGTGGCTGTTCCTCTATAAGACGCCCTACGGCTTCTGGCTGCGGGCCTCCGGCGAAAAGCCCGAGACGCTGCGCACGGCCGGCATCGACCCCGCAAAGCTCAAGTGGCTGGCAAGCATCCTGTGCGGCGTGTTCTGCGCGCTCGCGGGCGCGCACCTGTCGCTCGGCCAGCTGCAGGGCACGTTTGCCGAGAACATGAGCAACAACCGCGGCTACATTGCCTTTGCCTGCGTCATTTTCGGCGCGGCCAACCCACCGAAGGCCTATCTCGCCGCGCTGATGTTCGGCTTCTTTGACGCCATCGGCCTGCGCCTGCAGGAATACCTGAGCGCGGACCTCACGAATCTCATCCCCTATGTCATCACCGTTGTGATGATGGTCTACGTCGTCGTGCGGGCGCAGCAGCGCAAAAAGCACCGCGCACGCTCGGCGCTTGCACAGAAAGGAAAATCCGCATGAACCATCGCATTCCCGTCCTGCTGGACGGAGACCCCGGCCATGACGACGCCATTGCCTGGATGCTGGCCGCGACCGGCCTAGACATCCGCGGCGTCAGCTCCGCCGCCGGGAACCAGACCATTGAAAAAACAACGCGCAACGCCTTGCGCATCTGCACGCTGCTCGGCATCCGGGCGCCGGTGGCCATGGGCCTTGCCCGGCCGCTGCTGTCCGAGGCGCTCACCGCCCCGAGCGTGCACGGCGTGAGCGGGCTGGACGGCCCCGCCCTGCCGGAGCCGGACCGCGAGGCCGCACCCGAGCGCGCGCCGGAGCAGATGGCCCGCCTGCTGCGCGAAAGCGCGGAGCCGCTGACCATCGTGGCCACGGCCCCCCTGACGAACGTCGCCGCCCTGCTGCTGGCCCATCCGGAGCTGAAGGCGAACATCGCGGGCATCAGCCTGATGGGCGGCGGCCTTGCCCACGGCAACTGGACGCCCGCGGCCGAGTTCAACATTCTCGCAGACCCCGAGGCGGCGGACGTCGTGTTCCGCTCCGGCCTGCCCATCACCATGGCCGGGCTGGATGTCACGGAGCAGGCCCTGCTCTATCCCGAGGACTTTGCGCGCATCCGCGCCGTCGGCAACCCCGTGGCGGAGACCGTCGCGGGCTGGCTGGACTTCTTCTTTGCCTTCCACCGCACAAAGGGCTACGCCGGAGCGCCCGTGCACGACGCCGTGGCCGTGTGCGCCCTGCTGCGGCCTGACCTTCTGCACTTTGAGGACTGGCACGTCACGGTGGAGACGCAGGGCGCGTTCTGCCGCGGCGCAACCGTCGGTGACCGGCGCACTGCGCCGAACGCCCGCGTCATCACGGGCATCGACCGCGAGGGCTTCGCGGAACTTCTGACGGAGGCGGTGCGTACCTATGGCTGAACATCGGATCTGGTTTGACTGCGACACCGGCGTGGACGACGCCATCGCCCTGCTGACGGCCCACCGCCAGCCCGGGCTGGAGATCGTCGGGCTGAGCACCGTGGCGGGCAACGTCACACTCGACCACACGACGGAAAATACCCTGAAGATCTGCGGCCTTATGGGCGCGGACTACCCCGTTTACCCCGGCGCTCCCGGCCCGCTGCGCCGTGAGCGCGAGGACGCCAGCAGCTTCCACGGGGCCGACGGCCTCGGCGGAGCCGTGCTCCCCGCCCCGCGCCGCGCCCCGGAGCAGACGCCCGCATGGGACGCCCTGTATGAGGCGGCGGCGCGTATGCCCGGCGAGCTGACGCTCGTGGCGACCGGCCCGCTGACAAACGCGGCCATCGCGCTGACGGCCCACCCGTCCCTCCGGTCCCTGCTGCGCGGCATCGCCCTCATGGGCGGCGCGGCCGTGGGCGGCAACCGCACGCCCTGCTCGGAATTCAACATCCACGCCGACCCGGACGCGGCGGAGATCGTATTTTCGTCCGGCATCCCCATCGTGATGTGCGGGCTGGACGTCACGGAGCAGGCCTGGTTCTCCCCCGCGGAGTTCGCCGCCCTGCCGGACACCCCCGTCGGGCGCTTTGCCCGCGCGGCAACGGCCGGGCCCATGCAGAAAAACATGGCCCGCGGCGCAGGCGGCCTGTGCCTGCACGACGTCTGCCCCGTGCTGTACCTGACGCATCCGGAGCTGTTCACCGGGCGGCAGGCGGGCGTGCATGTGGAGACGCGCGGCACGGTCACCTATGCCAAGACCGTGACCGATCTGGACTCGGACGCGAAATTCCCGGAGCGCAATGTCTTTGTGGTGCTCGGGGTGGACCGTGCGGGCTTTGCTGCGCACATCACGGAGGCACTGAGCAGCTATGCTGGATAAACGCGCCCTGCGGCGGGAGATCGCCGCGCAGAAGCGCGCCCTGAGCCCGGCGCAGATCGAGGCCGCCTCGGCCGATCTGACGGCGCAGCTGCTGGCCCACCCGCTGTTCCGGGCGGCCCGGTCGCTCTATGCCTACCTGAGCTACAATCAGGAGGTACGTACGCTGCCGCTCATCCGGCAGGCGCAGGCGCTCGGCAAGCGCGTTGCCGTGCCGAAGGTCTATGGCGAAACGGACATGCGCTTTTTGTGGCTGGACGACCCGGCGCGCATCGCACCCGGGGCCTACGGCATCCCGGAGCCGGTCGACGACGGCCCGGAGGCCGACGATCCGGCGGCTCTGGTGCTCATGCCGGGTCTGGCCTTTGACCCGCAGGGCCACCGGCTGGGCTATGGCGGCGGCTTCTATGACCGCTTCCTCGCCGCTGAGCCGCACCCGACCATTGCACTGTGCTACGCCTTCCAGCTGCTGCCGCAGCTGGAGACGGAGGCGCACGACATCCCCGTGGACGCGGTGCTCTCCGCGCCCGTATAGCCACAAGGAGGGAATCGCATGCATATCGATGCCATCTGTGAAACCAACGGGAAGGGCTGGCTCATCTGGGCGGCGCAGTGCCCCGGCGCCTTTGCGCGCGGCGCGACGGAAAACGAAGCGCTGGCCAAGCTGCCGGGCGACGTGCGGCGCTTCCTGCACTGGGCCGGAGAGCCTGCCGGGGACATCACCGTCACGCCGGGCGCCCCCATCGAAAGCAGCCTGCACACCGAGGACGCCGATTCCGACCTGCTGCTCGAGGCCGACTGCGCCCCGATGACCGAGGCGGACTACGCCGCGGCCAAGCTGCTGGTGCTGAAATCCGCGCGCGACTTCTGCGCGCTGTTTGAGAGCATCCCGAACCCGGATATCTCGCCCCGCGTCCCGCGCACGAGCTTCTACGGCCCCGTGCCGCGCACGCCGCGCGAGATGTATGACCACACGAACCATACGACGGCCTATTACATGGCCGCCTTCGGCATTCCGTTCGAGAACATGCCCGACCTCTACGCCAACCGTCTGCAGGCACTGGCCGAGATCGAGGATCGCGAGGAGCTGCTGACAGGGAAGGTCTGCACCGCGCCGGACGGCGAGCGCTGGACGCTGCGCAAGCTCCTGCGCCGCTTCCTGTGGCACGACCGCATCCACGCCCGCGCCATGTGGCGCACGGCCGCCCCGCTGTGGGGCAGCGCCGTGGCAGACCCCTTCGGCTTCCGCTGAACCGTTCGACGCGGGCAGGCAAATTCCCGCCGCGTCCGGCTGCGAAACCTGACCGCATGCCGCCGAAGGGCGCGAAGCACCCGGACTTTTCCGGGAAAGCAGACAAATCAGGCCGCGACCCCGCACCGGGATTGCGACCTGTTTTTTTGCGCCCTGCGCGTATACTTTGTCCACGGACAAGGGGGGTGCGGCCATGACGGTCTATCTGGACAGCGTGTTCGCGCTGAACTTTGCGGTGAACTGGCTGCTGCTGCGCGCGGCGGCCCGGCTCGGGGCGGCGGCGGTCCGGCCCCGGCGCATTGCGGCGGCTGCGGCACTCGGCGCGGCCTACGCCGTGGCGGTGTATCTGCCGGGATGCGGAGTTCTGGCGGGCTGGGCGGGCAAGCTGGCCATGACGGCGGCACTGCTGGCCGTGGCCTTCGGCCTGCGGCGGGAGACGCTGCGGCTCGCGGCGGTGTTCGGCGGAGTGACGCTGGCGCTGTGCGGCGCGGTATACGGGCTGGAGCTGCTGAAGCACGGCCGCGTGCGCCCCGGCGCGCTGTGGTACCCCGTAACGTTCTCGTCGCTCGTGCTGACGGCGGGCGGGGTCTATGCCGCGACACGCCTGCTGCTGCCCCGGCTGAGCCACGCGCCGGACAGCGTCGTGCCCGTGCGGCTGACGCTCGGCGGGCGGCGGGTGTTCCTCAGCGCGCTGCGCGACAGCGGCAACACGCTCTGCGACCCCGTGACGGGCGAGGCCGTGCTCGTGGCGGACTGGCGCTGCGCCGCGCGGCTCCTGCCGCACGACGGCCTGCGCGCCGCGGATTTTGCCGCGCCCGCCGCTCTGGTGCTGCGCCTGCAGCGGCTCCACCCGCGCCTCATCCCCTTCCGCGCCGTCGGAACGGGCAGCGGCCTGCTGCTCGCCCTGCCGTGCGAGGAGGTCCGCATCGGAAAAAGGGTGCAAAAAAACGGCCTCGTCGCCTTCTCCCCGACGCCCGTTTCGGACGGCGGCGGCTACGAGGCCCTGACAGGAGGGAAATGCGATGCTTGAATTTCTGACAGACTGGCTGCAGCGCCTCCTGCGGCAGCCCGCAAAGCTCATGTACATCGGCGGCAGCGACATTCTCCCGCCGCCGCTTGCCGCGCAGGAGGAGCAGACCCTCCTGCAGCAGGCCGCCGCTGGCGACGAGGCCGCGCGGGCCCGGCTCATCGAGCGCAATCTGCGGCTCGTGGTCTATATCGCGCGCCGGTTCGAGAACACCGGCGTGAACATCGAGGATCTGATCTCCATCGGGACCATCGGCCTGATCAAGGCAGTCGGCACGTTCAAATCGGACCGGAACATCAAGCTGGCGACCTATGCCTCGCGCTGCATCGAGAATGAGATCCTCATGCACATCCGCAAGATCGCAGGCCAGAAGGCCGAGGTCTCGCTCGACGAGCCGATCAACACGGACTGGGACGGCAACGAGCTGCTGCTGTCCGACGTGCTCGGGACGGACGGCGACATCGTCATGCGGCCCATGGAGGAGGACGCCGAGCAGCAGCTGCTGCGCGAGGCCCTTGCGCGGCTGCCGGAGCGGGAGCGGCGTATCGTGAGCCTGCGCTTCGGGCTGGGCGGGCGGCCGGAAAAGACGCAGAAGGAGGTCGCGGATCTGCTGGGCATCTCGCAGTCGTATATCTCGCGGCTGGAGAAGCGCATCATGCAGCGCCTGCGGCGCGACCTGCTGCGGCAGGTCTCATAGCCCGGCGTAGAGCGGCGCAGCCTTCGGCTCGTAGCCCTGCGGCAGATAGCGCACGGAGGAGATGCGCGGGCCGGAGATGCCGTATTTGGAGGAATAGCCGAACAGGTCGACATAGCGCTCCAGGTCGTCCCGCTCCGTCCCCATGGCGCGCAGGACCTCGACCGTGGCGCGCACATCGTCGATGGCGCGGTGCGAATTCGTCACGCGGTCCTGCAGGTCATACTGCTCGATGGCGTTGCACAGGCGGTGCGGATAGGCGCGGCGGTCGCGGTAGACCGTGAGCAGGTCGAGCTTCGGCTTGTCCTGCAGCAGGCGGGCGTCGCCGTATTTCTGCAGGAACGAATAGAGGAACAGCAGATCGAACTGGGCGTTATAGGCCGCGAGCATCGTGCCGGGTGTCAGGAGCGCGGCCAGCAGCTCGGCAAAGGCCTGCTTGCCGATGCCCTCCTCGCGGAGCAGCTCGTCCGTGATGCCCGTCAGCTCCACGATGCGCGGCGGCAGGCTGCGCGTACAGCGGACGAACTCATCGACCTCCTCCGTGCCGGAGGCGGTCAGGCGGATGGCGGAAAATTCAATGATCTCATCGCGCTGCCAGCTCAGGCCGCTCGTTTCCGTGTCGAAAACGAGGACGGAGTCGCAGCGCGAGAACAGCGATTGCAGGGAATCAGACATGATTAGCCTCCATTCCGGAAAAATCCGTAATTCTGAGGCGATTATAGCATGTTTTTCCATGCTTGACAAATGGTTCCTTTTCGGGTATACTGAATTTACCGCAAAACAAATCCTTCTTCGGGGGGTCGGATGCTTCCGGCTGAGATTGGGCGAAGTCACGCCCTGACCCGCAAACCTGACACGGATCATGCCGTCGTAGGGAAAGAGGTCTTCCGCACTGCTTTCCAAGAACGGTTTGCAGCGCGGAATTTTTGTTTTGGAGGAATCCTCTATGTCCGTTCCCTCTCGCCGTATGGGACTGCGCCGCCTTGTGGAGTGCGCCGTGCTCATCGCAATCGGCACCGTTCTCAGTCTGTTCGAGTTCTCCGGCCCTTGGGCCCTTGGCGGCGGCATCACCGTGTGCAGCATGCTCCCGCTCGTCCTGATCTGCCACCGCCACGGCACGAAGTGGGGCATCAGCTCCGCCCTGGTCTACGGCGTGCTGCAGATGTTCCTCGGCATGAAGAACGTCATGTACGGCCGCAACTTCTGGGAAGTGCTTGCCATCATCCTGCTGGACTATGTTGTCGCGTTCGGCGTCATCGGCCTTGCCGGCATCTTTGACAAGTGCATCAAGAACCGCCCCGTGTCCATCGCCGTCGGCAGTGTGTTCGCCACGCTGCTGCGTCTGGCCTGCCACTTCGTGTCCGGCTGGATCATCTGGGAGGCTCTGTGGCCGAACGAGCTGGGCTGGGCTTCCCCGCTGTGGTCCCTTGCCTACAACGCCAGCTACATGATCCCCGAAATGATCATCACGACCGTCGCCGCCGTCGCCCTGTACTTCCCGCTGAAGAAGTACTACTACGGCGAGGACCTGAAGTAAGAAGGCTGCACCGCGCCCCGCGGCCGGTGCTTCCGATAACTCTCATTTCTGAATCGCTCTCCCCCACGCAAATGCCCACAAAATGCCGCCGGTCTTCCCCCACAGAAGACCGGCGGTCATTTTATTGTGACGGCTGCACCGTAATGTACTTCTGCTTTGAGCTATTCGGCTTATCAGGGGCAGTCATCCGCAGCTGACCACTTTCCAGCAGGGGCTTCAGATAGCGTGCGGTGAAATGCTTGATATCTTTGAAGCCACAATGGTTGGCGATTTCTGCTTTGCTGCGGGGTTCCGAGCAGAATGCAATGATTTTAACTTGGGGGGTGACTTGGGGGGTATCCCCTAAGTTCGCATCGGTTTTCGTATTCCGAATCGTTGCATAGAGCATAAACGCTTCCACGCGGTACTCCGGCTGCGGCAGGCCTGCTGTTTCCATGACCTCATAGAGCCGGTCTACGCCCTCGCCAAACTCCTGCACATATTCGTACTCATGCAGGAACTGCGCAATTTTCGGATTGCGGGAGAAGTGGACGTGCCGCATATTGTTCAGCCGCACGATGCCGGGCAGCGTACCGGGGCTTTCTACTGTCAGCCGGTCGTCGAACATCTTGATTTGAATGTCCGTTCCCTTGATGCTGTAATCGCGGTGCGCGACGGCGTTGACGATCAGCTCTTTCCAGGCAAACTCCGGGTATTCCGGCTCGGTGACAAAGCGGGTATCCGCACCGAGGTAGGTGCGCTCCTTGATCTGGCTGCGCACGAACTCCAGCGCCTTCTCAATGACCTGCAGGACGCGGCCTTCAAACACCACGTCCTTGATGACGTTCATCTCCGCACCGACCTTGGCTTCCGTACCCTCGTACCGGACAAAGCGGATGCGTGCGCGGGGAAAATAGTGTTTCGGATTCTTGCCGAACAGCAGCATGGCGGCAGTGCTGACTTCTTCCTTGCCACCTTTGGTGGAGATAAATTCTTTGTTCTCCCGCAGGTATTCCTCCGGGCTTTTCCGGTAGCCGAGTTTCTGCGTATACTCCCGAACGAAGTCGAGGTCAATGTCCTCCATCGCCGCGTCCGGGACAGGGGTATCCTCAAAATACCGTGTGCCCTTGGCGTACATAAGCTGGAGGCGTTCGTCGAAATTAAGCTTCTTGGATTTATCCCCGACGCGAAAGAAAACATCGTCCGCCTGATTGGCGTGAAGCTCGTTGCTTTGCAAAACCTCAATCAGCAGAATATAATCCGGCTCACCGTCCCTGTTGGTGCAGGCAAGCAGTTCGGTTTCGATTTGAACGGACGGCTTACAGTAATCAAACGGCACGCGCAGCAGCTCGTTGATATGCTCCTGATAGCCGTCGATGCCGGTGATCGTCCCGTCGTCCTCCACGCCGACCGCGATCACGCCGCCGTCTGCGTTGGCAAAGGCGATCAGATGAATCGCAAGCGTCTTTGCGTCGATGCGGGCGCTCTTGCGGTCAAACAGCGGAGATTCCGTCATGGTGCAGATTTGTTCAAGTGTCAGCTTGCAAAGCATACGTCCGCCTCCTTGTCACAAGAAAAATCCAGCTTTTTTACAGTATAGCACAGAGTATCACCACTATGCAAGGAAGCAGTCGGGCTATCCGAAAAAAAGTTTTTCAACCGCGCCCGCAGCTCTCCGCTTATCCCGCCCCGTCCTGCAAAATTGCCGCGTTGGCTGCGCCTCCTCGCCACAGAAAAAGAGGCGACGGGACATAAAAATCCCGGACGGCGAACCGTCCGGGATATCGTTGTTCTGTTTGTGCGGATCAATACATGCCGCCCATGCCGCCTGCATTGGCTGCGGCAGCTGCTGCGGCGTCGGCTGCGGGATCGGGCTTGTCGGCCACGATGGACTCAGTCGTAAGGACGCAGGCGCCGATGGACGCTGCGTTCTCAAGTGCGGTGCGGGTGACCTTCGTCGGATCGACGATACCGGCGGGGATCATGTCGCAGTAGGTGGCGCTGTAGGCATTGTAGCCGAAGCCGACCTTGCGGCTGTTCTTGATCTTCTCGAAGACGACGGAGCCATCGACACCGGCGTTCTCGGCAATCTGGCGGACAGGAGCCTGCAGCGCCTTGACGATGATGGACGCGCCGGTCTTCTCATCGCCGGACAGCTTGGCAACGAGCTTCTCGACAGCGGGGATGGCGTTGACGAACGCGGTGCCGCCGCCTGCGACGATGCCTTCCTCCACGGCAGCGCGCGTGGCGTTCAGGGCGTCCTCGACGCGGAGCTTCTGCTCCTTCATGGCAGTCTCGGTCTGTGCGCCGACACGGATAACGGCGACGCCGCCGGACAGCTTGGCAAGACGCTCCTGCAGCTTCTCACGGTCGTACTCGGACGTGGTCACGCCGATGGCGGCCTTGATCTCGTGGATGCGGTTCTGGATTTCTTCGGAATTGCCGCAGCCGTCGACGATAACGGTGGTGTCCTTGTTGACCTTGATCTGGCGGGCACGGCCGAGGTCGGAGAGCTGAGCCTCCTGCAGGTTCATGTTCAGCTCGTTTGCGAAGTAGGTGCCGCCGGTCAGGATGGCGATATCGCGGAGCATTTCCTTGCGGCGATCGCCGAAGCCGGGCGCCTTGACGCAGACGCAGTTGAAGCTGCCGCGCAGACGGTTGACGAGCAGGGTGGACAGCGCATCGCCCTCGACGTCCTCGGCGATGATGACGAGCTTCTGGCCAGCCTTGACGATCTGCTCCAGAACGGGCAGGATGTCCTGAATGGAGGAGATCTTCTTATCGGTGATGAGCAGGTACGGATCATCGACAACAGCTTCCATCTTGTCGGTGTCGGTGACCATATACGGGGAGATATAGCCGCGGTCGAACTGCATGCCTTCGACAACGTCGAGGCCGGTCTCGGCGGTCTTGGACTCTTCAATGGTGATGACGCCGGCGGCCGTGACCTTCTCCATGGCCTCGGCGATCAGCTTGCCGATCTCCTCGTCGCCGGAGGAGACGGTGCCGACACGGGCGATGTCTGCGCTGCCGTTCACGGCCTGCGAGTTGGACTTGATGGCCTCGATGGCGGCGTCAACGGCCTTCTGCATGCCCTTGCGCATGACCATGGGGTTCGCACCGGCGCTGACGTTCTTCAGGCCCTCGCGGATGATGGCCTGTGCCAGCAGGGTAGCGGTGGTGGTGCCGTCGCCTGCGACGTCGTTCGTCTTCGTAGCGACTTCACGGACGAGCTGAGCGCCCATGTTCTCAAACGGATCCTCGAGCTCGACTTCCTTGGCGATCGTCACGCCGTCGTTCGTGATGAGCGGGGAACCATATTTCTTCGCAAGGACGACGTTGCGGCCCTTCGGACCGAGGGTGACCTTGACGGTATCTGCGAGCTGGTCAATGCCGGACTGCAGCTTCTTGCGGGCGTCTTCGCCGAATTCGATCATTTTTGCCATGATATTTTAAGCCTCCTGAATTATTCTACGATCGCGAGGATCTCGGACTGGCGGACGATGGAATACTCCACATCCTCGACCTTGACCTCGGTGCCAGCATACTTCGCGACGACGACCTTGTCGCCGGGCTTCACGACCATCTTGACCTCGTTTCCGTCCACGACGCCGCCGGGGCCGACTGCCACGACTTCGGAAACAACGGGCTTTTCCTTCGTAGCGGTGGAGAGAATAATGCCGGAAGCGGTGGTCTCCATGGCTTCCACAGGCTTGAGCAGAACACGATCTGCAAGGGGTACCAGTTTCATGATGCTAACCTCCAATATAATGTCTGATGGTCTCCCATCTTTGATTACGGGCTTGAATTTAGCACTCAATTCATTTGAGTGCTAACACCCTATATAATACCCATTTCCGGAAGAAAGTCAAGAGGAAAAAATGAAAAATTTGTGACAAATTTCAAAATTCTCCCGTCCCGGACGCCCGGTTTGGGCATTTGAGTTTGCGGCAATCTCAGTAGAGGCCATCGAAACGGACGAGCTGCCAATAAAGGAATGCACCGATTGCGTCTGTAGCGGCGGTCACTGCGCAGCCGTTGGCGGCTTTGCCGCCTTACGGATGCGGCGTGCCCCTTGC
>ERZ827524.1930-NODE-1930-length-16894-cov-5.986638_pt1 | contig 16894 bp, 13 predicted proteins | sample MGYA00519702_ERZ827524 | MGnify/ENA primary metagenome ERZ827524 (study PRJEB31778, sample SAMEA3449341) | human gut metagenome | biome: human gut; feature: human-associated habitat; material: faeces | place: United Kingdom | collected 2010/2012 ...
CAAGGGGCGCCGGGGCGGGAGGGGCGGCCACATCTGCCGGGACAGCGGCACACAGCGCAGATTGAAAAAGACCCCGCCGCTTTCCCGAAGGGAACCCAAGTCCCAAGCATCGCTCCGGCTTTTGGCTGTCTGCGCCGCATACCGGCCTGCCGGTGCGCGCCTTCGAACGGCAGAAAGTACGCCTCACAGCGGCGGGACAGCCCGCTGCGTTTTTGCGCCGCTCCCTGCGCCGACAGCAAAGCAGACCAACGCCGAGGGCGGCGCAAAACTCTCCGCGAAAGGACGCGGCTGAACGCACCGGACAGACGCCGGCGGCTTCGGCGGCAGCGTTTTTCGGCCATCCGGCATACGGACGATACCGGCTGTCCGTTTTCCGATATACCTGCTCCCCAAACCACTCTAAAAATAAATATGCACAGTAAAAATAGTTCCGAAAGAAATTATGAGTAAGATGGATACGAATATCATAGGTAAAAAAGACGGATTTATTATCAGATTGGCAAAAGCCGAAGATGCAGCGGCTTATTATGAACAAAATTACTGTCCCTTAGACAAAGAAGCCGCACGATTGACCGGCTGCAAGACATCGTTTACGAAAGAAGAAGTGACATCATTCTTTTTGCAATCTTTAGAAGACGATGACAGATACTTCTTTTTGATGATTGCCCCCGGCGGGAAAATAATCGGTGAAAGCGTCATCAATGAAGTGGATTGGGAATTGCGCCGTGCAAATTTCAGAATCTGCATTTATCAAAAGACGGAAAGAGGCAAAGGAATCGGCACATGGGCAACAGAAGTCACCCGCGACTTTGCCTTTGAAAAGCTGCATCTGCATCGTTTGGAATTGGATGTTTACTCCTTTAATCCGAGCGCCGAAAAAGTGTACTTGAAAGCCGGATTCAAAATAGAGGGCGTTTTGAGGGACGCTGTCAGAAATGGGGAAGAATATGCTGACGATATATTGATGTCCATGTTAGAAGAGGAATGGAAAGCGATAAAAGAGAAAGCATAAATTTTGCCGACAACAGCAAAGCCCGCCGGAACAGTCTGCTCCGGAATAAACGGCGTGTCCTATGCGCCGCCGTCGACAGTCCTGTCCGTCTTTGCTAAAGGCAGGGGAAGCGCTAAAACGGCTTCCCGCCCGTTTCGATTTAGAAAAAGCGCTCCAATACCAGAGAAAAGGCGGCCAAGCCTTTTGAGAAATCGGCCGTCTTGTCTGCCCGTTCGGCAGGGCAGCAGGCGACGGTCAAGGTCGGGCGCAAGCCCCTTTGACGCCCACAAAAAAGGCGGTGCGCCGCCCCCCCTCATCGGCGGCTGTCGGAAGGATAAATTGAAGAAACGACCCCGCATTCGCAAAACGACACGGGTGTATGCAGTCATCTGTTCGCCGCAGCAACGCTTTTTATGTGCGGGCATGATGCGCGCCCGCCGTCCGGCCACGCGCGGGTTTTCGGCGCGGGGATATTCGTTTGATGCACACGGCACGGACGGTCGGCGCGGCTTAGGCTTTGCCGGCCTGCCGCGCGGATTGCAAGCGCATCCGCCGGAGAACAATATATTTTTTTGAGCGTAAAGCCAACCGCGCCCGCGCGAAGGGCTGTTCCGGCACGCGGGCGGCGCTGTTGACGACCTATCCGCCCGACAAGCATATTCGCACCCCCCGCGCGCGGGAACGCCGCCGACTCTTTTATATGGAGAACATCAAGTATGCATATTCGCGCCCGTTTCCTTTGAAAAAACACCGCAGCGCGCGCCGACTGTACAATCGCAAGCATCCTCGCTCCCGTTCGGGGGAACGCCGCCCCGCGTATGGCCCGCCCGCACACCGGAGCGCAAGTCACGGGCGGCTTCGCCCTGTCCGGCCGCGCGGCTTTGCCGCGCTTTCCGATTTTACCGCCGCTGAAAAACGCGCGAAAACGGGGGTTGAAAAACAAATCGAAATGTGATATAATAGCCGCATAGAGATTAGCAATAAGCCAGATATGTGCGGCGGCTATTCAAGTTTTCCGCGCCGCAGCGCGTAAAACTTCGGGGCTTTGCAGGTTAGTATGGCCGCATAGAGAATGGTCATAAGCCAACCCTATGCGGCGGCTATTCAAGTTTTCCGCGCCGGTGGCGCGTAAAACTCCGGGGCTTTGCAGATTGGTAGGGCCGCATAGAGATTGGCAATAGGCCAAGCATGTGCGGCGGCTATACGATTTTGCCGTGTCTGCGGCGCGGCAAAACCCGGAACTTTGCGCTTATCGCAGAGCCGCATAAAGTACGAGTGCGTTTTCCGCGCCGCGGGTGCGAAAGACTTCCCGCTTATTATAGAGCCATGGATAGGTATACAGACGCCGATTCGATTCGGCGGCGATTCGAATTTGCTCTGCCTTTGGGCAGCGCAAAGGTTGAAATGCTGTGCTTATTCGCTTATGATTTTTGCCTTCTTTACCTCTCATATTTTCCCGTGCAGAGCGCAGCCAAGTCCGCGCGGCGGCAATGCGGCTCACCGCGCCGCGTACTGGCCAACGCCGGCGCGTCCGTGCAAAACGAAGCTGCGCATACGCGGCAGGAACAGGATACCCGAAAAATACCACCGTGTTTTTGCAGCAGACTTCCCGTTTTTGCAATAGATTTCCGTGCGGAGACAAAGCCTGCGGCCGGCTTCGGCTGCGGAAAAATCCCGTTCGGGCGCGCAGCGCTTTCCCGCGCCGCCGGCACAGACGGCCGCGCGACGATGGGCATATGCGGACGTTCGGCCGCCGTGCGATTCCGTTTCGCGGCGGCGCAGCCCGACCTTCTGCGCCCGCAGGACAAAAAATGCCGGCGCGCGAAAAAACAAACGCATTTTTTGACGAACATTCATAAATAATAATAGAACAACAAAAGCGCCGTGCTCCGAAACGCGGCGCGGCCCGGGAAGGCGTTCCCCGCGTCGGTTTCGGACGCGCGCCGAACCCCCGCCGGCCCGGGCTTCGGCAAACCGCCGCGGCGCGTCCCGCGTCCGGCTGCGTTTTGCCCTTTTTCGATGGCGCAGTATCCTTAGTTGATCCGTCGTTTCTGAAAGCGTGCCTAAAAATACGCAGATGGCATATCGATGAAGCTCCTTGTGCTTGCTTTTTACGCCCAGTTTAGGGTGAGTGCTGGGAGATGGGACTGCGGGCTGCCCGTAACGGCATACGGGAGCTGTCCCGCTTTCCTTGGAGGCTTTCTTCTGTGGGCGCAGGCTCTGGCCGCGCGCTTACAGATTTAAGATTAAACCTATCGCGCGGTACGTTTTATGATGCTGTGGATAGATGTAGCCTGCCTTGCGTGGCGATGGCGGATGGGGTCGCAAACGCCGGCGCTGCGGTCAGCTGCCGCGGCGCACGGCCTGATAGCCCCTGAAATCACCGCTGCAAAAGAGGATAGGAAGCGGTAGCGGATTATAGAGGAAAGCTCCTAGGCTGTTCGGACAATGCCCGTTTGCTTTTGCCGGGCGTCCGAGACGCGATGCGGATTGCAGTGTGGACTTAAAGGCAATCATGTCCCGGCGATGGCGACACGCCGGCCCCGGCTTTAATGGGAAACCGCTCTGTCGGCGACGAAGAGCAGCCGCGGGGGAAATCCAACCTGACCGTATGCCACAAGGTTTACGCATCCCGCCGCCATCCAAAAAAGCGCATTAAAATGCCGGCAAAGACGATGCGGCGTGAAAACGGCGTCCGCCATAAGCCGGCCTTGATCCGCCGCGCACCGACCGCGGCTTGGATACCCTCCCCCGACCCCTCCCTGCCGGCAAAGCGGGGAACCGGAAACCGGCTTCGCATCCCGGGTCTAATTGCGAGAACAAATCCCGTCCCCGGGCCGGATTCCATCCACTATGTTGTGCCGCCGCTGCGCGGCGGAATGGAGATTGACAGTTTTATGCAAAATCCGTCCGACGGCCCGTCGCGCCGGAAAAAGGAGAAGGAAAAGGGCCGTAAGCGGCAGATGCGCCGCTGGGCGCTGACCGTGCTGCTGGTCAGCTTCCTCATCACGGCGCTGCTGTCCTTAGCCTCCGGCGAAATCATCGAGGGCCTGCCGATGTTCGCCTCGATCCTCGTGCTGGTCCTGTTCGTCGCGCTGGGCATCGTGTTTGACATCATCGGGCTGGCGGTGGCCACGGCGGACGTCACCGCCTTCAATTCGATGGCCGCCCGCCGGCTGAAAACCGGCAAAAAGGCCGTGTGGCTCATTTCCAATACGGAAAAGGTCTCGTCCGTCTGCAACGACGTCATCGGCGACATCGCCGGCGTCGTCTCCGGCGCCACCGGCGCGGCCATCGCCGCGCAGCTCTTTTCCGAGTCGGCGTCCGGGTTCTGGCTCTCGCTGACGCTGACCTCGCTCATCGCGGCCGTAACCGTCGGCGGCAAGGCGCTCGGCAAGCAGTACGCCGTCCGCTACAACGAAAAAATCGTTTACTGGGTCGCCAAGCTGCTGTGCGGCTTTCAGAAATAGCGCCGCATTCAGCAAGCAACTTTACGTTAGGACGTTTCCGATGCTTATCGAAAAGATCAATTCCCCCGCCGACCTGAAAAAGCTGTCGGTCAAAGAGCTGAACGCGCTCGCGGAAGAGCTGCGCGGAGAGCTGATAGACGTCATATCCAAAAACGGCGGTCATCTTTCCTCCAATTTAGGAGTGGTCGAGCTGACCGTCTCTTTGCATTTCCTGTTCGATTCGCCCGCCGACCGCATTCTGTGGGACGTCGGCCACCAGAGCTACGTCCACAAGCTGCTCACCGGCCGTCGGGAACGCTTCGGCACGCTGCGGCAGTTCGGCGGGCTGTCGGGCTTCCCCAATCCGGCGGAAAGCGCGCACGACGCGTTCGTCGCCGGCCACTCGGGCAACTCGGTATCCGCGGCGCTCGGCTTCGCGGAGGAGGAAGCGCGCAGAGGCAGCGGCCGCTACACGGTCGCCGTCGTCGGCGACGGCAGCTTCACCAACGGGATGATTTACGAGGCGCTGAACAACTGCGGCAACAAAAACCTGCGGCTGATCATCGTGCTCAACGACAACGAGATGTCCATCTCCAAAAACGTCGGCGCGGTGAGCAGCTATTTTTCCCGCTTCCGCACCGGCGGGCGCTATCTCCGCTTCAAGCGGGTGACGGCGCGCGCGCTGCTGGCGTTGCCGCTGGTGGGCAAGCCGCTGTTCCGGCTGCTGCGCGGCATAAAAAATCTGTTCAAGCGCCTGCTGGTCTCCGAAAACCTGTTTGAGCTGCTCGGTCTGGAATACATCGGCCCCGTGGACGGAAACGATTTAAGCCGTCTGAACGCGGTGCTGCGCGAGGCGAAGAGCATGGAAAAGCCCTGCGTGGTCCACGTCTGCACCACCAAGGGGAAGGGCTACCCCGGCGCCGAGCGCCGACCCGATACATACCATTCGGTCGGCGCGTTCGACAAATCCTGCGGCGTCGATCCCGACGGCTGCTGCACCGGCTTCTCGGCGCTGTTCGGCGAGCTGATGTGCGCCCGCGCGCAGGCCGATCCGGCGCTCGTGGCCATCACCGCCGCGATGTGCGACGGGACGGGGCTGTGCGGCTTCCGAAAAGCCTTTCCCGACCGCTTCTACGACGTCGGCATCGCCGAAGAGCACGCACTCACCTTCGCGGCGGGCCTCGCCGCCGCCGGCGCGCACCCCGTGCTGGCCGTTTATTCCTCCTTCTGCCAGCGCTGCTTCGACCAGATTCTGCACGACGCGGCGCTGCCCGCGCTGCCCGTCGTGCTGGCCGTCGACCGCGCCGGACTCGTCTGCGCCGACGGACCGACGCACCACGGCGTGTTCGACGTCTCGTTCCTGCGCGGCGTGCCCGGGATGACCGTTTACTCGCCCGAGACGGCGTCCGAGCTGCGCGAATCGTTTGAAAAAGCCTTCGCCGCCGGCGCGCCGGCCGCCGTTCGCTATCCGAAAAGCGGCGACTGCCCCGACGGGGCGGAGACGTATACCGTCTGCGCGGGCGGCACCGTCAAATACCGCGACTTCGGCAGCCCGAAAACCGTCGCCGTCACCTACGGACGGATGGCGGCGGACGTCTGCGCTGCCGCAGCGGCGGCCGGCGACACGCGGGTAATCAAGCTGATTAAAATCCATCCGATCGATTATAAAACGCTCGCGCCGCTGCTCGACGGCGCGCAGGCTTTGCTGCTGTGCGAGGAGGGAATCCGCGCCGGCGGCGTCGCCGAGGGAATCGCCGCCGCGCTGGCCGGAGGCCGCCCGACGCGCATCCGCGCCATCGAGGGCTTTGTTCCCCACGGCGACGAGCATTCGCTTAAAAAGCTGCTCGGCTTCCTGCCCGAGCAGCTTGCCGACGATTTGCGGAGCCTGAAGCAATGAGGCTGGACACGCTGGTTTTCCAAAGGGGCCTCTGCGAGAGCCGCACCCGCGCCGCCGCGTACATCCGGGACGGGCGGGTGACGGTGGACGGCGCGGTCGTCCGCAAGCCGTCGTTCGACGCGCCCGAGGACGCCGCCGTGACGCTCGACCCGACGGCGCCGGCGCTCGTCTCCCGCGCGCAGCAAAAGCTGGACGCGGCGATGGCGCGCTTCGCGCTCGACTGCACCGGCCTGACCGTGCTGGACGTGGGCGCGTCCACCGGCGGCTTCACCCGCTGCCTGCTCGACCGCGGCGCCGGACACGTCTACGCGCTCGACGTGGGGCACGGCCAGCTTCACCCCTCGCTGCGCGAGAACAGCCGCGTGACGGCGCTGGAGGGCGTCAACGCCCGCACGATGACGCCCGGGCTGTTTCCCGTCCCGCCGGATATGGCGGTGATGGACGTTTCGTTTATCTCGCAATCGCTCATCTATCCCGCGCTCGCCGCCGTTCTGCGGCCCGGCAGCCGCCTCGTCACGCTCGTCAAGCCCCAGTTCGAGGCGGGGCGCGCGCACATCGGCAAGGGCGGGCTCGTGAAGCCCTCCGACCGCCTGTACGGCGACATCTTCGCGAAGCTGGAAAACGCCGCGGCGGAAAACGGGCTGGCGCTGCTGGCGCAGATGCCCTCCCCCGTGCGCGGCGGCGACGGCAACGCCGAGTTCCTCGCGCTTTTCGCCCGCGTCGAAGGCGGGACAGACGAAGGAAAGGACAGAAACTAAGGGATGAAAAACATCGCCGTGCTTCCCAACCGGCAGAAGGCGCGCGCGGCCTCGGCCGCCGCCGAAGCGGTGCGCTTCCTGCGGCGCTGCGGCCTGCGCATTCTCGCCGAGGAGGAAAACCGCGACATCGTTGACGCGGACGAATACCGCTCGCTCGAAACCGGCCTGTTCGCCGCCTGCGACGCGGCCGTCGTGTTCGGCGGCGACGGCACGCTGCTGCGCTACGCCACCGAGGCGGCCAAGGCGGAGCTGCCGGTCATCGGCGTCAATTCCGGCACGCTCGGCTACCTGACCGAGCTGGAGCAGAACGAAATCCCGCAGCTTGCCGCGCTCTGCGACGACGGGCTGCGCATCGAGGAACGAATGATGCTCGAGTCGTCGCTCGACGGCCGTATCGTCGATTACGCGCTCAACGAAGCGCTCATCTCGCGCGGCGCCGCGGTGCGGATGCTCGAATTCCGCCTCGACTGCGACGGCACGGCCGCCGCCACCTACCGCGCGGACGGGCTGATTCTCTCCACGCCCACCGGCTCGACCGCCTACGCGATGTCGGCCGGCGGCCCCATCGTCGACCCGCGGCTGGACGCGTTCACCGCCTGCCCCGTCTGCCCGCACGCGTTCGCGGCGGCGCGGGCGCTGGTCTTTTCCCCCGAATCGGTGCTGACCGCGACCGTCACCGCCGCCGAAGCGGGCGACATCCAGCTCTCGTGCGACGGGCGCGCCGTCGCCGCCCTGCAAAGCGGCAACTGCCTGACCGTGCGCCGCGCCGCGCTGCGCACGCGGCTCATCCGCATCAAGAAGGACGCGTTCTACCAAACGCTTTACCGCAAATTCAACGCCGGAAGGAGCATATAAAATGAAGCGCAGCCGCCAGAAGGCCATCCTCACCATCCTCAACCAGCGGCGCATCACCACGCAGGAGCAGCTTCGCGACGCGCTGCTTGAGCAGGGCATCCGCGTCACGCAGGCCACCCTCTCGCGCGACATCGCCGAGCTTGGGCTGACGAAGGACGAAAACGGCTACGGCCTGCCCCGCGCCGGCGGCAACGCGATGGGCGGCTCCAAGGGCGTCAAGATTCTGTCCGAGGCCGTCCGCGAGGTCGACTGCGCGGGGAACATCGTCGTCGTCAAGGCGCTCACCGGGATGGGAAGCGCCGCGGGCGCCGCGCTCGACCACCTGCATCTGCCGGAGGTGGTCGGCTCCGTGGCGGGCGACGACACGGTTCTCATCGTCGTGCGCAGCGCAGAGGCCGCCGAGGCGCTGCGCGACTATCTTCTGGAGATGCTCGGTTGACCGAAGGAGGCTTTGGCGCGGTATGCTGAAATTTTTGCACATAGAAAATATCGCCGTCATCAAGCGGCTGGACCTGTCGCTCGGGAACGGCTTCAACGTCTTTACCGGCCAGACCGGCGCGGGCAAGAGCATCATCCTCGACTCGCTGCTGCTGCTCTGCGGCGCGCGCAGCGACCGCGACCTCATCCGCACCGGCGAGCAGCGGGCGCTTGTCGAGGGCGTGTTCGACGTCGGCGAGGCGGCGTTCCCCGCGCTGGCGGAATACGGCGTCGAGCCGGAGGACGGCGAGCTGTTCCTCACCCGCACGCTGACGGCCGACGGCCGGAGCGGCGCCCGCATCAACGCGCGGGCCGTGCCGCTGTCGGTGCTGCGCGCCGTCGCCGCGGGACTCGTCACCGTCCACGGCCAGCAGGACACGCAGTCCATCCGCTCGGAGGCCGAACAGCTTGCCATGCTCGACGGATACGCCGCCAATGCGGCCGTCCGCGCCGCCTACGACGGCGCGCGGCGCGATTACATAGAGAAAAAGCAGCGCTTGGATACGCTGCGCGCAGGCGAGCGGGACAGCGCCGCGCGCGCCGAAATCCTCGCCTTCCAGTCGGCCGAACTGACCGCCGCCGGCGTGAAGAAGGGCGAGGAGGACGCGCTGCTCGAGGAACGCAGCCGGCTGGTCAACGCCGAGAAGATCGCGCTGCTGGCCAACACCGCCTACGACGCGCTCACCGGCTCCGCCGCCGCGTCCGAGCTGTCCGCGTCGGCGGCGGACGCGCTCGAGAAGCTGGCCGCCTACCTCCCCGCCGTCCAACCGCTGGCCGAGCGGGTCAAAAGCGCGATGTACGAGCTGGAGGACGTCGCCGAATCGCTGCGCGATTACCGCGAAGCCGAGGAGCCGGGCGCGCGGCTCGACAGGCTCGAGCAGCGCCTGTCCGACATCCAGGGGCTGCGCAAAAAATACCGCACCGACGCCGACGGCCTGCCCGCGCTGCTGGAGGAAATCAACGGCGCGCTCGCGCAGATCGAACATTTTGACGAGCACCTCGCCGCCGCCGAGCAGGCGCAGGCAGAATCCCTCGCCGCGCTGCGCGCGCACGCCGCGGCGCTGACCGAGACCCGCGTCAAAGCCGCGGCCGCCTTCGAGAAGGCGGTGCAGGCGGCGCTGGCCGAGCTGGATATGCCGAAGGTGACGTTCCGCATCGCCCTTACGCCGTCGGAGCCGGTCGCTTCCGGCGCGGATAAGGTCGAATTCCTCATCTCCGCCAACGCCGGCGAAGCGCCGCGCCCGCTGGGCAAGATCGCCAGCGGCGGCGAGCTGTCCCGTATCATGCTGGCGATGAAAAGCGTGTTCGGCGACGGCGAAAAAACCGCCGTCTTCGACGAAATTGACGCCGGCGTCTCCGGCGGCACCAGCTATAAGGTGGGCCGAAAGCTGCACGCGCTCGCCGCCGGCACCGGCGCGCAGCTTCTGTGCGTAACCCACTCCGCGCAGCTTGCCGCGCAGGCCGACACGCACTTCCTCATCGAAAAGCATCTCGAGGGCAGCCGCACCGAAACGCGCGTGACCCTGCTGGACGAGTCCGGCCGCGAAAAGGAGCTGGCGCGCATCCTCGGCGGCGAATCGATCACCGAGGCCGCCGTCCTCGCCGCAAGGGAGCTGCGCAAAAGCTGAAGCGGCGAAAAGTCCCCCGCAGCGGCTTGAAGAATGCCGAACCCGCCGTCGCCGCGCTCTGCCGCAGCGCAGCACCGCCGACCGCTCCCCTGTACGGCGCGCCGCTTCGGGAATCACGACGCGCCGCCGTCGCCGTCGGCCGTTCCCGTCTCTCGGAAGGCCCGGCCCGCCGGATGCGCGCCGCCTGTCATACGAACCCGAACGCGCCTCATAGCCTTACGGGTTTACCTGTCCGGCGCAATCCCGAACCCGCGCGCAGCTTAACATCGCGTTTCGGAGCAGTCCGGCAGCCCGCTGGGTTCTGCGCCCGAAGCGTATCCGTCCGATTCTCTCTTTCCGCCTTTTCCGGCAGGGACCCGCACGCGGTTTTACGACCGAAGTCCGCCCCCTGTCCGGCACAGATTACCGTTCCCTGCTCCGCCGGCGGCAAGCCGCCCGGAGATGCGATAGAAAAAAATACGAAACGGGGTATTACAAATGAAAAAAGCACTTTCCCTCCTCCTGTGCGCGCTGCTGCCCGTGCTGCTGTTCGCCGCCTGCGGACAGCCGGCCGACAACCGCACGCCGGAGGAACTGTTCTACGCCCTGCCCGTCTCCGCGGGGATCACCGAGGCGCTGGACGAATCGCCGCTGACCGAACTGTTTGCGTCCGGCCAGCCGCTGCGGATGGAAATGGATTTCTCGCTCGACAAATGCGTCATTCCCATGGAGGCCGACCTGTCGGGAAGCTCCATCTCCTACGCTCTGGACGTCAGCCCGCAGGCGAACATACGGGGCAATATGTCCGTCAACGTGATGGACGAGAAAATCTCCTGCGACCTGCTGTCGGACGGCAGCAGCATCTACGCCAAGTCCGAGCAGATCGGCGATAAATGGCTGTGCCTTCCCATGACGGAGCTCTTGGCCCAAACGGGCTTTGACCCCTACGATTTGACCTACGATTTGAGCAGCGCTTCGGCTTCCCCGCTGAACACGCAGCTTCTCGAACGCGTCGAGTCGCTGCTGACCGGCGCGCTGGAGGCGGCGCTGGAGGCGCTGCAAGCCTATCCGCTGGCCACCGAGCAGGTGACCGTCTCCTGCGGCGGCCTGGAGGAAACCGGCACCGCCGTCACCCTTGAGCTGACCGCCGCACAGCTCGTCACGCCGCTGACGGCCGTGATGACCTACCTGCGCGACAGCAGCGACGCGTACAACCTCGTCGTCGAGCTGTCCGGCGAAGCGGTCACGCAGGACGAATACCGCGAAACGCTGGACGACGCCATAGCCGAGATGAGCGAAAGCGCGGCCGAAATGCCGGCCGCGACCTTCCGGCTCACGCGCACGTTCAAGGACGGCCGCCAGCTCTCCGCCGCGTTCGAGGTCACGGTCGAGGAGGAATTCACCCTGACCGGCGAAATGATCACGCTCAACCCGTCCAGCAAAAAGAGCGCCTTTTCGCTGGACGTGCGCGCAGAGGAGCAGGGCCTTGCGCTGATGACGCTGACGGCCGAAGGCTTGCGCTCGGGCAGCGAGCAAACGGTGACCGCCGCGCTTGCAGCCGAGGACGCGGATGTTTCGCTCAGCTATATGGAAAAGAAGGGCAGCATCGACGCCTCGCTGAAAATCGCGGACGGGTACGGGGACGGCATACGCGGCACCTTCACCCTCCAGGGCACGGAGTTGAACGCCTCGCTCGCCCCGCTCGAAAACGGGAAAGCGCAGAGCGCTCTGCTCGCGCTCACGGGGAAGGTCCAGCGCGACGACAGCTCGTTCGACGCCGACCTGACGCTCAGCGTCAACGCGGACGGGATGCGGATTTCGATCCCGCTGCAGCTTCAAATGAAGCAGAGCAACAACGGGCTGCAAATGCGCTTCTCCACCTCGCTCCAAATGTCGGGCGCGCTGGATTTCGCGCTCAGCGGCAGCTTCTCGATTGTCAAGATCGACGACTTCACCGTCGAAGCGCCGTCCGACGTCTATACGCCCGAGGAAACCGAGGACATCCTCAACGGCGACCTGCCTCTGACGGGCCTGCCCTCGTTTGATTTCTGACGATGCGGCTCTACGACCTGCACGTCCACACCGCCCTGTCCGCCTGCGCGGCACGGGACGCCTGCATCGCCGAATACTGCGCCGACGCCCGCGAATCGGGCCTGCCGGTCATCGGCTTCGCGGACCACGCGTGGGACAAAGCCGTCGCGGGCGCCTCGCCGTGGTACGCGCCGCAGGACTATGAACGCCTGCTCGCGCGGCGGGCGGAGGCCGAACGGGAGAGCGGGCTGAAGCTCCTGCTGGGCGCCGAGGCCGAGATGGCCGCGGGCGTGGTCGCGTTCACGCCCGAAAGCGCCGCGCTGCTGGACTACATCATCTGCCCGCATTCCCACACGCATATGAAGGGCTTCGTCCTTCCCGCAGACGCCGAAGCGCCCGAGAAGCACGCCGATTTCCTTGTCAAGAGCTTTTACGCACTCTGCGTCCACCCGCTGGCAAGGTATATCCTCGGCGTCGCGCATCCGATGTATCCCATCGGCAAAAGCGCCGACGAAGCCGACGAGATTTATGCGCACATCAGCGACGACGCGCTTTTCTTCATCTGCCAAGCCGCCGCCAAAGCGGATCTGGCGCTGGAGCTGAACATCAGCACCCTCGCCCCGATCCCGACCGAGCGGCTCGCGTCGCTGGGCTACGCGCGCTTTTTCCGCGCGGCCAAAAGCGCAGGCTGCCATTTCTTCCTCGGCAGCGACCGCCACAGCAGCAAGCACCCGGTACACGACACGCTGGCCCGCGCGCCCGAGCTGGCCGAAGCGCTCGGCCTGCACGAGGACGATTTCACACGCGCGCTGGAAAAGGCGCTTGCACTCTGACCGTAATAAAAACAGCCCCGCTGCGGCGGGGCTGTTTTTTTATCTCGCGCGCCGGCGCGTCCCGCCGCCCGCCATATCGGTGCATTTCGCTGCCCGCCATGCCTGTGCGTCCCGCAGCCCGTCATACCGATGCACTTCGCCGCCCGCCCTACTGGCGCGTCCCACTGCTGCCGGCCGGTTCATACCGCCGGTCTCCGTGTCGGTACATCCCGCAGCCCGCTGTGCCTGTACGCCCCCATCAACCGCCGTGCCGATTCATACCGCCGGCCTCCGCGCCCGTGCGTCCCGCCGACCGCCGCGCCGGTGTATTTCGCCGCCGCCAAGCCGGTTTATATTGCCGCAAAGCCGCCCTCCCTATCCCGTTCCGCAGCAAAGGATACCCCTTCCATATTTGTTCCGCGGCAAGAATCACCGTTCCATATTCCGTTTTACGGCAAGGCACGCCGCTCGGCATTGCATCCCGCCGCAAAGGACGCCGGCTCCGCCTTTTGCACTGCGGCAAGAATCGCTGCGGTCTATTTTGTCTAACAAAGAACGCCGCAGCCAAATCGGCCCCGCCCGCCGCGTCGGCAAACGCGGCCGCACCTCGCGCCCCGTCCCCCTCCCCTTGTCCCGCCGGAACGTGCAAAACCGGCATGTCCGCGCCGACGAGCGTTTTGCCGCCGTACCGCCTGTAAGACTTCCATACACACGACGACGCCGTACACACACCTAAATACGCCGTCCTCCCTTCACGCCGCAGCAAGGGACGCCCCATATTCCACTCCACCGCAAGAGACCCTGATTTCTATTTTGTTCTGCGGCAAAAGACACCGCTCCTATTTTTTATTGCAGTTATAGACGAAAGTCGCCCTATGACTTCTTGCAAATGCGGATATATGATGATATAATAAATCGGAAAAATTATGGCAGTACAGCCGCATTTGAAGGCAGGCGATATGAATATGGAGCCGATACGCTCTGAACTTACCAAAATGAATATAGATTATAAGTCTATCCGCATTTTGCAGGAAAAAGACGGTATTGTCGTTGCACGCATTCACTGTGCAAACAAATCATTTGTAATGAAGCTTTTTCAAAGACCTGCGTTTCGCAGAGAAATTGGTAATTACAAAATTCTCTCCTCATTGCATATTCCAACGCTGAATATTATTTCTGCCACGGATAAAGCCTTATTGATGGAAGACGTCGGCAACAGCAATACATATAGGTTAGGGATAGACAAAGATTTGGACGACCCTGAAATCGCCGTGCTGATAGCGAAATGGTATAAGCAACTGCATCATAAAGGCTACAAATTTATCGAGCAAAACGGCTATGTACCACTCTATGACGAGAATGACCTCTTAACCATCGAAAATATAGAGGAAATAAAATGGAAAACCGGTACCTCGGAGCTTCCCGTCTGGGAATCGATAGAACGCAATTTTGATTTTATAGAAAAGCGCCTGCACCAAGCCAAACGCACCTTAACATATAATGATTTTTACTATACCAATTTAATCGTTGCACAAACTCGCACATCGGCAATGATGTTTGATTACAATCTGCTTGGAAAAGGATACGCCTATGCAGATATAAGAAATGTGTGTTTTTCCCTGTCCGAGGCAGCAAAAAAAGCCTTCCTTGAGGAATATGGCGTGTTTGATGCATCCGAAGTCATCATAGACAATGTCGCTTCTGTTCTTATTACACTGCACTCTGCCTGCCGGAAGACTCTATTTCCTGCCTACGCAAACAACGCATTAAAAGAGCTTCATACCGGTTTAATGGATAAAGTCGACAGATTGCTTGCTCTTGAAAAATGACCTTTGGAATCTCCAAATAACAGAGCCAACCGCCTTTGTCGGCGATAACATAAACGTCTGTGCCGTCATTGACAGGTGCGGCTGTCCCTGTTTATATGGCAACTGAAAGGGCAAAATCAATAAGCGCGTTTTCCCTCTCATAGTCGTGCTTTTTATATCTGCCCGTATCGTTTCATATCGCCATCGAAAATCCGCCCCCATTTAGGCGTGAAAATCATTGTTGTTTTAAGCGTCTTAATGGGCGAAAGACTGGACCGGCAAGAGGGTTTGCGGTTCAATTCACTTTTATAGAACACAATCAAACGCTGTTTTTATAATAAGAACCGCCGCAGCCAAACCGGCCCCGCCCGCCGCGCCGGCAAACGCGTCTGAACCCTGCCCTGTCCCCAGTCCCGCCGGGCCGCAAAAAAACGGCGGCGCGTCGGATGACGCGCCGCCGGACGTTTTTCTTCTGCGCCGTCCGAAGTTACATGAATACGACGCCGTATACGGCTCTGGTAAACGCCTCCAGCGCCTTTTTCTTATCCTCGAAAATCTGCGAACGCTCTTTGTAGTACTTTTCCATCGCCGCCACAGTCGGCGAGGGGATGCTGTTTACATAGTGCATCTCCAGCAAATCGCGTTTGTAGTCGTCCAGCACGGAAAACCCCATTTCGATCATCTTCAGCTCGCGTTCAACGATTTTGCGGCGAAACCGCGCGTCGTCGATGAGCACAATGAGATTGACCAGCTTGTTCTCGTAGCGGTTCCCGCCCGTACCGCTGACCGGCGCGGGCGAAATCGTGGCCGACGAAACCGAATACTTTTCGTTTTCCAGCATCTCCAGCTCATAGCCGAGCGATTCATACGCCGCTTCGAGCTGTGTTTTGCGCTTGAGTAGATCGATGGCGTAATTCCTGTAATCCATTTTTTCCTTTGTTCCTTTCCTGCGATATTGGAGCTTTGCGAACAAATGTTCTTATTTGATTCGGCACACGGCGCGTCTTCCTTCCAAAGACGGCATCCGTGTGCGTGCAAAAAGACGACCGAGCCGCGTCGGGCCAAACGCCGCGCTGCCGGTTTACCGGCCGGCAGGCGGGAGCCGCGCAGGGTTTGCTTGCTCGTTCGACATAATTATACCATATTTTACCAGAGCTGTCAACAGAAAAAGAACGCACGTTCGTTCCGCACGACATTTTTCGTTGAAATAATACAAATTTCCCCGTTTTTCGACAATTTGAATTCGGCAAATCTCCGCGCTCACGGGTACGCCGCTGCGAGAGCGGAGGACAAAGCCGGCGCGGCCGGCACGCGGAAACGTCTGCGGCGGGAGCGAAGACCATAGCCGGCGCGGCCGGCACGCGGAAACGTCTGCGCACAAGGACGGCGGCCCGCCGCTTTTATCCATATACGGAACTCATACGCAAAGAAACGCCCGCAAGGGGACGACGTACCCCCACGCAAGAGGGCAGGCGTAAAAGCGCCCGCGCAAGGGGACGTTGAAATAAGAAAACACCTTATCGGTGCGCATAGCATGCGCCCGCGGGCGGCGGATAGCCGCCCCTACGGGGGAATTCTTACAACAACGCTCTGAAAGGGGGGCGGGCATTTTGTGCGTTTGAGCCTTTTATCCGGCGCTGCGCCAGCCGCACGCGGAAAAGGCGGCGTTTTGTTTATGCTTATATGCGGAAAAGTCTGCCGCCGCAGAAAGCCTATCGGGATGCCGCTCCAAGGAAAAAAGGGACGGGAATTCCGCCCCTTTCAGAAAACGTGAACGAGGCGCCCTCTCAGTCGGAAAGCTCGGACGCAGCACGGTTCTCAGTCGAAAAGCCCGAACACAGCGTAGTCCTCCCGCCGGAAAGCGCCGACACAACACAACCTCACCGGAAAGCACGGGTACAGCATTGCCCCGACCGAAAAGCGCGGCGGGACGCGCTTTTCGGTAAAAAAGCAGCCCGCCGCGCCCGTGTCTCCGCCGCCTTCCGGCAGAATTGGGACGCCGAAGCCGACGCTGCAGTCATACATCATCTCTGCCGAATACGCCCCGAAAAGCCGAGAAGCATCCGGCTGACGGATAGAAAGCCCTGCGGGTGCGCAAAGCCGTGCTTCCGAGGGCGGTTCGTCGCGCCTGTATGCGCCGCCGCGTCTCTCCGAAGCCGTTTTTCCCGCAGAATAGCTCTTCCCGCAGGACGACGCTTCCCGCAGGACG
>ERZ827524.1938-NODE-1938-length-16847-cov-2.740412_pt1 | contig 16847 bp, 15 predicted proteins | sample MGYA00519702_ERZ827524 | MGnify/ENA primary metagenome ERZ827524 (study PRJEB31778, sample SAMEA3449341) | human gut metagenome | biome: human gut; feature: human-associated habitat; material: faeces | place: United Kingdom | collected 2010/2012 ...
CACAACGCCCGTCAGTCGGACGGGAAGACGTTCCGGTATCTGACCGATCTCTTCACGCTCGCGAGTGAGTATTCGGACATTTTCTACACGCTTTACTGCCGCAGCGGAGATTCCGAATTTCAGGACAAGATATTCAACAAGCTCAAGTACCAGTACCTTTATGAGTTCCTGTCCATTTTCGGCGGGAGCGAGTCCGAAAAACTGGACTACTGCGCCTCGTTCATCGTGGCCGGCATGTGCACGCTCGCCAAGGTGTGGATCGAAAACGGAATGCGCGAAACGCCGGAGGAAATGGCGCGTCTCGGCGGCGCGTTCGTGATGCACGGCGTCGAAATGCTCCAGTGATATGAACATCGTCCATGTTCTGGAAGCGGGCATGCTCGTCTGCTTCGGCATCTCATGGCCGTTCAATATTGCCAAGTCCCTCCGCTCCCGCACCGCGAAGGGCAAGAGCGTTGCGTTCGAGCTTCTCATCATCGCAGGGTATCTCTGCGGCCTGGTCGGGAAGTTCATCCTCGGCAATTTAAGCTATGTGGTGTTTTTCTACATTGCCGACATTCTCATGGTCGCAGCCGACCTCGTCCTGACGCTCCGCAACCGCCGCCTCGACCGCGAACGCGACAAAGTATAACATGAAAAAGCGACATCGCCGCCTGCAGAACAGGCGGCGATGTTTTTCAAGAAAAGTCATCAGAGTTTACCGGCAAGCTCCTGCATACCAGCTTCGATACGGTCGAGCGCTTCCTTCAAAATGGCGTGGCTCGTGGAGTAGCAGAGGCGGACATTGCCTTCACCGCCGGGGCCGAACCATTTCACGGTACCCGGAACGAGCGCGACCTTGCAATGCTCCTTGGAGTAGTCGGCAAATTGCTGACTGCTCATGCCGGTCTCGCGCACATCGAAGAAGGAGACAAAAGTTGCCTCCGGTTTCGGCGCGTGCAGAAGCGGCATGGCGATCATGCGCTCAACGAGATAATCGCGGTTGCTTTGTAGCCGCTCCACGAAAGCGTCCACCCAGTACCAGCAGTCGGTAACGGCGGTTTTCATGGCGATCTGCGTGAGATAGTCCACGCCCGCAGCCAGATCGTAGCAGCGGTGCATCGCCGTTTCAAACGCTTCGGCGTTGAGCGTATAAAGATATCCGGCGCGAAGCCCCGGCAGCGCGAAGCCCTTGGAGAAGCCGTAGAAGGAGATCGTCTTCTTGTTCAGCTCCGGCCCAAGCGAGTTGATGCTCACAAACGGGCGCTCAGAGTAAATGATGTCAGACCAGATCTCATCGTTCATGATCCAGAGATCGTGCTCCGCAGCAACCGTGGCGATCGTGCGCAGCTCGTCTTCCGTATACAGCAACCCCAACGGGTTGTGCGGGTTGCAAAGACCAATCATGCGCGTCTTATCGGTGACATAGCTTTCGAGATCGCTGAAATCCCAGTGGCCATTTTCGTGCTTCGGGGAGTAGTAGACGACCGTGGCTCCGGCGTAGCGTGCAGAAATGCCGAACAGCAGATCGACAGGGTCGAAGATGATGACCTCGTCGCCGGGCTTGAGCACGGAGAGTGCGATGGCGTGCATGCAGGCTGAGGCACTGTCCACCGGCTGAATGAACTCCGGCGGAACATCCTCGTTTTTGCGCGTCTTAAGACTGCCGGAGATCGCTTCGCGCAGTCCGGGCAGTGCGTCGGGGGCGTAGGGAAAATAGCCGCCCTTGATGAAGTCCGTCATAGCCTCGCGTATCTCGATTGCTGGCTTGAAGTCCGGGTCGGCGGAGGTCAGGGGGATGGTACCTTCCGGCATACCGGCCCAGCGCATTCCGAGAGCGCGTTCCTTCAGAACTTTCAGATCGACTTTATCGTCGGTAAAAAGCTCAGAGCGTAGCATAGTTTTCCTCCTTTTTGAAAAATCTGGGCGGTAATACCGCCCAGACAAGAGTGTGTACGCAAGGGTTCAGTTCTTAAAGCCTTCCTTGATCATGTGGTAGAAAACCGTAATACCGATACCGCAGCCCACGGCGATGATAAGATAATCGATAAAGCCCATTTGTATTCTCCTTTCACAAATTATGTGCTCAGGCCGCTTTGTCTTCGCCCTTCTTGTAGAAGATGGAGTTGGCGACAAACATGGTAATCGTCGAGCAGATCAGACCGAAGAGGAAGTGGCTGATGCCGAGAGGAGAGCCGAGCAGCCAGTAGCCCAGCGTGGCGACCACGGCAACGACGATCGTCGTGAGCGTGCCCTTCGCGTTCATCTTTTCCTTCCAGAAGAACAGACCGCAGAAGATGGGGACGAGCGCCGCTCCGCAGGGAGCACCGATATCTTCCATGATGGACACGATGGAGGAACCAAAGTAGCCGACGATGACGCCGAGCGCAGCGACAACGATCATGCAGATACGCTGGGTGGTGAGCATGGCCTTGCCGTCGAGCGGCTTGATGCGGCCGATAACGTCACGGGAGAGCATAACGGAGGTGAGAATGGTGACGGAAGCCGCGGTACCCATAACGGCGGCGAGCAGAGCCGCGAGCAGGATGGCGCCGAGGACCGTACCGGTGTACTGGTTGATCATCGCGGGGAGAATGGAGTCGGAGGTGCCGAGATCGGCGATCAGAGCGGAACCGGCGAAACCAATGAAGCTGGCGAAGAGCAGATAGGGCATATAAACGAGCAGCGTGCCGGTGAGAGAAGCGCCGCGCGCTTCCTTGGCGTTCTTTGCGCCGCAGACACGCAGAAAGTTCTCGCTGTTGACCATACCGCTGGTGCCGAAATACAGGCCGGAGGAGATCATTGTACCCCAGCCGACCGTTTTGCCGAACTGCAGCTTGGCCGGGTCGCTCGTGCGGAGAGTTTCAACAATGTTGGAGAGACCGCCAGCCTTTACCAGAGCGACGATTGGGAGAATGATCATGACGGAGAGGACCATCAGGCCGATGTTGAGCTTGTCGGTCTTCGTGGCCGCGACCATGCCGCCGACGACGGTGTAGATGAGCATGACGACGGTCATGATGATGATCGCGGTGAGCAGGCTGAGGGAGGGGACGAACATCTGCAGGATGGTGCCGAGAGAACGGATCTGCGAGGCGACAACGGAGAACACCGAGAAGATGCTCAGCAGAGCGATCGCATTCGCACACTTGGCGCCAACGTGCTTGCGGACAAGCTCCGGAATCGTGCTGACGTTTTCTTCACGGATCTTTCCGGAGAAAACAACACTCGCGAGAATGGCACCGATGCTTACGCCAATGGCCAGATAGAAGCCGGAAACGCCGTAAGCATAGCACATGCTGGCGCAGCCGAGCGTTGAACCGGCGCCGATCCATGCCGAGGACATGGAGAATACGTTTGTCCAGTAGGGGATATTGCGGTTGGCAACGGCGAATTCATCCGCCGTTTTTACATTTCGTCCCGCGAGGAAACCGATAACAAGGATCGCTGCGATATAAAGGATCGCGATAATTACTTTGGCCATGCTATTTACTCCTTCACTCTCTTTTTTGGTGTTTTTCGGGCAAACAGAAGAATCAGAAACAGAACCAAAACGCCAATGAATGCGAGAAGATAGATCTGCGAGTAACCGTATCGCGCACAGTACGAATTCCAGAGCAGCGGGCCGACCGCATAGCCGAGATCGCTGGCGGCGAGATAGGTGGCGTTTGCCGCGCCCATGCGCTCCGGCGGGGCTTCAGACAGTGCCATGGAATTGAGCACAATGCCGCTCATACTGTGGCCGCAGCCGTACAGAACGGACAGAATGCCGAGCGAGAGCGCCGTGGGAAACAGGAGGCGCAATCCGCCGTACGCGGCTGCAAGGATCAGCGTGCCGGTGAGCAGGATCACCCGGTCGGCCTTTGCGCCGCTGATGCGCCCAATGGTGAGCCGGACCGTTACGACCGCCACGGCGGAGAGCGTGTAGAACGCGTAGGTCCCATTCACGCCGCGCGACGCGGTATAGTAGCTCAGAAACTGCATCACGGTGATCTGCATCACAGCCAGAAAGAGCGTGCACGCCGCGCTGTAAAGCGCCGTCGGTTCATAGAGACCGCGCAGCAGCTCACCGAGACAGGCCTTGCTCTGCGGCTTTTCTATGGTTTCGCGGCAGCGGATCGGCAGCACGAGAGCGATGATCAAAAGTCCCGTGAAAGAGCTGTAGAGAAACACGCCCGTGTAGCCGAAATGCGCGAGAATCCAGAGCCCGATGCCGGGCGCGACCGCCGAGCAGGCGGACATGCCGACGCCAAAAATGCTCACGCCCTCTGTAAAGTGGGACTTCGGGATGAAGGAGGTGGCGATCGCGGCAACGGCGGTCGAAGCGATACCCATGCAGAAGCCTTGCGCGATGCGCGCGCCGAGCAGTACACCGTAGGGCAGCTCCGCGAGGAACAGAAGCGGCAGAACGGTATAGCCGACGGCCGAAAGTATCAGCAGCTGTTTTTTCGGGAACCGGTCACAGAGAAGTCCGGAAAAAGGCCGCATGCCGAGCGAGGCAAACGCAAACACGGACGAAAGGAGCCCGGCTGCGGCGGCGGTGAATCCGGCGTCGTTTCCGTACATCAGCGTCAGCGTCAGAAGAAGGATCGAGTAGCCGCCGACAAATACGGACGCGATGGTTGCCAGCAGAAAATCTTTCGTATAAAGGGCTTTGGCCGGTTTGCTCATTTCTGGGGGTTCAGCTTACCGGAGGCAATATCGTTCAGACAGGCTTCCAGACGGTTGAGACCCTCTTCCAGAACTTCGCGGCTTGTCGAAAGGCAGATGCGGATGTGGCCCTCGGAGCCGGGGCCGAAGAAGCGCGCGCCGCCGGGGACAAGCGCCACACGGTACTTTTCTTTGAGCACGTCGATCAGATCAACAGGATCCCAGCCGGTGCCGGTGATGTCGGGGAAGAGCACGAACGTTGCCTGCGGCTTGTGGCACTTGATGCCGGGCATCTTTTCGATGCGCGCGAGAGCATAATCGCGGTTCTCGGCAATCTGTGCGCGGAACGCATCAACACGCGGGAAGCCGTACTTCAGCGCAGCCTCACCGGCGATCTGAGAGAGCGCGTCGATGCCGCCGATCGTCGTGTCGACCAGAGAGGCCTTGACAACGCGGTCGTACATCTCCTGGTTCATCGTGTACACGCAGCCGATGCGCAGTCCCGCGAGACCGAATGTCTTGGAGAAGCCGTAAACCGTCAGCGTGCGCGCGTTGCGCTCGGCACCAAAGTGGAGAAGGCTGGTGAACTCGCACTCGGGGTAGATCATGTCGGACCAGATCTCATCGTTCATGATGTAAAAGCCGTACTTCTCGGAGAGACGCAGCAGATAGTCGAGATCTTCCTTCTTATAGAGCATGCCCATCGGATTGTGGGGGTTGCAGAAGCCGAGCATTTTCGTCTTCGGCGTGATATAATCCTCAAGACCTTCAAGACTCACGCAGTCGCTCTGCAGGTTCGTCGGGAAGAGGATGACCTTTGCACCGGCGGACTCCATGCTCGTGCGGAAGAGGAAGTCCACAGGGTCAAACACGATAACTTCGTCGCCCGGCTGAAGGACCGCGTCGGCGATGACTTTCATGCCGCGGGCGGCGCTGTCGATCGGGAGAACAAAGTCGGGGTTGACATCTTCGTTCTTGCGCTCCTTCATGGCCTTGGCGATGGCCTTCTTAAAGCTCGGAAAGCCGCGGTGCGGGGTGTAGGTGAAGTAACCTTCTTTAATATAGTCCTGAAGCGCCTGAACGACCTCGGGCGCGCAGGGAAAGTCGTGGTCGGCAGCAGTGAGAGGGATGACATCCGCATCCTGCTCAGCCCAACGCATGTTGTATGCACGCTGGCGGAGAACATCGAATTTGATGTTTTCGTTCGTAAAGCCTTTCATTCGTTTTACCTCTTTATTAATGAAATTAAATCAGAGCTCCGCGATGGCTTCGACTTCGCAGAGAACACCCTTCGGCAGCGCCTTGGCGGCAACGCAGGAGCGGGCCGGGCAGCTGACAAAGTACTTGGCATAGATCTCATTGAACTTGGCAAAATCAGCCATATCTGCGAGGAAGCAGGTGGTCTTGACGACTTTGGTCATGTCGCTTCCGGCAGCGGCGAGGATGGCGGCAACGTTCTTGCAGCTCTGCTCGGCCTGAGTGTCGATGGTGTCACCGGCAGGAGCGCCGGTCGCAGGATCGACGGGGATCTGGCCGGAGGCAAATACAAGGCCGTTCGTGACGATCGCCTGAGAATACGGGCCGATCGCGGCGGGGGCGGTTTCGGTGGAAATTACTTTCATGACAGCATTCCTCCTTAAGAATAATGTTTTCGGAAATTGGCAGCGCTGCTGCCGTGCTTACGATGCCATTATAAGCGCGTTAAAAATGTTTAGTCAATATAAAAACGTTCATTTGACGCGCTTTCGGATGAGTGAACAATTTTTCATTGACGTTATTGTTGACTATCGATATTGACACGGCGCGGGGCATGAATTAAAATAGTTAGTTGTGTATAAAATGGGGAATCTGGTGTGACTATGGAACAGAAAAACAGTAAAAAAACCATGTCCTTCACGCGTATGGACCGCATGGTGCTGGAATCTTATAAGACACTGTGCGAGGGTCTTGCCAACTATCTGGGGGACGGGTACGAGATCGTTCTGCACAGTCTGGAAAACTACGATAATTCCGTTATCAAGATCATCAACGGCTACTATACCGGCCGCAAGGAAGGCGCGCCGATCACCGATCTTGCGCTGCATATGCTGGAGGATATCCGCCACAACAACGGCAAGGACTATATCGCCTATTATTCTAAAAACAAAAAGGGCGAGCCCATGCATTCCACAACGATCGCCATCCGCAGCGAGAACGCGAAGATCGTCGGGCTGCTGTGCATTAACTTTTATCTGAATACGCCGCTTGCCTCCGTTATAAACACGCTGATGAAGACGGATGATGGCGCAAGCGTCGGCCGGGAAGAGAACTTTGCCGACAGCCCGTCACAGCTCGTCGGCGATACGATCGCGGAGACAAAGCGCGTCGTAATGGCAGACGCCGATATCGCCGTGCATGACAAGAACAAGGAGATCATCGCGCGGCTCTACAGCAAAGGGTTTTTCAAACTGAAAAACAGCGTTGTAGAATGTGCCGAGGCGCTGGGCATCAGCAAGAATACCGTCTATCTCCATATCCGCAGCTGCAAAAATTCCTGAAGGGCTGCATGATATATAAAGACATAAAGAGACCGCCGCGCACGGAGCGGCGGTCTCTTTTATCGTGGGAGCACTCTATCTGCCGTGCTGTACCGTGCGGCGGATGGAGTGCTCTCACTGTCAATGAAAATAATCAGGTTTTATATAGAGAACTGTAAAGAAAAAATATGTATTTATTGCAAAATGCAAAATATCGTGGTATTCTTTTGTTGAACCTAAGCATCCCGGCGGGATAGCAAAAGGCCCCGCCGACCGGCGGGGCCTTTTGCTTTCACACACTGTGAATCCGCAACTAAATGCGGTAAGGGCGCAGAACGCTTATTTGAACTTGTAGTGTAATCCCAAGTGGTAGTAGGGATCATCTATATTTTTAGCATAATTTTTGAATTTGTCAATAGAGGAGAGCCAAAAATGGAAGAGAAAAAAACGATCCGACCGCATTCTCCGTATTATATCGGCCTTGACGTAGGCACAAATTCTGTCGGCTGGGCGGTGACCGATCCGGAATACAACGTTCTGCGCTTCAAAGGAAACTCCATGTGGGGCGCGAGATTGTTTGAGGAGGCAAAACCGGCGGCGGACCGGCGCGCGGCGCGCATTGCCCGCCGGCGTCTGGAGCGGAGAAAACAGAGACTTTTGTATCTGGAAGAATTCTTCTCCGCAGAGATCGGGAAGTCTGACCCGCTCTTTTTCCGACGGCTGCATGAAAGCGCGCTCTTTCCGGACGATAAGACAACCGGAGCCGGGAAATACACGCTTTTCAATGACCCGGGCTTTACGGATCGGGATTATCTGCGCCGGTACCCCACGGTGTACCACCTGCGCAGCGAACTGGTGCATTCCTCCGAGCCGCACGACCCGCGGCTCGTATTTCTGGCGCTGCACCATATCATCAAGCACCGCGGGCATTTCCTTTATGAAACATCGGAGAACGGTGACGAATGCCCGACGGTAGACGCTGCGATGCAGGAGCTGACAGAGTATCTCTCGGCGGAAATGAATGTGGAGCTGGGATTGGAGCCGGAGTACTTCACGATCCTTACCGACCGCAATATGCGCATATCCCAGAAGAAGGCGGCGCTGCGCGCCGCTCTGGGGAGGTCGGTGCAGACGGAGGAGAGCGGCGCAGATATTCAGGCCCTGTCCGATCTGCTTGCTGGGGCCAAAGTCAAGCTGGCTGCGCTCTATGACGATGAGTCGCTCAAAAATGCCGAACCGGCGAGCGTCGCGCTGAGCGACGATCTGGACGCCGTGTTTGACGCGCTCTCGTCGGCGCTGGGCGAGCGGGTGGAACTGCTGCTTGCGGCAAAAAAAGTGTTTGATGCGGCGCGGCTGTCGGAAATGCGCGGCGGCGAAGCGTATCTCTGCGATGCAAAGGTCCGTCAGTATGAGAAAAACCATGCCGACCTTCGTGCGCTGAAAGACTATGTGAGAGAAGCGGCGCCGGACAAATACCGGAGCATATTCTATAAAAACGCGAAGTTCCCGAATAACTATGCCGCCTACAGCCGCTACCGTTCGGAGAGCGGGGATAAGACCTGCAAGCAGGAAGACTTTTGCGCGTTCCTCAAGTCTGTGCTGCCGAAACCGGCGGCGGAGCATCCGTTTGCACCGCAGTATGCGCAGATCGAAGAGAAGACGTTTCTTCCGCGGCTGACCGGCAGCGAAAACGGCATCATCCCGTATCAGCTCCACCGGCAGGAGCTGCGGAAAATTCTGGATAACGCATCGGCGTATCTGCCGTTCCTGCTCGAAGAGGACGAGGACGGCATCTCCGTGCGCGAGAAGATCGAAGCGGTGTTTTCCTTCCGTGTGCCGTATTATGTCGGGCCGCTGAAAGGCCGTTGGGCAGAGCGGACTGAGGAAGCAAAGAGAACCGGCGAGAAAGCCTACCCTTGGAATTTTGAAAAAGTTGTGGATCTCGACGCGAGCGCGGCGGCCTTTCTGAAAGACCTGATCGGAAAATGCACCTACACCGGCGCGCCGGTGCTGCCGAAGGACTCTCTGCTGTACAGCGAATTTATGCTTCTCAACGAGCTGAACCCGCTGCGTCTCAACGGAAACGAGCTCCCGGTCAGCGTAAAGCAGCAGATGATCGAAGACCTGTTCAAAAAAGAAAACCGCCGTGTGACGAAAAAACGCATTCTGGACTATCTGGTCATGCACGGCTATGCCGCAAAAACCGATGAGATCAGCGGCATTGACGACCCGGTGAAGACCAGACTGCGTTCGTACCACGATTTTGCGCCGCTCATCCCCGTGCTCGGCGAGGAAGCGGTGGAAAAGATCATCGAAGGAACGCTGGTATACAGCGACGATAAGCGTATGCTGCGCCGCTGGCTGAAAAAGAATTTCCCTGCGCTGAACGAGGACGATGTGCGGAAGATCTGCCGTCTGAAATATGCCGACTGGGGACGCCTTTCCAAAGAGTTTCTGACGGAACTCTATTCCGGCGCGGATGAGCAGGGCGAGGCGCAGAACATTATGTATTTTCTGCGAAACACCAATCTCAATCTCATGCAGCTGCTCAACGATCCGGAGCACGCCAATCTTCCGGCCGCAGCGGAGGAGCGGCGGCGCGCCCGTTTCGGAAGAGACAGTCTCCGCTCACAGCTGGATGAAATGTACATTTCTCCCGCCGTGCGCCGCAGCATCTGGCAGACGCTGAAGATCGCCGAAGAGATCGCCCATATCCGCGGCGGCGCGCCGGCGAAGATCTTTGTCGAGGTGGCGCGCGGCGAGGATAAGGAGAAGAAGGGAACGCGAACCAAATCCAGAAAAGAACAGCTTCTGGAGCTCTATAAGGCCTGCGAGCGGGACAGCGGCGAGCTATACGAAAAGCTTGCGGCGACGGAGGAGAGCGCACTGCGGAGAGACAAGCTCTTCCTGTACTATACGCAGTTCGGAAAATGCATGTATTCCGGCGAGCCCATCGATCTGGAAACGGCTCTGCGCGATGATACAACGTATGGTATCGACCATATTTTCCCGCGCTCCCGCATCAAGGACGACAGCATTGAAAACCGCGTGCTCGTAAAGAGCGTTCTCAACCGCGAAAAAACGAACACCTATCCGATCTCGCAGGATATCCGCAGCCGGATGCTCCCGTTCTGGTCGATGCTGCACGATAAGAAAATGATCGGCGATAAAAAGTTCGACCGCCTGAAACGAAACACGGAGCTGACGGATGACGAGCTGGCGTCCTTCGTACAGCGACAGCTTACCGAAACGCAGCAGTCCACCAAGGCGCTCGCGCAGCTTCTGCAGGAGATCTATCCGGAAGCGGAGATCGTATACTCCAAAGCGGGCAACGTTTCCGAGTTCCGGCAGGAGTTCGGTCTTCTCAAGTGCCGCGAGGTGAACGACCTGCACCATGCCAAGGACGCCTACTTGAACATCGTAGTCGGCAATGTGTACAAGACAAAGTTCACCGACCGGTTTTTCCTGAACATCCGGAAGGAAAACTACAGTCTCAAAAAGGTCTTTGACTGGGATACGCCGGGCGCGTGGAAAGCGGACGGAACGAGCATCGCCACGGTGAAAAAGTACATGGCGAAGAATAACCCCATCATCACCCGCATGCCGAGAGAGGAGAAGGGTTTGCTTTTTAAGCAAACCATTATGCCTGCCGGACTGGGCCAGCTTCCGATCAAAGCCGGAAAACCCATTGAGAAATACGGCGGATACAACAAGCTGACCGGCTCGTATTACTGTGTCGTGGAGCATACGGAAAAGAAGAAACGTGTTCGCTCTATCGAAACGGTACTGCTTTACGCACGGGGACTGTATGAGAGCGATCCGGTAAAATACTGCCGTGAGATACTTGGCCTTGTTGACCCGGTCGTTGTTGCACCGAAGATCCGTATAGATGCGCTTTTGGAATTGGATGGTTTCCGGCTGTATCCGTCCGGAAGAACCGGGAATGAGATCGTTTATAAGCATGGGTATCCGCTTGCCATTGACGCCGAAAGAGAACGCTATGTCCGCAATCTGACAAAATACATAGAGCGCTGTGCCAAAATCGAATATCCTGCAACAGCCTTTGACGGGATCAGCGCGGAAGAGAATGTGGCGCTGTACAACTGGTTTGTCGAAAGACTGGAAAGCAGCGTATACGGAAAACTTATGCCGGCTCTTCTTGCCAACCTGAAGTCGAGCGCCGAGGCGTTTGAAAAGATGGGTATTCTCTCTCAGGCAAAAACACTGATGGAGATATTGAAAGCATTCAAGTGCGATGCGCAGAACCCCAATCTGAAAGAGCTTTGCGGTAAGGGACTTGTCGGGAGAATTCAGAAAAAGGCGGCGCTGCAAGGCTTCCAATCGGCCTATCTTATCAACCAGTCGCCGACCGGCCTGTATGAGTATCGTACCGATCTTCTGCACTGAAAAACCATGAGCTGGCGGGTCGTAACGGTGTCCAGCCTGTCCAAGCTGGATTACAAAATGGACTATCTCGTCGTGCGCAATACCGACGGCGTAAAGCGCATTCACCTGAGCGAAATATCCGTTCTGATGATCGAATCCACAGCGGTCTCGCTGACGGCTTATCTGCTGTGCGAGCTGAATAAGCGGAAGATCGACATCATTTTCTGCGATGAGCGCCGCATGCCTTACGGAATGCTTCTGCCGCTTTACGGCAGCCATAATGCCAGCTTGAAGCTCCGTGAACAGATCCAGTGGAAAGACCCGGTCAAGGCGGCGTTGTGGGCGGAGATCGTCCGGGAGAAGATCGTCGGACAGATCGCCGTGCTGGAATCGGAAGACTGCACAGAGGCGGCGTCGCTTCTGTGCGGTTATCTGGAGGAAGTGCAGCCGGGAGACGCGACGAACCGCGAGGGTCACGCCGCGAAGGTCTATTTCAATGCGCTTTTCGGAAAGGCGTTTTCCAGAGAGCAGGAAAACGCGTGGAACGCCGCGCTTGATTACGGCTACAGCATCGTGCTTTCCGCCGTAGCGCGCGAGATCACGGCCTGCGGCTATTCCACGCAGCTCGGCGTGTTCCACGATAATATGTTCAACAAGCTGAATCTGGCGTGCGATCTTGTGGAGCCGTTCCGACCGCTGGTCGATCATGCCGTGCGGCAGATGGCACCCGAAAAGCTGGAGCATGACGAGAAAATGCAGCTGGTGCAGATATTGAATCGCCAGATCCTGATCGACGGCAGCCGCCAGTATATGCTCAACGCGATCCGTATATTTGTAAAAAGCGCTCTGGATGCAATGCGGGAGGAAAACATCTCTTCCGTTCGGTGGCCGGTGTATGAGCTACAGATTTATGCGAATGATGATCTTCTTTGACCTTCCTACCGATACGATCAAGGATCGGCGGGAATATGCCCGCTTTCGCAAATATCTCATAAAAAGCGGCTTCGTCATGATGCAGGAGTCGGTATACTGCAAGCTGATATTGAACCAGAGCGCAGTGCGCCCGGCGGCGGACGGCATACGCAAAAACCGTCCGCCCAAGGGCCTTGTGCAGATGCTTTGCGTCACGGAAAAGCAGTATGCCGGTATGGAATACATTGTGGGCGTCGGCGAGAGCGACGTGCTCACAACAGACGAAAGGTTTGTGGAACTATGATGCTGGCGCACCCGCTCCTGCAAAGCCCGATCGAGTTCAAGGAAAACCGGGTGCCGGTTCTTATTGTGGAAAACGGACAGCTGTTTCGCCGGCTCATCGGCGATCTTCTGGCACAGGAAAACGGCGAGCCGGGAGAGTTTGCGCTTTCCGAAAACGCCGGTTTGACAGAGATCGGGAAAAACGTGCAGATGACGCTAAATCCCCTTTTTCCGGAACTGGACGGACGGCGTATTCTGACTAAAATTCAGCAGATGGCGGTGACAGCGGCGGAGGATCAGCCGGCAAAAACGGCGGAATGCCTTGCCGCATTGAATGACTACGGCGCGGCGCTCACCGCGGCCATTCCGTTCAATGTCACGTTTTCCGAAATGGAGAGCGCCGATGATGTGGTAAAAGCGCTCGCCTTCCGCGTGGATACCGAAGAGATGTCCATCCCGGAACAGCTGCTGGAAATGATGCGGCTGCACCGAGAGTGCTTTCGGAAACGGCTTTTTGTGTTCGTGAATCTCAAGTCATTCTTTTCGGAGAATGAAATAACGCTTTTTTATCAATCGGTGTTTTATGAAAAACTGTCCGTTCTCCTGTTGGAGAGCGGACAGAAAGAGCCTGTCAGACCCTGTGAGGAGGTGCGGATCATCGACAAAGACCTTTGCGAATTTTGATTCATGTGCTATAATCGTTTTGCTGCCGCCGGATACTCTGTTGTAGTGTCGGAGTGCTGCTCCAAACCGTAGGAAAACGGCGGGTTTTCCCATTTTTCAGAACGAAATACCTGCCGTTTTGAAATTTGAGGTTTGAGAGTAGTGTAATCCCAAGTGGTAGTAAAACCTAAAATACTACCGATCTCCATCAGCGTGAGTTTGAGAGTAGTGTAATCCCAAGTGGTAGTAAAACAATCGACAAACAGGCCGCCGAATTTGCGAGGTTTGAGAGTAGTGTAATCCCAAGTGGTAGTAAAACTTTGATCTTCTCACTGAGCTTCTTGAATCCGTTTGAGAGTAGTGTAATCCCAAGTGGTAGTAAAACACCGAAAATGATATACCTATCTATACCCTTGTTTGAGAGTAGTGTAATCCCAAGTGGTAGTAAAACGCTCCTTTCTCTGCTTGTGGTGATCCTGAGGTTTGAGAGTAGTGTAATCCCAAGTGGTAGTAAAACCGGAAGATCGGACACAAGAAACTCCGAGAGGTTTGAGAGTAGTGTAATCCCAAGTGGTAGTAAAACTTTCGGATCAGTGACCGAAACACCTACAGGGTTTGAGAGTAGTGTAATCCCAAGTGGTAGTAAAACAGTGTGGAAAGTGACGAAAAACACATGCCTGTTTGAGAGTAGTGTAATCCCAAGTGGTAGTAAAACTCTTCGCATTTTTCTATTCTTCCGTCTGCTGTTTGAGAGTAGTGTAATCCCAAGTGGTAGTAAAACGCGGATATTTTCGAGAATGCTGCCGATTTCGTTTGAGAGTAGTGTAATCCCAAGTGGTAGTAAAACCGCTGTCGTCCGTCCACTCTTCGTGCCTGTGTTTGAGAGTAGTGTAATCCCAAGTGGTAGTAAAACTTGACGTTCGGCATACTCGGCCGATGCCTAGTTTGAGAGTAGTGTAATCCCAAGTGGTAGTAAAACAAAGCTGGCACACCGCCTGCGGCAGCTGCAGTTTGAGAGTAGTGTAATCCCAAGTGGTAGTAAAACTGGGGACGTCGGCTTCGTCGGCAATTTCTTGTTTGAGAGTAGTGTAATCCCAAGTGGTAGTAAAACGCGCGGGCCTCCAGACGCCGCCGACTTTTAGTTTGAGAGTAGTGTAATCCCAAGTGGTAGTAAAACTCGCCGGTCTTCTCGGAAACGTCGTCGTAAGTTTGAGAGTAGTGTAATCCCAAGTGGTAGTAAAACCTCGCCCGCACGATCTTTTCCGTGCGTCCGGTTTGAGAGTAGTGTAATCCCAAGTGGTAGTAAAACCAGATCGCCAAGTTGCTTGGGGAAGTGCTTGTTTGAGAGTAGTGTAATCCCAAGTGGTAGTAAAACTGTGCCTTTGATTCCCGTCTCCGGGGTGCCGTTTGAGAGTAGTGTAATCCCAAGTGGTAGTAAAACTGTCGAAGCTGGCGATGTCGTTTATGTGGAGTTTGAGAGTAGTGTAATCCCAAGTGGTAGTAAAACAGTATTCCCTTGACAAGTCACCAGATTGGTGTTTGAGAGTAGTGTAATCCCAAGTGGTAGTAAAACCGTCGATCGTCGGCACGGGCGGACGGTGAAGTTTGAGAGTAGTGTAATCCCAAGTGGTAGTAAAACCCGCATTGACGCAGACTTTACCCCCACGCAGTTTGAGAGTAGTGTAATCCCAAGTGGTAGTAAAACCGTACTTGAGATTCGCCCCTTGTTCCTTCCGTTTGAGAGTAGTGTAATCCCAAGTGGTAGTAAAACTGCTGTTCGCGCAAACCGGCACCGGTTCGGGTTTGAGAGTAGTGTAATCCCAAGTGGTAGTAAAACCTCAACCAAACCGAGCACGTCATGCACGGGTTTGAGAGTAGTGTAATCCCAAGTGGTAGTAAAACCGCGCCGATGCGCAACGATCCCTCGCCAGTGTTTGAGAGTAGTGTAATCCCAAGTGGTAGTAAAACTGAGGCGGATGTCGTCAAGGACGGTTTTGTGTTTGAGAGTAGTGTAATCCCAAGTGGTAGTAAAACAATCCACGAACAGGCCGCCGAACTTTCGGGGTTTGAGAGTAGTGTAATCCCAAGTGGTAGTAAAACTCACGATGCGGTTGTTGAGCGCGTAGCGGAGTTTGAGAGTAGTGTAATCCCAAGTGGCAGTAAAACCGACGCCATAAAGGACGAGTTCGGGTGGGAGTTTGAGAGTAGTGTAATCCCAAGTGGTAGTAGTGTAGATATGGCACCGGGATTGTCGTTGCGTTTGAGCGTAGTGTAGTCGAAAAGACACTTCCGCAAGCCGTGCGGGACGGATGCCGTTCGTTCCGCGCGTTCTCCTTTTTACAATCATTTTACGAAACTGCGGTAACGGATTTTACCGTGCGGCGGTATGCTTACGTCGTACCGAAGGGTTAATGATTTGAAAAAGGAGAATCTATTATGAAAGCAAAGAAAATTTTCACGCTGGCTATGGCCGCCGTACTGACGCTCGCGCTGCTCGCGGGCTGCGGTGCTGCTGCTCCGGCTGCCGATCCCACCGCTGCCCCTGCTACCGCCGCCCCCGCTGCGGACGCTTCGGCGACCGAGGCTCCCGCTTCCGAAGCGCCCGCCGCTCTTTCCGGCAGCGTTTCCACGAACGGCTCCACCTCCATGGAGAAGGTCGTTAACATCCTCGCCGAGCAGTTCATGAACGACAACCCCGGCGTCAGCGTTACCTATGACCCCACCGGCTCCGGCACGGGTATTGAGTCCGCCCGCACCGGCAGCTGCGATATCGGCCTTGCCTCCCGCGCGCTCAAGACGAGCGAGACCGGTCTCACCGGCACGGTCGTCGCGCTCGACGGCATTGCGATCATCGTCAACAAGGACTGCCCCGTGGACGATCTGACCATTGAACAGATCGCCGACATCTTCAAGGGCGAGATCAAGAACTGGAACGAGCTCGGCGGCGAAGACCTTGAGATCTCCTGCGTCGGCCGTGAGTCCGGCAGCGGCACGCGCGACGGCTTTGAGTCCGTCACCGGCACGAGCGAGGCGTGCGTCCTCGCGCAGGAGCTGACCTCCACCGGCGCCGTGATCTCCGCTGTGGCGGCGAACCCCAACGCCATCGGCTATGCCTCTCTCTCCGCGGTCGAAGGACAGGACGGCATCAAGGCGCTGAAGGTGAACGGCGTTGACTGCTCCGAGGAGACCGTTCTGGACGGTACTTACGCCGTGCAGCGTCCCTTCGTTCTGGTGACCCGCGAGGGCGAGACGCTCTCCCCGGCGGCACAGGCGTTCTTTGATTACGCCACCGGCACCGCGGCGAACGACCTCATCCGTCAGGCCGGCGCCGTCCCCGTGGCAAAGTAAAAAAATCGCATAGCCAAAGCTCCCCGCGTATGCGGGGAGCCTTTTGGCTTTTCAAAAAACGAAAGGAAACGGTATGAACAAACGGGTCTTAACGGTGCAGGACATCTCCTG
>ERZ827524.1953-NODE-1953-length-16678-cov-6.634964_pt1 | contig 16678 bp, 14 predicted proteins | sample MGYA00519702_ERZ827524 | MGnify/ENA primary metagenome ERZ827524 (study PRJEB31778, sample SAMEA3449341) | human gut metagenome | biome: human gut; feature: human-associated habitat; material: faeces | place: United Kingdom | collected 2010/2012 ...
TTTCTGCCACTGGCAGCAACAACCGAAAACCTCTTTGGAAACCTTCGGGCGCAAAGACTTAGTTTTATTCTTGAAATGTTGGTTTTTAGCTTGACAGTCCGGTGCCTTTTTAAATTTTGTGAAAGAACATAAAATCGTCCGCAAAGGTGATGCTCTATATCGGTTTAACCGAGGAAAGAGGCTGAACCATAGGATGAAACTATGACTGGCGGCAGGAAACGGGGATTTGACCTTTACGCTTCCCGCCCGTATAATACAGTCACCGGATCGGAAAACGATCATCCAAAACGAAACAGGAGGATTTGAACATGCTGTTTCATCCGGGCGGGAGCAGAAGCCGAATGTGCTGAGCGCCGAACCCCGCCGCCAAACATCATTTTGATATCATAAAGGAGATTGAATCATATGAATCGCATTGCTAAGAGCATCGTTACGCTGGCCGCGACGGCCGCGCTCGCCCTGACCTCTGCCGCCGCGCTGGCGGCCGCCCCGCTCCAGCTCGGTGTGCCGGACGACGGCACGAACCTCTCCCGCGGTATCAAGCTGCTGGAAGCCGCAGGCTTCATCGAGGTTGATCCGGCGGCGGGCTACACCCCGGAAATCAAGGACATCACCAAGTACCTCTACAACGTGGAGGTGACCCCGATTGCGGCGAACACGCTGCCCTCCACGCTGGGCGATTTCGCCGCCTCCACCATCAACGGCACCTACGCCGTGCCCTACGGCCTGATCCCCTCGCGCGACGCGCTGCTCATCGAGAAGCAGGACGAGAACGGCGAAAACCCGTATGTGAACGTGGTCGTCGCCCGCACCGCGGACAAGGACAACGAGGTTTACAAGAAGGTCGTCGAGGCTTATCAGACCCAGCTTGTCGCGGAGTTCCTGCTGGTCAATTACCACGAGACGTTCTTCCCGGCCTTCCCGTATGACGAAGGCGCGACGTTTGCCGTGACCGAGGACAACGTTTCCGAGATTTCCGGCTACAAGTCCTCCAAAGAGGGCAAGACCGTCGTGAAGATCGGCGTGTGCGGCGGCGTGAGCAACAACGAGCAGTGGATCGCGACCCAGAAGGTGCTCGACGACGAGGGCGCGAACATTTACATCGAGCTGGTGGAGTTCGACGCATACAACCTGCCCAACGAGGCGCTCAACAGCGGCGACATCGACCTGAACGCCTTCCAGCACAAGGCCTACCTCGCCAAGGACTGCGGCGCGAACGGCTATGATCTCACCGTCATCGGCGATACCTTGATCGCCCCGCTGTGCATCTACTCCGAGAAGTACGATTCCATCGACGCGATCAAGGAAGCGGCCGGCGCGAAGTAAGCGAAGGGCACCCTTTCAACCGGTACGGCCTGCAAAAGGGCCGTACCGGCTTTTCCTGTTTAGCATTCAGCAAATGAGTAAATTCGAAATTATGCACAAATTCCGATAACGGGCGCGCAATGCGCGCCCTGACTCCTTCAGTCACGGCTGCGCCGTGCCAGCTCCCTCGAAGAGGGAGCTCCTTGGTCAGGTTATTTTCCATCTAAGCGATAAGTCGCGCCGTACCCGTAGGGGCGCGCATCGCGCGCCCGCGTTTTGTGCAGATTTTGCTTTTTGCTCAATGATTGCATCATTGATAAAGCGAGGTATCCCCATGATTCAAATCGGGCACATGAACAAGGTGTTTCACCTCAAGAGCGGCGACGTGACCGCGCTGGACAACGTGACCCTCAACATCGAGGACGGCATGATTTACGGCGTGATCGGCTATTCCGGCGCGGGCAAATCGACGCTGGTGCGCTGCCTGAATCTGCTGGAAACGCCGGACGACGGCACGCTGAGCGTCGGCGATTCCGGCGTGATTACGCTCAGGGGCGGCAAGGCCTACGACGCGCAGGGCAGGAAGCTGACCGAAAGAAAGCTCGGCGCGATGCGGCGGGGCATCGGCATGATCTTCCAGCATTTCAACCTGCTGGATCGCTCGACTGTGTTTGAAAACATCGCCTATCCGCTGCGCTACACCGGCATGAAGAAGGCCGATATGGAGGCGCGCGTGTTCGAGCTGCTGGATCTGGTCGATCTGCGCGACAAGGCGGACGTGTACCCCTCCCAGCTTTCCGGCGGGCAGAAGCAGCGCGTCGCCATCGCCCGCGCGCTGGCGAACAAGCCGCGGGTGCTGCTCTCCGACGAGGCGACCAGCGCCCTCGATCCGGACGCGACGGAGGCCATTTTGAACCTGCTCCGCGATTTGAACCGCAAGCTCGGGCTGACCATCGTGCTCATCACGCACGAGATGGCGGTCATCAAATCCATTTGCCGGCGCGTGGCGGTGATGGAGAACGGGCGCGTCGTCGAGGAGGGCGACGTATACGACGTCTTCGCGCATCCGCGCGCGGCGATCACTCGCCGGTTCGTTGCCTCTGCGTCCGCGCTGAGCAAGGTGGATAAGCTCATCGAAGAGGGGAGCGCGCTGGTCAAACCCGCCGCCGACGAGAAGCTCGTCCGCCTGACCTTCCATAAGGACTGTGTGGGCGAGCATGTGATCTCCACCGTCTCCCGCGAATTCGGCGTGGACATCAACATCGTGCTGGCCAACGTCGAGGTGATCGAGGATAATCCGCTGGGCGGCATGGTCGCCCTGCTCGGCGGCGGGGAAAAGCAGGTGGCCGCCGCGCTCCATTACCTGAACGAAAACCATGTGTATACGGAGGTCATTGCCGATGGAAGCATTTGAAACGCTGATTGAGCGGATTGTGCCGAATCTGTACGCCTATCGGGATCGTTTTTTCACCAGCTTCGCGGCGACGTTTGAGATGTTCGGCAAGGCGGGGCTGATCGCGTTTGTCGTCGGCCTGTTCTTCGGCGTGCTGCTGGTGGTGACGCGCAAGGGCGGTGTGCGCGAGAATCTGCTCGTTTATCAGGTCGTGAACATCGTCATCAACGTGTTTCGCTCGATTCCGTTTATCATCCTGCTGATTTTCCTCATCCCGCTGACGCGCGCGGTGGTCGGCTCGGCCATCGGCGTGAAGGGCGCGATTCTGCCGCTGGTATTCGGCACGGTGCCGTTTTACACGCGCCAGGTCGAGGTCGCGCTGGCCGGTGTGAACGAGGGCAAGGTCGAGGCCGCGCGCAGCATGGGCTCGGGCACGCTGGGACTGATCTTCCGCGTGTATCTGCACGAAGCCGTGCCGGAGCTGATTCGTGTGACGACGGTGACGGCCATCAGCCTCATCGGCCTGACGACGATGGCCGGTGCGGTCGGCGCGGGCGGCATCGGCAGCTTTGCCATCAACTACGGCCAAAACCAGAACCATCAGGATATCGTCAACGTCTGCGTGGTGGTGCTGCTGATCGTCGTGTTCATTTTGCAGAGCCTGGGCAATGCGCTGGCGCGGCGCACGACGAATAGGGGATTGTTCAGGAAGGTGCATAAGTAAATTCCGCTTTTCGCGGCTCCTGCCCCCGGACACGCCCCGCAGGGCGGTTTGTCCGGGACGTGAAGCCCCCGTTCCCGGGTGCAGGGTGTCCCTGCTCGTTTTAAGGGGTGTGAGGGTCAAGGGGGCGAAGGGGGAAATCGAAATCCCCCTAAGCTCCCCTTGCCTGCGGAGCACGTCTTTGCATCGTCCGCAGACGATGCTCTTCTCATCGGCGATAGCTATCTTTTATTGATGCTTTTGGGGAGAACGCGCTCCGCTAGGTCTAGGGGATTAGGGGGATTGGAGCCATGCGCCCGCTGTGCGGGAAAAAGCATGGCGGAAATCGGAAATCGCAAGGAGCGCTTGCGCGACTATGCGAGTTTCCCGGACGATTTCGATTTACCGCGCTCAAAGGTCGCAACAGGGTTGCTCCCTTTCGCTTGGGATGCTCCGCCTCGCTGAGCCGCCCACAGGGCGCGCTCGGCTTCGATCCTCCCTTAAATCCCCTAGGAACCCCATACCCCCCTTTGAAACGAGCAGGGCTTCGGCCCTGCACCCGGGGTTAAGACAATGGAGGGCGTCTTCCCACATTTGCCCCGAACTGTCCAAAAATCATCCAAAATCAAAGCGGTGTCTGAAAACGGGACATCGCTTTTTTTCTGCCCGTGTTAAAAACCGCTTGACCTTGGTACAATAACACCATCAAAAGGAAATGCGCGGTACACAAAAGCCGGATGGGCAAAATGCTCCCGGCGGTACCGCCTGAATCATAAGGAGGTTTCGGTTATGTATTACAGCAGCGGCAATTATGAAGCGTTCTCTCATCCCAAGAAGCCGGAAGGCGTGGACGGCAAGTCCGCGTATATCATCGGCTCCGGCCTTGCGGCGCTGACCGCGGCCTGTTACCTCGTGCGCGACGGCCAGATGAAGGGCGAACACATCCACATCTTTGAAAAAGACTCGGTTGCGGGCGGCGCGTGCGACGGCCGCAAGATGGACGTCGGCTATGTGATGCGCGGCGGCCGTGAGATGGACAACCATTTCGAGGTCATGTGGGATCTGCTGCACGATATCCCGTCCCTCGAGCATGAGGGTCAGAGCGTGCTGGACGAATACTACTGGCTCAACAAGGAAGACCCGAATTCTTCTCTCTGCCGCGCGACCGTGAACCGCGGCGAGGACGCGCACACCGACGGCAAGTTCGCCATCAGCGACAAGGGCGCGATGGAGATCATGCGCCTGTTCTTTACGCCCGATGAGCAGCTTCAGGATAAGCGCATCACCGATTTCTTCGATGACGAGGTCTTCTCCTCCAACTTCTGGCTCTACTGGCGCACGATGTTCGCCTTTGAGAACTGGCACAGCGCGCTGGAGATGAAGCTCTACATCAAGCGCTACATCCATCACATCGGCGGCCTGCCGGACTTCAAGGCGCTGCGCTTCACGCGCTACAACCAGTATGAATCCATCATCCTGCCGATGACCAGCTACCTCAAGAGCCACGGCGTGCAGTTCTTCTACAACACCAAGGTCGTGGATGTGAAGTTTGACATCAACGGCGAGCGTAAGCAGGCGAGCAGCATCGTGGTGGAGAGCGACGGGCAACAGGAGACCATCAACCTGACCGAAAACGACCTGCTGTTCATCACCAACGGCGGCTGCGTCGAGAACAGCTCCATCGGCAGCCAGAACGAAGCGGCCAAGTTTGACCCGGAGCTCAAGCCGGGCAACGGCTGGGATCTCTGGAAGCGGATCGCCGCGCAGGACCCGAGCTTCGGCCACCCGAACAAGTTCATCTACGACGCGGAGCAGACCAACTGGGAGAGCGCGACCATCACCACGCTGGACGAGAAGATTCCGCCGTATATCCAGAAGATCTGCAAGCGCGACCCGTTCACCGGCCACACCGTCACCGGCGGCATTGTCACCGTGAAGGATTCCAGCTGGCTGATGAGCTGGACGCTCAACCGTCAGCAGCAGTTCCACGATCAGCCGAAGAACCAGCTCTGCGTGTGGGTCTACGCGCTGTTCACCGATAAGCCGGGCGACTACGTGAAGAAGCCCATGCGCGACTGCACCGGCAAGGAAATCTGCATGGAGTGGCTGTATCACATCGGCGTGCCGGAGGATCAGATTGAGGAGCTGGCGGAGAACAGCGCCAACACCGTGCCGGTTATGATGCCGTACATCGACGCATTCTTCATGCCGCGCGCTAAGGGCGACCGCCCGGACATCGTGCCGAAGGGCGCTGTCAACTTCGCGTTCCTCGGTCAGTTCGCCGAGACGGCGCGCGACACCATCTTCACCACCGAGTATTCCATGCGCACCGGCATGGAGGCGGTTTATACCCTGCTGAACGTGGATCGCGGCGTGCCGGAGGTCTGGGGCAGCACCTATGACCTGCGTGACCTGATTAACGCCACCGTGCAGCTCCGCGACGGCAAGAAGATCACCGACATGGAGCTTCCGTTCATCGAGAAGATCGCGCTCAAGGAAGTGCTCAAGAAGATTCAGGGCACGGACATCGAGAAATTCCTCAAGGAATACAATGCCATTTAATGCGAGCAATCGCGTTGGCGCGGGGCTTAGCTCCGCGCCTTTTCGCGTGGCGGGAGAAAACGAGCGGGCGTGACCAAAAGATTTTTGACAAGCGATCGTTTCCTGCGTATAATAAAATAAAATTGATTTTCGTGGATTACGCCGTAATCCACAAATGGAAGGTGAAGGGAACTCAGTTCCCTTCCGGGGTTTGGGGCGGCGCCCCAACGCAGCCCCGAAAAGGAGGAAACATGAAACTAGGCGTGATCGACGTGGGCGGAGGCTTCCGCGATATCTACGGCGCGGGCGTGTTTGACTGGTGCCTTGACCACGATGTTCATTTTGATTACTGTATCGGCATATCGGCGGGCAGTGCGAATCTGGCATCCTTTCTGGCCAAGCAGCGCGGGCGGAATTACACCTTCTACATGGATTATGTGTTCCGCAAGGAATACGCGAGTCTGGATAACTGGCTCAGAACCCGCAACTATGTTGATCTGGATTATGTGTTTACCACGCTGTCCGGCAGTAAGGGCGAAAACCCGATTGATTACGAGGCGCTGGCGCATAACCCCGCCGAATTTTATGTCGGCGCGTGCGACGCGCGCACCGGTCAGTCCGTCTATTTCAGCAAGAGCTGCCTGAAAAAGGATCAGTATGACATCTTCAAGGGCTCGTGCGCCCTGCCGCTGTTCTGCAAGCCGTATGTCGTCGATAGAATCCCGTGTCTGGACGGCGGCATCTCCGACCCCGTGCCGGTGCTCAAGGCGTTTGAGGATGGCTGCGATAAGGTGGTGCTGATTCTGACGCGCCCGGTCGATCAAAAGCGCGAGCAGAAGAAGGACGTGATGCCCGCGCGCCTGCTGGCAAAGGCCTATCCGAAGGCCGCCGAACGGCTGCTGGATCGCTACCGCGCCTATAACGACGGCGTGGAAATCGCCAAGGAATACCAGAAGCTCGGCAAACTGCTCATCGTCGCGCCGGACGATATCTGCGGCCTGTCCACGCTCAGCAAGAGCCACGAGAAGCTGCAAATGATGTACGATAAGGGCATGCGGGACGCGGAGAAAATCGGAGAATTTCTGAAAGCGTAAATCGAAAGTGAACAGAAAATGAAAAAATCCGCCCGGTATCGTCGCGATACAGCCGGGCGGATTTTTTGGGGAGTGATCCGACAGACGCTTGTAACGTCTGTCAAGATCGAAAAATCGCAGGAAACGAAAGAACACGATGATGTCGACATCATCATCGTGTTAGTGCCGAGAGGCTAAGACGATTAAAAGCCCTCGTCGTGCCTTTATTGTAGCATGATCCGCGCCGCGCGTCAAGGGCGGCGTTTTCTTTTATTTTGGATGCAAGAAAATGGCGTGTCCGTCCGTATAACAGGTGAAAGCGCTTTTGAAAAAACGGCCGGAGGTGAAAGCATGACAAAGAAACAATATGGAGATGAAGCGGAGCGGCTGGCACCGTCATTGCGGCGAATCGCCTATTCTATCGTCCGCAACGAGCACGATGCGCAGGATGCGGTGCAGCAGGCGCTGCTTTCCGTCTGGGCACGGCGGGAGAACGTTGATCTGGCGCGGCTTAAACCGTATTTAGCCCGCGCGGTGATCAACGCTTGCCGAGATATCCAGCGCGCGCGACAAAAGGCGATTCCGGTGGAGACTGTGCCAGAGAGCAGCTATGAGCCGCCGGACAGCGCGCTGTATGACGCGGTGGAGCGCCTGCCGGAGGAACTGCGTTTACCGTTGCTGCTGCATTATATGGAAGGGTATAAGCTGGCTGAAATTGCCGGGGCACTGGGGCAGAGCCTGCCGCAGTTGACCAGTCGGCTGTTTCGGGCAAGAAAGCTGCTCAGGCGGATGTTGGAGGAGGTGGAAGCATGAAACAATTCAAGATGCCCTCAAAGCGGGAATTTCAGGCGATGTATCCGCCGGGAAACGATGCGTTTGATTGCGCAGTTCGCGCAACCCTCGACGCGCTGCCGGAGAACAGCCCGAATAGAATGCGTGTAAAGCGAAAGATGTCCGTCGGGCTGGCGGCAGCGGTGATTCTGGTCTTGGCGCTGACCTGCGCGGCGGTTGCGGCGGGGCTGGGCGTTTTTGGAAGGCTGGCGGAGCAAACCGCCAACAAAGGCTATTCGGAATTGTATCGCGCGCTGGATGAAAAAAGCGTGAGCATGGATGAAACGCTGAATACGGGTGGTCAAACGTTCCGGCTCAAGCAGGCGTATGCGGATGAAAACAGCCTGTTTGTGGCTTACGAGATGACGAATATGCGGCCTGTCGTCGATTATACGTGGATGCCGACAACGGAAGAACTGGCGCAGATGGAGCAGATGGACGACGTTCAACCGGATACGGGCAATGAAGAACGCGACGCGATGATCCGCAAATTGCTGGAGGACGGCGCGAAAACCGGCGCGGCAGGCGCAATTTGGAAAATTGCCTATTTGAGCGACGGCGCATATCTGGCCGGGACGGACGAATATCTGAATATCCTTTCCGGCGACGAAACGCTGCGCGAGGATGGCACGATGATCGGGGTAAAGGAGCTGGAACTGCCCGAAAAACTGAAAAATGAAACGTCGATCGCGATAGAGTTTGTGCTTTATCGAGCGACGGAATATGATTTCTTTGACGGAAAGCGCTGGGTGCAGAACATGGAAGACAGAACGGAACAGCGCATACGGGTTGACGTGCCGCTCAATGCGAACGAGAAGGCGGCGGTCTATCATGCGGAAAGGACGTTCCCGACGTACAGCGTCGCGGTGGATGTGACGATTTCAGACGTCAAAATCCATGTAAAGGCAAATTTGAAGAGCCTTAACGGCCATCCGCTTGGCCGAGAGAAATGGACGCCGGGCGAAATGATGGACGGTGGGCTTTATCTCGACGGACAGCCCATGCATATGATTTCCGGCATGGACGAGGGGCTTGAAACGACGGATTGGACGATGGAAAACGATTATACAAGGCCGGAACAGCTCCCCGAAAAGCTGGAATGGATTCCGTGCTATTACACGGAAACGGGAACGGAGGAGCGCCCCGAAGAAGCCGTGACCATTTGGCTTACTCAGCGTCCCGATCTTCAAATTCAGCAGGTGTATGTGGATGACAATAAATTATTTCTTTCCTATGAAATGACAGGCTTATACGCAAACGCTGATTACACATGGCAGCCAACAGATGAAGACGATGCGAAGATGCAGCCTATTGATTCGTCCATGCTGGAAGAAACGGAAGATGCGTTTTTGCAGGATCTCATCCGGGAGATGAAACAGATGGCTGAGCAGAATGGAAGAGCAAGCGCAAAGCTTGTAAAGAATCAATGCAGTTTCGGTGCGTATTTGAATGGAACAGAAGAATATTTGGAACCAATATTCTGGCATGAAAAGATCAATTTGGATGGAAGCGCAATCGGCATGAAGATGTTTGAATTGCCGGACATGTACAAAAATGAAAAGATTCTGCCTTTAGCGTTTGATTTGTTTGAAGAAGAAACGTTTTATGCTTTTGATGGAACGCATTGGCGGGTTTTAAGAGGCGATCAAAAGGCGCTGAACACCGTTCACATTGATGTGCCGCTTCATCCGAATGAAATTGAGCAAACTTTTGAAGTGCAAAAAACAATAGGAACAACGGAGATCAAGCTTGATGTGGAAACCTCAAATGTAACGATTCGGTTTTCGACGAATGTGAAGAGTTTGGATGGCCATCTGTTCAGCGAGAAAAATGAAAACTGGAAAAAAGGCGATTTGGCTGAGTGGAGAGTATGCATTGATGGAGAAGAAGGAGTCGCACTTTCCGGTAATTTGGATGGCTTGGAAACAACGAACTGTATTGATGAAATGATCTACGTTAAACCGCAGATTGAACCGGAAAAATTGGAATGGATTCCGAGTTTCTATATGGAGGATGGGGACGGAGTGCATGTTGATGAGCGCCCCGAAGAAACCGTGACCATTTGGCTTACTCAACCATAACGATATCAAAAATCCGCCCGGTATCTTCGCGATACAGCCGGGCGGATTTTTTGCGATTATACACTTTTTTGCTTTCAACCTTTTTGGAAATCGGGGAGACGACCCAAAGCGTTCGCTGCGCGGCGTTCAATTCGCGCCGGGCTTTTTTGCTGAGTTTTTCCTTGGGGATAAAACGGGTGGACACGCAATCACGACCTTTCAATCGGCTCGAAAAGACTTCTTCCGGCGCCGTTCTTGTGCCGGAAAGAAAGCTATGATATAATGCTTTTGTCGGCTTTGCCGACGGGCATGGCGAGGGCTTGACACCGGAACACCCCGGATTCTGACCGGAGGGAGGTGAGAGCCATCAAAGCAAAAGAAACGACCACGATTACGATCCGACAGACGCTTGTAACGTCTGTCAAGATCGAAAAATCGCAGGAAACGAAAGAACACGATGATGTTGAGGTCATCATCGTGTTAGTGCCGAGAGGCTAACAACCACAAAAGCCCTCGTCGTGTCTTTATTGTAGCATGATCCGCGCCGCGCGTCAAGGGCGGCGTTTTATTTAGGCGCAATCATTCGGTCAGAGCGCGTTCAGATTTTTCCGTGCCTTTTCGCGTAAACGAACGAATAGACGAGCGGCGAGAGGGACGCGATGAAAATCGCGGCGACCCAGACGGCGGCTGCATGGCTGAGGAAGACGGAAAGCAGCGTGACCACCCCGGCGATGATCCATACATAGCCCGCGAAACGGTGGGTGTGATTCCAGTTATCTTCATCGTCAAGCGTCCACGGGAGGCGGATGCCCACGGTGTAGTTATGGCGGCACTTGGGCAGATAATTGCCGATGGCGATGAAGAGCAGGCCGACGAAAATCATGCCGAAACGCGAGACGTTGATGGCGAAGCCCAGCGCGCTCAGGTATATGGATAGGCCGACGAACAGGCTGACGGCGGGGCAGACCCACAGGATGAGCTGCGCCATCTTCTCAGAGATATTCTGCTTTTTGGGATCGGCGCGCAGCATGACGGCGCAGAAGAGCTGCATGGCGAGGATGAACAGCGGGAGGCCGATCACCGCGAACGGGCGGCCGGAATAGTCGTCCGCCGTGCCGCTGAAATCGAAATGGGTGGGCATGCGCTCGGGCAGGCGATTCCACAAGGCGAGGCCGAAAAACATCGGCAGCAGGATGACGACGCAGGTAACAAGCAGGGTGCGTTTAGGAATGGCTTTCATGGTTGTCTCCTTTCAGTTGAGAGAGCCAGAGCATGACCTCCTCGACGACGGAGGTGTTCAGCTCGTAATAGATGAAGTTTTTTTCGCGCGTTTCGAACACGAGATCGGCCTTTTTCAGCACGCTGAGGTGATAGGAGACCGTTGCGCCCGTCATCTCAAAATGCCCGGCGATTTCGCCCGCGCTCATGCGCCCGCCCCTGAGCAGCTGCAGGATTTCCCGCCGCGCCGGGTCGGAAAGCGCTTTGAAGGTTTCGGCAAAGCTCATAGGCGACGTCCTTTCAGGGATTCTATTTAGAAAAGATTCTAAATAGTGGATGCTTGAATTATAGCAGGAATGGAGGGAGCTGTCAATGGGTATTTAGAAAATTTTCTAAATTACAACTCCCTCAGTCAGCGAAGCTGACTGAGGGAGTTAGCGTTCACGCTCTCGGCATTTTCCGCACTACGACCGCGTAGCAGACGACGAGCGCGAAAAGCGTCGCCGCCCAAGAGACGGGATAGGAGAGATAGAGCGTATCGAGGGTCGGGGAGGCGGCAAAGGCCGTATACAGCCAGACCACGCGCAGCAGGCAGATGCCGCTCAGGCTGGTGATGGTCGGCAGGAGGGAATAGCCGACGCCGCGGAGCTGACCGACGAAGGTATCCTGCATGCAGAAGAGGACGTAGAGCGGCATGTTGTGGCGTACGCGGACGAGGCCGCTGGCGATGACCGCCGGATCGGTGTTGAACAGCGCGAGCAGCGGCGTGCCGAACGTGTAAATCAGCAGGCCAAGCGTCAGGCCACCGACGAACGTGGCCGCAAGGCAGACGCGGAGCACGCGGCGAACGCGGGCATATTTCTCCGCGCCCATGTTCTGGCTGGAGAAGGTGAGCGCCGCCTGCGAGATGGAGTTGGAGACGGTGGTGGCGAAGCCCTCGATGCTGGCGGCGGCGGTGTTGCCCGCGATGGCGGCCGCGCCGAAGGAATTGATGGCGGACTGGATGAGCACGTTGGAGATGGAGAACATGCTGCTTTGCAGCCCCGCGGGGATGCCGATGCGAAGGATCATCGAAAGCGAGCGGCGCTCAATGCGCGTCTTTTTCGGCTCAAAGCGAACGTCGCCGTGGCTGGCGATGAGGCTGGCGAGCACGAGCGCGGCGCTGATGGTCTCGCTGACGACGGTGGCGATGGCCACGCCCGCGACGCTGAGCCTGAGCCCGGCGACGAGCGCCACGTTGAGGACGACGTTGACCAGACCGCTGACGGTCAGATAATACAGCGGGCGCTTGGTATCGCCGACCGCGCGGAGGATGGCTGCGCCGTAGTTATAGACGAGGCTGGCAGGCAGGCCGACGGCGTAGATGTTCAGGTAGAGCTGCGCGCCGCCGACCACGTCCGCCGGGCAGCCCATCATTTCGAGCAGCGGGCGGGAGAGGACGAGCAGCAGCACGCCCAGCGCCGCGCCGGAGAGCACCGCCAGCGCCATGGAGGTATGCACCGCGCGGTGCACGCCGTCCCGGTCGCCGGCACCGGCCGCACGGGCGACGGCTACGGACGCGCCGACGCTCAGCCCCATCAGCAGGCTGACCAGCAGATGGATGAGGGAGGTCGTCGCGCCGACGGAAGCCATCGCGACGGAATCAGCGAAGCGCCCGACGACGATGATATCCGCAGAATTATATAGAAGCTGGAGCATGCCGGAGAGAATCAGCGGCACGGCGAAGGCCAGCACGTTGGGCAGCAGCGGCCCGGCGGTCATCTCCACCTGACGGTGCGAGCGATGGGCAAACAAAGCGATCACCTCAATCCTGGAGCAATGCGAACAGCATAGCACAACGCGCGGGGAGCGTCAAGGCAATGCAGCAAACAAAAACCGTACTTGCATTTCAGCAGTATTTTGGATATAATAAAGGGGAATACAGGAAAAATATCGACTGATATGAATATGTGACGAGGTGCATGAATATGAAAACCGTGACGATTCGCCTGACGATGATGACGGACAACGTGAAAAACTTTGTCCGCCTGGTCAATCGTTATCCATATGATATGGATTTGCGCTCGGGGCGCTATGTGGTGGACGCCAAATCCATCCTGGGCATTTTCTCGATTGATCTCTCCCGACCGATCACCATGACGATTTACAGCGACGACTGCGACGACCTGCTCCGCGATCTGGACGGCTACCTGGTCAAGGACGGCGAGGAAACCGCCGCGAAATAAGGGATGGAGGTGCAGCCCATGCCGCTTGATGTGCATGCTACGGAAGAAGAGGACAAGCTCGTGGTGCTGTCGTCTTTGAACCGCCTCGGCGGCTGCACGGAGGAACAGCTTCTGCGCTTTCTGGTTGAAAACGCGCTGATGAATCAATTTCAGTTTTATCTGGCGCTGGGCGGGCTGAAAGAGGCGGGCTTCGTTCGCGAGGCGCGCCATCTGGAGGGAACGCTGCTGATTCTGACCCCGCAGGGGCGCGAGAGCGTGGAAATGTTCGCCTCCCGCATCCGCGCTTCTCAAATAGAGAAGCTGAACGCGAACGCGCCCGCGTGGAAGCGGCGCATCCGCGACGAGCTGCAAATGCCCGCCTCGTGGCAGGAGACGGACAACGGCTTCGCCGTCACGCTGCGCGCGCTGGAGGGCGGCGCGGAAATCTTCTCCATGACGCTGACGGCGGCGACGAAGGCACAGGCGAAGCGCTTCTGCGAGCGCTGGCCAAGCCGCGCGCCGTTTCTGTATCAGACGATCATGGAGCAGCTCGGCGAGGCGGAAAGCGAAGAAAAAAATTCGTAAAGCCTGCAAGGAAAAAAAGAAGACAAAAAGCAAAAAAACGGAAACGTTCGACGGAAACGGCAAAAGGGGCGCGTAAAAAAGCGCCCGACTGCCCGCGCCCGCCGGACGTTTTTTGCGTGTATGAGAAATTGCGCAAAGCCGCCCTGCGCGAGCAAGGCGTGGAGAAGGTAAAAAACGATCGAACGGCGGATTATCATGCGGAAAGTTCGTAAAAAACGGACTCGAATTTGGCAAAATTGACCGAGCGTTGAAAAGAAATTATCCAAAAACACTTCCATTTTTTCATACATTCTGATATAATGAGCATCAGATGCGGGCGGGCGCGAAACAAGCCGCCTGAAAAACAGCCGAAACAAGGCTTCAAAGGAGGAACGATTTATGAAGGACTACATGGTGAAGGACATACGCAACATCGCTGTATTGGGACACGGCTCTGAAGGCAAAACGACGCTGGTTGAGTCGATGCTCTATGCCGCCGGCGTGACTGACCGCCAGGGTCGTGTCGAGGATGGAAACACGGTCAGTGATTACGATCCCGAAGAGATCAAGCGTCATATCTCCATCAGCGCGTCCGTGGCGCCGATTGAAATCCACGGCAAGAAGCTCAACCTCATTGACGTTCCCGGTTACTTCGATTTTGCGGGCGAAATGTCTGGCCCGCTGCACGCCGTGGAGGGCGCGGTCATCGTTCTGAGCGCCGCAACGGGCATCTCCACCGGCTTTGAAAAAGCATGGAACGCGACCGCGAAGCATGGTCTGGCGCGCATCATCGCCGTTTCGCAGGTCGATCGTGAACATATCAATTACCGCAAGGTGCTCGACGATCTGCGCAGCACCTACGGCAACTGTATCATCCCGACGGTTCTGCCGATCGGCGAGGGCACGTCCTTCGTCGGCGTGGTGGACGTTTTGACGGGCAAGGCCTTCACCGGCGCGGGCAAGGATCGCCGCGAGATCCCGATTCCGGAAGAAATGGAAGCGCTGGTCGAAGAAGCGCGAGAGGCCTGCAACGAGGCGGCGGCGAGCACCAGCGAAGAATTGATGGAAAAATTCTTCGACGAGGGCAAGCTGAGCGAGGAAGACATGCTGCGCGGCCTTTCCGCGGGTATTTACGAGGGCAGCATCGTGCCGGTCGCCCCGGTTTCCAGCCTGAATGGCATCGGCGTGCGCCCGCTGATGTATGAACTGGCCATGTACATGCCCAGCCCGATGGAGCACACCTATCACGGCATCAACCCCAAGACCAAATCCATGCACATCCGCCACGCGGACATGAGCGAGAGCTTCACCGCGCAGGTGTTCAAGACCATCGCCGACCCGTTCGTGGGCAAGCTGTCCCTGATTAAGGTCATCTCCGGCGTGCTGACCCCGGCGACCCCGCTGTTCAACGCGAACGCGGACAAGCCCGAAAAGGCGGCGGGCATCTTCATGGTGCGCGGCAAGAAGCAGATTCCGGTCGGCATGCTCTGCGCGGGCGACATCGGCGCGCTGGCCAAGCTGGTGTCCGTGAACACGGGCCATACCCTGGCCGACGCGGCCAACCCGATCCAGTACGAGATGCTCCACTTCCCCGAGCCGTGCATTTCCATGGCGGTGTACGCCAAGAAGTCCGGCGAGGAAGATAAGGTGTTCTCCGGCCTCAGCCGCCTGATGGAAGAAGATCCCACCATCCGCGTGGAAAAGAACGTGGAAACGACCGAGAGCCTGCTCTCCGGCCTGGGCGAGATGCACCTGGAAGTGATCACCAAGAAGCTGTCCAGCAAGTTCGGCGCGGAGTGCGTGCTGCAGGATCCCAAGATCCCCTACCGCGAGACCATCCGCAAGACGCTCGACTGCGAAGGCCGCCACAAGAAGCAGACCGGCGGTCACGGCCAGTTCGGTCACGTGGTGATCGAGTTCTCCCCGAACGCGGACGGCAGCGACGAAGTGCGCTTTGTGGACGCCATCGTGGGCGGCGTGGTGCCGCGCAACTTCATCCCCGCGGTGGAAAAGGGCCTGCGCGAAAACGTGCAGAAGGGCGTGCTCGCCGGGTATCCGATGGTGGGCATCACCGCGAAACTGCACTTCGGTTCCTACCATGCGGTCGACTCCTCTGAAATGGCGTTCAAGACGGCTACCCGCCTGGCCTTCAAAAAGCTGATCGACGCCAGCCCCGTGCTGCTTGAGCCGATCTACCACGTGGAAGTGCTCGTGCCGGACGAGTACATGGGCGATATCATCGGCGATATGAACAAGCGCCGCGGCACCACGGTCATTTTAACGACGCACGACATGCAGGACGTGGAAGCCTTGGCGCAGCGTGTCCTGCTCATCGGCAAAGGGCGCATTTTATTAGACGGCACACTCGACGACATTCGGCGCGGCGGCAGCGGGCAGATTGACGAAACGCTCGCGGCGCTCTACAAACAGTTTGATATTTGAGGTGCGCCGTGAAACTTAAAAAATACATTTCGTTTTTCCGTCTGCGCTGTGTGACGGGCTTGCAGTACCGCGCAGCGGCATTGGCAGGCATCTCCACGCAATTTGCGTGGGGCTTTTTGATCATCTTCGCCTACCACGCGTTTTACCGCAGTGACCCCACCGCTTTTCCGATGACCTTGCAGGCGACCGTCAACTACACATGGATACAGCAGGCATTTTTAGCTATGTTCGCCTCGTGGGTCTTGGACGGCGACATTTTGGAGGAAATCACCTCCGGCAGCATCTCGTATTCGCTGTGCCGCCCCGTCGACCTCTACGCCATGTGGTACACGAAATCTCTCTCCGGT
>ERZ827524.1955-NODE-1955-length-16671-cov-4.011375_pt1 | contig 16671 bp, 28 predicted proteins | sample MGYA00519702_ERZ827524 | MGnify/ENA primary metagenome ERZ827524 (study PRJEB31778, sample SAMEA3449341) | human gut metagenome | biome: human gut; feature: human-associated habitat; material: faeces | place: United Kingdom | collected 2010/2012 ...
TTACACACCGCCGATATCTTCGGAAATGCAAGCAAAGCAGACTTAACTACTTCGATAATATTCATTTCGGTATACCTCCTGCCAGTTTGCATGCTCCACGTAAAATTACCGCTTTTTTGTCTTCTTTCATTCGTTCAAACCACATTTTCCCGGATTGCGGATGTTTATTGTGATACTGCAACGGCGTGTTTGTGAGCACTTTTTTCTCGCCTTGGCGTGCATAAGACGATCCGGTAATACTGGATACCATCAACATGCCATAATACAAGTATCGTGCATAGGGCGCAATCTGATGTATTTCTCCGCTGCCGATTACAGTACCGAGTGTAGCAGATTTTTGAAGCACTCCGTTTTGAAATGGTGTATACGGTTTCATATATCTGATGCATTCACTATCTACAAACCTTTGTGCGGATTGCAGTTTGGCTTGATGAATATCAGAAAATGATGGATTCCATTGTAAATTGAGACTTCCTACGCTCGCATTTTTCGGTTGTATAATTTTCATTTTGCCACCTACTTTGCAGATACTTCAATATGTGGTAATCCGCCGAACATATAATTATCAATGCTCATAACGGTAACAAAACTGTGTTCGGCATCAAACCGTCTTTTGCTCTCTGAAATCGTCTGTTGTGATGTATTATCAAATACAAAATCGCAGTTTCCTTTTACAAGCATATCTTTTGTAGGAGAGGACGGGATAGCATCATCCGAATATAAATATACCGTTGTGCTGTCTGCTGTTTGCAAGCCGCTTTTTAACACATTACCCGCTTTGTTCTCACGCCAATAAACTTCGCTGATAAAATGTCTGGTATAACCGCCTGTTGCCTTGTCATAGCGATACAATGTGCAATCTGCGTTTATTAACATTACCCGATCCCCCTATAAAGCAATCCGGTATCAGACAGCCACGCATATACCGAATCGCGAATAGATTGATTAATTGCTGATTTTCTCGTTTCCGAGCTTTCGTAAGATCGTGACCATCCGCCAACGCTTTCGGAAGATACTCCGGTTTCCGACGTGTGTTCATCAGAATACAAAATTTCGGCTATTTCACAGCAGCAGTTTTTTACCGCATCAGGTATATTGTTTTCGTCTATGTTTCCAAAGACATATCTTTTTATTTCCTGCGTTGCTTTTCGCGCATAAAAATCAAAGGCGGTAGCAATTACCGCCTCTTTACCGCACAAATACGTAGAATGATAAAATGTTTCATTTGCGTAATTCATACTACCGCCCTTTCTCATTATTGACTACTCTCCGGAGTTTCAAGAGATTCCACTCTTGTGTCAATTGCATCCATCAATACCAATATCCTTTTGAAATTTTCTTCAATCTCCAATTGAGTATCACAATCAAGCAATCTGTTGTCAGTCATTGCTTACACCTCACGATCAGGTTGTAGATTTATGCAGATAAATACCGGCAACTTTATTATCGTAAACATCGGCAATACCGACATTACGATAACCAAATTTCCATGCATCGGAATCTTGGTTCTGATCCGGAGTGATTACTTTCGGAGCAACGTGTTTTTCAAACTGAATCACTGCATCCTTATGGATCAGCATAAAGTTAATGTTTTTGGCTGTTGCACCTTTCGCATATCCGCCGGATGTTTCGCCTGACGTTGTACCGTCGTTTTGTTTAATCGTAGTATAGAAACGAGTTTGAGGTACTTGAACAACAGTCAAGCCAGAAAGCACCTCTCTGGATTTGCTGGTGTCCAAATCCTGTACCATACCATACAGAGTAGGAGTAATAAATAAATATCTTCCCTCAAGCGGTACTTCATCCTCGTTAAATTTGTTTACTGCTGCTCTGAGTGCAGAAACAACATCGGCACCGGAAGCAAGAGCAGCACCTGCAACCGTGGAAATACCGGTTTCACTTGCATAAGTAGCGAATCGGAATGCATCCAGTTCCGGAACTACTTTTGTACGAATAAATTCTCCTGCTAATCTACCGAATGCGATACCTGCGCTTTCTGCGTTGTCGAGATTGTCAACACTGAACATCCGACCGCGGTCAAAGTTACATGCTACTGTTTCGTTGGTCAGAGTAACGTCACCGCCGACATAACCGCCGTTTCTGCTGTAGTTTGCCAGCCCGTCCATGGACATTTTAGGAATAACAAGTTCATTTGCGTTTGCACCCTGACGCGCCAATTCAGCCGCGCCATCAAGTACAGAAGTGAGAGAAGCGTTTTTGTAAACTTCGTCAAGCAGCGTAACATACTGCTTAAATAATGTAATTGCATTTGCCATAATTAAATTACCTCATCTTTCTTTATTTTTGTTCTGCCGGCAAACCCATAGCCGTTCTCATTGCCGCCATCGGATCACCTGACAATATTGAATTTCCGGTATCTTTTACCGGATTTTTAAACGGCTCATTGGAAACAAACAGATAATCATTTTCACTTTTCACTGCTTCAAGAGCCTTTTTGATATCTTCCGCTTGATTTTTACTCGATTTCAAGCTTTCGATATCCAGCAATGCCTTGACCGCTTTTGTGTTTTTAGCACCGGCACCGGTTAAAGCCGATTCAATTGCATTGGTAAATTCAATATCAGCAAGCTTGCCCTGATATTCATTTTCCTTTGCTTCAAGATCGTTTGTCAGTTGAGTAATTTTCCCTTTCAGTTCATTTACATCAACCCCATCAAAGCTTTTTAGCGTTTCCTGTGCTGTTTCAAGCTGAGATTTATAATTATCTCGTTCCGCTTCAAGCTTTTTCTTTGTGTTTTCGATGTCTGAGCCGTTTTCAGTCATAATCTTATCGATTATTTCCTTTTCCAGACCCATTTCCTCTAAAAATTTTCTTTGCATACAAAATGCTCCTTTCCATTACGCTTTTTACGAGGTCGCTCTCATATTCAACGTAGTTTTACGACTTCGTTACGGTCTTTTTTGTATGAAAAAAGCACCTTGATTTCTCAAAGTGCTTAATCATCTCTTTGTTTTTGATATAACGCCGGAATTATTTTACTGCTCCGTTGTATTGGCATATTCCTTTGTAATACGCACCGCAATTTTCTTTTTCACAGTCCATCAATTTAAAAATTGTATGCGTTACGGTAGTTCCGTCTGTCAATACTTGATTTTCGTCAGACACTTGATTCCATACTTGTATCTGTGTTTCGGTTTTTCGGTTATACGGGCATTTCATCAGACTTTAACTCCCCAGCAGTTTTTCTTAAAAACCCGATTTCTGCTTCATACTCATTATCGTTAATCTCATCAAGTTTTTTGGTAGCTGACATGATTTGTCTGGCAAGCTCCAAAAACTCTTTTGTATGTTCAGTATCGCATTTGTCTTGTAACGCTTCCATTTTTTTGATTTGTTCTTCAAGTTTCTGTTTGTACATTAAGTACCATCTCCTTTTGGGCATAAAAATACCGCCGAGCATTCGCAGGGCGGTTTAGTTGATTTTATTGTACAATAAATTGATTTAATTCCCTTATCGTTAAATCCAATGGATCTATACCTTTTTCTTTGCAATACTGATTAATTTTTCTGTAATTATAGTGAACCTTGTCGTTTCCAGGATATGCAACATATCCACCCGCCTTTTCAGCAAGTTCATCTAGCTCTCTCATATCCCTGATATCTTGCTCAGACATTTTCTATTCCTCTCTAATTTGCTTTTTTATCCCTTATTCTGAACAAAGAAATTTCCTCATCGCTTAAATCTGAATAATGTATGTTGTTTTTTTTGCAATAATTTAGTAGAGATAGCATATCAAGATTGTCATTAGACGGTACCGTAAACGCTCCATTTGAAGAACAGTTATCAAAATCTAAATATTCATTCTTCATTTTATTTACCTCCATAATAAGTATTTAACAAGTTGGCAAAAGCCGCTCCTTCAATAATCATTCTTTGCGAACGACCTAACTGCTCAGCCCCTAATTTGTCTTTATAATACTCTATTAAATTTGTTTTAGCATCAAAATAAATGTATGTATATCCATTGTCAAATGCAGTTTTACAAGCATGTGCAAACAAATGGGCACCTACACCATTATATTTTCCATTCCTTCCAAAATTATGCGGCGCAGTTTCTACAATATCTACGTGAACTGTTTTACTTGACGGTTCTATCTTTTGAGCAATCAATCCCTGTATAATGTCATCATTTTTTATTTTCAACGCAAAAATATCATACCCGTTTCTTTTAGGAATCGACCAATCAAAATTCCATCCTTTATAATCTGATTTTTTTATATTTATTTGATGCATTTCTGTTTCAACTATTTTTCCGGTAGATTTTTCCACCAAACAAGGAGTAAAATCGTCAATTTCAATAGACAGTCCCATGCTATCACGTCCTGATGTTATTATACCACTTTCCGCCTTGTTTTTCAACTGCTTTTTCCACTTACCAACACCGATATTGCCTAATCCGTCAATAGTGACCCGTTCCCGCTGCTGTGGTAGTCCCATAGCTTTGGAAAAGTCTGTGTATTCCTTTGACATGACACGATATTTCGCACGAGCAGTGATAATATCATCTTCATCTGCACCGCCATCCTGCAACAGCTTGATTTTCTGACGTTGTGCCCGCATTGCTGTTTCCAGTTTCCTTTGGCGCTGGGTTGCTTCATACATATTGTATTCTTTGCCGCGAAATTCATGTTTTTCCCGCTCTTTTGCGTTCATCTCATTAAGCTGTTCCTGCGTATATGTAGGCTCTGAAATTCCGGGAATAACCGGAGAATAATCGTGGTAACAGTTTGCCCCGCATAGTCCGGTAACAGTACCTAATCCGCAAACAGAAACAAGCTGGTCATGCGTATACCATTTACCACCCCACCAATGTTCAGGGCGGTATCCGCTGTGCCAGCTGATTTCATACATATCGGTTTCCAGTTCTGCGGCATTATCCTCGTTTACTTTGGCAACTACTTGATTGAATCCGGTCATCAGCGCACGTCTGGCGGCTACAGGAACACGGTTACTCCATCCGCTGGCATAATCTACCGAACGCAATCCGCTGTTTGTCATTTCGGAAACAACACGTTTCAAAACGGTGTTATAGTCAAATGCTCCGGAAGCAATATCCAGCATAGCACCGTCAAGCGTTTTTTGATAATAATCTGCAATCGGTTGGAATTTCAATGTTCCGTCCGGCTGTTTTACCGCAAATCCAAGTGATTGCGTGATGTTTTTTAATTCATCATTCGTTTGCTTGATGGTAGCTGATATTAGCTGATGTAAAGGCTTGTTTTCAGCAAAAGGTATCATGTCTTTTCCAACAGCCTTATACAAGTCTGCATCATGCGCATATCCTTGTTCTAATACATCGGAATAAATGCGGTCAATTTCCTTTTCTGATAATCCAAGCGTTTCGGAAATAAACTGTTTAATTTCCTTTTTGCTTTTTCCTAATTCACTGAGCCTGTGCAATTGCCAATCAGCAGAACGGATAATCTCATTCCCGTTATTTTTGAGCCTCCTGACAATATCCTGCATGATTCGGTTTTCCAATTCCTTAAACTGGCTTTCCAATTCGATTGGAATTGCTTCTATTTCATTCGGTTTAAACATTATTTTTTACCTATCTGCCCAATAATGGCAAGCAATAATATTGTACCGCAAATCAGCATTGTAATGATTACTGACGTTTCCACTATTCAATTACCTCCGCAGACTGTGGCAAATTCTTTAATGCTTCGTCAACAGATTCACCGTACCATTTTGCCCGATATTCTTCCGGACGCATAATCCCCATCTGCATATCAACGCGATCTTGCTGACGTTCCGTTTCCTCGTCAACCAGTATGCTGTCCTTAAAATCACAGATGAACTCATATTTTTGTTCTGTCATGCTATTAAAGAAAGCAAGTGCGTATACCAAATCATCCAAGCAATCACGCAAATTGCTTTGAATAGCCGTAACCGTATTGTATTTACGCTTTTTGGAAGATTTGATCTCGGTTGCAGTCTTATCTACCGTCTGCGGATTTGATATATCACCATAAGACAATCCAACCTCAAATTCAATATTCCGCTTGTATTCTTCCAATCCGGATATAATAGACTGTTCACGGAAATCCGGAGAATATTCTTTGAACAATTCGGAATTTCCGTTGTCTAAATCCAGACCTTTATACAAACGTTTGTTTAATTTTGGAAGAGTATCTCCGTTTCTCAATGCAACAATATCAACATGGATAACACGTTCACCGCTCTCAAACTCCCAATCAAGCCGCCCAAACTGAACATCTGTTTTTTTGATCAGTTCCAATGCGCAGTCAAATACAGATACGCCGCAATGACTTCCGTCTATTGTATTTTTAATTGGATTGCAATAATACCCGAATGCTTGACGTTTCATCAATGGATATCTAATGGTAGGCTCTATGTTCTTCCACTCATCAACAGATTCCAACGAAACTTCTCTGCCGAGATTTCCTTTTGTTGTGCTATAATAGGCCTTATTGGTAATAGTAAGTCCGTTTTCAGAATCCAAGCTATGATATTCCAGCCTTGTATAAAAAATATTATCGCCTATCTGCTTAAATTCCGGAAATATTACTTTCAACAATCTTCCTCTGGAATCGAATTCAATTGGGATAAATGCGTTTTGGCATACATACTGTACCTTATCTTCTCCCAAAGGCTTAATAATCATTGCGCCGGTAGCAAGCCCTTCTTGCAAATTTACATTCAAATCTCTGACGGCGTTTTTGAAAATCTTATCCAGCTTTTCATTCGTGATGTTGACGTCCATCTCGTTCAGAGCAATATTTGCAAACTCTCTGACAATCGACTGTTCCAGTCTTAAACTATGTATATCATCAGTGAGCCACGGCGCACGACCGGAATAGCACTTTTGCCATTCGTCTATTTTATTAAGCATTTCCTGCGATATGGCAGCATCAACATTCAACGCAGTTTTAATATCTTTAATCGCAAACAACTTATTTATCAGCCCTTTCATGTATGATATAAATCCCATGTTATTGTCCTCTCCGTTTCCAAACTTTGTTCATTGCATATCGTACGGCATCTATAGCGTGATTGTTTTTGTCCGGATATCCGCTGATTACGTTTCCATCTTTGTCCCGTTCATATTCATAATCCAAGAACTCTTTTGCTGATTCAGGGCATCGCTTATTGTCAATTATAATTTCTTTTAAACTTTGCAACCATTTCATGGAATATTCCACCGAGCCGGGACCTTTCTCCGCAGCTCTTGCCATAAATCCATAAGATCGATAGTCTCCTATCGATTTTGGCTCAGCACTATCACATATAATCAGATCATTTTCCGTTATTCCTTTTTTTCGTATCAATTCTGCAGTCTCTTGATTTGATTTTTTATTGCATGTAAGTTCATCGTATATAAATAAACGCAATCTCGCAGGATCGTAATAAACGCTTACAAATGCAAACGGATCTGGATACCATCCCCAGTCTATTCCTCTATAAATCCTGTCAAACTCTTTGATCTCATCGTCATTGATTTCTCTTATGATCACATTGTCAAACACGTTACCGCCAGTACCGTTTGAAATTCCAAGATATTCGTTTTCATAAGCAACAGGGTTTACTTCTTTCAAGAAATTAGCATCATCTATAAACGGTTTACCTAACCATTTTTCAGGAACCGTTAAATATGTGCTTTCAACTACCAATCTGTCTGCTCTAGGAATTTTAATATATTTATTCGCCCAGTTCTGAGCAGACTTAGGCGGGTTAAATGATTTGAATTTATAAGCAATATCTCCGCCACGAATTACAGATTGCTCTATTTTACGGACGCTTTCTTCACCGGTAAACTGATCTAATTCTTCAAACCACAGTATTCCGATATACCCGAATGGTACTTTAATAGATTTTATTTTGTTTGGATCGTCTGCCCCTCTAAAATATATTTTTTGACCGGTTGACTTTCTGGTGATTTCAAGCGGTGATTTAGTTGCATAAAATTCATCGTCAAGTCCCAATGCAGAAATCGCCCATAAAATTTGATTGTACACTGAATCCTTTAAAGTATTGCTGACTTGTCTTAGCACACACGCATGCATGTCATCGTGTTTCATTAACAAATCAATTATATTTTCACTGACAAAAGATGACTTTGTAGAACCACGTCCTCCGGGAAATACATATTCTGAATATTTATTGTCAGCTATATCAAAAATTACCGGAGCAAATGTAGGAGCAATCAAGCTGGCTGGTATGCCATTATATGTAGTTTGATTCCGATTTTCCGGAAACATTTTTTCTTTTTCAAGCGCAAGCTTAGCGTTTTCATTTTTTATCTTATGCTGCATATATACATCGTCTTGTATAATACTGCGCAGTTCTTTTATGCTAGGAACGTCTCCGTTTTTCGCATTTTTTAACAATGCCGCATTAACGACTAACATATTATTGATTGTATCTTGGTCTAAGCTTCCCAAGTCGATTCCTAAAGCACATAAGGTATCGTAATCAGATCTAGTGTTAGCCGGCATTGCAAGCAAAATATCCATACACGCTTTCATGTCTCGCTTTTTTCTGCGAGATTCAACTGATTTTTTACCACCAGCAGAACCGCGCTTCTTTGCTTCCTCTTTGCTTAAAGTTTGAATCGGTATTAAATTCTTTTCATTAGCCATCCCCACCACCTTCCTTTACTTTTACACATCCCGGCAGCATACAAAAATCAACGCCGCATTTGATACGATCGTTGTATTCGCATTTATCGCAATCTCTGATTATGATTTCGGGTATGCGATGCTCCTTGCAGTATTCATGTTCAATCATAACGCCTTTGCTGTCGTTGTATCCCTCAACAGACCAGCATTCATCGCACATGTCAAGCAAAGCCAAACAATGCCGCATACCATTATCATAGGTTAATGTATAATACAGAAAGCCTAAAGCATGAACCGGAGAAAGAAACGTATAATCCGGGTATTGTTTTACCAGTGATTTCATTACCAATTCAATGTGCTGTTTATTTGATTCTTTCCCGCCGTAATTGTGGGATAGATAGATTAGTTTTTGTATGTCATTCATGCGTTTAGTATTTCATCTCCTTGCTTGCAAAATCCATGTGTTTATAATCACCATACAGTGTTAATATTTGCAATTCGCTTGGTGCGTTTATTTCGTATTCGTGATCGATAGCATATCCACCATAATCAAGCGTACTGTCTACAACTATTTCTTTGTATCCGACACGATTTATTGTTTCATTGTGTAAGTCAATTCTGGCTTTTCCTCTAGGGTTATATCCCGGCGTGTGAGTGTGTCCAGATATGAAAAAATCCGCACCGTCAAATGACATGCAGAATTTGTGGTGTTTATTTACCGATGTGCCGTGCGTGATTACTCCGCAATAACTTGCTTGCTTTTTGTTTTTCTTTTCACCTAGATTAATTTTTATTATCGCAGCATTTTCACGATATAAATCTTCAATGCCCCATCGGCAGAATATATCATACATTGGATTTATTCCGACAGCGATTGCATTTCTTTTGCAATGATTTCCGGGAACTCCGGCAAGCGTGCGAGAAACTAACGGCTTGAATATATCTGCAATGTATTCTTTCTGTTCGTGTGGCATCATAGTTTGCTCATAAGTGTTCGTTTTTGCCGTTTTAATGCCCATATCCGCCAAGTCACCGCAGTATACCACATAACCGAACGGGTCGTCTAAAACACGGTTTATTTTGTGCTGTATCAGCTTTTCGTTAAACTGCCTGCTGCCAACGTGAATATCGCCGAACGGATATATATTTATTTTTTCGATATCTCTCGGGAACTTATGTACTATCATTTTTAAATCATCGAGCAAACCATCACCGCCTTTTTCGGCAAACAAAAAAGCAACCACCATTTAGATGATTGCTCTTTGTTGTATACTCCCACATTTATATTATATGCACATAGCACGTGACAAATAGGGACAACCTAATTTCTTTTAAGATAACGATAGACCATCTTTTTAATTGATTCGCTCGTGTTTTTTCCCCCAATCTTTTTAACTACTTCTTCCCATTTCATACCCTCTACATATTTTAATGTCAATGCTTGTCTTACTATGGGATCACTAACGCTTTTTATGTAGTTTAACAACACATTATATTGACGCCAATACTTATCTATGCGATCTTGAATTTCAGTTTTAATGTCTATAATAATAGCTGTTATTTCCCCAACTCTGTCTCTTGTTCCTGACGCTTGCGGCATATCCGACAAAATAGCAGTTGTTTTTTCTGCATCAGCAATCACTTTTTCTAGCTGGTTTTGCAGTATTCTAATTTCACCGCTCAATTTATATAACTGTGAAAGTTCCTTTTTTGTCATTTTAAATCGCTCTCCTTTAAAACTCAATCTTTCATTCTTTCTTTTAATTTTTTAATAACTCTGTTGACATGACGCCTAGAGCAACCCACTTTTTCCGCAATCTCTTTTCGGCTAAATCCGTTGATCCACAATGTAAAAATTTCTTTCTGTTTATGAGTCAGACTGCACGATATATTTTGTATACTTCGTTTTATTGCAATTTCAGAGATGAAATCATAATTGTCAAATATACAGTCCCCCAACGAAATATTTGACAATTCGTCAGATATAGGCTCATCAAGTGAAACTGTTTGTATTATCTTTTTTCTCCTGCGTATCTCTTGAAGCACTTCGTTGCAAATAACTCTTGTTGCATAAGCGGTAAATTTTATTCCTTTTGAATCATTAAAAGTCATGCAAGCCTTCCATAATCCTAAATCGGCAACTTGATTCATATCATCATCATACATAGATTCATAAAAATACCGTTTAAGAATAAACTTTGAAAAATTTCGATTTTCACTAAAATAATCAACAGATTTCTCAGTAGTATTCATCTTACCCGCCTTTCTCAAGCAGATTTATTCACTTCCATTGTTTACAACACTTTCCCAATCAACATTGTTAAGCAAATTAAATCCGTCCGAATCCATGTATTTCTTGCCGTCTATTTCTGCACTGTTCCCATTTTCACAATACAATCCTTTACAAACCCCAAACAATTGACAAACAACTGGTCTGGCAGGATAAATCATGCATTTTTTCTGTTTTTCATCTCTAAACACACATGTAAAAGGTTTTCTTTTGATTTTTTTTAAAATGTCAGGATGATCAGACACATATTGCTTTATCATTTTAAGTTCATTATCACTGACGATGATCGGTCCGCAACATATCCCGCAATTTGTACAGTTCTTATGCTTCGGAATATTATGTAAAATCATATCTATTTTTTCCTTTCTGTCTCACGATATTTTTCAACAAATTCATCTGCTTGATATCTTTTTTCAAATATTGCAACCGGAATATAATATGTCTGTCTTTTATTTAAAAAAGCAGATTGCTGATTGCTTTCCAGCATTTCTCCCACCGTTTCAACATGAAAATAGCCCTGTTGAACTGAATATTCTACTACAAAAAGTTTGTTAATCATTTTTACACCTCAATTTCCTCATAATCTTCAACATTAATTGTTTTTTCCCAACTGTAACTTTTATCTTTACAAGTCCACGTAGATATCCGTTTTGTTTTATTACTGTAAAATAATTGTATCTCAGATCCTTTGCGTGTTAACGTACCAAGGAGCCTGTTTTTAATAATTGTAAGTTTGCTGTCACAGTCAGTTTCTGAAAATTTATCCTCATTTCTCGAGTAAGACATAACGACATCAACTCGATTTGTAATATCGCTGCTTCCTGAAACATCATCGTTTGTGATCGCTGCGTTGGTTTTTTTAGGATGTGCCACTAATAAAACAACGACATTATACTTAACGGCTATTTTTTTTAGATTTTTCACAAATCTTGATTGTGCCAAATAAATATCATCGTTTCCGCTTATGTCCAAAGCGGTCATGAGATTATCCACACATATCATTTTCACACCGTATCTCTGTATTGATTTTTCAATTGTACTGATAAGGCTTTCCATTTCATTTTCGTCGACGCTGTTGTTGTCATAGATGTATGCTCTGCCCCGATACCATGAATTTAATTTTTTGATAATTTCATCAGATATGTGATACACCGGTTCCCTGAAACGGTTGTATCCTTCTATGATGTTTTTTGATCCTGCCGCCTGAAAGTCGAGCCAATTTTTAAAGTGATAGTCTGTTAATTCTCCGCTGTAAACAAACACCGGATAATTTTGGTCAATGGCTTCTACAACCAATTGTGACATAAAGGTGGATTTTCCTTCGCCGCGTTTTCCGGTAAGCAATACAACTTGTCCAAAATATAAACCACCGATAATTCTGTCGATTTCAGGTATGTTGGTGAATATCCTTGGCAAGCTTGATATGTCAATAGATTCTACATCAGCCAATTCTTTGACGTGTTTAACCGGAACCGGCTTTGCTCCATATACAGCTTTAATTACAGCATCTTTTCCATACTTTGTCAGAATCGCATTAGCATCCTTTTCTCCTAAATAATCATCAGGTTGTACCGATAACACGTTTATTGGTAACCTCGTCTGCAAAGTATCAAGCAATGTTATTTTTCCGTTTTCGTTATCTCCGAAAACAATCACCGATTCAAATTTCGTGATCCAATCCCAAACATGGTCCAGCCACGTAAACCCATTGCATCCGATAGGAACTGATACCGCATTTTTGATTCCGCACTCTGCTAAAGAAAGACTGTCTATTTGACCTTCTGTAATGACCAGCCTTGAAAAGTCTTCGCAATGGTTCATTCCGAATAAAATTGGCATGGTGTCTTTTTCGCACCATTCTTTGTGCTTGTCTTTTGATTTGTCAAAATCTGTTTTTCGGTATTTTACAAATACTAATTTGTTTTTTTCATCGTAGAACGGAAAAACCAAAACGTTGTCATGGTTTTTTTGGACTGTAACGTTATACAGCTCTGTGATTTTCCGACTAATCCCTCTGCTCTCCAAATATGTAACAGCTTTATCTGCGGTCTGGATTTCTTTTTGCGGCAATCTTCGGTATACTTTGGGATTAACGGTTTCTCCAAAATCAAGTTTATATCCGAAATCCCGCGCCAGCTCTACAAAATGCCCTTGCTTTGAACATGACGATCGGAAACATTTAAAAGCGCCATTGTCCAGATTAATAGAAAATGTGTCTTTATCTTTTCCTCCGCCATGACAATAAGGACAATATTTAAAAAATAATTCATTGCCTTTTTCTTTCACATCTGTAGATATTGTTCTTGCAAAGCCATAAACATCATTTCGATTAAACTCATAGCTCACTGATCTCTCAACCTCCTTGCCATTTCTATTTCTTCCGGAGTCGGTGCATTTGAATCTTCACGTTCCGGCTCTAAATAATCGGCATATCTACCGTTGAAAAAAGTGCTGCCGTACATAATGTACTGCTCAGGAGTATTGTTTCTTGATATTTCCTCCTTGTATCGGTTAATACATTTCAGCATTCTATCTATCCCGATCTTCTCTATTTCCTTCATCGATTTTTTGCTGATTGCGCTCTTACCTTTTTTCTTGGGATATTCTTTCCAAAGCAAGTCAAAATCAAATGCGCATATATATTTGTCTTTATATTTGTATTTTGTATTTAATTGGGGAGCTAATTCGCTCCCTCTAGTGTCAGCTAATTTGCTACCTCTAGTGTAAGCTAATCCGTTACCGGTAACTAATTCGCTCCCCAGCTGATTAGTAGACACTAGACTTGAATTAACATTCCATTGGTCATAATTTTTATTAAGACACAGGGTTCGAGAAGATGTTCCTTTAAAGTTTTGATTTACCGATATAATGTTCATATCAATCAACTTTTTTAATTCCCTTGTAATCTGTTTAACATGGCAATGCGTTCCTTCGGAAATAAATGATGTTGAAAGTCTCCATGATTTACGATTAAAGCCATAGGTATATCTAAGGACAACCAATATAATCTTAAACTGCGTTCCATTTAAATTAACCTTGGATAGCTGATCAATCAATTCGTTTGAAATAGGAACATATCCGTTTTCCTTTTGTGGATTAGCCATTCTATCACCCGCTTTATGACTCATTACAGGTTGAAATATTATCGCTTTGGTCAAACAATCCCGGAAACATTTCATCAATTGCTTTTCTGGCTTCATTTCGCGCATATCGGTCATGTAACAATTTATACTTAGCGTAATTAATTGAGCAAAACGTTAAAGGCGCACTCGGCGTTGTATCAATAAAACCTCCGCATTCTTTGTAATCCGGATAATTTGTAAAAACAAATCCGCTGAATGTAAAATCAGGATCAAAAATCATATTATGAATCATTTCTGATGTACTAACGTTGCATAAATTTAAAAGCTGAGAAATCGTTCCGCCAAGTAGTTGCCAAATATCCAGCATATTCATGACCACATAGGACAGATAATAAAGCGCATCATTAATTTCTTTTGCGTCTTTGTTATATGGATTAAAGTGCTTTACGTTTATCCCATCAGATTTATCCAGTTTTTTTAATGCTCTATCCCACATATTCACCTTGTCATAAATGATTAATTTTGATTCAATAGCGGAAATCACAGCCATTCTTGCGATGATTAATATTCTGTATGCGTCATCTGCACTTGTAGGTTGTCCACTTTTGATAAGTTGTTTGGTGCGCATAAGCAATAACTTGTAATTCATGATAGGTACTCCTTTCTTCCCCTTGTGTCGTTTTCTTCTGCCTGATACTCTGCAAATTCCTTTCCCATTTTGAAACCATTTAGAAATCCACTTCGTTCGGCTTTATTCACATGATTTGAAATCAATGTAAGAAGACGATCATTTTCCGAATTGTTTAAAGGTAACGATATTATATATTCGCTTAACTCCTTAGCAGATTTATAAAATTCATCTGTTCGCTCGACTTCAACACCATAATTCTTATCCAAAGAGTTTGTTTTTATTATTTTCATTGGTTTGTCCTCCTGTTCCATGTTCCAATCACTTTTTCTTTTGCTTGTTGATCTGTATAATACTTAGTAAAAACCAATTTACCGTCCGGCAAAATTTCAGAATGACCACCACCCGGACAAATTGGAATTGTAGTGATATGACATTTAGGGCATTCTACCCGATATGCTTTATGTCCATATAAATTGGTAGTGCTTAAAGCGACATGACTTCCGCAGAATGGACACGGCAAAGGTTGGCAATTTCCGGAATCCGTGAAATTATATGTATGATATTTCATAAAAGGTACATTCTCTGATTTGGTCGCCACCACAAAAGGGAACACTTTTTTTACTTTGTTTTCGAATCATTGCAATACCTCCTTTATATTTCACGAAAAAATGACGTCACTTTTCCGATAATGCAAGGGGTGTTATCGTAAGGTTCTTCATATATCTCCGGTGTTCCAGATGATTCGAAGATTATGTATTTGCTAGGCTTTACGATCATGCGCCGTAACGTTAATCCGTTCTCTCCTGGAAACTGTACGGCTACAATGTCTCCGCTGTTAACCTCTAACGTGGTATCAATATATACAATGCCACCTGCTTCAATACGAAATTTTTTCATTCTGTCATCGCTGACTTTTAATGCAAATTTATTCATTGTTCCGTGACCTCCTGATTGTGCTGCTCTAACAATTTAAGCAGATAGTTATAATAAGCCGTTTGTTCTTCTGGAGACAGTTTGTTGAACAGCTTTAAAAATTTCCTCTTTGACATTCCCATCAACATAGTGCGGTCGCCTCCTGATCATTAATTAATTTTCGACAGTCATAATCCTCCATAAAATCTACCAATTCATCTAATTCATGATTAACATTAGATCCGTCTGTAACCATAACAAATATATTTTTAGATTTATGAGCCATGAGCAAAGGAAGCTCCCGCTTGCTCTTTAACTTTCTGACTTCTTCCGGCTCTAGGACCAATACATCAAATTTAAATTCCGGATACAAGTTTTTCAGTTTTTCGATCTGCGAATATGTATTCATCGAATGTATACCTCCCAAAAGTAGTAAAATAGATAGGGTCTTGCCTTTTATGGAAGACCCCAGTTTCTATTTTTTAATGTTTTTTCTTGACAAACAGCCAAAAAACAGCTATTATTTAGTTGGATTATTTATTTGTGTACCGTTAACGATTGCAGTCGTTTCGGTACTTTTTTCTTTTCTGGCAATATGTACGCTATCAATCCGAGCATTGCAGTTAAGATAAAACACCCTGCCATAACCGCAATGGTCATTTCAAAGCTTGTCCCGATCACGTCCGGCGAGTCTGCCGCACATGCTCCGAGGATGATGCTTAACATACTAAAAAATCCGATAAACTTCTTCATAGGCTTGTCCTCCTTTCGATAAAGCTTGTCCATCACAGTAGTTGCCAATCGGCAATTACTGGTTGGATTTTTGTTTTTCCAGTTGCCTTTTTTGATATTCCGCTTCATTGTCTATATACGCCTGTTTCAGCTGCTCCATAGTGAGAATACCTTCGTTAAGCCAACGAGCGTATAATCTTTCCACATCATCCAAAATGGCACGGATTTTCTCAGGATCACGGACACAGCGGCTTTCATTAATGGTACATGGCATAGTAACGCCCCCTTTCTCTAAATAATATGTACGGACCGGTTGTACACTTGCGTAGTGGTTTCTGTTTTCATCGTACTCACACCCACCCCATTAAATAAGCTGGTGTAGTGTCCAAGGCTTTAGCCAATAATTCAATTTTTCTAG
>ERZ827524.1960-NODE-1960-length-16613-cov-10.025728_pt1 | contig 16613 bp, 14 predicted proteins | sample MGYA00519702_ERZ827524 | MGnify/ENA primary metagenome ERZ827524 (study PRJEB31778, sample SAMEA3449341) | human gut metagenome | biome: human gut; feature: human-associated habitat; material: faeces | place: United Kingdom | collected 2010/2012 ...
ATGATCACCGACTACGGCGATATCACCGACCAGTCCTTCAACCAGACCACCTACGAAGCCTGCAAGGCTTTCTGTGAGGAAAAGGGTATTGACTTCAACTACTTCAAGCCCGCCGGCGACTCCGATGCAGAGCGCGTTGCTATGATCGAGTCCTCTATCGACGAAGGCTACAACGTAGTCGTAATGCCCGGCTATGCCTTTGCCGGCGCCATCAAGGAGACCGCAGGCACCTATTCCGATGTTACCTTCATCGCTCTGGATGTAGGCGCAGGCGATCTGGGCGACGATTATCAGCTCCCCTCCAACCTGTATTGCGCAGTATACCAGGAAGAGCTCTGCGGCTATATGGCAGGCTACGCTGCCGTAAAGCTGGGCTATAAGAACCTGGGCTTCCTGGGCGGCATGGCCGTTCCCGCTGTTGTGCGTTACGGCTACGGCTTCGTACAGGGCGTTGACGCCGCTGCGGCTGCTCTGGGTCTCACCGACGTTAAGCTGAACTACGTCTACGGCGGTCAGTTCTACGGCGATTCCGACATCACTGCCGTTATGGATACCTGGTATACCAACGGCACCGAGGTCGTATTTGCCTGCGGCGGCGGTATCTACACCTCTGCTGCTGAGGCTGCTGCCAAGGTCGGCGGCAAGGTAATCGGCGTTGACGTTGACCAGGCTGCCATCATCGACGGCGCTTATGGCGAGGGCATGACTGTTACCTCCGCTATGAAGGGCCTCGCCCCCACCGTAAAGACCATGCTGAGCGAAGTAGTTGCGGGCAATTTCGCAAACTATGGCGGCAAGATCGACACCCTGGGTCTGGTATCCGACAACCCCGAGGACAACTACGTACAGCTCCCCATGGGCTCCACTCAGTTTGCAGACGGCAAGTTCACTGTTGACGATTACAAGGCTCTGGTAGCCGATATGTTCGCCGGCAAGATCACCGTTTCCAACGATACAACCAAGGCTGCCTCTGACTTCGCCACCGTTATCACCGTTGACGATCAGGGCGCTATCAAGTAATTCAGCTTGAGCCTTACAGGAGGGCCGCTTCGGCGGCTCTCTTTTTTTGTGTATAAAATTTGTCGAAAGCGCTAAATTTTCTTTGCTTTATACATACAAATATAGTAAACTTTACTTATATGTATATGGTTTCCGTCCCCGTGAAACAAGTAGCGCCCGGGCCATAAAAACGGAAGGAGGGACAGTGACTTGGAAAATCAGTATGCTATAGAAATGCTGAATATAACCAAGAAGTTTCCTGGCATAATCGCCAACGACAACATCACGCTTCAACTCAGAAAGGGCGAAATACATGCCCTGCTCGGCGAAAACGGAGCCGGCAAATCAACCCTTATGAGCGTACTCTTCGGGCTGTATCAGCCTGAGGAGGGCGAGATACACAAGGATGGCCGCAAGGTCGAGATCAAGGATCCTAATGACGCCAACGCACTCGGCATAGGCATGGTGCACCAGCACTTCAAGCTGGTGGAATGCTTCTCTGTTCTTGACAACATCATACTTGGCGTCGAGCCCAACAACCACGGCTTTCTGCAAAAGCAGGACGCCCGAAAAAAGGTTATGGAGCTTTCAGAGAAATACGGTCTTGCCGTTGACCCTGATGCTCTCATAGAGGATATCACCGTAGGCATGCAGCAGCGCACAGAGATACTCAAGATGCTGTATCGCGACAATGACATACTTATATTTGACGAGCCTACGGCTGTGCTTACCCCTCAGGAAATAGACGAGCTGATGCAGATCATCAAAAACCTCGCCGCCGAGGGCAAGAGCATACTGTTCATATCTCATAAGCTAAATGAAATAATGGCGGTGGCAGATCGCTGCACCGTCCTTCGCAAGGGCAAGTATATAGGCACTGTGGAAACCGCTAATACCACCATGGAGGAGCTCTCCTCAATGATGGTAGGCCGCAACGTCAGCTTTCACGTTGAAAAGGGCCCGTCCAATCCCGGCGACGTTATCCTTTCTGTAGAAGATCTTACCGTAGCCTCTAAGGTGCACAAGAACAACGCCGTAAAGAACGCATCCTTGAAGGTGCGCGCAGGCGAGATAGTCTGCATAGCGGGCATTGATGGAAACGGCCAGACCGAATTCGTCCATGCCCTTACCGGCCTTGAGCCCGCCGTATCCGGCAAGATCACCCTCTCCGGCAGGGATATAACCAACGTTCCCATACGTCAGCGCAGCATAATGGGCATGAGCCACATACCTGAGGACCGCCACAAGCACGGGCTGATATTGGATTACACACTGGAGGACAACCTTGTGCTCCAGCGCTACTTTGAGCCCGAATTCACCGACAAGGCGGGCTTCCTCCGCAGGAACAATATCCGCTCCTACGCGGAAAAGCTGATCGGCCAGTACGACATCCGTTCCGGTCAGGGTCCCATCACCATTGCCAGAAGTATGTCCGGCGGCAATCAGCAGAAGGCCATAGTCGCCCGCGAGATAGACAAAAACCCTGAGCTGCTGGTAGCCGTCCAGCCCACCCGAGGCCTTGACGTAGGCGCGATCGAGTACATTCACAAACAGCTTGTAGCCCAGCGCGACGCCGGCAAGGCAGTACTTCTGGTATCCCTTGAGCTGGATGAAGTGATGGACGTTCCGGATCGCATACTGGTAATGTACGAGGGCGAGATAGTCGGCGAGCTTGACCCAAAGGCCACCACTCAGGAAGAGCTGGGCCTCTACATGGCAGGCGCAAAGAGAGACGAGGTGAAAGCATGAAAAAGAATCTGCTGAAAAATAACGGTGTGCAGTCGCTGATAGCGTCCCTCGTATGCATCGTGCTGGGACTGTTTATAGGCTATATTGTGCTGCTGTTCATTAATCCTACCGGCGCAGGCAATGCCATAGTTACCATAGTAAAGAACTTCATGACCTACAACAGGCCCCAGGCACAGCTGAAGTATATGGGCAATACGCTGGTAAAGACGGCTCCTCTGCTCCTCTGCTCCCTGTCAATACTATTTTCCTATAAAGTAGGCCTGTTCAACATAGGCGCTGCCGGTCAGTACTGTGCCGGCGTGGCTCTGGCGCTTTACACGGCGCTTGGCCTGGGCTGGAGCTGGCTCCCCTGCCTCGTATTCGCAATGCTGGCGGGCGCGCTGCTCGGCTGCATAAGCGGTGTGCTAAAGTCATACCGCAACGTAAACGAAGTCATATCCGGCATAATGCTCAACTGGATAACCCTCTACCTCACAAATATGCTGCTCACCAAGGTAAAGGAAGAGACCAGCCCATACACTCTGGTGCTAAACACCACCAATCCCAATGCGGTGCTGCCCTCCCTAGGCTTAGGCAAGTTGTTCAACAACAACCAGTACGTAGGCCTCGCCATTCCCCTTGCCATAATCATCGCCATAGTGGTGCTGATAGTACTGGAAAAGACCCGCTTCGGCTACGAACTGCGCGCTACCGGCTACAATAAAAACGCAGCCAAGTACTGCGGCATGGCTGAAAAGCGCAACATAATCCTCTCCCTCGGCATCTCCGGCGCACTGGCAGGACTGGGTGCGGCTATGCTTTACCTCACCGGCTACGAGCAGTGGCAGTGCTCCACTTCCTCCGTCCCCGGCATGGGCTTCAACGGCATAGCGGCCGCATTCTTAGGCGGACTGAACCCCATAGGTTCGATATTCTCATCCTTCTTCATTCAACACATAACCGCCGGTGGCGCATATGTGGATAAGTCCATGTACTGCTCTCAGATATCAGACCTTATCTCCGCCATAATCATCTACCTTTGCAGCTTCGTGCTGTTCTTTAAAACGGTGATGAACCGCGGTATTGCAAAGAGCGAGGAAAAAAAGGCCCGGCTGGAAAAGCAGGCAGCTCTCTGCGCAAATACTGAGAAAGGAGGCGACAATTAATGGTACTGCTGATACAATACACCCTGCTGTTCGCTTCTGTTCTGCTGCTGGTGGCCCTTGGCGGCTGCTTCTCCGAGCATTCCGGCGTAATCAACCTGGGCCTTGAAGGCATAATGGTAATGGGTGCTCTGGGCGGCGCACTGATGATGCGCTACCTGCCTGACGGCACTCCAGCTGCCCTTATGGTACTGCTGGTAATACTCACCAGCATCATAGCAGGCATGCTATACTCCTGCCTTCTGGCTATATCCGCCATTCACTGCAACGCTGACCAGACCATCGTCGGCACCGCCATGAACATACTTGGCACTGCGGCGGCCACCGTTATCGTAAAGGCTATAAACACCGCAGCTAATCCCGATGACGTATCCTCTACCATACAGTACGTCAGCGCCAAGAAGGCCTTCCTTGTGAACATAGGCTCCTTTGAGTTCAACTGGTTCATGCTGGTCGCAGTGATAGCACTGGTGCTGTCCTATATCACCCTATACAAGACCAAGTTCGGCCTTAGGCTCATGGCCTGCGGCGAACATCCTCAGGCAGCCGACAGCGTAGGCATAAACGTATTCAAGATGCGCTGGGCAGGTGTGCTGATCTCCGGCCTTCTGGGCGGTCTCGGCGGCATAGTGTACATCACCTGCGGCGTAAGCGAATGGAAGTTCGAATATGGCGTCGCGGGCTTTGGCTTCCTCTCCCTCGCCGTTATGATATTTGGCCAGTGGAAGCCCACAAAGATAGCACTTGCAGCTCTGCTGTTCGGATTCTTCAGGGCGCTGTCGAATGTATACTTCGGCTTCGATTTCCTCAAAAACCTGAATATACCCAGCGGCATATACAATATGCTGCCTTACATCATCTCCCTTGTGGTATTGGCCTTCACCTCCAAGAAGTCCAGAGCGCCTAAGGCGGAGGGTATCCCATATGATAAGGGCCTGAGGTAAAACCCATGGCAAAGCTGTATTTCCGCTACGGAGCGATGAGCTCAAGCAAGACCGCCAATGCCCTCATGGTAAAATACAACTACGGCGAGCGGGGTCAGAATGCCATCCTGGTCAAGCCTGCCATAGACGTACGGGACGGCGTGCGCACGGTAAAGTCCCGCTGCGGCCTCTCTTCCGAGTGCGTACTGTTCCATGAGATGGACATAGCCGCCATAAAGCGCGGAGACTACGACTGCATAATCGTGGATGAGGCGCAGTTTCTTTCAAAGGACGAGGTGCAGCTTCTGACTGATATAGTGGACGAATACAACGTTCCCGTCATCTGCTACGGCCTCCGCACCGATTTTCAGGGCAACTTCTTCGAAGGCAGTCACTGGCTTATGGCCTGGGCCGATACTATCGAGGAAATAAAGACCATCTGCTGGTGCGGCCGCAAGGCCATATGCAACGCCCGCCTCGACGGCAAAGGAGGCATAACCAAGGTTGGCGAGCAGGTAGTTCTCGGTGCAAACGACAAATACATCGGCCTTTGCAGAAAACACTGGCGGCTTGGAGATCCCGGTCCAGACTTTAGGAATTAACAGATATACAGATATGTTGAAGGCGCGTGCCATACGGTACGCGCCTTAGAGTGTCAAAAAAGTGGCTGAATGCCACTTTTTTGAGTTTTACGGGTTTTGCCTCTCGCATTCGCTCCCGGGCGGCAAAATCCGCAAAGTACGAAAACCTCTGGGTTTTCATCCGTTCTGACGCACATGTCGTCAGAGCCGGATTAAACATAAGGGGCTGCGGCCCCTTATCAACCCTGGGGTTTTTTGACAGACTGAGGCGCGTGCCATGCGGCACGCGCCTTTGTTGTGCTCTTATATCTTACTTACTTATTAAATAGCCCGGCGAAGAACTTGCTGACGCTTCCAAGGAACCCCGTTACCTTTTCAGTAATTGTCGTGACGGTCTTTGCCACCTTATCCTTGGCAGTCATGGCTTTTTCAACGGTATTAGTGATTGATACCAGCTTTTCCTTGAGCTGGTTGATATCAAGCTTTTCAAGCTGACGGCACAGCTTCAGCAGCTGCTCTATCTGCTCATCTGTCACCTGCACGTTGTACTGGTCCGCAAGTTTCTTTATCTCCTTCTTCACGTCCGCATCGGACATGGTCTCGGTGATATCCAGTATGCCCTTGAGCTCGTTTATGAGGGCGGTAGCTTCGTCGCTGCCTATGTACTCAGCAAGCTGGCCGGTAACGATAAGCTCCTCGGCACCTACCATCTTTGCAAGGCTGGAAAGCGAATTACCGGTTATATCCTCATACGCCTTATAAATACCGGTAAGAGCCGCTGTGCCGGACACCTCAAAGGGCGCTGTGACCTTCACATCTGCATCTGTTATGCCGGCGGTAGTCAGGGCGTTCTTATACATCTGCTCGGTACACCAGTTAATGTTCTTGGTGGATACATTCAGTCCGGAGCCGTCGTCCAGTATTGTGATATACACGCAGGAGATGGCCTTATGGCCTATCTTTTTGTCGTCTACCAGGCCTTCGAGGTACTGCCTTTCGTTTTCGTTGGTGACGGTTATCTCGGGTATTACGCCGCGCTCTATGCCGAAATCACTGTATACCGCCGCTATCTGCTCGGAATCAAGGTTAGCGCCTATAGCCACCCTCGCCTCGCCTACCTTATAAGCGAACGCGCCCGACATAGTGAGCAGGCAAAGCGCCGCCATAACTATAGAAATTATTCTTTTGCATTTCATTGTGAAGAAACCTCCGCTTGTATCGTTCCACGTTTGCAATTATATCACGATGATTTGCAAATAACATTAACATAATGTAAACAAAACCTTGAAAATTCAGTGGAAAATGACGGAATAACCTCGTTTATCCCCCACCGTGCCATTTTACATGGGTTTTACATAACCTTTCTTTTTAATTTTACACGGTAGATTTAACATAATAACCGTAAACGATAAGGACATAAAAAAGAAAGGAATCAAAGAAAAATGAAGAAGATCATAAGCATCGTACTCACAGCGGTCTGTGCAGCGGCACTTTTCGCCGGCTGCTCCGCCAAGGCGCCTGAGGCTGCCGCAGAAGACGGCAACGTATCATTGGACGGCTCTACCTCCATGGAAAAAGTCATAGGCTCCCTGGGTGAATCCTTCATCAACAGCAACCCCGGCACCTCATATACATACAATCCTACAGGCTCCGGCTCCGGCATCAAGGCTGTATCTGAAGGCACCTGTGATATCGGCCTCTCCAGCCGCAACCTGAAGGACGACGAGAAGGCTTCAGGCCTCACCGGAACAGTACTCGCACTTGATGGCATCGCCGTAATCGTAAATCCCAACAACCCCGTATCCGACCTCTCCGTAGAGCAGATCGCATCTATCTACAAGGGAGAGATCACCAATTGGAAGGACGTTGGCGGCAACGATGCTGAGATCGTGCTCATAGGCCGCGAGGCCGGCAGCGGCACCCGCGACGGCTTCGAGTCCATAACCGGCACAAATGACGCCTGCAAGTACCGTCAGGAGCTGACCTCTACCGGTGACGTCATTACCACCGTTTCCCAGAACCCCGACGCTATAGGCTACGCCTCCCTTGCCTCCCTCAAGGACAACGTAAAGGCGCTGACCGTAGGCGGCATCGCTCCTACTGAGGAGACTGTAAAGGACGGCAGCTATGTTATCCAGCGTCCCTTCGTACTGGTGACCAAGGACGGCGTTGAGCTCTCCGAAACTGCAAAGAAGTTCTTCGACTACGCTACCTCCGCCGAGGCCGCAGAGATCATCTCCGCAGCAGGTGCGGTCCCGGTAAACTGATAAACGGGTATATAAAGGGCAGCTGGCAACAGCTGCCTATAAGCCTTGAGAGAGGATACGCAATATGAAGAAAAACAAAAGGATCGGGAAAATGCTTGAATTGGTGATGCACGGCATATTCCTTGTGCTCGGCCTTATAACAGTGGGCTGCGTTCTGCTCATCACGGTATATCTGGTCATATCGGGTATACCGGCAATACGCAGGATAGGTCTTGTTCCATTCCTCTTCAACAAGACGTGGGCTTCTACAGCCGCTACCCCCTCCTTTGGCATACTGCCCTTCATACTCACCAGCATCTACGGTACTGCCGGCGCCATATTGCTGGGAGTGCCTGTGGGATTCTTTACGGCGGTGTACCTTGCAAAAATAGCAAAGCCTTCGGTCAGGGCCATTATGCAGTCAGCGGTGAGTATGCTATCAGGCATTCCTTCGGTAGTTTACGGCCTTGTAGGTATGCTGATACTCGTACCCGGCATACGCAGGCTTTTCAACGTGCCTGACGGCTCAAGCCTGCTGGCCGCCATCATAGTGCTTTCCATTATGATATTGCCATCTATAATAAAGGTTTCGGTAACCGCGCTTGAGGCTGTGCCCAAGGAATACGAGGACGCCTCCCTCGCCCTCGGTGCAACACCTGTGGAAACGTATTTCCGGGTATCCGTACCGGCCGCGAAAAGCGGCATAGCAGCCGCAGTAGTGCTGGGCGTCGGCAGGGCTATAGGCGAAGCAATGGCTGTAATGATGGTTTCAGGCAACGTGCCCAACATGCCTTCCCTCTTTCAGAGCGTAAGGTTTCTGACCACAGCCGTGGCAAGCGAAATGTCCTACTCCAGCGGCTTGCAGCAGCAGGCCCTGTTCTCCATAGCGCTGGTGCTTTTCCTGTTCATTATGCTGATAAACGCCGCGCTCAATTTCTTTCTCAAAAGGGATAAGGAAGGTTAGACCATGGAAGAAAAAAACGTATCGGTCAAACGCCGCGCATATGTGGGCCTGATGAAGTGCCTCATGTGGTTCTCCGCCGGGCTCACATGCCTGCTTGTGCTGTTTCTGATAGGCTACGTGCTGTATAAGGGGCTGCCCAATATAACTTGGGAACTGCTCTCCACATCCCCCAGCTATCTTGCAGACAGCATAGGCATACTGCCTGATCTGATGAATACCCTGTACATCGTGATAGCTACAATACTTATCGTGGTGCCGCTGGGGGTGGGCGCAGCGATATACCTCACCGAGTATGCCTCAAACAAACGGGTGGTAAACGCCATAGAGTATGCCGCAGAGACGCTCTCCGGAATACCTTCAATAATATATGGTCTGGTAGGAATGCTGTTCTTCTGCCGGTTCTGCAAGATGGGTACCTCCCTTATGGCAGGCGCTCTTACCTTGGTGATAATGAACCTGCCCACCGTGATGCGCACCACTCAGGAGAGCCTTAAGACGGTTCCCCAGAGCTACCGCGAGGGCGCATTCGGCTTGGGCGCCGGCAAATGGCGCGTGATACGCACAGTAGTGCTTCCCGGTTGTACGGACGGCGTTATTACCGGCTGCATACTGGCCGTAGGACGCATACTTGGCGAATCGGCGGCGCTGCTGTTTACGGCAGGTCTTGCCCATACGCTCCACGGCTTCTTCTCAGGCCTTGGCAGCTCCGGTGCTACGCTTACTGTCGCCCTTTACGTATACGCAAAGGAGCGCGGTGAATTCGAGGTGGCCTTTGCCATTGCTGCCATACTCATGATGTTGACTCTTATAATAAACCTCTCTGCCGACCTTGTGGCAAGATACTTCAGGAGGAAAAAGGAACTATGATGAATATAATCACCGTACAGGATCTCTGCCTCTGGTACGGCAGCCATCAGGCGCTTAAAGACATAAATATAGATATACCCGAAAAGAGCATAACCGCCCTCATAGGGCCCTCCGGATGTGGAAAATCAACTTTTCTCAAGACGCTGAACCGCATGAACGACCTCATACCCGACGTTAAGATAACAGGCAGCGTGAAATACAGGGACGCCGACATATTCGACCCGACGACAGACGTGAATGAGCTCCGCCGGCAGATAGGAATGGTTTTCCAGAAGCCCAACCCCTTTCCCATGAGCATATACGACAATATCGCCTACGGCCCGCGCACCCATGGCATCAAGAACAAGGCCAGGCTGGACGATATCATAGAGCGCTCCCTCCGGGGCGCGGCAATTTGGGACGAGGTAAAGGACAGGCTAAAAAAGAACGCCCTTGGCCTTTCGGGAGGCCAGCAGCAAAGGCTTTGCATAGCCCGCGCTCTTGCCGTGGAGCCGGAAGTGCTGCTTATGGACGAGCCCACCAGTGCCCTTGACCCCATCTCTACTTCTAAGATAGAGGAGCTTGCCATGCAGCTCAGGGAGAAATACACCATAGTCATAGTCACCCACAACATGCAGCAGGCAGTAAGGATTTCCGACAACACCGCCTTCTTCCTTCTGGGTGAGCTTATAGAATACGGCAACACTGAGCAGATATTCTCACAGCCCGGGAACAAAAAGACAGAAGATTATATTACGGGGAGGTTCGGTTAGAGATGAGAAGCCGTTTTGACGAGCAGCTTGCGCTGCTTAACAAAGAACTTATAGAGATGGGCGCACTGTGTGAGGAGGTTATAAAGCTGGCATCGGAAGCGCTTACCGAGCGCAGCGCAGCTCTGGCCGCCAAGGTAGCTCCGCTGGATTCCGAGATAGACCAGAAGGAGCGCACAATAGAGTCAATGTGCCTGAAGCTGCTGCTTCAGCAGCAGCCCGTGGCGAAGGATCTGAGACAGATATCCGCAGCGCTGAAAATGATAACCGATATGGAGCGCATAGGCGATCAGGCTGAGGACATCGCGGAGATAATCTCTTTCCTTGACGGCCGCCCCGCAGAAAATGACGACCTTATGAGGGAAATGGCCAAGGCGACTATTAAAATGGTGACAGAGAGCGTTGATGCATACGTAAAGCATGATATAATGTTGGCAGAAAAGGTCGTGGCATATGACGATACAGTTGACGATTACTTCGATCAGGTAAAGCGGCGGCTCATAACCAAGATAGCCGAAGAGCCTGCCGACGGCGAGTACGCCCTGGACCTTCTCATGATTGCGAAGTATTTCGAGCGCATAGGCGACCACGCGGTAAATATTGCTGAATGGGTGATATTCTCGGTAACAGGCGTTCACAAGGAGGTATAGCATGATCTGGTGCGTTGAAGATGACGCGAGCATCAGGGATATAGAGGTCTACGCCCTGCAATCCACAGGCCTGGAGGCCCGGGGCTTTGAGGACGGAACCTCATTTTGGGAAGCGCTGCAAAAGCAACGGCCCGAGCTGGTAGTGTTGGATGTTATGCTGCCCGGCATAGACGGCATAGAGCTTCTTCGCCGTATGAAATCCTCCCCTGAGCTTGACTCCATACCCGTGGTAATGGCTACCGCCAAAGGCACGGAGTACGATAAAATACAGGGGCTCGACCTGGGCGCGGATTACTATATCGCAAAGCCTTTCGGCGTAATGGAGCTGGTCTCCTGCGTAAAGGCCGTACTGCGCCGCTGTGCGCCCAAGCAGGTAGAGCATCTCCTCAAGGCCAGCGGCCTCATAGTTAATCTTGACCAGCATACCGTCACCGCAGACGGCGAACGCGTTGCTCTCACCTTCAAGGAATTCGAGCTTTTGCGCCTGTTCCTCTCCCACCCCGGTATCGCCTTCACCCGTGATCAGCTGATGGAGGAAATATGGGGCACCGACTATCTTGGCGAAAGCAGGACGGTGGATATGCACATACGCACTCTGCGGCAGAAACTCGGCAAATACGGCGATATGATAGAAACGGTACGCAACGTAGGCTATCGGCTGGAGGTATCACAATGACAAAAAAGATATTCCACTCCATACTCCTCGTAGCAGGAGCGGTATTGCTTGCCAGCCTGTTTGTAATAACCGGTGCGCTGTATGAGTATTTTGGCATAATACAGAAAAAGCAGCTAAAAGACGAACTCGGCCTTGCGGCAGTATCAGTGGAACAGCAGGGCGATGACTTTTTAAAGCGGCTCTCCCCCGACCGCTACCGCATTACATGGATAAATACCCAAGGCAATGTTATATACGACACCCGTACGGACGCTGAAAGCCTTGAAAACCACGCCGACCGCACTGAGATAAAGCAGGCGCTTAAGGATGGCTACGGCGAAAGCATACGCTACTCCTCTACCCTTCTTGAAAAGACCATATACTGCGCCCAAAGACTCACAGACGGCAGCGTACTGCGCATATCCGTGAGCCGGGCCACAATAGGTGTGCTGATGCTGGGAATCCTCCAGCCCATTCTGATAGTGCTCATAGCAGCGCTGGTGCTGTCCGGCATGCTCGCAAAGCGCCTATCAAAGCGCATAGTCGAGCCGCTGAACAGCCTGGATCTTGAGCATCCGCTGGATAACGATTCATATGAAGAACTGTCTCCTCTGCTCAACCGCATAAACAGGCAGCACAACCAGATAACCGCGCAAATGCGGGAGCTTAAAAAGCGCACCGACCAGTTCGCCCAGATAACAGCCAGTATGAACGAGGGCCTTGTACTTCTGGATAACCGCGGCTGCATACTCAGCATAAATCCCGCCGCCATTGAGATTTTCGGTGCGGAGCCCTCCTGCGTCGGTCGGGATTTCCTTTCTGTGGACCGCAGTCACGATATGAGTGTAGCAATACAGGCTGCGCTCAAGGACGGCCACAACGAGATACACGCTTCACGCAAGGGACTCATATATCAGTTCGATATAAGTCGCATAGCAGCGGATGGCGAAACGGCAGGCGTAGTCATACTGGCCTTCGATATAACGGAAAAAGAGACTGCTGAGCAGAACCGCCGCGAGTTTACCGCCAATGTTTCCCATGAGCTGAAGACCCCTTTACAGGGCATAATAGGCAGTGCGGAGCTGATAGAGAACGGCATGGTAAAACCGGAGGATATGTCCCGTTTTGTAGGACATATACGTTTGGAAGCACAGCGTCTCGTTACCTTGATAGGCGACATAATACGCCTTTCCCAGCTTGACGAAGGCGGCGATATGCCCCGTGAAAACGTCGACCTGCTCTCTGTCGCTTCGGCGGTAGCCGACGACCTGCTCCCGTCTGCCGATGGCCAGGGTATAAGCATCGCCGTCGAAGGTTCTCCCGCCAATGTATACGGCGTAAAGAGGCTGCTATATGAAATAGTATACAATCTCTGCGACAACGCCATAAAGTACAACAGGCAGGGCGGCAGCGTAAAGATAAGCACGGTAAACGAGGGCGGCTTCTCCTCCGTCACCGTTTCCGATACCGGAATCGGCATCGCGCCCGAGTATCAGAACCGCATATTCGAGCGCTTCTTCAGGGTGGATAAGAGCCATTCCAAGTCTTCAGGCGGTACCGGACTTGGCCTTTCCATAGTAAAGCACGCGGTACAGTACCACCACGGCAAGATAGAGCTCACCAGCGCCCCGGGCAAGGGTACCTCCATTACCGTCTCCTTCCCTGCCATACAGTGAGCACCATACGAAAACGGGCATCCGGTTCGCCGCCGGAAGCCCGTTTTTTTGTACATGGTATATTTAGCCTATGGTATCCTTTACTACGCGCTGGAAGTTGAGCCTTGCGATCTTCTCCATATCCTCCTGGCTCATGCCCATTCTCTCGAAGCAGGCGAAGAGATTCGGTATCTTGGAGCAGTTTTCAAGCCCCTTGGTGCAGGGGCTGCCCGTATCGGTCATCGTGCCCATGGTATCCGGGTTATCAATGAACTCGAAGAAGTCGAAGCCGCAGCCGACGTGGTCGATGCCCATGACGTCGATCATGTGCGCCGCGTGCTCGGCAAGGCGCTCGACGGTTTGGTTCTTTGGGTCGTCATCTATGAAGATGTTGAACGCATTCAAGCCCACAACGCCGTTTATATCGCGTATGGCGCGAAGCTGATCGTCCGTAAGGTTGCGGAGCACGCCGCACATCGCACGGCTGTTGGAATGGGATGCGATGAAGGGCTTTTTCGTAATCTTGACGACATCCCAAAAGCCAGCATCATTAAGATGCGAAACGTCGAGCAGCATCCCCTTTTCCTGCATACGCCGGACGGTCTCCCTGCCGAGGTCTGTAAGACCGTAATCCTTGCCGGAGAGCGCGCCCGCGCCGAGGTCGTTTGCCTCGTTCCAGGTCAATATACCGTGGCGGCAGCCGAACTCATAATAGCGGTCGATCCAGGTAAGGTCCTTGCCCATCGCCGCCATGCCCTCTATGCCGATAAAGATATATATCTTGCCGTCGGCATTGGCCTTCATCATCTCGTCATAGCTATGGACGATGCGGAAAGACCTGCACTCGGCAGTCTCTGCCTTTATGGCAGCCATGATCTGCTCGGTACGCTTTACATAGTCCACGTCATACGGCGGGTCTACCCAAATAACAAAAATACTTCCTTCAACGCCGCCCTTGCGGAGACGCTCCAGATGGCAGCGATCAAATACGTTCGTCTCGCCATTGAGACGGCGAGTAGTCACATCACACCAGATATCAGAGTGTGCATCAAAATACATAGTTTTGCCTTCCGTAAAATTACCGGCGCAAATCTGTTTAAGAGATGCGCCGGAGTTATATTGTCGTTACAAAACAGCCGGCTTTGCCAGAAACTTATGCGGCGCCGAGGATAATACCGATCAGCGTACCGGCATAGTTGCCGATAACATAGCCGAGCACGCCCACCAGCATTGCGGGGCCAACCAGCCTCGTCCAACCCTGGGATATCGCCATGCCGGCAGCGGTCGTCGGACCGCCGATATTGGCATTGGAGGCGATGATGGAATCCTCAAGGGAAGCCTTGAAGATCTTTGCCGCGCCGAAGCAGAAGAGCATATTCACGAGAACCATGATCGTGGTCAGCACGAGCAGCAGCGGGGACTTGGTAAGGACGGTCATGATGTTGGCGGGAACGCCTATGACGAACAGGAAGAGGTAAATGAGGTAAGTACCGATTTCCTGTGAGCCGTGCATCTTGGATACTGTCTTGGTGCAGAAGGTGGCAACTATCACGGATATGGTGGTTATCCATACATACTGGCTGCCGAAGAACTGACCTATGAAGTCAAGGAAGGGATTGCCGCCGATGCCGGAGAAAATACCGGAAATAATACGGGATACCCAAACGACGACTATGGCATAAGCAAAGTTATACGCAATATCCTTGAGGGAGATGTCCTTGCGGCTCCAGAAAGCGGCAGCCTGAGTCTGCGAAACTTCCTTGGAGGCACCGGCCTCTACCTCAGCTATGTGAGGATGTGAAAAGTGCTTTCGGAAGAACTTGGAGCCGGCGCAGGCGATCAGAACGAAGAAATACGCGGCCATCAGCAGGTTATCCGCAACAGTAGCGGCAGCGGTGAGATCGTCACCGGCAGCATACTGAGAAGCCATTGCCGCAAAGTTTACGCCGCCGCCGATATAAGAGCCGGTCATCATGGAGGCTACCTTTGCAAGACCCTGTGCATCGCCAAAGGGTTCGCGCAGGAGATAATAGGCGAGGAACGCGCCGACGACAGTGCCGAGTGCGCCGATAAGGAACACGACCAGCATACGGCCGGTGTCCTTCCATACGCGGCTGAGGTTGCACTGCAGCAGCAGCAGGGGGATAGCCATAGGAACGACGATGCCCCATACAATATCGTCATACAGCGTGCAGTTCGTGGGTATAACGCCGAGGTTTGCGAGAACCATCGCCATTATCAGCGCGATTATGGCGCCGGAGACCTTGGAGGCCCACTGATACTTCTGCTCAAGGTGTATTGAAAGTGCAACACCTATACACATAACGCCCATCAAACCCCAGACGTTGTCCGCGGCAATCAGGGTATGTCCTAAAAGATTTTCAAATAGTGTCATTCTAAATAATTCCTCCGATTTCTTCGCCTAAAGCAATTGTTTTTAAGAAAGCTATTGATTGATGAAAATGCATATAACTTCGGCGGCGCCGGCCTGCCGCCGAAAAATCATTTCTATATTAGCACCTTTTATGTCGAAAATCAATAGCCTTTAAACCCCGCACGCCGAGAAATCTTTATATATATTTTACAAATGCCTGCTTTTGAATTTTACATTGCGAAGGTAATATCTTATCATAAAGAGAAAATAAAAAAGAAAGAAGGAATGATATGAACGAATTAAGGAACAAGAAGGGTTTTATATGCGATATGGACGGCGTCATTTACCACGGCAACAAGCTGCTGCCCGGCGTAAAGGAGTTCGTTGACTGGCTGTATAAGGAAAACAAGAACTTCCTCTTCCTCACCAACTCCTCCGAGCGCTCACCCAAGGAGCTTCAGCAAAAGCTCAAGCGCATGGGGCTTGATGTGGACGAGAGCCATTTCTATACAAGTGCGTTGGCGACCGCACGCTTCATAAGCTCCCAGTCGCCGGAAAGCAGCGCCTACGTAATAGGCGGCGCAGGCCTCATAATGGCTCTGCACGACGAAGGCATCACCATGAACGACGTTGACCCGGATTACGTTATAATCGGCGAGGGTAATACCTACAATTACGAGAACATCCTGAAGGCGGTACACCTGGTGATGAAGGGCGCAAAGCTCATCGGCACCAACAGCGACCTTACAGGCCCTTCTGAGAACGGGATAATCCCCGCATGCCGGGCAATGATCGCCCCTATCGAAATGGCCACCGGCCAGAACGCCTATTTCATAGGCAAACCCAACCCTCTTATGATGCGGACAGGCCTTAGGATACTGGGCGTACACTCAGAGGACGCGGTAATGATAGGCGATCGCATGGATACCGACATGATCGCGGGAATCGAGACTGGCCTTGACACCTGCCTCGTGCTCTCCGGCGTGACCGACCGCGCCGACATCAATAAGTTTCCCTACCGTCCGCGGCTGGTGTTAAACGGGGTAGGCGATATACCGG
>ERZ827524.1970-NODE-1970-length-16556-cov-5.635537_pt1 | contig 16556 bp, 16 predicted proteins | sample MGYA00519702_ERZ827524 | MGnify/ENA primary metagenome ERZ827524 (study PRJEB31778, sample SAMEA3449341) | human gut metagenome | biome: human gut; feature: human-associated habitat; material: faeces | place: United Kingdom | collected 2010/2012 ...
GGCCCGATAGCCAGTTTGGCATCCGGGTACAGACGTTTCACCGCCTGCGCCAGTATATGGGAGGCTGTATGCCGGAACACAGCGGCCCCTTCCTTTTCCTCAAATTTCAGTTCTCCCTGCATTCCCTCCAGCATATATTTCAGCAGAAAAATATCGTTTATATGGTCATAATGTACATGGGATATAAAAATGCCGCTCAGGTCAGCAGGTTGGATATATTCCTGCAAACGGGCCAGCACCCCGCTTCCCATATCCAAAAGCACATGATTCCCCTCGTTTTCAAGCAAATAGCCCGAAGTAGCGCCATGGGCAGGAGCATATGGGCCGTATTTCCCCAAAACCGTCAGTTTCATAATCATTCACCCTTTAATATCTAAGATACAAGTATGCCGTAATCAGGTATTAATGGCCTTAAAGCGGAGATATACCGCCCAAATGTTTCAACGGGAACGCCGTCAGCCAGGAAACGCACCTCTTCAAAGCCGGAATTAAAGCATAAAGTATTAACAATGGCATACGCCAGGCACCTTTCCTGCTCATAGGACAGCACGCCAAGCGCCTCATGGAAAGCCTGAGAAAAATTAACATTCAGGCATTCGCCCGTTCTGTAGAGGCTCAGCACCGCTTCAGAATAAAGTATATCTCCCTGAGGAGATAAGAGATCCTTCAATTCAGCCATCCCCCCCGTCTGACCTTCCAATATGCCCGCGAGCAGTTCGCGCGAGGCTGTAAGCTCATCATAAGCATAAACAGCCGCCGTCCGCGCAGTAAGCCCCGAAAAGCTTTCATTGGGGAAATAGCACCGCAAATTAGTGCGGATAAGGCTCAAAAAACCCGAGATTTCAGAAGAATAAGAATAAACCGAATCATAATCCTCGGCAGTCTGCACTAAAATTTCCACCGCTATATTCTGCATAGTGGGATACAGATGGTAAAGGGTAAGGGCCAGCGCGGGCACGGCAGCCCAAAGCTGGTCCTGCACCGGATAGCTGTCCCTGGCCAAAAACCTTATGGACAGGGTTTGTCCGTCATAACTGGATGGCTCAAAAAGAGTAATATTATCTTCAAAAACCGAATAGCCCTCAGTGGCAGGGCCAAGTATAAGCCGATTAATAATCTGGTCGGCATAATCCGTCCCCTTGAAGGTTATCCTGTGCACCTCAGGCACATAAACCCCGCCCGAAGAGGAGGCGCGGAAATAAAGCGGAACATATGCTTCCTCTTTATAAAAGCTGCCCGACTCAAACGCATTTTGCACGCTTTCCCAGTTGGACACAATCGCCTGAGGGTCGTCAGCCTCCGCGTCAAACGCCATAACAGGATGAGCGTCATAGCCCGGTATGCTGAGCTGCCTGCCCTCGCACCCTATTGATACATAGTTAATTTCTTCCAAGGCAGTAAAGGTATTGGCCAGGCTGGAAATCATCTTAGCAACGGCAAGGGGCTGTTCGTATCTCAGCTCGTCAGAAAAATTGATATACAGCACGTCCCCCTGCCGCCTTATGCTGCGCAGCTCCACAGAACTGCTGAAAACGCCCTTATAGCCGTCTCTTAAACAATTATCCCGCTCCATCAGCGCATTTGCTATCGCCTCATATTTTCCCTCATTCCCAATATATATGGGTTGGGTTGAATAAATAAGCTGATTATTGTTAAAAGTATATAATCTATAATAAGCAGGCTCATTATTCAGCTCCGCCTGAGAAGAATAACCAGGGGAAGGCGCATCCTGCTGGGAACTGCAGGCGCAGAGCAAAAGCAGGCAGGCTGCCGCAAGCAATGCGGCTATTTTTTTTGTGAGCTTTTTAAGCGCCATTTTACTCCTCCCCGCCGAATACATCCAGCACAAAGGAATAGCTTATACGCCAAATGCCTGAGCTTCTTATAAAAGAAACAGGAACATCTGCATAGCTTCTTTCTCCTGAATCAGAAGCCAGGGTGTAGCTTATCAATCCCCTGGCGCGCGAACCGTCTTCTGAAACGGTGTAGAACTCAGAAACCTCCGCTGAAACAAGTTCCTGCCCGTTTTGGGAGCAATCTGACTCAAAGCCGGCTAAATCAGGCCGCAGTATGCCGGTAGAGGAATCAGAGGAAAGATATTTATGAGCATCTTCAAGGTTGCCGCTTATTAAACAGGAGGTAAACTCCTTCAGCGCTGTATAAGGCGTCATAATATAGCTTTCATCCATAGCCAGAGGTTCCACATGTTCCTCCTCCCGCCCGTCTCCATAGAAGCCCATTTCACCTCTGGTTGGCCGCTCGGTAACATTCTGCTCCTCACGCACTATATATAGCTGCACACGCGAATATCCCGTATTTTCTATTATGGTATTAACCACCGAATATACGGCCATGCGCTGCCTAAGGCACTGCATTTCAAATTCTTCTTCACTTAACCCTTCGGTTTGCTCAAGAGTAATAAAATCATCTGACAAAGTTACAAAAACACAGTTGCCCTCAAAACTTATGCCCTCAAGCGTGGTATTTTCATTTATAACCCGGCTCAAAGCGCTGCTTACACCCTGCGGCCCGCTCAATAGCGCGCTGAGCAGCGCATATTCATACGAATTGTTGGGATAGGTGTCAATTCTCCTGAATTCAGAGGCCAGAATATCCTGGTCGGAAAAGCCGAAATACAGCGCCGCAGAAGATACGGACGAACTGGTCGGGTTAGTTGCCTGAAGCTGCGGAGCATCCCCGCTCTGGCCCCCATTATTTAAATATAATCCCTGACACGAGCAGAGAAGAACAGCGCACATTACCGCAACAACTACTTTTACAGCTTTCATTTTCATCACTTCCCCTTATGCCTGCTGCTGGCTTATGGGCAGTTCTACCGTAAAGGTGCTGCCCTCGCCCAGGGCGCTCTTTACACTGATAGTGCCGCCGTGCTGCTTGATTATATTATCCACTATGCTGAGCCCCAGGCCCGTCCCTCCCGAACCGCGTGAACGCGCCTTGTCCACCCGGTAAAAGCGGTCAAAGATGTGTGCCTGGTCAGCCTCGGATATACCTATGCCCTGGTCTGTAATATCCACCACTGCATTTTTGCCTTTTTTGTAAAGCTTTATCTTTATAACTGTATCTTCAGGCGAATATTTTATAGCGTTGTCTATAAGATTGGAAAAAGCCTGCTGCAGCTTTGTCTGGTCGCCGTTTACCGTCAAATCCTCCGTCTCGCATTCAAGGGTTATGCCCTGCTTGCTGGCCAGAGGCTGGAGCATATGGTATACCCTGTCAATTAAATCCATAAGCTGAATGGGGACAAACCGGCTTTCAGCGCCGCTGTCATCCATGCGGACCAGAGTAAGCAAATCGTTTATAACATAATTAAGCCTGTCTATCTCATGGCTTATATCTCCTAAAAACTCCTCATAAAGCTCCCTGGAGGCATCAGGCTGGCTTAAAAGCGCGTCCACCAGTATCTTCATGGAGGCCAGCGGGGTTTTCAGTTCATGGCTCGCGTCTGAAACAAATTTATTTCTCGAAGCGTCCAAATGCTCCAATTTTTCACTCATAATATTAAAGGAAGCGGCAAGCTCGGCTATTTCGCTCTTGCCCTTTACCTGGGCGCGCACTGAAAAATCCCCTTTGGCCATATCCCCTATTTTCTCGGTCATGTCCCTGATAGGCTGTATGGTCTTAAGAGTAAGCAGCAGCATAAAGGCAAAGAACAGCGCTCCGGCTATTGTACTGACTATTATAAGGCGCAATGAAAAAGCATTTATCCTGTCCACCACGTCCTGAATTGAAATAGAAGCGACCAGAGCATATCTTTCCCCATTAGAAGAAAGCATGCGCTCAACATAGCAGACGGCCCAATATTCCCGCCTGCCTTCCTTATAGGGCAGATAGCTGTTATACTGCTCAGCGCTTTGGGAGATTATCTCCTGGGTATAGGTAAGCCGGGAAGAGCCCTCTCCGTCAATTAGAACGCTGTTTGTAGCATCGTTTTCAAAATGTGTGCCCGTAAGCTCGCTGTAGGTATCCACCAGCACCGTGCCGTTAGGATCCAGCACGAACACCCGGCCTTCAAATTCGCGTGCAAATTCCTCGCAGCTGGCGTACAATTCCTCCGAATGCCCAAGCTCATTTTCAATCTTAAGGGCACTAGATGAAACCGCCTGCTGCTGAACTGAAAAACACGATCCCGGATGCAGCCGCATCCGGGATGTTTTTATGGCTTATAGGCGGCGCGCCAACTGCCGATTTGTACCGACTGTCGTTAAAATAGCAAACGCCGATTGCGTCTGTAGCGGCGCTCAGCGAGCGCCTTGCAGACTGGCAATGATCACGGCACAAATTCAGCGGCGCAAAGCCTCCGGATTTGTCATTGCGAGGAGCGAAGCGACGTGGCAATCTCGCAGTATCCGGCCGGATCACAGGGCACTCCCGGCGAATACGGTAACTTTACGCGGCATAGCGTTGAGAACGCCGCCCTCTACAAGGCGCGTGCGGTCGGCAATCATACCACCAAACTTGGGGCCTGCAAGGCGCTCAGGGAACGCCGCTACACCCCATACTTTGGCGTTTGCCATTTTAACGATAGCCTGTTCGGCTCGGCAGCGTACCGCCGGGCCCGGCTGTCCCCTCCCCTACAAGGCGCGTGCGTTTGCCCGGCAGTCGGTATAAATCGACAGTGCCTTCCCGAGATTGCCACGGGCGCAAAGCGCCCTCGCAATGACAAATCGGAGGCTATCGCCGTTTTAACGGTAGTCTGTACGAATCGGCAGCACATAGCTGGCAGTCACGCAAAAAGCGCGCCCCGGGGCCGGGGCGCGCAAGTTTTTTCCGTTTCAGCGCTTGATGTGGGCGAAGTTGCCCATGGTCTCCTTTACGGAGCTGAGGTAGGCAAATGAGCCGGGGAACTGCTGGATGATGCGCTGGAACGCCACGATCTGGTGGCGATTCACAACGCAGATGAGAAGCGTCTTGTTCGAATGCGTGAAGCCGCCGACGGCCGGGATCTCCGTAACACCGTGCTTCATATGCTTGAGCAGCTCGGCGGAAAGCTCCTCCGGCTTATCCGTGACGATCTCGAATTTCACGGCCTCCTTGAAGCCCTTGATCATCGTATCGCCGACGTGGCTGGACAGGAAGCAGTAGATCAGGCAGAGAATGACCGGCTCGATCTTGAAATCATAGACGAAGTAGGACAGGGCCGCGACGATGGCGTTGATGGCAAACACGATCCAGATGATATGCATCTCCGGGCGGACATGGTGGACGAGCGCCGCCAGCAGGTCCGTGCCGCCGGTGCTGGAGTCGCGGCGCATGACCATGCCATAGCAGAAGCCGCTGATGACGCCGCCCGCAATGGGCGCAAGGATCGTGCTCGTGCCGGTAGTCGTATGGTACTCAAACGGCGCGAGGTTGACATAATCCAGTGCCAGCAGCACGACGGAAAACACGACTGCAAACGTCGCGGACAACACGGCATAGCGGTGGTCTACGATATAATACGTCAGCAGGACGAGCGGGACGTTGATGAGGATCGTCATATAGCCGACCTTAAAATGGAACACATGCTGGATGATGGTCGCGATGCCCGGCAGGCCGGACGGCGCGAACTCGTTGGGGAACACGAAGATGTGGTAGCTCAGGGCAAGCAGAAAGGCGCAGAACACGATGACCAGATAATCCTGCACAGTATGCCATTTTTTCATAGGAAAAGCCTCCCGGGGGTAATTTCACAAGCAAGGGCACCTATATCTTACTAAATTTTATCAAAAAGTCAACCTCGGTTTTCCGATCAGCAGCACAGAAAGGTCGTTGACGTTCGTGCCCGTCGGGCCGGTACGCAGCAGGCCGCCGGTCTGCGCCAGCGCATGCCAGGCGTCGTTATCATCCAGCCACGCCTCCGCCGTGCGGCCGAGAGCGCGCAGAATGGCCGCCGTCCGGCCGTCGGCATAGCCGCCCGCGGCATCCGTCGGCCCGTCCGTGCCGTCGCTGCCGAAGCTGAACACGGCGGCGTCCGAAAGTCCCTCCAGCCCCGGCGCGGCCGCGAGCGCCAGCTCCTGGTTCCGCCCGCCGAGGCCGCTGCCCGTCACATGGACGACGGTCTCGCCGCCCGCCAGCAGGGCAAGCGCCTTCCCGCGGCCCGCATGATACTGCGCGGCCGCCGAAAGGAAGCGCCCGGCCTCCCGCGCCTCGCAGCTCAGGCGGTCCGTCAGCACGAACGGCGCATAGCCGAGCCTGCGGCACGTTTCCTCCGCCGCGGCACACAGCAGCCGCACGCCGCCGACCACATGCCAGCGGGCGTTTTCCAGCAGCTTGGGCGTCTCCTGCCGGAGCAGGGCCTCCAGCGCGGCATCCGGCAGCAGGCCCGCCTGCGCGGCGGCCTCCAGCGCCTCTCCGCTCGTCGAGGGATCCGGCACGGCGGGGCCGGAGCCGATGACGTCCGGCCGGTCGCCCAGCACGTCCGACAGCAGGATGGATACAACGCGCGCCGGGGCGCAGTGCTGCGCAAAGCGGCCGCCCTTCACGGCGGAAAGACGCTTGCGCACGGCGTTCATCGCCGCGATATCCGCCCCGCTGCGCAGGAGCCGCTGCGTGATCTCCCGCAGGCGCGCCTCCGGCACGAGCGGCAGCTCGAACAGGGCGCTGGCTCCGCCGGACAGCAGCACAAGGACCGTGTCCTCCGCCGTCAGCCCCTGCGTGAGCGCCAGCGCGCGGCGCGCCGCAGCAAAGGCCCGCGCATCCGGCACGGGGTGCCCAGCCTCCGCCAGCTCGAGCGGCGGGAGCGTCCCGCCGAGATGGCCGTCCTTGGTAATGACAATACCCCGCCGGACGGGCACGCAGGCACAGGCGGCCTGTGCCATGGCCCACGCCGCCTTTCCCGCCGCAAGGAGCACGATCCTGCCCGTCAGCCGCTCCGCTGCCAGCGCCTCGCGCACGAGCCGGCCCGGCTGCGCGGCCGCAACGGCCTCGCGCAGGATCGTCTCCGCATCCTCGCGCATCGTCTGCATGCATATCACCCTCTTTTTCTCCAGTATAGCGAACACAGAATAGGATTGTCAAGAGCTACGGGAAGCTCTGATTCAATCAGCAAGAGCGGATGGCGAGAGATTTTTCGTCGAGTCGAGGTTTGGAAAGTGCAGGCGTACTTTGTGTACGTCAAGCTTTTCGAACCGATGGATCAGCGGAAAAGCTCCGTCATACGCCGCAGATGATTGAGGCAGAGCTTCCCCAAAAACAGGACTTGCAATTTCGAACACTTCGGAGTAAAATGGAGCGTATTTTGAGACGCGGGAGGGACGGGACATGATCCTCTATGAAGATGCGCAGCTCGTCGTGTGCTGCAAGCCGCGCGGCGTGCTTTCCGCCGCGGACAGCTCCGGGCAGGAGAGCATGGCCTCGCTGCTTGCGCCGCGCGCGGTCTTCCCGGTGCACCGTCTCGACCGCGACGTGCCCGGCGTGATGGTCTTTGCCAAGACCCGCGAGGCGGCGGCCTTTCTCTCGGCGCACCTCACGGCCGGCAAGGAATATCTCGCGCTGGCCGAGGGCGCGCCGTGCAAAGAGCCGGAGGAGCTTTATGACCTGCTGTTCCACGACCGCGCGCGCAACAAAACCTACGTCGTGCGGCGCACGCGGGCCGGGGTGCGCGAGGCACGCCTGATCTGCACGCCGCTGCGCCTGCTGCCGGACGGCCGCGCCGCATTGCACCTGCAGCTGCTCACGGGCCGAACGCACCAGATCCGCGTTCAGCTCGGCTCACGCGGCTGCCCTGTCTGCGGCGACCGGAAATACGGCGCGCAGGCCGCGCCGGGCGGCATTGCCCTCTATGCCTGGCGGCTGCGCGTGCCGCACCCGGACGGGCGCAGCCTCACGTTCCGCCTGCCGGAGGAGCTGCTGCCGGATGAGCTGTGGGAACTTCCGGTTTTCCCTGCAGAACCCTTGTAAAATCCGGGGTTTTCTATTATAATATAGAAGGAGAGTTTTGGCCGCTGACCCAGAGTTTTTCCGGCGTGCGGTCAACTGTGCGGCTTTCCGAAGCAGGAGGAATGAATATGGCAAGCAATCTCAAACGGCTGGACAGCTACCTTGTCCCCGGTAAGCACATCCACCTGATCGGCATCGGAGGCGTCTCCATGCGGCCGCTCGGACTGGTGCTGCGCGGCATGGGCATCACGGTCACCGGTTCGGACATGAACGCCTCCGTCTCCACCGACGAGCTGATCGCCAAGGGCATCGAAGTGCACATCGGCCACCGCGCCGAGAATATTCAGGGCGCGGACTGCATCATCCGCACGGCCGCCGCCCACAACGACAATCCCGAGGTCGCCGCGGCCCGCGCGCAGGGCATCCCCGTGTTCGAGCGGGCGCAGGCCTGGGGTGTGATCATGCGCGAATACAAAAACGCCATCTGCGTGTCCGGCACACACGGCAAGACCACCACGACCGGCATGCTGACGCATATTTTCATGCAGGCACAGCGCGACCCGACCGTTATGATGGGCGGCTATCTCCCGCTGCTGCACGCAGGCCACCGCGTCGGCTCCGGCGACACCATTATCATGGAGAGCTGCGAATACTGCGACTCGTTCCTGAATTTCTACCCCACCGTCGCCATCGTGAACAACATCGAGGCCGACCATCTGGACTATTTCAAGGACCTCGACGCCGTGAAGCGCTCGTTCCGCAAATTTGCGGGCCTCGTGCCGCGTACGGGCCATGTCATCGCCAACGGCGACGACGCCAACACCGTGCAGACGCTCTCGGATCTGCACTACCTCTCCTTTGGCATCGATGCGCACAACGATATCCACCCCGAGGGGCTTTCCGAGGACCTGCGCTCGTTTGACATTATCTGCTTCGGTAAGCGCTACTGCCATGTGGATCTGCAGGTCTACGGCCGCCACAATGTCTATAATGCGCTGGCCGCCGCAAGCGCCGCATGGGTCATGGGCGTGGAAGGCGCGGATGTCGCCGCGGGCCTTGCCTCGTTCCACGGTGCGGGCCGCCGCATGGAGTTCAAGGGGACGTACCACGGCGCGGACGTTTATGATGACTATGCCCACCATCCCGGCGAGCTGCACGCCCTCATCGACGCCGTGGCCCACATGGGCTATCAGCGCGTGATCCTCGCGTTCCAGCCGCACACCTACACGCGCACGAAGGCCCTGTTCGACGATTTTGTCCGCGAGCTCAAGCGCGTGGACGTCGCCGTTCTGGCCGAGATCTACGCCGCCCGCGAGAGCAACACCATCGGCATCTCCTCCCGCGATCTGGCGCGCTGCATTCCCGGCAGCGTCTACTTTGAGACGCTCCCTGAGGTCACGGCCTATCTCCGCGGGGCTGCGCAGAAGGGCGACCTGATCCTGACCGTCGGCGCAGGCGACATCTACAAGGCCGGAGAGGCCCTTCTGAAGGAAGAATAACATTCAAATAAACCAACAATACCGCAGCACAAAGGAGTTTCTATGGAAAAGTATGATCTGATCATTGTTGGTGCCGGTCCTGCCGGCATCTTTACGGCCGTCGAGCTGTTCCGCCGCGGCGCACACAAGAAGATTCTGATGGTCGAAAAGGGCCAGAGCGTGGAAAAGCGCTCCTGCCCGAAGAGCAAGACGCAGAAGTGCGTGAACTGCCAGCCCTGCAACATCACGACCGGCTTCTCCGGCGCAGGCGCATTCTCGGACGGCAAGCTCTCGCTGAACCACGAGGTCGGCGGCGATTTTCCGAACCTCGTCGGCCCGGACTTTGCCCAGTCCCTCATTGACTATACGGACGAGATCTACCTGGAATTCGGCGCGGACCCCCATGTGGAGGGCGTGTCCGACCCCGATAAGATCCGCATCATCCGCCGCCGCGCCATTCGCGCAGGCCTGAAGCTCGTCGACTGCCCCATCCGCCACCTCGGCACCGAAAAGGCGCAGGAGCTCTACCTTGCGCTGGAGAACGACCTGCGTGCCAAGGGCGTCGACATGCTCTTCGGCCACAGCTGCGTCGATCTCGTGCTCGATGGCCCGCTGTGCAAGGGCGTCATCGTGGAGCCGACGCGCGGCGGCACGCGCGAGACGATCTATGCCGACGACGTCGTCATTGCGGCAGGCCGCCGCGGCGCGGAATGGCTGGAATCCCTGTGCGCGAAGTACGACATCGCCCACCAGCCGGGCACCGTGGACATCGGCGTGCGCGTCGAGGTCCGCAACGAGGTCATGGAGGAGGTCAACAGCGTCCTCTACGAGTCCAAGCTCGTCGGCTATCCGCAGCCGTTCAAGAACAAGGTCCGCACATTCTGCCAGAATCCCGGCGGCTTTGTCAGCCAGGAGAACTATGACAAGAACCTCGCCGTCGTGAACGGCCACAGCTACAAGGACCTGAAGTCCGACAACACGAACCTGTCCATCCTGTGCTCGCACAACTTCACCTATCCGTTCAACCAGCCCATCGCCTACGCCCAGAAGGTCGGCGAGCTGACGAACATGCTGGCCGACGGCCACATCCTCGTGCAGCGCTTCGGCGACATCCTCGACGGCAAGCGCACCTGGCCGAAGGAGCTGGCGTTTTCGAACGTGCGCCCGACACTGCCGGACGCCGTCGCGGGCGACATCACCGCCGGTATGCCCTACCGCGCCATGATCAACATCATCGGCTTCATTCAGGCCATGGATCAGGTCGTGCCGGGCTTTGCCAGCTATGAGACGCTGCTGTACTCCCCGGAGCTGAAGTTCTACAGCAACAAGGTCAAGATGACCCCGGACCTCAAGACAAACGTGGCGCACCTGTACTGCCTCGGCGATTCGTCCGGCTGGACGCGCGGCCTGATGATGGCCTCCGCCATGGGCGTGCTCATGGGCCGCAAGCTCGCGGGCTATGAGGAACCGCTGCGCTGAATAGATCGGCGGAAAGCTCTGCGAGGCCGCCTGCCGTGCCCTGCCGTGCGTTGTAGGGGAGCGGACAGCCGGGCCCGGCGCTGCACGAACGATCCGTACAAGCTGCCGTTAAAACGGTAAAAACCAATTGCGTCTGTAGCGGCGCTCAGCGAGCGCCATTGGCAGTTGCAAATTTTGAAGCAGTTCCGCCGACCATGCAGGTTCCCAGATTTGTCATTGCGAGGAGCGAAGCGACGTGGCAATCTCGTGCAGGCAGTTACGATTTCGCCGCGGCTTTCCTGTCATCCAGCCGGGTACTGCGAGATTCCCACGTCGCTTCGCTCCTCGGAATGACACGTCAGGCGGGTGCAGCGGTGCACCAGAGCGCTTGCACGGTTGAATGCTCCCCTACTGGGCGCTCAGGGAACGCCGCTACATTGGCGTGTGCGGTCGGCGATCGTGCCACGAAACCTGCAGCCTGCAAGGCGGTCACTGACCGCCGCTACAGACGCAATTGGCGCGTGCCATTTTAACGATAGCCTTTCCAAATCGGCAGTGCCTTCCCGAGATTGCCACGTTGCTTCGCTCCTCGCAGTGACAAACCTTTGGCGTTCCTCGTTTTGCTGACAGCCTGTTTCTTGCGCCGGTGCGCCGCCGGGCCCGGCTGCCCGCTCCCCTACAGTCGAAAACGAAAAAGTCCTGTGACGTTTCCAGTCACAGGACTTCTTTGATCAGCCGCAGCTTTTTCGCGCGCGGCAGGCGCTTGATGGCCGCCTCGCGGCGCAGGGCGTCCCCGCGGGTCCCACAGGCCTCGCTGTAGACCAGCTCCAGCGGGCCGCGGCCGCGCGTATACTTTGCACCGTGCCCGCTGCGGTGCGCGGCGAGGCGGCGCTCCGGGTCATCGGTCATGCCGGTGTAGAGCGTGCCGTCACCGCAGCGCAGGATGTAGACCCACCACCCGCTCACAGCGGGATATCGATGCTGACGCGGTCGGTGCGGATGGACTTGCACAGGGCGGAGACCTTCTTGTGGCGCGGGTCGTCGCGATAGCGCGCCACGTCCTCCAGCGTGTCAAAGTCCACCTCGAGCGCGGCGTCCCACGCGGCGTTCGGGGCTGCGCTGCGCGCCACATGCATGCCGCGGATCCAGTCGATCTGCTCCGGCAGTGCAGAGAGCGCCTGCAGGAACGGCTCCGGATCGGCATCCGGGCGGAATTTCCAGAATACGATATGTCGGATCATGTCTGTTTCTCCCTTCAGGAAGCCCAAAATTCATCCAAGGTCAGCTGCTGCTCCGTGAGGTAGCGCGCGGCCTCGATGCCGACGTAGCGATAGTGCCACGACTCATAGTCGATGCCGGTCACGTCCTCCTTCCCCGCGGGATAGCGAAGGATGAAGCCGAAGCGCCAGCAGTTTTCATGCAGCCAGATCGTCTCCGGCGTCTGCTCCTGCGTGTCGTCGAGGCGCTGGTTGTCCGTCGCAACGATGTCGACGGCAAGGCCGGTCTCGTGCTCGCTGCAGCCGGGCGGCATCGTCCAGCGGGCCGTCTCCTCCCGGGCCTCGTCCTCCGTCATGCCCTCGCTGACGCGGGCTTCGACGTCCTCGTCAAACAGCTGCCTCTGGCTGTCCGTGGAGCGGTAGGCCGAGGCGACCGTGAACGAAAGCCCCTCGGCCCGCCCGGCGGCCAGCATCTGCCTGAGCGGCTCATAGGCGATCGCAGCAATGGAATAGGGCCAGTCGTGCAGCTGCGTCAGCTCCGGCGCATAATCCTCCGCCAGCGGATGCGCGCGGCTCACGAGCAGCAGGAGCGGATCATCCTTTGAGGGCGGATCGGCCGCCTGCGTCGCAGGGACGGGCTGCGTTTCCGCCGTTGTCTCCGCCGCCGTTTCGTCCGCCGCTGCGGACCCCGGCTGCGGCTCGTCCGCCCCGCAGCGCAGCAGGAGCAGCACCAGCAGGACCGCAGCGCCGAGGAGCGCAAAGCGGCCCCGCAGCGGTTTGCGGCGCTGCCGCTTCCTTTTTGTGGTTTTCCTTCGTGTTCTCTGTGGTGTATGATTCATGAGATCAACCGCCTTTCGTGTTCATTCTAGCGAATTCCCGCATCGAATTTGCAGCAAAATCGGCGGTGCGGAAAAATTCCGGGCGGGATGCCCCGCCCGGAAGAAGGATCAGTCGGATTACACAAGGGCGGCCGTGATGATGGCCATCTTGTAGACCTCGTCGGCGTTGCAGCCGCGGGAGAGGTCGTTGATCGGGGCGTTCAGGCCGAGCAGGATGGGGCCGTAGGCCTCATAGCCGCCGAGACGCTGGGCGATCTTATAGCCGATGTTGCCGGCCTCGATGCACGGGAAGATGAAGGTATTGGCATAGCCCGCGACCTTGGAGCCGGGGAACTTCAGCTGGCCGACGACCGGGGAAACGGCCGCGTCAAACTGCATCTCGCCGTCAATGGCAAGATCCGGCGCAAGCTCCTTGGCCTTTGCCGTGGCATCGCGGGACAGCTGAACCGTGCCGCCCTTGCCGGAGCCCTTCGTGGAGAAGCTCAGCATGGCAACCTTCGGGTCGATGCCGAACGTCTGCGCGCAGCGCGCGGTCTCGACGGCGACCTCGGCGAGCTTGTCGGCAGCGGAGACAACAACGTTGCCTTCCTTGTCGAGCGTGTCTTCATAGGAGATGTTGATGGCGCAGTCGCCCATGGCCAGCTTCTCTTCGCCGCGGACGAGGATGAAACAGGAGGACACCAGATGCGCGCCCGGCTTCGTCTTGACGAGCTGCAGGGCGGGACGAACGGTGTCAGCCGTGGAATAGGTCGCGCCGCCCAGCAGAGCGTCCGCATAGCCCATCTTCACGAGCATCGTGCCGAAATAGTTGCCCTTGGACAGCGCCTCGCGGCACTGCTCGGCCGTCATCTTGCCCTTGCGCAGGGTGACCATCTTCTCGACCATCTCATCCATGCCGGGATAGGTCGCGGGATCGATGATCTCCAGGCCTTCGATGTCGAAGCCGCCCTTGGCAGCTGCGGCCTTGACCTCCTCGGGTGCGCCGATGAGGATCGGGGTAAGGAAGCCGCCCTTCTTCAGGCGGTCGGCAGCCTCGAGAATGCGGGCATCCGGCCCTTCGGTAAAGACAATCTTGCGCGGATTTGCCTTGAGAATTTCAATCAAACGGTCAAACATGAATCGTTCCTCCAGTATGATCGGGCCAGCGCCCGTATTTCAGCTTGTCGAAAAAACCCTTTGGGCTTTCCCGCCAAGCTGATTTCAAAATTGCAAAATTATTATTTGTATTTCTATTTTGCAATTTTGCCGCTGCAGCGGGTTATTGAATGCGAAAGGACACCCTGACGGTTTCCTTTCCCTCTTTTCTTCCCTCCGAAACTTTCGGCTGAGCAGGTTTTTCGGCAGTCTGTTCGTCCCTTATTATACAACCATGCCGCCCGGAAAATCAAGCGAAACGTCCTGTTCCGACCGGATTTCCAGCCATTTTTTCAAAAACGGGTGGAAGAAGCGGATGGAAACGGCGCAAAGCTGCTGTCCCGGCCCGCCGGACTCCGCCCCGCCGTACTGCGGGTCGCCGAGGATCGGGCAGCCAAGCCACGCGCAGTGCACGCGCAGCTGGTGCGTCCGGCCGGTCAGCGGCTGCAGCTCGAGCAGGGAGATGCCGTGCTCCGTCCGCAGGGTCCGGTAGGCCGAGCGGGCAGGCTGACCGTCTGCGCGCACGCAGCGCAGCAGGCTCTCCGGAGACAGGCGCGCGATGGGCACGTCGATCATGCCCTCCGGCGGCTGCGGCACACCGCGCACGGCGGCATGATAGGTCTTGTGCTTCTCCGCTGCAATGAGCAGAGCGTGGGCGTGGGCGTTTTTCGCCAGCAGTACCACGCCGAACGTATCGCGGTCGAGCCTGCTGACCGGGTGGACGGCGCAGGCCTGCCCGGTCCTGTCATAATAGCCGAGCAGGCGGTTGGCCAGCGTGCCGGTCTGGCGGGAAAACGACGGATGCACGAGCATCCCCTGCGGCTTGTCGACCGCGAGCAGGGCCTCATCCTCATAGAGAACGGAAAGCGGCCCATCCTCCGCGGGGTAGTCCGGCCGCGGCTCGTCTAGGCACACGCGCACGACATCACCGGGGCGGACGAGCCGGTCCGTATGGGCAGGCTCGCCGTTGACGGTGTAGGCGCCGCAGTATTTCAGCCGCCGCACGAGCGTGGACGAAAGCTGCAGCTCCCGCCGCAGGATCGACAGCAGGCGCGTCTCCCGCTCCGCCGTGCAGCGAAGCTCCACGCTCAGTAGCGCGCGCTCTGCGCGACGTCCAGCACGAACAGCACAACGCCGCCGCAGCGCGTCGGGATCTCCAACGGCGCGGTGGAAAGCGGGATCGGCGGCATGTTCGGCGAGAGCACCGGCGCTTCATAGCGCATTTCCGTGCGCTCGCCGTGCTTCTTCAGGATGGCCAGCGCCTCGTCCAGGCGGGCGCTCTCCAACCCGATCATCAGTGTGACGCTGCGCTTTTTCAGGAAACCGCCGCTTGAATTGAGCACCGTGGCATAGAAGCCGTGCTCGTTGAGCGAATGGACGGCGTCGTGATAGTCGTCGCCCTGCAGGATGGCCAGAATCATCTTATCGTACTGTTGCATCATGGAAACCTCCTTTTCGATGCGGGGCTATTGCAGCCCAAGCTGGTAAAACGCGACTGCGCTTGCCGCAGCCACATTCAAAGAATCCACCCCATGGGACATGGGGATGCGGACCGTGTAATCGCAGGCGTCGATCGTCGCCTGCGCAAGGCCGTCGCCCTCCGTGCCGAGGACGATGGCAAGGCGCTCCTCCGCCAGCAGGCGCGGGTCGTTCAGGGGAACGGAATCGTCGCGCAGCGCCATGGCCACCGTGCGGAAGCCCTGCGCACGCAGCCAGCCCATTGAGGGCTCCGGCCACCCGTCCGGGAGATACGTCCACGGGATCTGGAACACCGTTCCCATGCTCACGCGGACGGCGCGGCGGTAGAGGGGATCGCTCCCGGCCTCCGTCAGCAGGACGGCATCCATATTGAGCGCGGCGGCGGAGCGGAAGATCGCGCCGAGGTTCGTCGGGTTCATCACATTTTCAAGCACGACGACCCGCCGGGCAGCCCGGCACAGGGCCCCAGCCTCCGGCAGAGCCGGGCGGCGCATGGCGCACAGCATGCCGCGCGTCAGATGAAAGCCCGTCAGCTGCGTGAGCACGGCATCCTCCGCCGTGAAAACGGGCACGTCCGCACCGAGCCGGGTCAGAATTTCCCGTGCGGCGGCGGAAACGTGGCTGCCGTCCATCAGGGCGGACACGGGCACACAGCCCGCGTCGAGCGCGCGTCCGATGACGAGGGGGCTCTCCGCGATGAACAGGGCCTGCGACGGGTCCTGCCGGCTGCGGAGCTGCACCTCGGACAGGCGGGCGTAGACATCCAGCTCCGGGGCGGAAAAATCGGTGATCTCGATCAGATTCGGCATGCCGGTATTCTCTCCATTTTTGGGATACCATATTATAGCACATTGCGCGCAGCGATGCAAGAAGCGGGCGGGGCGCGGAGCAAATAGAAAACAGAAAGCGGAACGTTATCGTTAGGCCGCCGGGCGAGCATTGTAGGGGAGCGGCATGCCGCTCCCGGCGGCGCACCTACAGCCCGTACTGGCCGCCGTTAAAATGGCAAGCACCTTTTGTCATTGCGAGGAGCGAAGCGACGTGGCGCCCTGAGCGCGAAGCGCGAGGAA
>ERZ827524.1981-NODE-1981-length-16468-cov-13.700420_pt1 | contig 16468 bp, 21 predicted proteins | sample MGYA00519702_ERZ827524 | MGnify/ENA primary metagenome ERZ827524 (study PRJEB31778, sample SAMEA3449341) | human gut metagenome | biome: human gut; feature: human-associated habitat; material: faeces | place: United Kingdom | collected 2010/2012 ...
CAAGCTGAAAGTGCAAAACGCAGACCCTTTGCACTTTGCACTTTCGCACTTTCACGATAATTTGCGTCAATAACTCAAAAAAGCACTTGACAAAACGCTTCATGGGGAACAGCCAAAGATATTGAACCGTATGTTGATCCTGTATTTGAAAATAACGTGCTTTTAACAGCAACGGAACGGCTTATGATGTCGGGCAGACCAAAGCAGCCGAAGTATGCGAGAAACAAAAACATACTTGTAATCGGTGGTTCCGGTTCCGGCAAGACCAGATTTTTTGTAAAGCCGAACCTCATGCAGATGCACAGTTCCTACGTTGTGACTGATCCCAAAGGCACAGTCCTCGTGGAATGTGGCAAAATGCTGTCTAAGAATGATTACCGGATTAAGGTGCTTAATACCATTAACTTTGCAAAATCAATGCATTACAACCCTTTCGCTTACATCCGGAGCGAAAAGGATATTCTGAAACTCGTAAACACAATCATTGTAAATACCAAAGGGGAAGGACAGCAAGCCTCTGAGGATTTCTGGGTGAAAGCCGAAAAGCTCTATTACACGGCACTGATTGCATATATCTGGTACGAAGCACCGGAGGAGGAACAGAATTTTTCCATGCTGATTGATCTGGTGGATGCCAGTGAAGCAAGGGAAGATGATGAGAATTTCAAAAATGCGGTTGACCTGCTGTTTGAAGAGCTGGAGCAGAAGAACCCGAACCACTTTGCGGTAAGACAGTATAAGAAATATAAACTTGCCGCAGGAAAGACAGCAAAATCTATTCTGATTAGCTGTGGTGCAAGGTTGGCACCATTTGACATCAAGGAACTGCGTGACCTGACTGCTTATGATGAACTGGAGCTAGATACACTGGGGGAGAAAAAGACAGCATTATTTGTTATTATCTCTGATACCGATGCGACATTCAATTTCATTGTAAGTATCATGTATTCGCAGTTATTCAATCTGCTTTGTGACAAGGCAGATGATGTATATAACGGAAGACTGCCGATCCACGTCCGGTGCTTACTGGACGAGTTTGCAAACATCGGGCAGATTCCACAGTTTGAGAAGCTGATAGCGACCATAAGGTCGAGAGAAATATCAGCTTCTATTATTTTGCAGTCAAAGTCACAGCTCAAGGCTCTGTATCGGGACAACGCTTCCACGATTGAAGGAAACTGCGACACTACCCTGTTTCTGGGAGGAAAAGAGAAAGATACTCTGAAAGACTTGGCAGAAATCCTTGGAAAAGAAACAATTGACCTTTATAATACCTCGGATACGAGAGGTACGAGCCAGTCCTACGGTCTGAATTATCAAAAGACCGGAAAGGATATGCCATAATTCATGGTGACGAGTTCAGTTGCCTTGAATAACAGATGAACAGGGACACGATCAACTGGATTCGGAGAAAAATCGAATACAGGAGGTCGCTATGGAGAAATTGAAAAAACATATTCACGATGACGGCAATGGTCTGGACTATGTTTTGGTCGGTGACTATTACATCCCCGATTTGCAGCTGCCGGAGGAAAGCCGTCCCATTGGTATTTGGGGACGGATGCACAAAGCCTATCTGGAGTTATACCATCCAGCCCGCTATGCTGATTTAATCCTGTCCGGTCAGCTTTGGACATATTTAGCAGATCTGAACGAACAGGCACAGAACCGGCTGGATTGTATCATTGCCCAGATGAAAGAAGCGGAAGGGATTACCGAAGAACTGAAATCTCAGGATCAGATGGCATGGGTCAGGGCAATGAACAGCATCCGCAGCCGGGCAGAAGAAATCGTTCGGTCTGAAATGATTTACCGCTGAGGTGTCAGTTTTTTGATTCAGCCAGTTCCACAATAATATTGCTCTGCCGGAGAAGCCAGCCTGAAAATTCCTTTGGGCTGGTTTCTTTCTTTTTCACAGCTTGTTTCCGCTGCAAGGCTTCTTTTTTGAAGGATTCAAAAGCAGCCAACATTTCTTCCAGACGGTCAACAGGAAAGCCGGGTGTTTTCTTTGCCTTATTGATTTTATTTCGCCAGTTCTGGCACTCATTCTTGTAGAGCAGGTCATAATTGTTTTCTCTGGCTCGTTCATCAAACTCACGCTTGTTCTGGAGGGACTGTTTTTTACGACACTTATCACTGCAAAGCTCATACCGCTGGCTCTTGGCAAGGAATACTTTCCCGCAGATTTTGCATTTTCGGAAATAGAGTCCCCAATCGTTCAGACGGTTCAGATAATAAATGATCAGCGGATACAGGGATGAATAGGCAGCAACACATTCCATTTTCCGTTTGCTGTCCGGATACCAGAGGTCAAGCCGAGTATCTTCCTGCGGTGCAGAACCATAAATATGCGTGGAAATATCCAGGCGCTTTGGCTTCCCAGTGTCCTCGTCAAAGTCAAGGGGCGGGTTTCCCATAAATAAGGCAGTGAAGCCATTCATCTTTCCCATAAAATGCTCACAGGCAGACTCCCGATCTCTTGGTTCTCTTGCCTTCAAATATTCATTCCAGATACGGAGTGCCACATACATTCTCACCGGGTCATCGGTGAGATATTTTTTTGCCAGAAAATCACCGGAAGCCTGTTCCAGTCCCGGCTGCTTCCAACGGTTAGAGTGCAGGGCTTCTCTCAGCGGCATCAGACCCAAGCGGTTCCATTCGCCATCCGGGTCATGCTCAAAGGCTGACAGCATAGTCCCTAACGGGCGTGTAACATCACACAGCACATCTGCATCGGTATATCCCTGTAAACGAAACCGGATTTGCAGTTCTTCTCCAATCAAAATACGCTCTTTCATTTTCTGCCTGTCCAGCGTCAGCACCAGCAGAATACGGTCATAAAGCGGTTCGTGCCGTATAAATTCAAAGTCCATGCCATTCCCTCCTGTTGGTTTATGGTAATTATATAATCTGATTATATCTATTACACTTATGGTACTGCAAAGCTATTGTTTTGTCAAGTTTGTAGCGATATGATGACGGCAGATGGTAATTTAGTTCCATCGTGTACTTTGACAACAGAATGACCGTCTGAACCGAGATAAACCGCCATAACCTCTCCCAAAACGGAGGGCGAGCGCATTGAGAAATCAGTGACTCATGTATGTCGAGCAGGGCAGCATGAAGGAAACGGAACAGGTAGAACGGCAAATATGCGGAAAATGAAATGTTAAGAAATTCAAATAAAGGAGGAACACCGATATGAAAGAAAAAACGAAATGGAACAACTATGATGCGCTGCCCCTGATTCTGGATGTTACAGATATTCAGCATATCATGGGGATTTCCAGAGCCAGCGCCTATGAGCTGGTGCACACGCCGGGCTTTCCGGCGGTGCGTAGCGGCAGGCTGATTAAGATCAGCAAGAAAGCCTTCTTCAACTGGCTGGACAGCGGCGGAAATTCGCACGAGAACGAAAAAGGAAGGACGGTGTAACCATGAAATTGAGTATTCAAGAAAAGAAAATTCTTTACGCCTACGCCTGTCCCAACCATCATAACACTGTGACAAGACTGAAATGGCTGACAGCATTGACTGTTGATCCGGAAGCGAAAGGTCAGATTCTTCATCTGACCCGTAAAATTGAGGCAGAGACAGATGAAAGCTGGTATGACAGCTTCTATCACTGCCTGCGTATGGAGATGGATGAGTATTATCAGCTCAAGTACCGACTGCGTGTGCTGAAAGCAAACACTGATTATGAGGAGGAACTGTATGATGAAGCTGTCTAAGTATGAAAAAGAAACCATTATCAACTGGAATGAGGGCGAAACGATTGCCAGTATTTACACTTTTAATGCCAGCTTGAAACGTAGACTGGAGGATTTCAGCCGGAAGTATCCCCTGCTGTGCCGCTTGGAGAGTAGTACACCGGAAGGCAGCGTGACCTATGTGCTGGATAAGTCCCGCCTTTCGATCCGGCTGGTACCGCCGTACAGCGAAGAACGGCTTGCAGCTGCAAGGGAGTACGCAAAAGAGCATGGCTTTCAGGTTATCCAGACAGAAGAAAAAATTGCCTGAAATGAGGGCGATTTACGAAAAAACACCGGGTCTGCACCCGCTGCTTTGACCGGCAATTCCCGCAGACGTATTCCGTATCCACTTCCCGTCTATGGGCGTAAATGTGCGGATACGGAGCCGGTGAAACTGGCAAAACCGCTTCTGCGGTGGAAGCCAGCTTCGCCGGTGCGGGAGTACAGAGGGATGCAATCCCTTTGTGCCGGGTACAGGGGCGCAGCACCCTGTTGGGGTCAAGGGGCAAAGCCCATTGGCAGGTTAAGGGCGGCAGCCATTATCGGGTTAAGGACGAAGTGCCTTGGCGGGTTGAGGGCGGCAGTCCCATCGGGTCAAGGGTGAAACGCCTTGCCCAGGGAAAGTTGATGCCTGCGTCAACTTGTACTGGGTATTACCTGACGCAACACTTCGCAGGTCTGGCGGCTTTGCCGCCCTCCCCAGCCCGGAACATCTTTGCAGGAAGGAGGAAAAATGTTTGAAATTAACAAGGCACAATGGACGATCCGGGAAGCATGGCACTTACAATCCCCGGCACAATGACCGCCGGTTCGATGTAGAAAACAGCGAACACATTGACGCTGAGCGTGCCAGACAAAATGTGTACTGGGACTGTTACCGGGGCTTTACCACCCACGATTTTCGGGAAAACCCAGAGCAGCCGGATTTCAGCTTTGAAGAAATTGAACGGATGTATTACTACGAGCATTATGCCGACCATGTCAATGCTCAGAACGCCCGGAACGAGAAAACCCGGCACATTGAGCGCAACCGCACTGTGGATGATCTTTTGAAAAATAACAAGACCTGTCCGGAAGAAAGCATCTACCAGATCGGCACTATGGAAGAATCTGTTCCACCGGAGACTCTGGCGCTCATCGTCAGTGAATTTTATGAGGAATTTGAAAGCCGTTTTGGTTCTCATATCCACATTCTGGACTGGGCGCTCCATCTGGATGAGGGGACGCCACACATCCATGAGCGCCATGTATTTGACTGTGAAAATCGGTATGGAGAGCTATGCCCCCAGCAGGAAAAGGCGTTGGAGGAACTGGGTATCCCTCTCCCTAAACCGGAACAGCCAAAAGGAAAGCACAATAACCGGAAACAGACTTTTGATGCAGTCTGTCGGACAATCTTATTTGACATTGCCAAACGGCATGGGCTGCATCTGGAACAGGAGCCGTCTTATGGTGGGCGTGACTATTTGGAAAAGCAGGATTATATCCTGATGAAGCAGAAGGAGCAGCTGGCGACACAGGAGCAAAAGCTGGAAGAACTGACGCTAAAAATTGAGGATGTAGAAACCTTACTGGAAGATGTTTCCGGTGCAGCCTATGACAAGGCGGTGGAGGTTGTGACCGACAAGGTTCGGGAACAAACCCAGCTTGAAGATATGGAAGTAATTGAGAAATATCGAAAGAGCGTGGTATCGCCCAATGCCAAAAATTCGCCAGAAGTTGTGAAGATAGCGAACACTCTGCTGAGTAGGGTGCGAGAAAAATTACAGCAGTCTGCTGAAAAAGTTCTCAAAAAGGTACAGGCGGTGCTGTTAAAACCGGAGGTCAAACAGGCTGGCAAAGAGCAGATCAAAAATAAAGCCAGAAAATCCATTAAGGAGAAGCTGGCACAAGGCAAACTGGACGCTGATCGGGAGAACCGGGAGCGCTGGGAGCGTGAAGGACGGATTGCTCCAACAAGAAAACAGGATATGGAATTGTGAGGCATCTGATTTTCTATGAAAACCGGATGCCTTTTGCATTGTTTGGAGGTGGAAGAAACGAATGTATTTGAAGCAGTAAAACAGTCTGTTACCACAAGGCAGGCTGCTTTGGTTTATGGAATTTCAGTAGGACGCAACGGGATGGCTTGTTGCCCGTTTCACGATGACAGGCATCCCAGCATGAAGGTGGACAGACGGTTCCATTGTTTTGCCTGTCAGGCAGATGGAGATGTGATTGATTTCACTTCCCGTCTTTTTGGACTAAGCAGTAAAGAAGCTGCCTTAAAGCTGGCAGAGGACTTCTCAATCAGCTTTGACCGCAAAGGCCACGATCCGCCACAAAAGAGAGTAATCAAAAGAAAAATCAGCGAGGAAATGCGATACCGGCAGGCAGAGCAGAAATGCTTTCGGGTGCTGTGCGACTACCTGCGTTTGCTGGAACTATGGAAAGAAGAATATGCGCCCAAACAACCGGAGGATGACTGGAATCCTTTGTTTGTGGAGGCTCTGCACAGGCAGCCATATATCGAATATCTGTTGGATCTTCTTCTGTCTGACAGCGTAGAGGAACGAGCTTTTGTAGTTGCGGAGTATGGAAAAGAGGTGAAGAAAATTGAACAGCGAATATCATAGTTTACCGCCAGCCACCCAGCAGGCTGTGATGAACGCAGCCGAAGCCATAGCGCCGGAACAGAGCGTTGATGAGGTGCGGCAGAGCCTTTCTGTTACCGACAAGGGAAAAACAGCCAACACCATTGACAACTGCCGGATTGTGTTCTGCTGTGATCCACTCCTGCGGGATGCCATCCGGCTCAATCTCCTGACAGACCGGGTAGACATTGTGCAGGACTTGGGCTGGCGCAGGAATACCAGCGCTCTGACGGATACTGATGTGAAATATCTTCTCCTCTATTTTGAGAGAAACTATGAACTGACCAGTGAGAAAAAGATCACGGCTGCACTTTCTATCGTAGCAAACGAAAATTGTTACCATCCAATTCAGGATGTGCTGAACGGCCTTGTCTGGGACGGTACACCACGCATCCGATCCTGTCTGCACCATTTTCTTGGTGCTGATGAAAGTGACTATGTGGAAGAAATGCTGAAACATTTCCTGCTGGGTGCTATACGCCGGGTATTCCGTCCCGGTTCCAAATATGAGGAAATGCTTTGTTTGGTGGGCGGTCAGGGTGCCGGGAAGTCCACCTTCTTCCGATTGCTGGCGATCCGGGACGAATGGTTTTCCGATGACTTAAAGAAGCTGGATGATGACCGGGTATTCCAAAAGTTGCAAGGTCACTGGATCATTGAGATGTCGGAGATGCTTGCCACCAGCAGCGCAAAGAGCATTGAAGAAATCCGTTCCTTTATTAGCCGACAGAAGGAAACCTACCGGACACCTTATGAATCTCAGCCTAAAGACCGGCTTCGGCAGTGTGTGTTCGGTGGTTCCTCGAATACGCTGGACTTTCTGCCGCTGGATCGAGCCGGGAACCGGCGCTTTCTCCCAATCATGATTTACCCGGAGAATGCAGAGGTTCACATTTTGGAGGACGAGGACGCTTCCAGAGCGTATCTGTTGCAGGTATGGGCAGAAGCTATGAGCATTTACCACAGCGGCAAATATTCCATGAAATTCAGCAAGTCCATCCAGCGTCAACTGGTGGAGGTGCAGAAAGACTTCATGCCGGAGGACACCGAAGCCGGACAGATACAGGGATTTCTGGAACACTACACCGGAAACATGGTCTGCTCAAAACAGCTGTTCAAGGAGGCGCTGGGACATACCTTTGATGAGCCGAAGCGGTGGCAGCTCCACAATATCAATGAGATCATGAACACGGTCGTGACCGGTTGGAAGCCTTTTTCCAATCCCCGGATGTTTGCCGGATATGGCAGACAAAAGGGCTGGGAACGGGACACTTCCGGCAACGAACTGCCCAGCAACGAAGGTGGATTTGTAGAACTGAGTGAAGAAGAATGCCGTCAGCTGGAACTTCCGCAGGAGTGGATCGCCTGACAAGGACGGTCTGTTGCCGGGATGGTTGCCGGTTGGTTGCCGGGTTCGTTGCTGATAAATTTATGGTTTTGATATAGAAAAAGCCCGCAAGTAAAGGCTTTTTATGATCTATCTATGTTTTCGGCAACGAAAGCAACGAGATTTTATAAGAAAATTTGAAAAGTAAGAAATCAGGGTCAGACGATAGTTTACAGGTTTTTTGATGTCCGTTGCCGGACTTCGTTGCCGCAGCCACCGTCTGATCCCCTATTCTATGGAGGTAGCCTATGGAGAAAAACAAGAAGCAGAATAAAAAAGTCCAGTTTGTAGTGGTTCGTGAGTTTTCTGGGGACAAAACCATGCGAGAAGCCTTTGAGCAGCTGATCGAGCGTCAGACCTGCGAACACTTCGAGGAATGGTTGGAGCATCGGGAAATGGCACAGAAAGCGGCGTAAAGCAGTTGAATCATGGACAGGGACATGGTATTATAATGATATCGTGTCCCTGTTCATAGAAGGAGAACACTATGAGCAGGAAAAAACAAGTTAATCAGAAAATCACAGCCCTTTATTGCCGTATCTCTCTGGAGGATGGCGGCGATAATGAGAGCATGAGCATCAGCAACCAGAAACTTATGCTCCGGGACTTTGCCGAAAAAAACGGAATGTTCCAGTATGAGTATTATGTGGATGACGGTTATACAGGCCGAAATTTCAACCGCCCTTCTTTTCAGCGCATGATTGCTGATATTGAGGCGGGAAAGATCGGCTGCGTTATCACCAAAGACCTGTCCAGACTGGGCAGGAATTATATCGAAGCTGGCAGCTATATCGAAATCTTTTTCCCAAAACACAATGTACGCTATATTGCCATTACAGACGGAGTGGACAGCCTGACCCGTCAGGAAATGGACATTACGCCGTTTAAGAATATCCTGAACGATATGTACAGCCGGGATATTTCCAAAAAGGTGCTGGCAGGGCGTATGACCCGTTCCCGGCAGGGAAAGTTTTGTGGTGGGCAGCCGCCCCTCGGTTTGATGCGTGATCCGGAGGATAAGGGACATTTGATCCGTGACCCTGAGACAGCACCGGTAATCCGAAAAATCTATGATATGGCGCTGGATGGCTGGGGATGTATGCGGATTGCAAAGCAGCTCATGGATGATAAAGTCCCGATCACCAGAGTAAAAAGCAACACAGAATGTGATGTAAATTACTATTCATGGGGAAGTGCAAGAATCAGCCATATCCTGCGGAATCCCTTTTATAAGGGCGCACATCTGGTCTGCCGGACACATCAGAAAGGGATTCGTTCCAACACCTATGACATTATCCCTCGTGAGGACTGGGAAATTATCGAGGATTGCCATGAAGCAATCATCTCCCCGGAAGAATGGGAGCAGGTGCAGGAAATCATTGACCGCAGACCAACCATTATGAAGGGCAACTCCTGCCCCTTTTATAACCTGTTCCACGGTATCATTTATTGTGCGACTTGCGGAAAGTCCATGCAGGTGCGGTATGAAAAGGTGGGCAGAACCGGAAAGAACCGTTTTACCGGCGAACAGCGGGAACCGATTGATAAGGCGTATTATATCTGCCAGACCTACAACAGGCTGGGCAAGAACGCCTGTACCAGCCACAAGATCGAAGCCAGAGATTTATACAACCTTGTGCTGAAAGATATTCAGGAACTGGCAAAGACTGCGCTCAAAGATGCCGATGCTTTTTATCAGCGGCTGAGTAGCCGGATGGAGCGCCGGTATCTTCTGGATGCCTCCCAGACACAGAAGGAATGTCAACGACTGGAAAGCAGGAATCGTGAAATTGATGAGATGTTCCTGAGCCTATATACCGATAAGGCAAAAGGAATCCTGACTGAGCAGCGTTTTATGAAGCTGACAGCAACACTGGAACAAGAGCAGGAAGCCAACCAGAAGCGCCTGCAAGACCTGCTGTTGATGATGCGCCATTCTGACGAACAGGAAAATGAAGTCCGCACCTTCATACGGGAGATTCGGCAGTATGCCACCATTCAAGAACTGGATGAAACTGTGCTGAACCGCCTGATTAGCCGCATTTTGGTAGGAGAAGTCAAAAAGATTGACGGACAGAAGGTGCAGGAAGTCAGGATCATTTATAACTTTGTCGGAGAAATCCCGGAAATTACAGCATAATCATTTCGCCTCATCTCTCAATCAGCGAGGGATGAGGCTTTTCTTTTTGTAAAATTGCAATAGATAAATGCTTTTCAGTCATTAGCTAAAGATGTTCAAAAGGTTCTTACATCAACCCCATCTATAACGGTTTCTGGAAAATCCGTGACAATAAATGGCGTAAAATATAATTGTACAACCAAAGCGGATAGTCTTTCTCAAAATCAACAACGTAATAAAAAGTACTTTCCAGCAGTGCTTTATGGTGGTACAGTGTATGTAGATCCTATTCATTCGCTTTCCAGTTCTACTGCAAAACTTTTTATGTATGCTAATAACTCGAAGGTTGGTATATGGGCAACATCTGCTTCTTATGCAAGGGGACTTTGTGGTGGAAATAATGCGATTTGGCATAATACCCACTCATCTTCCGAGGGATATTTTTTCCATTATCACAACCCATCCTATAAAAATTTTCATTGTTGGTATCTATAATCACACCAAGGAAGGTGGTAACGGGTATGTATGAATTAAATGTTTGGGGCAAAAACAACTCATTAGAAATCCCAATGACAATATTAGGCGATACCTTCTCTGATTTTTTAGAATTATGTTTTCGTAATGCTGATTTGTTTTCGCTGAATCGTGCGATTTGGACAGATTGTATTTATGAAGACTTGCAAAAAGAATTGGAACCTTTTTTAGTAAAAGAAATATATACTTTAAAATGGTTTGGATATAAAATTGGGTTAATTAAAGGCTATTAAAGACTTGTAAATACTTACGAATGGGGCAATCCCAAATTCTGCGTAAACTCCATTCATGGTGCGAATAGAGCAAAATTTATTCAGGCGGCAGCAGATTCATCTGGCTGCCGCCTTTTCAACAACATAACGCCAGTGGGGCTGGATGTCAAGGACGGCGGAACCGTTTTCTTGCACTTGATGTCTGACACCAGCAGTGTTACTCAGGTATACGCTCGGCAAAATAGATGGCCATCTGGGCGTGGATCAAGCTCCAGTCCTGTCGCCGCCCAGTCCACTTTTTCGTAATATCCATCATGGCCAAATACAGCATTTTCAGCAGGCTGTCATCGGTGGGAAAGACGGATTTGACCTTGGTTACCTTGCGTAGCTGGCGGTTAAACCCCTCAATGGCGTTAGTGGTGTAGATTAGTCTGCGTACCTCCTGGGGGTACTTGAAATAGGTGCTGAGATTGGCCAAGTTGGTCTGCCAGGATTGAAAGATTTTCGGGTATTTCTTGCTCCAGCGCTCCCCAAAGGTGTCCAGAGCATTCAGGACTGCCTGCACGTCTACAGCAGCATAGACCACCTTCAAGTCGGATTCATAATTTGTTTGTCAGTAAATTATCAGTGATATAGCAATGATAACTTAGTGTCTCATACAAATGCCATAATGTTTGTGGATAAGCTGGTAGCTTCGGATATCAGTAAAAAGGTTCACCCAGATTACACAAATCAGGTGAACCTTTTTATAATTTATAATTTGGGGAAATGCATTCAAAATTCCTCAATTAAGTACGATTCTGCGGTGTACATAAAGTTTTCTCTTGAACAGGCCGTTTACAGATTCATTTTTCTCACAAGAGAGATTCCATCTTTTAAAATTGCAGTAAGTCTAACTTGTTCTTCTCCGGTGAATTGTGGGGTATAAATACGAGTAGATGTATTAATTGTGGGAAGGTTATTACCATAGAACAATTTATCATAAATGCTGTTTGTTAGATTGTCCTTTTTATTACCTTCATAGGGGATACCTATGCTATTTGCTAAATCACCTACTATATTCCAGAAATCAAGTACAATGTGCGAATCAAAAGGAATTGTCCGTATAACGATTTGGATTATCTTATTTGCATCGTATGTTGTAGTTTTAATTGTTTTTTTGTACGAAGAAAAAGATTTCAAAAAGATTAGAGCAGCGTCTTTGGATTGAAATACCTTTAATATTGAGCCATTAAGTAAAAATCCATCCGTTTTGTCATCGCTAAACCATATACAATAAAACTCGGATTCGTCAATTATAAAACATATAACTTCGAGACAATCAAATTGAGTATCAACTTGTTGCAGATGCGACATAATATATGACCTCCTTTTAGTTTATAAATATATTCAAAAAATCAACTGTTATTATCCCTGCCTTTTCAAAGACAGGGATAATATATACTTTTACTTTGATTAATATTATTTTAATTACTCAAATCCACGATCTCCCCATTTTTTGATTTTATTGTATTCAGAACCAGGATCTTTATCATAATTTCCAGGACCATATCGCTCATCACAAAGCCTTTTTGCAAACTTTTTCCCATCTTCGTTTTTCTTCGGACGCTTTCCCTTGGCCCAACTTGGTACATCTGTTGCCTTATCTTTACCACTCCGGATTTTGGTTTCTTATATCCATCATCACCTTTGTCCTTTGATTCCACTACCTTTTTAACGGCATTAAGGATATTTGAAAAAGTTTGAGATGCACTATCAATAACTTTCCCACCGACTGAAATCGCAACAGGAGTAATTATTATTGTGCCAATAGCAGGTATAACCCATTTTCCGATAGCCCATGCTGGAATAGCTAATGCTGGAGCAACACGAGGAGTTACCGTTGGCTTGCCATCTTCTAAAGGTTCAATATATGTCAGCAATTCTTGGAACTCGGCATCTGTGTAGTAAACATCATTAACTATAATTCCTGAATTGCTGTTATTTTTTTGTTCTGCGGCAAAAGCAGGAACGGTCATACTAGATACTAATGAAAGTACCAGTGCATAGCATACTCCTTTGGAAATTAATTTTTTCATAATTGTCCCCTTTCACATACTGATATGCAAGATAATTTTGTGGTATCAGATTTTCTAATTCTATTTCGGCCGAGAGTATAATCTGATATGAGGACAGTATCGTTTACCTATCTGCTTTTGCTCTAATTCTAATAAAATTATATTTAAAAAGCAGAGTGTTATCAAGATGTCTTTTGTTAATAATTACTATCTTGTATTTTTACAAAAATTTAGGTTGTCTTAAACAAGATAAGAGTTTTTTAGCTTTTCTATACACTCATATAGGCTGACACAAATTGTCCCAAAATTACATAGGTATTGATATGAATCGGTTTGGAACAATCAAGTTGGTGATTAATGTAATGCATCTCAGAAATAATTAAATAGAATAGGCAAGCAATGTGCAAAGATAGATTTCTCAATGTTGCTTGCTTTTTTGAATTCATCACTTGACATTGTGTCAAAGAGTTAATGAGTCAGGACGAGATTGCGGTTATGGATGGCAGCAAATGTATCATGCAGCTTAGGGGCGTGAGACCTTTTTTCTCAGATAAGTTTGATATAACGAAGCATAAGCAGTACCCGCTGTTATCCGATTATGACAAAAAGAATGAGTTTGACATTGAAAAATACGTCAAGAACCGCAACAGACTCCGCTTTAAGAGGAATGATGTGGTGGATGAGGTATGCGATGTCGGAGAAATCACAGCTTAACTTCTGGACATTGTGACCAGAAGTTGTTTTACAACTGAATATGGAATTTATGATATGGGAGCTTTTCTAAAAATTATAATTCAGAGAAGCTCCCTTTTTATTTTTTGAAAAAGGAGACAAACAAATGGGCTTTTTTACAACATCAGTAACAGGACTTAAAACAGTAGTAACCGCAATCGGCGCAGGTGTGGGCGTATGGGGCGTTATCAACCTTCTGGAAGGGTATGGTAACGATAATCCGGGTGCAAATGCTCATGTGCCATAAAGTAACACACAAGAATTTGATAGACAGCAGCCCACTATTCCGTTATTACCTTACGCACACACCTTGTAACTTTTTTGTTAAGCCTATTGACTCTGATACCTCGGAAGAGATATAATATAGTTGCTACTTAGCGAACCTAAATAGCGAAACTAAAGAGAGGCGACGATATGAATAACAAATATGTCCAGCAATTCAAAAAAGGCTCTCTGGAAATGATACTCTTATGCCTAATCGGACGCAAGGAAACTTATGGATATGAAATTATAACCGAATTGAACAATAGTGCGTCTGTTTTGGGATATGCGAAAGAGGGAACCATTTACCCTATTCTGTATCGTTTACAGGAAGCAGAACTAATCAAATGCCGTTTGGCTCCGGCTGCGGCAAATGGCGGCTCAAAAAAGTATTATTCTTTAACGGATAAAGGCAGGAATGTACTTGATGAACTAATCTTATTTTGGTCAAGCTATGAAAACTGCGTAAACGGCTTTATAGAAAGTTATCAACAAGCGAGGGTGTCCAAATGAAAGAACAATATATCAAACAGGTTGAAAAGGAACTATCTTTACCACGCAAAATGAAAAAAGAGGTTGTGCGTGACTTGAATGAAGTTTTTGCGTCTGCTATGGAGCATGGAGAAACAGAGCAGCAGATTATCCAGCGTTTGGGGACGCCAAAAGAATTTGCAGACAGCACCGCAGAACAGTTTGGCATTGATAACACCAAATCGAAAAAAAGGAACGGTATCATTTCTACTCTTGCTGCGCTTGTTATCGCGGTTGCTGCCTTTTCGGTATATGCTGTTACGCAATCAGGAAAAGTACCAGAAGGAGCAATCGGACAAGCAGACGCGACAACAAATATACAGATTGAGGGCGCGTTTGCCTTTGATATTTCGCATATCCTTTTGGCTATTGGGTTTGCAGCAACAGCTATTGCTGTTTTGTTAATTATCCGAACCATACACAAAAACAGGAGGTAACTAATGAAAAAGTATATTTCTGTATTCACAATCATGGTTATGATTTTTTTGGCTGCGTGTTCTAATCAAAATACATCATCTACACCGACAAGCAATGAGAACAATACGCAATCTAATAGTGTTACAAAATTGGACGAGGGTGTTTGGCCTGCGAATGAGTACACAGAGGGGCTTCCTGTTGCGCCTGGTACGGTTGCATGGGCTACACTTGATACAGAACATGAGAATTGCAATATCAACCTTACCGGCATTAGCGAAAACGACTATAACGAGTATATGGAGCTTTTGAACCAAGAAGGCTTTTCCGTAATTGAAAATGTGTCAGAGGAAATCGAAGGAGAAAACTATGTTTCTATCGGGACACTTTTATCAAACGACGAAAAGTGGTTAAGTATCAGCTACATACCCGATAGTCTAACTATCTACATTTCCTTTGACAATAACTGAAAGAGATAACGGAATAGCAAAGTCAGCCGAGCCAGTCAACGGTCAAGATGAACGACGCAAGCGCCGCCGTTGACAGCCCCGCCCGCCTTTGCTGGTAGGCAATCAAGGGGCGACAGCAAGGAATGCTGCCGCCCCTCACATTATTCAGAAAGGGGGATTTTCCATGACCGAATTTGAAGAATACCAAGAGCATACCCAATACACACATAATGCTTTTTGCAGGATTGTTATTCGCCATGCGTCCATTGACGCAGCTCGCAAGCTGTATTCAAAGTGGAAGCGGGAAATCTCCCTTGAATATTTGTCCGAAGAAAAGTTCATGCCGTTTGCTGCCACCGATGAATACTTTGCACAGCCGCCGTCAAGCGAGGAATACCCGTTCACAGTCTGCGGTCAGACTGTCATGTTGAGCAATACAGATCTTGCCGCCGCCCTGTCCTCTCTGCCGGAAACAGAGCAGGAAATCATCTTCCTGTACTTCTTTGAACATCTAACCCATGCGGAAATCGGCAAGCGGTACGGACGGACACGCAGCACAGCCGGACGGCACATTTACCTTGACTTGTGCCGACTGCGGGAGGAAATGGAGGTGTTAGCCCATGAGCAGACTTCTCCCCTATGAAACAATCATACAGGCTACCAACGGAGAGCCGGAAGCGGTCAACGCCGTCCTTGCCCATTATGCCGGATATATCCGCTATTACTCCCACATTTACGGGCATTACAACGTGGATATGGAGGACTACATCAAGACGAAACTGATAGAAAGCCTATCTAAATTCCGGCTTGACCGATAACCCCACAACTGAATAACCGCCGCCATGCAGCGGCACACCGAGCAGGAAATCAGCTAAAGGTTTCCTGCTTTTTTTGCGCCTTGCGGTTGCCGGAATCGCCTTTTCTGCATTACCTATGCGAAGCAAACCAGAGAAAAATTCCTGTTTCATTCGGCGTTTTCGGAAAAACCCTGTATTACCCAGCGAAAAGGGAAAGGAAATCAAAAAACATCTGAAAATCTCCGTCCATTTTGCCTTGCCCCGTGTTGAAGGTAGTGAGGGAAGATATTTCACAAAATGCCGTCCATAGAGTTGGCAAAAATTTTTCTTCTCCGTGGAGGGAAATAGCGGGCAGAAAAGCCATTTTGATTTGTCTTGTTAGTGAAAAGCGGGCAGAAACCGCCGCTTTAATCGCTTTGTTATTGGAAGCCGGAGAAGCCAAAACGCCCCGCCGGAATTGTAGTATTGGCAGACGCAGCCGAAAGCATCACTTTTTTAGAGCAAGATTCTACCGCAGTACCAAAATTCGCTTTTTGCTCATTTTGCCCCTGCGGGAATCTTGTTGGGGAGTGCCTTCCCCAAACCCTGCT